>ERZ506880.2-NODE-2-length-356877-cov-18.879497_pt1 | contig 356877 bp, 292 predicted proteins | sample MGYA00512906_ERZ506880 | MGnify/ENA metagenome assembly ERZ506880
GTAATGCCACTCATCTGGTGTGGGCGACGGGAGGTGGAATGGTGCCGGAAGAAGAAATGGAACAATATCTGGCTAAGGGGCACTAATGATTTTGCCACATCGACTCCCTTTTTACGGGAGAATGATGTGGCTTAAAGATAGTTCATATTTTCTGTCGCTGACAAAAGATGTTGTTCAGGTTTGAATAAGAAAGAATTTATCTAATTTTTGTAAGGAAACAGTTCTGTCAGGGATATATTCAGAACGGAGAGTTGTTCATTTTTACCCATTAAACATGGATAATTTTAATTTAGGCTTATTACTATAATTATATTCACTCTGTCTTTACTCACACTCTTCTTTGTCTAATCTTCATTGTCACCATTATCATAATATCCACTTCCTTCTTCATTAGGCATAACTACTGTAATTCATACGATACTCAGATAAGTTATCCTCTACCATTCTACTGATGATATTCATCTGTTATCAGTCTTCACTGAAACAGTAATTGATTTTAATCTTATCCATCATGAACTGTATTTACTTAACGATAATTGTTTATCTGAAGTGTTTTAACTATTCTGATGAACATCAATTCTTTTGTCATTACTGATTAACTGGATGTTTACTCTTTGATAAGGTATCCATGATTCTGTAACGATTAACAGAGCTGGATAAACAATGAAATTGACAGGAGAGATACCTGATTATGTTTGTTTCGGGTTGTATTGTTTAAGATGCAGGGTAAAAATCATGCCAGTGGTATTTTTTACTCTGGTAATGTGTGCGGTTAACGTTCATGTCCTTAAGAACAGATTGGATGAGGGCGTATAAGTTTATTGCGTTGGCCTTGTACACGTTTTTTCAGACTCACTGAGAGCAAGTTTGTAGTTTATGATGTTATTGGTCGTAATATGTTTCTTAATCTCCTGGTAGTGGGTTTTTATCGCGTGTTTTGCAGTATTTCGTGATGTTTATTGATTCTGTATTTTATTCGCTCCTCGTTTATCTCATCTCTTTAGCTAATACCATCAGATAATCCATTTCTTTCTGCATAATGCTGCGTATCGTTAATAACCCGTCGTATCCATTCTGCTACAGCATGCCTGATAAATACCATCTGTAAGTTATTACCGTTTTAGATCTGATTATGAGCGAAAGCATTAATTCGCTCACAGAGCTTAAAACATCATTAACTTTCAGGAGTCATCAACATGCCTAAATCTTACACACCAAACTGGTTTTTTACCGCTTTACTTGACAATCACATCAATCAAATGATGGCACGCTATTCCTGCCTGCGGGCCTTACGGATGGATTTCTTCTACAGGAAAGATACGCCCGATTTCTTACAACCTGATCATCGCTGGCTTGAATTGCAGTTGCGTATGCTGCTGGAGCAGGTGGAACAATTTGAAAATATCGTTGGTTTCTTCTGGGTGATTGAATGGACGGCTGATCATGGTTTTCATGCGCATGTCGTTTTCTGGATCGATCGTCAGAGGGTTAAAAAAATATATCCCTTTGCGGAGCGGATAGCGGAATGCTGGCAGGCAATTACGTATAACTGTGGTTCGGCGCACCGCTGTACATATCAGCCGCATTATGCATACAACATCAACATTCCTGTGCGCCACAACGATCCTGAAAGCATCGATAATATTCGCGGTGCCCTGCATTATCTGGCGAAAGAAGAGCAAAAAGACGGGCTGTGTGCTTACGGCTGCAATGAAGTTCCTGAACGTCCTGCTGCAGGGCGTCCTCGTAAGCCTCACTTCTGAAGCTTAAGGCCTGAGCCTTCGCTCCTGGAAACACTCCGTCGGTAAAAACTTACCGCCTTGATTAATGATGTGAACTGAAGTCAACGGAGATCATTCATCCTGAACCTGCATCCGGTGTTTTGTTCCTTGTCTTCCCGTTCTGCTCCGGTTCTTCACTTATTCCATCAATCTCATCCGCAAGCCATAACACGTCAGCTCATTCACGGGCAGGACGCATTGTGGGCTGCGCATAACGGAACATATCTTATGAATGCTATTCCTTATTTCGACTATAGCCTGGCACCCTTCTGGCCATCTTATCAGAACAAAGTCATCGGCGTCCTTGAGCGTGCGCTGCGTGAGCAGTCCGGCTCACGGATACGGCGGATCCTGCTTCGTCTGCCGTGGGAACATGACAACGCCTTCAACAGCAGACAGACCTGGTTTGGTATGGATTTTATCGAAACCGTCAGTGCGCTGATGAATGCGAAACCCGGACGCGACCTTTGCTGGCTCCTGACCCGTCATCCGGAAAAGCCGGAATACCACGTGGTGCTGTGCGTCAGACAGGAGTATTTCGACGGCCCCGAACTGGATCGGTTGATACTGGATGCCTGGAGTAATGTGCTGGGTTTCGCGTCACCAGGTGAAGCAAAGCCGTACCAGAAGCAGATCACCCGGGATGTGGTACTGGATCGCCGGTCACCGGACTGCGAAGCCCTGTTTAAGGACCTTATCTGGGCGTTCAGTGATTTCGCCCGCGATCGCCGTGGAGTGTGCGATCCGGAAGCCCGTTGCCTTGCCGGCAATCCCGGTTGGCAGTGCTGAAAGCAGCACGCCATCCCATTCCCCGTATTACCCCATTCTTCATAAATCTCACTGAGGACATTCTGACCATGTTGACCACAACAAGCCACGACAGCGTATGGCTGCGTGCCGACGATCCCCTGATCGACATGAACTACATCACCAGTTTCACCGGCATGACCGATAAATGGTTTTACAGGCTGATCAGTGAAGGGCATTTTCCTAAACCCATCAAACTGGGGCGCAGCAGCCGCTGGTACAAAAGTGAAGTGGAGCAGTGGATGCAACAACGAATTGAGGAATCACGAGGAGCAGCAGCATGAAACGTGTTGTGATGCCAGTACGTTGGCAATGTGCAAAATGCCAGCGCTGGTATTGTGGAAATCAGCCCTGTCCCTGGTGCTGGCGACACTCCCGCTTATCTTTCCGCTGACACCCTCCGGTCAGCCAACTGTTAGTCATCATTTCCTGACTGATTCGTCATTCCATTCTTATTGATTATAACTGGCATTACACCGGTGCTGGCGTGCTTTCCTGCGTGTCTGCACCGGTTTGACAAAATTCAACAGGGTTTGAAAAGGAACATTTCGTGCAAATAACCGAAGCCTTAATTTCAGAGCCGGGAGACATCCGGCGTTTTATTCAACATGCTGTTGACCACTGGCCGCGTCTGCTGGCAGTCCACTTCATACTCCATTCGACAGAAGGAAACATCTACGGGCAACAGATTCATGCATTCTGCACTTCCTTTTATCGACAACTGCATGAACGTATTACTGAGAGCAATCACACTGCCAGTCCATCATCGTCGGTGGTATTACGCTGGTTGCGGGAACAACATGGAGGAGCAACAATTCGATGCCTGTTGCTGCTCAGCCAGACGAGTATTTGTCACCCGCGAGCCAGTGTCACAGTTGATGAACAATGTTCGCAAGTGGTGGATTTACTGCAACATAGCTGGCAGGTGATAAGTGCTGGCGGACAATGCCGGGTGGAAAGGTGTTTTCGGGTTGCCCGGGGTGATACATCCGGTCAGTATGTTGCGTTAAAAACAGTCGCATTGTCTCTGGGGTTACCGGTTGTGACCGCCATTACCCATCGTCCGGTACAGCGCTGTACATTGATTACAGCTCAGTGAATCAGCGCTTTCTGGCTTTTCGTCGGTCATTCTGTCAACGCCACGATGTTTGACCGTTATGGGGATGCGGACGATTCCCTGCACAGCGTTGTTTCACGGTGGTGGATGACGCAACACCGCTGTTAAAAACAGTCGTTCAGTCCTTTGTGTTACCGGTTGTGACAACAATCAGTTGGTAATGGACGTGTGAACCATCTGCGCTTCCGTTGATTTTTATGGACTGATAAAGTTTTGCCAGCTGAATCTTTATACGGAATGCTCTTCAGTATGCGTACACGAATTGACTATCTGGCGGATAAATACTCTTTTACCGAACGGAATGAATCTCCACGCCTTCGCCGGCAGTGGCAGGATGTTCTGGAGGAGTGTCGGCTGACAGAGGCCGGACCAGAAGAACGGCTGCGTATTGCCCTGCTGAATGTGGATTACGTCACCAGTTTTGAACTGCCTTTTCGCTTGTTGCTTACTCGTACACCACAACTGATTGCCGCGCTTCGGGAAGAATGGGGCCTCAGCCAGAAAAATGTGGTGTTCAACGATAAACGGTTTGGCTGCGTGTACAGCCTGAAGGCCAGTCTTTCTGGTGTACCGGATACATTCCGGTATCATCTGTCTCATCGTATTCGCCGGATGGTTGGGAATGAAAATACATCATCGCCATATCAGCAGATTGCCCGGGAAGTGAAAGTGCCCCGTGAACGGCTGAAGTATGCGCTGGAAGCCGGTTTACTGGTGACTGCACTGGACGGGCTGTTCTGGTCTGGTAGTCAGCGCATTGCGGCTGATATCCTGAGACTGAGAAAGAGCGGAATGCCGGTGGTGACAACGTCCGTGGAAGCGAGCGATAACCTGACGGGAACAACCCGCAAAATACCGGCATACCATCTCTGACATTGCGATGAAGGGCAGATTTCACCTTGACAGGGGCAGAGTGCCGCTTTTTATACTTTATTCCCGTGTCTGAAAAAAATGTGCAAAGGAAACGGGAATGGCAAGGTCCGATTACGATTTTATCAATCTGTCTCTGGGACATGAACTGAATGAGTGGCTGGCAGAGAGAGGTTATGCCGGACAGGCGGATAACCGGAACCGACTGGCAGAGGTGGTTACCCGCAAATTGCGGGACAGTTTTTATGCGGACGTCTCCTGGGATGCGCTGAATGTGGCATACAGTGAACACCCTGAGTGGTTTTCAGAGCTTGCCTCCGGGGATGAGGATTAACAGGCAAATTATGCTGCTATCGGGCAGAGTGATTACCTGCAGGGATTTCCATTTATAAGAATACGCCGCTTCGGGAAAGCTCCGGTTCTCCGGAGAGTTACGATTATTTTTACTCAAATTCACAACACCTGAACTGGAACTTGCGTTGTGTCCCGGATTGTTACTCCGCAGGAAGCATCCTTTTTACCATACGGATGTTTGTTTTCCATTTCCCCTCCGAAAAATACAACTCCGATCACATTTCTGATATTTTCCCCGGATTTTACATAACAGGATTGTTTCTGTATGTTTTTTATCTGGTGTAAATTTCAGCACTGACATTCCGCTTACGTTAATTTACACTGGATACCCCACGAGGAGAATATGCAGCACCGGCAGGATAACTTACTGGCGAACAGAAATTTGTTGCCTGGTATGGTTTCCGGTCAGTACGCATTCAGGATCCGTACCTTATCTCAGGTGGTACGCTATTTTTCCCTCCTCCCCTGCCTTTGCATTCTTTCATTTTCGTCTCCGGCAGCCATGCTGTCTCCAGGTGACCGCAGTGCAATTCAGCAGCAACAGCAGCAGTTGTTGGATGAAAACCAGCGTCAGCGTGATGCGCTGGAGCGCAGTGCGCCGCTGACCATCACGCCGTCTCCGGAAACGTCTGCCGGTACTGAAGGTCCCTGCTTTACGGTGTCACGCATTGTTGTCAGTGGGGCCACCCGACTGACGTCTGCAGAAACCGACAGACTGGTGGCACCGTGGGTGAATCAGTGTCTGAATATCACGGGGCTGACCGCGGTCACGGATGCCGTGACGGACGGCTATATACGCCGGGGATATATCACCAGCCGGGCCTTTCTGACAGAGCAGGACCTTTCAGGGGGCGTACTGCACATAACGGTCATGGAAGGCAGGCTGCAGCAAATCCGGGCGGAAGGCGCTGACCTTCCTGGCCGCACCCTGAAGATGGTTTTTCCGGGAATGGAGGGGAAGGTTCTGAACCTGCGGGATATTGAGCAGGGGATGGAGCAGATTAATCGTCTGCGTACGGAGTCGGTACAGATTGAAATATCGCCCGGTGACCGTGAGGGATGGTCGGTGGTGACACTGACGGCATTGCCGGAATGGCCTGTCACAGGGAGCGTGGGCATCGACAACAGCGGGCAGAAGAATACCGGTACTGGGCAGTTAAATGGTGTCCTTTCCTTTAATAATCCTCTGGGGCTGGCTGACAACTGGTTTGTCAGCGGGGGACGGAGCAGTGACTTTTCGGTGTCACATGATGCGAGGAATTTTGCCGCCGGTGTCAGTCTGCCGTATGGCTATACCCTGGTGGATTACACGTATTCATGGAGTGACTACCTCAGCACCATAGATAACCGGGGCTGGCTGTGGCGTTCCACGGGAGACCTGCAGACTCACCGGCTGGGACTGTCGCATGTCCTGTTCCGTAACGGGAACATGAAGACAGCACTGACCGGAGGTCTGCAGCACCGCATTATTCACAATTATCTGGATGATGTTCTGCTTCAGGGCAGCAGCCGTAAACTCACTTCATTTTCTGTCGGGCTGAATCACACACACAAGTTTCTGTGGGGTGTCGGAACACTGAATCCGGTATTCACACGGGGGATGCCCTGGTTCGGCGCAGAAAGCGACCACGGGAAAAGGGGAGACCTGCCCGTAAATCAGTTCCGGAAATGGTCGGTGAGTGCCAGTTTTCAGCGCCCCGTCACGGACAGGGTGTGGTGGCTGACCAGCGCTTATGCCCAGTGGTCACCGGACCGTCTTCATGGTGTGGAACAACTGAGCCTCGGGGGCGAGAGTTCAGTGCGTGGCTTTAAGGAGCAGTATATCTCCGGTAATAACGGTGGTTATCTGCGAAATGAGCTGTCCTGGTCTCTGTTCTCCCTGCCATATGTGGGAACTGTCCGTGCAGTGACTGCACTGGACGGTGGCTGGCTGCACTCTGACAGAGATGACCCGTACTCGTCCGGCACGCTGTGGGGTGCTGCTGCCGGGCTCAGCACCACCAGTGGCCATGTTTCCGGTTCGTTCACTGCCGGACTGCCTCTTGTTTACCCGGACTGGCTTGCCCCTGACCATCTCACGGTTTACTGGCGCGTTGCCGTCGCGTTTTAAGGGATTATTACCATGCATCAGCCTCCCGTTCGCTTCACTTACCGCCTGCTGAGTTACCTTATCAGTACGATTATCGCCGGGCAGCCGTTGTTACCGGCTGTGGGGGCCGTCATCACCCCACAAAACGGGGCCGGAATGGATAAAGCGGCAAATGGTGTGCCGGTCGTGAACATTGCCACGCCGAACGGGGCCGGGATTTCGCATAACCGGTTTACGGATTACAACGTCGGGAAGGAAGGGCTGATTCTCAATAATGCCACCGGTAAGCTTAATCCGACGCAGCTTGGTGGACTGATACAGAATAACCCGAACCTGAAAGCGGGCGGGGAAGCGAAGGGTATCATCAACGAAGTGACCGGCGGTAACCGTTCACTGTTGCAGGGCTATACGGAAGTGGCCGGCAAAGCGGCGAATGTGATGGTTGCCAACCCGTATGGTATCACCTGTGACGGCTGTGGTTTTATCAACACGCCGCACGCGACGCTCACCACAGGCAAACCTGTGATGAATGCCGACGGCAGCCTGCAGGCGCTGGAGGTGACTGAAGGCAGTATCACCATCAATGGCGCGGGCCTGGACGGCACCCGGAGCGATGCCGTATCCATTATTGCCCGTGCAACGGAAGTGAATGCCGCGCTTCATGCGAAGGATTTAACTGTCACTGCAGGCGCTAACCGGATAACTGCAGATGGTCGCGTCAGTGCCCTGAAGGGCGAAGGTGATGTGCCGAAAGTTGCCGTTGATACCGGCGCTCTCGGTGGAATGTACGCCAGGCGTATTCATCTGACCTCCACTGAAAGTGGTGTCGGGGTTAATCTTGGTAACCTTTATGCCCGCGAGGGCGATATCATACTGAACAGTGCCGGGAAACTGGTCCTGAAGAACAGCCTTGCCGGCGGCAATACCACCGTAACCGGAACGAATGTTTCACTTTCAGGGGATAACAAAGCCGGAGGAAATCTCAGCGTTACCGGGACAACGGGACTGACACTGAATCAGTCCCGTCTGGTGACGGATAAAAATCTGGTGCTGTCTTCATCCGGGCAGATTGTACAGAACGGTGGTGAACTGACTGCCGGGCAGAACGCCATGCTCAGTGCACAGCACCTGAACCAGACTTCCGGGACCGTGAATGCAGCTGAAAATGTCACCTTGACCACCACCGATGATACCACACTGAAAGGCCGCAGCGTTGCCGGGAAAACACTCACCGTCAGTTCCGGCAGCCTGAACAACGGCGGGACACTGGTTGCCGGGCGCGATGCCACGGTGAAAACCGGGACATTCAGTAATACCGGTGCCGTCCAGGGGAACGGCCTGAAAGTCACCGCCACTGACCTGACCAGCACCGGCAGTATTAAAAGTGGCAGCACACTCGATATCAGCGTCCGCAATGCCACACTGTCCGGTGATGCCGGTGCAAAAGACAGTGCCCGCGTTACCGTCAGCGGTACACTCGAAAACCGCGGCAGACTCGTCAGCGATGACGTGCTGACGCTCAGTGCCACGCAGATAAACAACAGCGGTACCCTCTCCGGGGCAAAGGAACTTGTGGTTTCTGCAGACACACTGACCACCACAGAAAAATCGGTCACAAACAGTGACGGTAACCTCATGCTGAACAGCGCGTCTTCCACACTGGCGGGTGAAACCAGTGCGGGTGGCACGGTGTCTGTAAAAGGCAACAGTCTGAAGACCACGACCACTGCGCAGACGCAAGGCAACAGTGTCAGCGTGGATGTGCAGAACGCACAGCTTGACGGAACACAGGCTGCCAGAGACATCCTTACCCTGAACGCCAGTGAAAAGCTCACCCACAGCGGGAAAAGCAGTGCCCCGTCGCTCAGCCTCAGTGCGCCGGAACTGACCAGCAGCGGCGTACTTGTTGCTTCCGCCCTGAATACACAGTCACAGACCCTGACCAACAGCGGTCTGTTGCAGGGGGAGGCCTCACTCACCGTTAACACACAGAGGCTTGATAATCAGCAGAACGGCACGCTGTACAGTGCTGCAGACCTGACGCTGGATATACCGGACATCCGCAACAGCGGGCTTATCACCGGTGATAACGGTTTAACGTTAAACACTGCCTCCCTCAGCAATCCGGGAAAAATCACCGCTGACACGCTGAACGTCAGGGCGACCACGCTGGATGGCGATGGCCTGTTGCAGGGCGCAGGTGCACTGGCGCTTGCAGGCGACACCCTCTCACAGGGCCGTAACGGACGCTGGCTGACGGCGGGCGACCTCTCCCTCCGGGGGAAAACACTGAATACCGCAGGGACCACGCAGGGACAGAATCTCACCGTGCAGGCGGACAACTGGGCGAACAGTGGTTCCGTGCTGGCAACCGGTAACCTTACTGCTTCGGCAACCGGTCAGTTGACCAGTACCGGCGATATCATGAGCCAGGGTGACACCACGCTGAAAGCAGCCACCACGGACAACCGGGGCAGTCTGCTTTCGGCCGGCACGCTCTCCCTTAATGGAAATTCACTGGATAACAGCGGCACTGTCCAGGGTAACCATATCACGATTCGTCAGAACAGTGTCACCAACAGTGGCACGCTCACCGGGATAGCCGCGCTGACGCTTGCCGCCCGTATGGATATGGCATCCCCTCAACCTGCGCTGATGAATAACGGAGGTTCATTGCTGACCAGCGGCGATCTGACAATCACCGCAGGCAGTATTACCAGTTCCGGACACTGGCAGGGCAAACGGGTGCTGATCACCGCAGACAGTCTGGCAAATAGCGGGGCGATCCAGGCGGCTGACAGCCTGACTGCACGTCTGACGGGTGAGCTCGTCAGCGCCGCGGGCAGCAAAGTCACCTCAAACGGTGAAATGGCGCTCAGTGCACTGAATTTAAGCAACAGCGGACAATGGATTGCAAAAAATCTGACCCTGAAGGCGAACTCACTGACCAGTGCGGGCGACATCACCGGAGTGGATGCTCTCACGCTCACGGTGAATCAGACGCTGCACAATCAGACGAACGGAAAACTGCTCAGTGCAGGTGTGCTGACGCTGAAGGCAGACAGTGCCACAAACGACGGGCAATTACAGGGAAATGCCACCACCATCACGGCAGGACAACTCACAAACGGCGGGCATCTGCAGGGCGAAACGCTGACGCTGACAGCCTCCGGTGGCGTGAACAACCGTTCCGGTGGTGTTCTGATGAGCCGGAATGCACTGAATGTCAGTACTGCGACCCTGAGTAACCAGGGCACGATACAGGGTGGAGGCGGGGTTTCCCTGAACGCCACAGACCGTTTGCAGAACGACGGCAAAATCCTCTCCGGCAGTAACCTCACGCTGACGGCGCAGGTGCTGGCGAACACCGGCAGCGGACTGGTACAGGCTGCCACCCTGCTGCTGGATGTGGTGAATACTGTCAACGGCGGACGCGTACTTGCCACCGGCAGTGCCGACGTTAAAGGAACCACGCTGAATAATACCGGTACGCTTCAGGGTGCGGAGCTGCTGGTGAATTACCACACATTCAGCAACAGCGGTACCCTGCTGGGAACCTCCGGGCTTGGCGTTAAGGGCAGTTCACTGCTGCAAAATGGTACAGGGCGGCTGTACAGTGCAGGCAACCTGCTGCTTGACGCTCAGGACTTCAGTGGTCAGGGCCAGGTGGTGGCCACCGGTGATGTCACACTGAAACTGATTGCTGCCCTCACGAATCATGGTACCCTGGCCGCAGGGAAAACCCTTTCCGTCACGTCGCAAAATGCCATCACCAACGGCGGTGTGATGCAGGGTGATGCCATGGTGCTCGGTGCCGGAGAGGCATTCACCAACAATGGAACGCTGACTGCCGGTAAAGGCAACAGTGTTTTCAGCGCACAGCGTCTTTTCCTTAACGCACCGGGTTCACTTCAGGCCGGTGGCGATGTGAGTCTGAACAGCCGGAGTGATATCACCATCAGTGGTTTTACCGGCACGGCAGGCAGTCTGACAATGAATGTGGCCGGTACCCTGCTGAACAGTGCGCTGATCTATGCGGGGAATAACCTGAAGCTGTTTACAGACCGTCTGCATAACCAGCATGGTGATATCCTGGCCGGCAACAGTCTGTGGGTACAGAAGGATGCTTCCGGCGGTGCAAACACAGAGATTATCAATACCTCCGGGAATATTGAGACGCATCAGGGCGATATTGTTGTAAGGACCGGGCATCTTCTGAACCAGCGGGAGGGATTTTCTGCCACAACAACAACCCGGACTAACCCCTCATCCATTCAGGGAATGGGAAATGCTCTGGTTGATATTCCCCTTTCCCTTCTTCCTGACGGCAGCTATGGCTATTTCACCCGTGAAGTTGAAAATCAGCACGGTACGCCCTGCAACGGGCACGGGGCATGCAATATCACAATGGATACGCTTTATTATTACGCTCCGTTTGCTGACAGTGCCACACAGCGCTTTCTCAGCAGCCAGAACATCACAACAGTAACCGGTGCTGATAATCCGGCAGGCCGCATTGCGTCAGGGCGTAATCTTTCTGCTGAGGCTGAACGACTGGAAAACCGGGCGTCATTTATCCTGGCGAATGGGGATATCGCACTTTCGGGCAGAGAGTTAAGCAATCAGAGCTGGCAGACGGGGACAGAGAATGAATATCTGGTATACCGCTACGACCCGAAAACGTTTTACGGTAGCTATGCCACAGGCTCTCTGGATAAACTGCCCCTGCTGTCACCGGAATTTGAAAACAATACCATCAGATTTTCACTGGATGGCCGGGAAAAAGATTACACGCCCGGTAAGACGTATTATTCCGTTATTCAGGCGGGCGGGGATGTTAAGACCCGTTTTACCAGCAGTATCAATAACGGAACAACCACTGCACATGCAGGTAGTGTCAGTCCGGTGGTCTCTGCACCGGTACTGAATACGTTAAGTCAGCAGACCGGCGGAGACAGTCTGACACAGACAGCGCTGCAGCAGTATGAGCCGGTGGTGGTTGGCTCTCCGCAATGGCACGATGAACTGGCAGGTGCCCTGAAAAATATTGCCGGAGGTTCGCCACTGACCGGTCAGACCGGTATCAGTGATGACTGGCCACTGCCTTCCGGCAACAATGGATACCTGGTTCCGTCCACGGACCCGGACAGTCCGTATCTGATTACGGTGAACCCGAAACTGGATGGTCTCGGACAGGTGGACAGCCATTTGTTTGCCGGACTGTATGAGCTTCTTGGAGCGAAACCGGGTCAGGCGCCACGTGAAACGGCTCCGTCGTATACCGATGAAAAACAGTTTCTGGGCTCATCGTATTTTCTTGACCGCCTCGGGCTGAAACCGGAAAAAGATTATCGTTTCCTGGGGGATGCGGTCTTTGATACCCGGTATGTCAGTAACGCGGTGCTGAGCCGGACGGGTTCACGTTATCTCAACGGACTGGGTTCAGACACGGAACAGATGCGGTATCTGATGGATAACGCGGCCAGACAACAGAAAGGACTGGGATTAGAGTTTGGTGTGGCGCTGACAGCTGAACAGATTGCTCAGCTTGACGGCAGCATACTGTGGTGGGAGTCAGCCACCATCAACGGACAGACAGTCATGGTCCCGAAACTGTATCTGTCGCCGGAAGATATCACCCTGCATAACGGCAGCGTTATCAGCGGGAACAACGTGCAGCTTGCGGGTGGCAATATCACCAACAGCGGCGGCAGCATCAACGCACAAAACGGCCTCTCGCTCGACAGTACCGGCTATATCGACAACCTGAATGCGGGGCTGATAAGCGCGGGCGGTAGCCTAGACCTGAGCGCCATCGGGGATATCAGCAATATCAGCTCAGTCATCAGCGGTAAAACCGTACAACTGGAAAGCGTGAGTGGCAACATCAGCAATATCACCCGGCGTCAGCAATGGAATGCGGGCAGTGACAGCCGATATGGTGGTGTGCATCTCAGCGGTACGGACACCGGTCCGGTTGCGACCATTAAAGGCACTGATTCACTTTCACTGGATGCAGGGAAAAACATTGATATTACCGGGGCAACGGTCTCGTCCGGTGGAACCCTTGGAATGTCTGCGGGTAATGATATCAACATTGCCGCAAACCTGATAAGCGGGAGCAAAAGTCAGTCCGGTTTCTGGCACACTGATGACAACAGTGCATCATCCACCACCTCACAGGGCAGCAGCATCAGCGCCGGCGGTAACCTGGCGATGGCTGCAGGCCATAATCTGGATGTCACGGCATCCTCTGTTTCTGCCGGGCACAGCGCCCTGCTTTCTGCAGGTAACGACCTGAGTCTGAATGCAGTCAGGGAAAGCAAAAACAGTCGCAACGGCAGGTCAGAAAGTCATGAAAGCCACGCAGCAGTGTCCACGGTGACGGCGGGCGATAACCTCCTCCTTGTTGCCGGTCGTGATGTTGCCAGTCAGGCTGCCGGTGTGGCTGCGGAAAATAACGTGGTCATCCGGGGCGGACGTGATGTGAACCTGGTGGCAGAGTCTGCCGGTGCAGGCGACAGCTATACGTCGAAGAAAAAGAAAGAGATTAACGAGACAGTCCGTCAGCAGGGAACGGAAATCGCCAGCGGTGGTGACACCACCGTCAACGCAGGACGGGATATCACCGCTGTTGCGTCATCCGTTACCGCAACCGGCAATATCAGCGTGAATGCCGGTCGTGATGTTGCCCTGACCACGGCGACAGAAAGTGACTATCACTATCTGGAAACGAAGAAAAAAAGCGGAGGTTTTCTCAGTAAGAAAACCACCCACACCATCAGTGAGGACAGTGCCTCCCGTGAAGCAGGCTCCCTGCTGTCGGGGAACCGCGTGACCGTTAACGCCGGTGATAACCTGACGGTAGAGGGTTCGGATGTGGTGGCTGACCAGGATGTGTCACTGGCGGCGGGTAACCATGTTGATGTTCTTGCTGCCACCAGTACAGATACGTCCTGGCGCTTTAAGGAAACGAAGAAATCCGGTCTGATGGGTACCGGCGGTATTGGTTTCACCATTGGCAGCAGTAAGACAACGCACGACCGCCGCGAGGCCGGGACAACGCAGAGTCAGAGTGCCAGTACCATCGGCTCCACTGCCGGTAATGTCAGTATTACCGCGGGCAAACAGGCTCATATCAGCGGTTCGGATGTGATTGCGAACCGGGATATCAGCATTACCGGTGACAGTGTGGTGGTTGACCCGGGGCATGATCGTCGTACTGTGGACGAAAAATTTGAGCAGAAGAAAAGCGGGCTGACGGTTGCCCTTTCCGGCACGGTGGGCAGTGCCATCAATAATGCGGTCACCAGTGCACAGGAGACGAAGGAGAGCAGTGACAGCCGTCTGAAAGCCCTGCAGGCCACAAAGACAGCGCTGTCTGGTGTGCAGGCCGGACAGGCTGCGGCAATGGCCACCGCAACCGGTGACCCGAATGCGACGGGAGTCAGCCTGTCGCTTACCACCCAGAAATCGAAATCACAACAACATTCTGAAAGTGACACAGTATCCGGCAGTACGCTGAATGCCGGGAATAATCTGTCTGTTGTCGCAACCGGCAAAAACAGGGGAGATAACCGCGGAGATATTGTGATTGCAGGAAGCCAGCTTAAGGCCGGTGGTAACACAAGCCTGGATGCCGCGAATGATGTTCTGTTGAGTGGCGCTGCAAACACACAAAAAACAACGGGCAGGAACAGCAGCAGTGGCGGTGGCGTGGGTGTCAGTATCGGTGCCGGTGGTAACGGTGCCGGTATCAGCGTCTTTGCCAGCGTTAATGCGGCAAAAGGCAGCGAGAAAGGTAACGGTACTGAGTGGACTGAAACCACAACAGACAGCGGTAAAACCGTCACCATCAACAGTGGTCGGGATACGGTACTGAACGGTGCTCAGGTCAACGGCAACAGGATTATCGCCGATGTGGGCCACGACCTGCTGATAAGCAGCCAGCAGGACACCAGTAAGTACGACAGTAAACAGACCAGCGTGGCTGCCGGCGGCAGTTTTACCTTTGGCTCCATGACCGGCTCAGGTTACATCGCTGCCTCCCGGGATAAGATGAAGAGCCGCTTTGACTCCGTTGCTGAACAAACCGGGATGTTTTCCGGAGATGGCGGCTTCGATATCACGGTCGGCAACCACACCCAGCTCGATGGTGCGGTTATCGCTTCCACGGCGACGGCAGATAAAAACAGCCTCGATACCGGGACGCTCGGCTTCAGCGATATTCACAACGAAGCGGATTATAAAGTCAGTCACAGTGGAATCAGTCTGAGCGGTGGTGGCAGCTTCGGGGATAAATTTCAGGGTAACATGCCGGGTGGCATGATATCCGCCGGAGGTCACAGCGGACATGCGGAAGGAACGACTCAGGCCGCAGTGGCAGATGGCACAATCACCATCCGGGACAGGGACAATCAGAAGCAGAATCTGGCGAACCTGAGCCGTGACCCTGCGCACGCTAATGACAGTATCAGCCCGATATTTGACAAGGAGAAAGAGCAGAGGCGTCTGCAGACAGTGGGGCTTATCAGTGACATTGGCAGTCAGGTGGCGGATATCGCGCGGACGCAGGGGGAACTGAATGCGTTGAAGGCTGCGCAGGATAAATATGGGCCTGTTCCGGCGGATGCGACGGAAGAACAGCGGCAGGCATATCTGGCAAAACTGCGTGATACGCCGGAATACAAAAAGGAACAGGAAAAGTATGGTACCGGCAGCGATATGCAGCGCGGTATCCAGGCTGCAACGGCTGCACTTCAGGGCCTGGTGGGCGGCAATATGGCAGGCGCGCTGGCAGGTGCTTCAGCGCCGGAGCTGGCGAACATCATCGGTCATCACGCGGGTATTGATGACAATACAGCGGCAAAAGCCATTGCCCATGCCATTCTCGGTGGTGTGACAGCAGCCCTTCAGGGCAACAGTGCGGCAGCAGGCGCAATTGGTGCGGGTACTGGTGAAGTGATCGCGTCAGCCATTGCGAAAAGCCTCTACCCGGGCGTAGATCCGTCGAAACTGACAGAAGATCAGAAGCAAACTGTAAGCACGCTGGCAACGCTGTCAGCGGGTATGGCCGGCGGCATTGCCAGTGGCGATGTGGCTGGCGCGGCTGCTGGAGCTGGTGCCGGGAAGAACGTTGTTGAGAATAATGCGCTGAGTCTGGTTGCCAGAGGCTGTGCGGTCGCAGCACCTTGCAGGACTAAAGTTGCAGAGCAGTTGCTAGAAATCGGGGCGAAAGCGGGCATGGCCGGGCTTGCCGGGGCGGCAGTCAAGGATATGGCCGACAGGATGACCTCCGATGAACTGGAGCATCTGATTACCCTGCAAATGATGGGTAATGATGAGATCACTACTAAGTATCTCAGTTCGTTGCATGATAAGTACGGTTCCGGGGCTGCCTCGAATCCGAATATCGGTAAAGATCTGACCGATGCGGAAAAAGTAGAACTGGGCGGTTCCGGCTCAGGAACCGGTACACCACCACCATCGGAAAATGATCCTAAGCAGCAAAATGAAAAAACTGTAGATAAGCTTAATCAGAAGCAAGAAAGTGCGATTAAGAAGATCGATAACACTATAAAAAATGCTCTGAAAGATCATGATATTATTGGAACTCTCAAGGATATGGATGGTAAGCCAGTTCCTAAAGAGAATGGAGGATATTGGGATCATATGCAGGAAATGCAAAATACGCTCAGAGGATTAAGAAATCATGCGGATACGTTGAAAAACGTCAACAATCCTGAAGCTCAGGCTGCGTATGGCAGAGCAACAGATGCTATTAATAAAATAGAATCAGCCTTGAAAGGATATGGAATATGATTACCTTACGTAAATTGATTGGAAACATCAATATGACAAAAGAGCCTGAGCAACAATCACCGCTTGAACTCTGGTTCGAACGTATCATAGATGTGCCTCTTGAAAAGTTAACAGTGGAAGATCTTTGCCGCGCTATCCGACAAAATTTATGTATTGATCAGTTGATGCCAAGAGTGTTGGAAGTTCTAACTAAAGAGCCGTTAGCGGGTGAATATTACGATGGTGAACTAATTGCAGCTTTATCAACGATAAAAGGAGAAGATCTAAAAGATCAGAAAAGTACCTTTACCCAAATAAGGCAACTTATAAACCAGCTAGAACCGTCAGATATTAACGATGATTTAAGAAAAGATATATTAAAAATCAATCAGATAATTGTATAACTAATCCCGGCCACTGAGCCGAGATCTTCTTTGTGTGCCGGGCATGTTCAGCAGCTTGGGGGTGAAAGTCCCCTGTCCAGCCTGATGGTGGCGAAGGCGTTCGCGTACGCACTTAACCAGTGGCCGGCACTGACGTACTATGCGAACGATGGCTGGGTGGAAATCGACAACAACATCGCTGAAAATGCCCTGCGGGCGGTCAGTCTGGGTCGTAAAAACTTCCTGTTCTTCGGCTCTGACCATGGTGGTGAGCGGGGAGCGCTACTGTACAGCCTGATCGGGACGTGCAAACTGAATGACGTGGATCCAGAAAGCTACCTTCGCCATGTGCTTGCCGTCATAGCAGACTGGCCGGTCAACCGGGTCAGCGAACTGCTTCCGTGGCGCATAGCACTGCCAGCTGAATAACACATCCCCGTCAATACGGCCCTCGCTGTACGCTTACAGAAAATGCTGATGTCTGTACAGAAAGAAAAGAACGTCGCAGAGAGTGTGGTATCTGAAACGCATACCGGCGACAGCGTATATGCTTCCCTGTTTGAAAAAATTAACCTGAATCCGGTATCTGCCCTGAGTGCACTGGATAACCCTTTCCGGTCAGCAGATAACGCGACTGGCAGAATTACCTCCAGCATACAACCTGCGGTGCAGTGCGCAGCTGCTGCAGCAACTGAGGGTTCTTGTCCCCGGCAATCCCCGTGTTCAGGAAATGGTGGATAACTGGCAGAAGAGTGTAAGGAGTCGTGCGCTCCCGGAAGAGGCGATGACGGGCTGGAACGAAGGCATGATCCGCTTACAGCAGTTGGCTGAGCGCCTGAACCGTCAGGATGAACAGCGGGGAAAATACATGACGGTCAGTGAACTGAAAACGGAGGTGTTTGGCATCATGCAGGCTTTTAACCGGCATATCCCGGCGGAAGAGCAGTTACGTCGCTACGGTGAAGTCCGTAACCAGAATGGCAGTGAACAGCAGCAAAAACAGGCTGAAATGGCGCTAAATCAGTTAATTAACCGTTATCAGATGATACGTGCAGGCAAACAATAGTGGTAGCCATAATGCAGGAGCAAAGCCTGAATCAGGAAGAGTTATTCTGACTGAGTTTGGTTTTCTGGCGATTCTTGTGATGGTGGGATGTGCTTGGTTAGCTGAACAGGCCTTTTCCGACCATGCGCTTTCACCACACAGTGCTTGGCCGTACAGTGCATCGCGCGATGCCGGGCTGGCCGATACGGGCGCGGGCGGCTATCCCACTTGTAAACAGCGGTGGGCCGACGACACCGTTGGGCTGAAAGCCCGTCTACTGCAACTTCCTGCCCTAGATATCTGGACGGCGTTTAAAAAAATCGACCAGTCGCAGGTAGTGTATGAAGAGGCCGTGCTGCGCTCGCGGGTCAGTGAACGAAATATGCAGGTATCGCAGAATGGGCGCGTTTATCCAAGCTATGGCGGTAACGTTGATGGCACCGTCGCCAATGCCGCCACCCGGTTGGCATCCGGCGCTAGAAATATCCTCGGCAGCATAGCGGCATGTACGGCATTCGACAGCGTGCGTTAGGCACTACCGATGGTACAGGCGCAGCTGCAAATAGCGCTGGTGATCTGTATTCCGCTGATAACGCTCTGTTCGGCGTGGGATGTGAAAGTAGTGATGACGCTGACGTTTGTGCAGTTTGCACTATTTTTCCTCACCTTTTGGTGGGAACTGGCACGGTGGCTTGATAGCTGGCTGCTGGATGTGCTCTACAACAGCGATACCCACAGTAGCTGGAATTTAGCCGGGATCCAGAATACGCAGGATGACGTGATTATCAATCTGGTGATGAGGTTGATGTTTCTGGTGTTGCCGACATTCTGGCTGGGGGCGATGACGTGGGCTGGAGTGAGGGTTGGCGTGGCGCTGAATGGAGCGCTGGCGGGATGATTGGGAGGTGATTCGCCAATCTCACTTTCCTATACACATATAAAATGTAATGAAATATCTCTTTTTTGAGAATATACATTCTATATTTTTAACATTCAGTCTCTTCCGAACATCTGTGTCGCCTGATTTCCCAATGATTTTTGCATTGCCCTCAATCATTTTAGGTCAATTTACGACCAACCAATTAACTAACTTTGTGATATGTATGGGTAACACCGTTGAACGTCGGCTGGGTGTTGTTCATAATCCCTTTAAAAGGTCTGGGGATGGCCATGACCTCAGGGCGGTAGCGTGACCAAAGTTCATATCCATACCAATTATTTTTATTTAAAATATCAACTTATTCGAGTTGTTTTATTTAGTTCAAAGAAGGTATCAAATTGATAGTTATAGATTTTTTTTGTGGCTGTGGTGGAGCCAGTGAAGGGCTACGTCAGGCTGGCTTTGATATCGAGCTTGGATTAGATATTGACCAACAAGCATCAGAAACATTTAAAGCTAATTTCCCTGATGCAAAATTCATCCAAGATGATATTAGGAAAATCGAACCTCAAGATATCTCCGACATCATTGATATTAAAGCTAAACGGCCTTTGTTACTGAGTGCATGTGCACCATGTCAACCATTTTCGCAACAGAATAAAAATAAAACTAGTGACGACTCAAGGAGAAATCTACTAAATGAAACTCATCGTTTTATTAGAGAACTTCTTCCTGAATATATTATGCTTGAAAATGTTCCTGGAATGCAAAAAATTGATGAAGAAAAAGAAGGCCCATTTCAGGAGTTTATTAAGCTACTTAAAGAGTTAGAGTATAACTATATATCTTTTATAGCCAATGCTGAGAACTATGGGATTCCCCAAAGAAGAAAAAGACTCGTGCTCTTAGCTAGTCGAGTAGGTAAAGTTACCCTACCAGAGATAACCCATGGTAAAAATAAAATCCCATTCAAAACTGTACGAGATTATATCCAGGACTTCACAAAGTTATGTTCAGGAGAAACCGACCCCAAAGATCCTTTACATAGGGCTGGAACACTGAGCCCTCTTAACCTAAAAAGAATTATGCACACTCCAGAAGGAGGGGATAGAAGAAATTGGCCAGAAGAGTTAGTTAATAAATGCCATAAAAATTATGATGGCCACACAGATACTTATGGAAGAATGAGTTGGGATAAGCCTGCGCCTACACTTACGACGAAATGTAATAGTTACTCCAATGGTCGTTTTGGGCATCCTGACCCCACTCAACATAGAGCAATTAGCATAAGAGAAGCATCAAGATTACAAACATTTCCTTTAAGCTATGTTTTTAAAGGTTCGCTGAATTCAATGGCAAAGCAAATCGGCAATGCTGTACCTTGCGAACTCGCTAGACTATTTGGGCTACATCTCATAGAAAATTGTACTAATAAGGATTCATAGATATATGGCTAAAATAAGAACAAAGGCTCGAGCTTTGGACATGCTTGGCAGACAACAAATTGCAGGTATACCTACTGCCTTGAGTGAGTTATTTAAAAATGCTCATGATGCCTATGCTGATAATGTCGAAGTTGATTTTTTTAGGAAAGAAAATCTTCTTATCTTGAGAGATGATGGATTAGGTATGACAACCGATGAATTTGAAGAGAGGTGGTTGACTATTGGAACCTCCAGCAAATTAATCGACGATGATGCAATTAATAAACCAGCAGTGGATAGTAATAAAGCCTTTCGCCCTATCATGGGAGAGAAAGGAATAGGCCGTTTATCTATCGCAGCAATTGGACCACAGGTGCTGGTTCTTACTAGGGCCAAAAGAGACAATGAGCTTAAGCCATTAGTTGCTGCATTTGTTAATTGGAGTTTATTTGCTATACCATCACTTGATCTTGATGATATAGAAATACCAATTAGAACTATTATCAACGACGAATGCTTCACTAAAAAAACTCTTGATGAGATGATTGAGCAAGCAAGAAATAATTTAGACTCTTTATCACACAAAATATCAAAATCAAAAGTATCACAAATAAATACACAATTATCATCTTTTGAATTTGATCCTATTCTATGGGAAAAAAAATTAGGTGGGCTAAGACTATCTGGAGATGGGCATGGAACTCACTTCATAATAATGCCTACCGAAGAAATATTAATAGATGACATTTCCACGAGCGATAGCAATAAAACATCAGAGCAGTCTTCTCGCTTAGAAAAAGCTTTATTAGGTTTTACAAACACAATGTACAGTGATTCAAACCCTCCTATTATAGCTCGTTTTAGAGACTATCTGGAAGATGGTGAGTGCATTGACAGAATTAGCGAATCAATTTTTTTTACACCGCAAGAATTCAATCTTGCAGATCACCACATTGAAGGATGGTTCAATGAATTTGGTCAATTCAGTGGAACTGTTTCTGTTTATGGTGAAGAGCCAATTCATCATGTCGTGACTTGGAAAAATAATAATCAATTAACCCAATGCGGTCCATTTAAAATAAAATTAGCGTATATTCATGGTCGGCTTCGTGATTCACGCTTACCCATGGAGTTGTGGGCCCCTCTGAAGGAGAAAACAGATAGATATGGTGGTTTATATATCTATCGAGATGGATTAAGAATTTTGCCCTATGGAGATTCAGATACGGATTTTCTAAAAATAGAAAAGAGAAGAACGTTATCCGCTTCTGAATATTTTTTCTCATATCGACGTTTGTTTGGAGCAATAGAATTAACAAAAGAAAACAATGCTTCATTAGTTGAAAAAGCTGGGCGAGAAGGATTCATTGAAAATAAGCCATATAAACAGTTTAAAGAAATGCTTGAAAATTTCTTCATCGAAATCGCAAGAGATTTCTTTAAGGACGATGGCGATATGTCTGAATTATTTGTTGAGACAAAGCAACGTAGAAATGAAGAACATGATTTGTTATCTAAAAGATCTAAACAAACTAAAGCTAAAAAAGATAGATTAAAGAAAGATCTGTATGATTTTTTTGATAAGTTAGATAATGATTACTGGAATATTGAAATAAATAAGCTAATCAATAAAAACGAGGAATATTTCTCCAGTACAGAAATAACAGACACCAATATAGATTATGTATACAATAAAATTAAAGAACAAAATGATGCTATCATTAAAAATCTACGTAATTCTGTGGATATAAAGAAACCCTCTGGAGTTGGATTAACAAAAGAGTTATCTAATTTATGGGATAGATATCAAATAGAAAGACAAAAAATACTGTTATCACTAAATGAGCTAAAAGATAACGTTGATAGAAAGCTTATAGAACTGGATAATAAAAATAATGATTTTCTCAACTTACGGAAGAGACTTGAAGATTCTTTGAATCTACAACAAAGTTACTATGAAAAAGAACTAACAAAGTTATATAATGACGCTAAAAATGCTTTGAAAGATGTGCAATCTAAAGCAAATAGGTTAATTTCTGATAATAAGAAAAAACATAAGAGTGAACTAAAAAACATTTCTTATGAATTCCAATCAACTAATCTCAATGGCAAAGATACTGCGTATATATTGGATGTAAAAAGAAATCTAGAAAGTAAAATTGAGAATACTTCAAACGAAGTGATTAATGAAATAAGAAAACTAACCGACCAGATTGCAATAATTAGTGATAGTACCACTTCTGAAAATTTATCATCGGCTCAAGTAACTGAAGCAATCGAAACTGAACTTGAACATTTACGAGACCAACAAGCAAATAACGCAGAGTTAATACTACTTGGCATGGCTCTTTCTGTAGTACATCATGAATTTAATGGTAATATTAGGGCAATTAGAAGTGCGCTAAGGGAATTAAAAGCATGGGCTGACAGAAATCCTAAGCTTGATATTATATACCAAAAAATCAGAACTAGTTTTGATCACTTAGATGGTTATTTAAAAACCTTTACACCATTGACAAGACGTTTAAGTCGCTCTAAAACCAATATAACTGGAACTGCCATTTTAGAATTTATCAGAGATGTATTCGATGATCGTCTTGAGAAAGAAGGAATTGAATTATTCACTACCTCAAAGTTTGTTAATCAAGAAATTGTAACTTACACATCAACCATTTACCCTGTCTTTATAAATCTAATTGATAACGCAATATACTGGCTTGGGAAAACAACTGGAGAAAAAAGACTTATACTTGATGCTACTGAAACAGGATTTGTTATTGGTGATACTGGTCCCGGTGTTTCAACTAGAGATCGAGATATAATATTTGATATGGGATTTACACGAAAAACAGGAGGGCGTGGAATGGGATTATTCATTTCCAAAGAGTGTTTATCTCGAGATGGATTTACTATAAGATTGGATGATTACACTCCTGAACAGGGTGCTTTCTTTATTATTGAGCCATCAGAAGAAACAAGTGAATAGCGGATATAAATAAATGACAAGCTCTACTGATTTTCATAAACTTTCTGAAGACTGCGTTCGCCGTTTTTTACATTCTGTAGTTGCTGTAGATGACAATATGTCTTTTGGAGCTGGTAGTGATACTTTCCCTACAGACGAAGATATTAATGCTTTAGTTGATCCCGACGATGATCCTACACCAATAATAACAGCATCAGCATCCCCAAGGATAGAATCAACTAAATCAAAAGCAAAGGTAAAAAACCATCCTTTTGATTACCAAGCTCTAGCAGAAGCTTTCGCCAAAGATGGTATTGCTTGTTGCGGATTATTAGCTAAGAGTTTTAATGTTGAAGAAAGAGATATAATTACAGCATCATCCCACAAGGCAGATATAACAATACTTGACTGGGATATGCAAAGCGATAGTGGGCAATTTGCTATTGAAATAATAAAATCGATAATCGTTTCAGATATAAATTCTGGAGGACGTTTACGTCTTCTTTCTATTTATACTGGTGAACATGTTACTGCTGTTATAACTAAGTTGAACAATGAGTTAAAGAAAACATACCGTAGCGTAATAAAAAATGATGATAGTATTTTTATTGAAGATAACTATGCACTCGAACAATGGTGTATAGTTGTTATTAGTAAAGACGTTTATGAAAAAGATCTTCCAAATGTGTTAATAAAAAAATTCACTAACCTTACAGCTGGGTTGCTATCCAACGCCGCACTCTCTTGCATTTCTGAAATAAGAGAAAAAACCCATGGGATATTAACAAAATATAATAATAAATTAGACACTGCATATGTTTCCCACATCTTAAATTTAATAAAATCCAAGGAGTCAAGGGCATATGCTTATGAAAATGCTCATGATTATGCAGTAGATTTAATTTCTGAAGAAATAAGATCAATATTGCAAATAAGTGAAAACTTAAAGAAATCTCTAAGCAAAAACTCCTTATCCCATTGGCCTATTTTTCACTATGCAAAAAATGGTTGTAAGAATTTTCTATTAACTGGAAAAAAACAAAAAGACTTATCAGTAGAACATCTAAGGAATATACTCTCTGCTGATTCTTTAGAAGAAATTCAACACGCTATTGAACACGCATCTTTAGGTAAAAAGGAATACTTAAGCCAAGATGGTGAAGAAGATAAAAAGTTAATGCAATTATGCTCTCTGGAAATCACGCGCAGGAGTTTAAGATATCATTCTCATATAGATAATGTGTCCTTAAAACAAGGAACTTTACTTTTAGATGCATATAATTTTGTCTATCTATGCATACAACCATTATGTGATAGCGTCAGATTGCATGAAAAAGCCGATTTTTTATTCCTCAGGGGAACACTGGACGATAATAATTACAATTTGTTAATCGAAGATGAATATGGCGGTTTTTATAAAATTAAAATGCCGGCAAAAGCTTCTAATATTATTTCATTTTCATTTGGAGTCGAAAATGGAAACGGTGTCATCATAGGGAAAAAGAACAATCTAGTTAATACTGACTATATCTCATTCGTTCCTTTACTCGTTGAAAAAATATCTACTCCAAAAGTATTGAAATGGATCGGGGAAATAAAAACAACGTACGCGCAAAAAATAACAACTGATATTGTTGCTAATCTGTCAAGAATAGGTTTAGATCAACATGAGTGGTTACGAATAAAATCAAAAGATATATAAATGATTATATATGCCGTCGTTTTATAAAAACTGGCGGCATGTATATCTAGTTAGTCCATCATAGAAGTCAAGAAATTTAGTTTGCCCTATATCTTATAGAAAATATATTTTATATGCTTAAAAAACACCATCTTTCTAAGATGGCATTTATGTGCTTTGTTTCGATCAATTACAACTGATATATTACCATATTGATTAATTTTATGTTATTTACCAAAGTAACGGCATCTTAATATATCGTCATAATATAGTGCGCGTTCTGACTCTAATACTGAAAAATTTATTTGTTCTATTTTACACTTACTGCAAATAGCATCCAGTTTATCATATAGTGTCGCATCAATTGGCGCAGATGTCATCACGCCAAATCCTTGAGCATTATAATGCTCTAACATATCCCCTACATCAATCAATCTTGTTGCAGATAATGACTTCGAATTTGTTATCAGTTTGCACTGGAAAATCCATTTACGAGGATATCTCCGGCAGTTCTTGGAATATCATACACTTCAATATCCCTCTCCCCATCTCTAGAGCGAGACTTTCCATATTTTCTTATTGTGTCAGAATTAAACCTTGGATGAGTATGGATTACATGTAACCGGCTCATTTAAACCGTCTGGTCTGTTTCCTCCGGTTTTACAAAAATAATGTCCATCATTTTTAATGGACACTATCGTATGAAACACCGGACTTGGATCACTGAAGCTTTACGTCTTCACTTTGAAGAACATTTACCCCAGGTTGTGGTCGGGCGTCGCCTGGGCGTACCAAAATCAACAGCTTGTGGTATGTTCGTGCGCTTTCGCAAAGCTGGCTTTTCATGGCCTCTGCCCGCAGGTATGTCGGAGCGGGAGCTTGATGGCCGTCTTTACGGGAGTACCTCCACAGTACCTGTCGTACTTTGTAGTGGATCGGTAATTCAGGACACCTCGAAATCCTGTTAATGTTAAAACAGTGAAAATGAGGTGATGCATGATCAAAACTCGTCGGACTAAACGTACCTTTTCCCCGGAGTTCAAGCTTGAAGCTTTCGAGCAGGTGGTGGTTAAATACCAGCGTGATGTCAGAGAAGTCGCGCAGGCACTCGAGCTCAACCCTGACCATTTGCGTAAATGGATACGGTTGTATAAGCAGGAACTTCAGGGTATTGAGCCAGCTGGTAATGCTATTACCCCTGAACAACGCGAAATTCAGCAGCTTAAAGCGCAGATAAAGCGCGTTGAGATGGAAAAAGAAATACTAAAGCAGGCTGCCGTGCTGATGAGCGAAATCCCCGGGAAGCTGTCGCGCTAATCACACAGCTGAAAGCAAAGTGGCCAGTGTGGGTTATTTGTCATTTATTCGGTATTAACCGTAGCGTTTATTACGCGCAGGTGAAGCGTCCTGTTAATGTGCAAAGAATTGAATTACGAAGCCGGGTGAGGGCTTTCCATGCTCTCAGTCGTGGCGCAGCCGGGTAGCCGGGCAATCAGTCAGATGTTGCGCCAGAGTGGCGTTGATGCAGGCCGGTGGCTGGCATGACGACTGATGCGGGAATGAGGGCTGACAAGTCGACAGCCGGTTAAACATCACAACCGGGTAAACGAAGACAAAAGTCCGCCATTGCCAAATTTACTGAACCGGCAATTTCACCCCGCCGCACCAAACTGCGTCTGGTGCGGCGACATCAGTTTTATTCGCCTGCAGGACAAATGGTGTTAGCTCGCGCTCGTTGTTGATTTATATTCACGGCGGATTATCGGTTCAGCCCTCTCATTAACCGCTGATGCTGAGTTGGTGTGTAGGGCTTTGCGTAACGGACTGGAAACTCGACCGCGTGATGGCCGCCTGCTGTTTCATTCAGATCAAGGTGTTCAGTATAAAAGCAATAAATACAGAAAGTTACTCTGGCGTTATGGGGTAATGCAAAGTATGAGTTGCAGAGGGAATGGCCTGGATAATTCGCCGATGGAAAGAGTCTTTCGCAGCCTTAAAAATGAATGGCTTCCGAAAGGTGGTTATGGTGATTTTATCCATGCGGTACGTGATATAAACCAGTGGATTAATGGTTATTACAACGTTTATCGACCTCACACGAACAACGATGGTTTACCGCCTTGCTTACATGAAGAAAAGTGGAAACAGGTTATTCCGGTGTCCTGATTTTGTGCTCCACTACAGAACTTGTATCCCTTTTACAAAGGCAGATACACATAACCACCCCAAAATATGCCGCCTGATGTTATAATGGAAGAAAAAAACGAAAGCAGGCTCCAGTCGTTGAATCAGTCAACCTGATATCACCACCGTGTAGTACCAGCATCCTGCGTACAATCAGCAATCCCAGTCCTCCCCGGGGCTCTTCTGACGGTTCATGACATAACACTGATGCCCGCCGGAAAAGATGAGTTCGCATATCTTCAGTTAGTCCAGGGCCGCTGTCAGCCACTTCGACGTGCAACCGATTATCTTCCTGCCAGACTTTCAGCCTGATCGAGCCTTCCGGAGGTGTGTGGCGTACAGCATTATCCAGTAAATTTGTTATCACACGCTCTATCATTGAAATATCTGCCCTGATAAGAGGCAGGGAATGTGACATCATAATTCTTAGTTGCAATCGACGGGTTTCTATGCTGAGCTCAAATTTTTGAGCTACATCCTGAATAAGTTCACAGACAGAAAATTGCTCCAGTTGAGGTTTTATAGCACCATGCTCAAGACGTGCCAGCTCAAAAAGCTGACAGGACAGATGCCTCACCTTGTGTCCCTGCCGGAGAGCTGTTGTCAGATATTTATGACAGTCCTCTGATGATAGCGAATCCGACTTCATTGACAGGGTTTCCAGATATCCCAGAAGTGATGTTAATGGCGTCCGTAAATCATGGGAGATATTGGCAATAAATTCACGGCGCTGTTGATCACTTTCTGAAAGTTGATCCCACTGACAGGATATTTTACGGGCCAGTTCAATGAAGGCATTGTGTAATATCTCGACCTCGTTGCTAGGGGGGGTGGCAGGGCGCTGAATTGCCAGTTGTTTAATGGCACTAATACTGTCCTGCTCTATCCCGCTGACATTTTCAGTTAGTTGCTGTATGGGACGGGTTACCCAGTACCAGACCAGCATACCCGACAGCAGACCACATATCACTACCAGAAACAGCGACCAGTACAGTGCATTCCATAGTGCCTTTGTCCAGGCTGCATCAGTAAGAGCATTAAGTTCCTCTCCCTGTAAAATAATATACAGATATCCTTTCAGATCATCCCTCAGGTAAAGCGGTGCGGTACTGAAAACTTTTTTCTTATTTACACTTCGGGGATCATCACCATATACGGGCCAGACAGCACCGGAGAGAAATTTTTTCAAGGGCGCTATATTGATATACCGACGTTTGATATGACCTGGAGGGGCGGCCTCCACAAGCAGCCGACCTTCCGGCGAGACAATATACAGCTCCACACTGGGATTAAGCGTCATCAGACGCTCAAACAGACTCTTTAATGTCCGGTGATTCACCTGCCCACGATTATCCAGCAGAGACTCCGTGATGACAATCTGTTGCGCCAGCCCTGCAGATAAACGCTGTACCATTGCATTGCCATACAGATTACTGCTGTAAATATGAACGCCACATGTCACTGCTGCGCAAAACAGCAAAACGACTGTAAATACTAGGCTTAACCTCTGGCTTAATGTCAGGCTACAATTCATTTATCGCATTCCTGCATTGTCAACTGAAAACCTATACCCTTTTCCCCAGACGGTCTGGATCATCTTTGGCTCTGCTGCATCCTGTTCAATTTTGGCACGAAGACGGTTGATATGCGTGTTGACTGTATGCTCATATCCTTCATGCTGATACCCCCAGACATTATCCAGCAGTGAAAGACGGGAAAAAACTTCGCCAGGATGACGTGCAAACCAGAGCAGCAGATCAAACTCGCGTGGGGTAAGATCAACCTGTTTATTATGCAAATGAACTTCACGTGAAAATGGATTGATGCACAGACCGTGACAGCAAATCAGTCCACCTGCCAGGAGAATATTTTGCCCCATGGCTTCCTGACGACGAAACAACGCTTTGATGCGGGCAATCAGCTCAGGAATGGAAAAGGGTTTCGGTAGATAGTCATCAGCCCCCATTTCCAGTCCCAGGACGCGGTGGGTTTCGCTGGTACGGGCACTGATGATAATCACAGGCAGATAACGGGTCATCTGACGGATATAACGGCAAATCTCCAGCCCATTAACATTAGGCAGCATAAGATCAAGTATTACGGCATCCCAGGTCTGCTTGTCTAGTAATAAACGAGCTCTGGCGCCATCCGCTTCATGAACTATCTGATACCCTTCATCCTGCAGATTAAGCCGCAACAGAGCTGCAATATCATAATCATCTTCCATCAGCAGTATTTTTTTTACGTTATTCATCAAAAATTATCCACATATTCTTTATCTGAATTTTACCCCAGCATTTGACGATGAATTGTCACATTGTTTTTAAACTCTTGTGAGGATGTGATGAACATTCCTTTCCATAATATACTTAGTTTACAGACAGAGATCACATAATGCAGCCATTACCGTTAAAACAAATACATCCTCTGTGGTTACGCTGTTGCCACTGGATTAATGCTGTTACTGTCGCAGGCATGATATGTAGTGGATGGCGCATTTATAATGCTTCTCCTTTGTTTTCTTTTAACTATCCGGCAGCATTAACTCTCGGTGGCTGGCTTGGCGGTGCGTTACTGTGGCACTTCGCCCTGATGTGGATTCTGCTGATTAATGCCACGATCTATCTTACTCTGGGAATTTGTAGCGGACGTTTCCGGAGCAAGTTTTTCCCGCTGTCATGGACCTCACTGAAAAAATCCCTTACGCAGGCACTGTATGGAAAGCTGCATCATACGAATATGCAGGAATACAATATGGTGCAAAAAGTCGCCTATATTCTGATTATTTTAGATGGCGCTGCTCTTCTATTGTCTGGTCTGGTTTTATGGAAACCCGTTCAGTTTTCCCTTCTGACTATACTATTCGGTGGTTATGATACAGCGCGTTATATCCACTTTCTGTGCATGAACATTATGGTACTGTTCATTATTATTCACCTGGTTATGGTGTTATTGGTTCCGCGTGCATTGTTATCTATGATACGGGGTCACTAATGAAGAAAAAACGTTTTTTGTCTGACAGTGATGCCCATTACGTGGTGAAAGATGCAGAAAAAATCCTTGCGCCGGACAGACGTCGTTTACTCCAACAGGGACTGACGCTTGGGGGAATTATGATGCTGACTGGCTGTGATATAAGCAATAATGATGATATTGAAAAAGCATTGTTCCGTATATCCAGATTTAATGACCGGATTCAAAGTTTTCTGTTCAGCAAAAACAGTGTGGCACCAGAATATCTTCCAGAGGACATTACCACTCCATTCCCTTTTAATGCCTTCTATGGAGAAGAAGAGATCCCAGTAATTGATGGCCAGGATTATAAATTGGAAATACGGGGGCTGGTACGTGATAACCGTAACTGGTTTTTGTCTGAATTGTATAACATGCAGCATGTGAGTCAGATAACCCGTCATATCTGTGTTGAAGGATGGAGTGCAATAGGAAAATGGGGAGGGATACCATTCCGGCATTTCCTGACGCTGATTGGTGCCGATATGCGGGCAAAATACGTCAGTTTTCGTTGCGTCGATGGTTACTACACCAGTATTGATATGGCGACAGCACTACATTCACAAACATTGCTGACATTGACATGGAATAACAGGGTATTGCCAAAAGAATATGGCTATCCCATAAAGATACGTATCCCTACTAAGCTGGGATATAAAAACCCCAAGCATGTTCAGGTTATAGAGGTCACTAATCATTTTCCGGGGGGGTACTGGGAAGACCAGGGTTATAACTGGTTTGGTGGTTGTTGATACAATTGTTAAAAATGAGGAAGAACCATGAAAAATATTATTTCTGCAACTGTACTATCCGCGCTGTTCATGTTCAATGCTCAGGCAGCAGACACAATGGATAAAACACATGAAGTAAAAGGCAGCATGTCCAGCGCGCATGATAAAATGTGCAAGGATGGTATGTGCAAAAATGCAATGGATAAAGAGAAAATGGAGAAAGAACACATGAGCAAAACGGATGGGATGAAAAATGACCACATGGGTAAAAAAGACAATATGTCTCAATAAGTTGAGAACTTAAAATTACGTTACGATAAAACATCATATTCTGTCGTTTTTCAGATAAATAGCTCATTATGGCAATGTCAGGCTCTGTATCGGAAATGACATTGCCTTTACTGTGTATTCGTAAGCATCATTTCTGCGCAGTCTGGCAGATCCTGAAATCCTTATGAAACAAAGTATAGTGAGTGAAATCATAAAACCGACTGACTGGTTAACTGGTCTGATTTGTTTCAGTCAGTTTTCGTTAAAATTCTCCATGTTATAAATTTAATAACCTGAAAATTATTACCACGCTAATTAAATGTATTTCTTTTTGTTATTTTTTTCTGGAGTTTTATACTGATTTAAGTAATATATTTCAAATAAACTCGTTTTTACTATGTCTTATGGTGTAATGCGCTAACCTGTTTCGCTACGGTAATAGATATACCCACCATATTGAACATTTGTAGATCATTATTCTATAGTGCTCAGAGTTAAAATCGTCTCTGGTTGAATTGATTTGTTACACAGGATTCTGGTCCCGGTTGATACGGGTAATTTCCGGAAGGGCGGTAGCATGCTTATTCAAAATACAATATGAGACACGGTCGAAGTCGGATGGAATTAAATCATGGCTACAGCATTTTTGTGTGTATGATATAATTTTGCCTCATATTTTAGAGTATACTTGCGCACCCGCCAATAGAGTCGCCTTCTTTTGCGTGCTGGGATCGTACTGTATGAGATAAACACTTTGAATCATTATCCGAAGTCAGAAGAAGTGCATTGACTGGTATGACCTGATTAATTCAACCCCTTATCTGACAGGGGTAGAAAAAGAAGAGAGGTTCACATGACAACTCACAGGTCATCATTCGGCAGCTGATTGGTACTGGGTAAGGAAGTTATATATATGAGCAACTATACATCTTAGATGTATGATAAAGAAAAAGATAACAGTTCTTTAGAATATGTATATTGAAGAGAATGCAATAGCATGGTTTATATAAATTACGCATAAAAATAAGCATATGTAAGCATTTTGGTTTGCTTTTTTTAACCTGCCACCGCAATGAATGCTTTTTTTATGTTAATGTGCGTTATGAAACTAAATGCAAGAAACATATTTAAAGGATTAATATCGTTCTCTCACAGACTCCGTTTACTTATTCAAGAATATAATTTAATTTATAGTGAGCTTATTATGAATATGAACAATCCATTAGAGGTTCTTGGGCATGTATCCTGGCTCTGGGCCAGTTCCCCATTACACAGAAACTGGCCAGTTTCTTTGTTTGCAATAAATGTATTACCTGCAATACGGGCTAACCAATATGCTTTATTAACCCGGGATAATTACCCTGTTGCATATTGTAGTTGGGCTAATTTAAGTTTAGAAAATGAAATTAAATATCTTAATGATGTTACCTCATTAGTCGCAGAAGACTGGACTTCAGGTGATCGTAAATGGTTCATTGACTGGATTGCTCCTTTCGGGGATAACGGTGCCCTGTACAAATATATGCGAAAAAAATTCCCTGATGAACTATTCCGAGCCATCAGGGTGGATCCCAAAACTCATGTTGGTAAAGTATCAGAATTTCACGGAGGTAAAATTGATAAACAGTTAGCGAATAAAATTTTTAAACAATATCACCACGAGTTAATAACTGAAGTAAAAAACAAGACAGATTTCAATTTTTCATTAACAGGTTAAGAGGTAATTAAATGCCAACAATAACCACTGCACAAATTAAAAGCACACTACAGTCTGCAAAGCAATCCGCTGCAAATAAATTGCACTCAGCAGGACAAAGCACGAAAGATGCATTAAAAAAAGCAGCAGAGCAAACCCGCAATGCGGGAAACAGACTCATTTTACTTATCCCTAAAGATTATAAAGGACAGGGTTCAAGCCTTAATGACCTTGTCAGGACGGCAGATGAACTGGGAATTGAAGTCCAGTATGATGAAAAGAATGGCACGGCGATTACTAAACAGGTATTCGGCACAGCAGAGAAACTCATTGGCCTCACCGAACGGGGAGTGACTATCTTTGCACCACAATTAGACAAATTACTGCAAAAGTATCAAAAAGCGGGTAATAAATTAGGCGGCAGTGCTGAAAATATAGGTGATAACTTAGGAAAGGCAGGCAGTGTACTGTCAACGTTTCAAAATTTTCTGGGTACTGCACTTTCCTCAATGAAAATAGACGAACTGATAAAGAAACAAAAATCTGGTAGCAATGTCAGTTCTTCTGAACTGGCAAAAGCGAGTATTGAGCTAATCAACCAACTCGTGGACACAGCTGCCAGCATTAATAATAATGTTAACTCATTTTCTCAACAACTCAATAAGCTGGGAAGTGTATTATCCAATACAAAGCACCTGAACGGTGTTGGTAATAAGTTACAGAATTTACCTAACCTTGATAATATCGGTGCAGGGTTAGATACTGTATCGGGTATTTTATCTGCGATTTCAGCAAGCTTCATTCTGAGCAATGCAGATGCAGATACCGGAACTAAAGCTGCAGCAGGTGTTGAATTAACAACGAAAGTACTGGGTAATGTTGGAAAAGGTATTTCTCAATATATTATCGCACAGCGCGCTGCACAGGGGTTATCTACATCTGCTGCTGCTGCCGGTTTAATTGCTTCTGTAGTGACATTAGCAATTAGTCCCCTCTCATTCCTGTCCATTGCCGATAAGTTTAAACGTGCAAATAAAATAGAGGAGTATTCACAACGATTCAAAAAACTTGGATACGATGGTGACAGTTTACTTGCTGCTTTCCACAAAGAAACAGGAGCTATTGATGCATCATTAACAACGATAAGCACTGTACTGGCTTCAGTATCTTCAGGTATTAGTGCTGCTGCAACGACATCTCTTGTTGGTGCACCGGTAAGCGCACTGGTAGGTGCTGTTACGGGGATAATTTCAGGTATCCTTGAGGCTTCAAAGCAGGCAATGTTTGAACATGTTGCCAGTAAAATGGCTGATGTTATTGCTGAATGGGAGAAAAAACACGGTAAAAATTACTTTGAAAATGGATATGATGCCCGCCATGCTGCATTTTTAGAAGATAACTTTAAAATATTATCTCAGTATAATAAAGAGTATTCTGTTGAAAGATCAGTCCTCATTACTCAACAACATTGGGATATGCTGATAGGTGAGTTAGCTAGTGTCACCAGAAATGGAGACAAGACACTCAGTGGTAAAAGTTATATTGACTATTATGAAGAGGGAAAGCGGCTGGAAAGAAGGCCAAAAGAGTTCCAGCAACAAATCTTTGATCCATTAAAAGGAAATATTGACCTTTCTGACAGCAAATCTTCTACGTTATTGAAATTTGTTACGCCATTGTTAACTCCCGGTGAGGAAATTCGTGAAAGGAGGCAGTCCGGAAAATATGAATATATTACCGAGTTATTAGTCAAGGGTGTTGATAAATGGACGGTGAAGGGGGTTCAGGACAAGGGGTCTGTATATGATTACTCTAACCTGATTCAGCATGCATCAGTCGGTAATAACCAGTATCGGGAAATTCGTATTGAGTCACACCTGGGAGACGGGGATGATAAGGTCTTTTTATCTGCCGGCTCAGCCAATATCTACGCAGGTAAAGGACATGATGTTGTTTATTATGATAAAACAGACACCGGTTATCTGACCATTGATGGCACAAAAGCAACCGAAGCGGGTAATTACACGGTAACACGTGTACTTGGTGGTGATGTTAAGGTTTTACAGGAAGTTGTGAAGGAGCAGGAGGTTTCAGTCGGAAAAAGAACTGAAAAAACGCAATATCGGAGTTATGAATTCACTCATATCAATGGTAAAAATTTAACAGAGACAGATAACTTATATTCCGTGGAAGAACTTATTGGGACCACGCGTGCCGACAAGTTTTTTGGCAGTAAATTTACTGATATCTTCCATGGCGCGGATGGTGATGACCATATAGAAGGAAATGATGGGAATGACCGCTTATATGGTGATAAAGGTAATGATACGCTGAGGGGCGGAAACGGGGATGACCAGCTCTATGGCGGTGATGGCAATGATAAGTTAATTGGGGGGACAGGTAATAATTACCTTAACGGCGGTGACGGAGATGATGAGCTTCAGGTTCAGGGGAATTCTCTTGCTAAAAATGTATTATCCGGTGGAAAAGGTAATGACAAGTTGTACGGCAGTGAGGGAGCAGACCTGCTTGATGGCGGAGAAGGGAATGATCTTCTGAAAGGTGGATATGGTAATGATATTTATCGTTATCTTTCAGGATATGGCCATCATATTATTGACGATGAAGGGGGGAAAGACGATAAACTCAGTTTAGCTGATATAGATTTCCGGGACGTTGCCTTTAAGCGAGAAGGGAATGACCTCATTATGTATAAAGCTGAAGGTAATGTTCTTTCTATTGGCCACAAAAATGGTATTACATTTAAAAACTGGTTTGAAAAAGAGTCAGATGATCTCTCTAATCATCAGATAGAGCAGATTTTTGATAAAGACGGCAGGGTAATCACACCAGATTCTCTTAAAAAAGCATTTGAATATCAGCAGAGTAATAACAAGGTAAGTTATGTGTATGGACATGATGCATCAACTTATGGGAGCCAGGACAATCTTAATCCATTAATTAATGAAATCAGCAAAATCATTTCAGCTGCAGGTAACTTCGATGTTAAGGAGGAAAGATCTGCCGCTTCTTTATTGCAGTTGTCCGGTAATGCCAGTGATTTTTCATATGGACGGAACTCAATAACTTTGACAGCATCAGCATAATATATTAATTTAAATGATAGCAATCTTACTGGGCTGTGCCACATAAGATTGCTATTTTTTTGGAGTCATAATGGATTCTTGTCATAAAATTGATTATGGGTTATACGCCCTGGAGATTTTAGCCCAATACCATAACGTCTCTGTTAACCCGGAAGAAATTAAACATAGATTTGACACAGACGGGACTGGTCTGGGATTAACGTCATGGTTGCTTGCTGCGAAATCTTTAGAACTAAAGGTAAAACAGGTAAAAAAAACAATTGACCGATTAAACTTTATTTCTCTGCCCGCATTAGTCTGGAGAGAGGATGGACGTCATTTTATTCTGACTAAAGTCAGTAAAGAAGCAAACAGATATCTTATTTTTGATCTGGAGCAGCGAAATCCCCGTGTTCTCGAACAGTCTGAGTTTGAGGCGTTATATCAGGGGCATATTATTCTTATCGCTTCCCGTTCTTCTGTTGCCGGGAAACTGGCGAAATTTGACTTTACCTGGTTTATTCCTGCCATTATAAAATACAGGAGAATATTTATTGAAACCCTTGTTGTGTCTGTTTTTTTACAATTATTTGCATTAATAACCCCCCTTTTTTTTCAGGTGGTTATGGACAAAGTATTAGTGCACAGGGGATTTTCAACTCTTAATGTTATTACTGTCGCATTATCTGTTGTGGTGGTGTTTGAGATTATACTCAGCGGTTTAAGAACTTACATTTTTGCACATAGTACAAGTCGGATTGATGTTGAGTTGGGTGCCAAACTCTTCCGGCATTTACTGGCGCTACCGATCTCTTATTTTGAGAGTCGTCGTGTTGGTGATACTGTTGCCAGGGTAAGAGAATTAGACCAGATCCGTAATTTTCTGACAGGACAGGCATTAACATCTGTTCTGGACTTATTATTTTCATTCATATTTTTTGCGGTAATGTGGTATTACAGTCCAAAGCTTACTCTGGTGATCTTATTTTCGCTGCCTTGTTATGCTGCATGGTCTGTTTTTATTAGCCCCATTTTGCGACGTCGCCTTGATGATAAGTTTTCACGGAATGCGGATAATCAATCTTTCCTGGTGGAATCAGTCACGGCGATTAACACTATAAAAGCTATGGCAGTCTCACCTCAGATGACGAACATATGGGACAAACAATTGGCAGGATATGTTGCTGCAGGCTTCAAAGTGACAGTATTAGCAACCATTGGTCAACAAGGAATACAGTTAATACAAAAGACTGTTATGATCATCAACCTGTGGTTGGGAGCACACCTGGTTATTTCCGGGGATTTAAGTATTGGTCAGTTAATTGCTTTTAATATGCTTGCTGGTCAGATTGTTGCACCGGTTATTCGCCTTGCACAAATCTGGCAGGATTTCCAGCAGGTTGGTATATCAGTTACCCGCCTTGGTGATGTGCTTAACTCTCCAACTGAAAGTTATCATGGGAAACTGGCATTACCGGAAATTAATGGTGATATCACTTTTCGTAATATCCGGTTTCGCTATAAGCCTGACTCTCCGGTTATTTTAGATAATATCAATCTCAGTATTAAGCAGGGGGAGGTTATTGGTATTGTCGGACGTTCTGGTTCAGGAAAAAGCACATTAACTAAATTAATTCAACGTTTTTATATTCCTGAAAATGGCCAGGTCTTAATTGATGGACATGATCTTGCGTTGGCCGATCCTAACTGGTTACGTCGTCAGGTGGGGGTTGTGTTGCAGGACAATGTGCTGCTTAATCGCAGTATTATTGATAATATCTCACTGGCTAATCCTGGTATGTCCGTCGAAAAAGTTATTTATGCAGCGAAATTAGCAGGCGCTCATGATTTTATTTCTGAATTGCGTGAGGGGTATAACACCATTGTCGGGGAACAGGGGGCAGGATTATCCGGAGGTCAACGTCAACGCATCGCAATTGCAAGGGCGCTGGTGAACAACCCTAAAATACTTATTTTTGATGAAGCAACCAGTGCTCTGGATTATGAGTCGGAGCATATCATCATGCGCAATATGCACAAAATATGTAAGGGCAGAACGGTTATAATCATTGCTCATCGTCTGTCTACAGTAAAAAATGCAGACCGCATTATTGTCATGGAAAAAGGGAAAATTGTTGAACAGGGTAAACATAAGGAACTGCTTTCTGAACCGGAAAGTTTATACAGTTACTTATATCAGTTACAGTCAGACTAACAGAAAGAACAGAAGAATATGAAAACATGGTTAATGGGGTTCAGCGAGTTCCTGTTGCGCTATAAACTTGTCTGGAGTGAAACATGGAAAATCCGGAAGCAATTAGATACTCCGGTACGTGAAAAGGACGAAAATGAATTCTTACCCGCTCATCTGGAATTAATTGAAACGCCGGTATCCAGACGGCCGCGTCTGGTTGCTTATTTTATTATGGGGTTTCTGGTTATTGCTGTCATTTTATCTGTTTTAGGTCAGGTGGAAATTGTTGCCACTGCAAATGGGAAATTAACACTAAGTGGGCGTAGCAAAGAAATTAAACCTATTGAAAACTCAATAGTTAAAGAAATTATCGTAAAAGAAGGAGAGTCAGTCCGGAAAGGGGATGTGTTATTAAAGCTTACAGCACTGGGAGCTGAAGCTGATACGTTAAAAACACAGTCATCACTGTTACAGACCAGGCTGGAACAAACTCGGTATCAAATTCTGAGCAGGTCAATTGAATTAAATAAACTACCTGAACTGAAGCTTCCTGATGAGCCTTATTTTCAGAATGTATCTGAAGAGGAAGTACTGCGTTTAACTTCTTTGATAAAAGAACAGTTTTCCACATGGCAAAATCAGAAGTATCAAAAAGAACTGAATCTGGATAAGAAAAGAGCAGAGCGATTAACAATACTTGCCCGTATAAACCGTTATGAAAATTTATCGAGAGTTGAAAAAAGCCGTCTGGATGATTTCAGGAGTTTATTGCATAAACAGGCAATTGCAAAACATGCTGTACTTGAGCAGGAGAATAAATATGTCGAGGCAGCAAATGAATTACGGGTTTATAAATCGCAACTGGAGCAAATTGAGAGTGAGATATTGTCTGCAAAAGAAGAATATCAGCTTGTCACGCAGCTTTTTAAAAATGAAATTTTAGACAAGCTAAGACAAACAACAGACAGCATTGAGTTATTAACTCTGGAGTTAGAGAAAAATGAAGAGCGTCAACAGGCTTCAGTAATCAGGGCCCCTGTTTCGGGAAAAGTTCAGCAACTGAAGGTTCATACTGAAGGTGGGGTTGTTACAACAGCGGAAACACTGATGGTCATCGTTCCGGAAGATGACACGCTGGAGGTTACTGCTCTGGTACAAAATAAAGATATTGGTTTTATTAACGTCGGGCAGAATGCCATCATTAAAGTGGAGGCCTTTCCTTACACCCGATATGGTTATCTGGTGGGTAAGGTGAAAAATATAAATTTAGATGCAATAGAAGACCAGAAACTGGGACTCGTTTTTAATGTCATTGTTTCTGTTGAAGAGAATGATTTGTCAACCGGGAATAAGCACATTCCATTAAGCTCGGGTATGGCTGTCACTGCAGAAATAAAGACTGGAATGCGAAGCGTAATCAGCTATCTTCTTAGTCCTCTGGAAGAGTCTGTAACAGAAAGTTTACATGAGCGTTAAGTCTCAGAGCCGCGGTATCCGGCTCATATCTTCTCCTGTCATGTGTGACTGCACTGTTTTGTGGCAAACCAGTACTGACTATCCACTGGAATTCGGTAGTCATTAACTATGGCATTGATGTCCTTTATAACTGTCTTACAGGGCGTATAACACATCCCGCGACGGAAGCTTATCACAGAGGAAGAGGTAAGCTTCAGAATGGAAAGTATATGAGAAGACTGTGATTGTTTAAAAATACACAATCCGCTGTGAGGTGGAGTCAGGGGAGGTACTGGCCCGCAGAAGCGGAGAATGGTTGATGTATGAGGCGAGTGTGACATTTTTCATGAAAGTAAAACAGGTGATAACCTCCTTTGGTTAGGGGGATTCACAGGTATTATTACAGAACAATGTTGTTTCTGGCTTGTTCTTTTTTTGCAACTGGAATAGCCTCTTTTAATATGGGGCACCCCGAAATACTGTATTTCTCAGCCATCAGTACAGCACTTTCTCCGTTCTTTGCCTGGTGTTTGCGGTATCCTGATGAGGAGATTAATGAAGGTATATGGGGATATAATGCTGTTCTGTATGGCATAGCCTGTGGCATGCTTGTCCCTGTGTCAGTCTCCGGAATTGCTGTACTTATTGTCGGAACACTGGAGATGCTCCTTTTAATGGGGTTCAGATAATACTTAACCTGCTGGCCCGACCTGTCCTGGTGATGCCAGGTTTACCAGCTTTCTTTCAATGTGGAATATATTAATAGAAATCCAGTAGTTTTGCATACCGGGATGTTGTGTAGTGCAAAATTTATACTACAGGGATCGGAGTAGTGATGTTTAAGATTCATTAAATAGTTTCAAAGACGCTTTGTATACGACATGATTGCTAACCTCTCGCCCAGTGATTAGGTATTCTGATAAGGTGTAGTAAAATATTAATCTTCACAGAGGAGTTAAAAATATTATGGGTAACCAATGGCAACAAAAATATCTTCTTGAGTACAATGAGTTGGTATCAAATTTCCCTTCACCTGAAAGAGTTGTCAGCGATTACATTAAGAATTGTTTTAAAACTGACTTGCCGTGGTTTAGTCGGATTGATCCTGATAATGCTTATTTCATCTGCTTTTCTCAAAACCGGAGTAATAGCAGATCTTATACTGGATGGGATCATCTTGGGAAATATAAAACAGAAGTACTGACACTCACTCAAGCCGCTCTTATTAATATTGGTTATCGTTTTGATGTTTTTGATGATGCAAATTCAAGCACAGGAATTTATAAAACAAAGAGTGCAGATGTGTTTAACGAAGAAAATGAAGAAAAAATGCTCCCGTCGGAATACCTGCATTTTTTACAAAAGTGTGATTTTGCAGGTGTTTATGGAAAAACTCTGTCAGATTACTGGTCGAAATACTATGATAAATTTAAGCTTTTACTAAAAAATTATTATATTTCTTCTGCTTTGTATCTTTATAAAAATGGAGAGCTTGATGAGCGTGAATATAATTTCTCCATGAACGCCTTAAATCGCAGTGATAATATATCACTATTATTCTTTGATATTTATGGATATTACGCATCTGATATTTTTGTAGCCAAAAATAATGATAAGGTAATGCTTTTCATTCCTGGTGCAAAAAAACCTTTTTTATTCAAGAAGAATATCGCTGATTTGCGGCTTACCCTTAAAGAACTTATTAAGGATAGTGACAACAAACAATTACTTTCCCAACATTTTTCATTATATAGTCGTCAAGATGGAGTTTCCTATGCAGGAGTAAATTCTGTTCTACATGCAATAGAAAATGATGGTAATTTTAATGAGTCTTACTTTCTGTATTCCAATAAGACACTTAGCAATAAAGATGTTTTTGATGCTATAGCTATTTCTGTTAAGAAACGCAGTTTCAGTGATGGTGATATCGTTATAAAATCAAACAGTGAAGCTCAACGAGACTATGCTCTGACTATACTCCAGACGATTTTATCAATGACCCCTATATTTGATATCGTAGTCCCGGAGGTATCTGTTCCGCTTGGACTGGGGATTATTACTTCCAGTATGGGGATCAGTTTTGATCAACTGATTAATGGTGATACTTATGAAGAACGTCGTTCTGCTATACCTGGTTTGGCGACAAATGCAGTATTGCTTGGTCTGTCTTTTGCAATTCCACTCTTGATTAGTAAGGCAGGAATAAACCAGGAGGTACTTAGCAGCGTTATAAATAATGAGGGCAGGACTCTGAATGAAACAAATATCGATATATTTTTGAAGGAATATGGAATTGCTGAAGATAGTATATCCTCAACTAATTTGTTAGACGTTAAGCTTAAAAGTTCCGGGCAGCATGTCAATATTGTAAAGCTTAGTGATGAAGATAATCAAATTGTCGCTGTAAAAGGGAGTTCTCTGAGCGGCATCTACTATGAAGTGGACATTGAAACAGGATATGAGATTTTATCCCGAAGAATTTATCGTACCGAATATAATAATGAAATTCTCTGGACTCGAGGTGGTGGTCTAAAAGGGGGGCAGCCATTTGATTTTGAAAGTCTCAATATTCCTGTATTTTTTAAAGATGAACCCTATTCTGCAGTGACCGGATCTCCGTTATCATTTATTAATGATGACAGCTCACTTTTATATCCTGATACAAACCCAAAATTACCGCAACCAACGTCAGAAATGGATATTGTTAATTATGTTAAGGGTTCTGGAAGCTTTGGGGATAGATTTGTAACTTTGATGAGAGGAGCTACTGAGGAAGAAGCATGGAATATTGCCTCTTATCATACGGCTGGGGGAAGTACAGAAGAATTACACGAAATTTTGTTAGGTCAGGGCCCACAGTCAAGCTTAGGTTTTACTGAATATACCTCAAATGTTAACAGTGCAGATGCAGCAAGCAGACGACACTTTCTGGTAGTTATAAAAGTGCACGTAAAATATATCACCAATAATAATGTTTCATATGTTAATCATTGGGCAATTCCTGATGAAGCCCCGGTTGAAGTACTGGCTGTGGTTGACAGGAGATTTAATTTTCCTGAGCCATCAACGCCTCCTGATATATCAACCATACGTAAATTGTTATCTCTACGATATTTTAAAGAAAGTATCGAAAGCACCTCCAAATCTAACTTTCAGAAATTAAGTCGCGGTAATATTGATGTGCTTAAAGGACGGGGAAGTATTTCATCGACACGTCAGCGTGCAATCTATCCGTATTTTGAAGCCGCTAATGCTGATGAGCAACAACCTCTCTTTTTCTACATCAAAAAAGATCGCTTTGATAACCATGGCTATGATCAGTATTTCTATGATAATACAGTGGGGCTAAATGGTATTCCAACATTGAACACCTATACTGGGGAAATTCCATCAGACTCATCTTCACTCGGCTCAACTTATTGGAAGAAGTATAATCTTACTAATGAAACAAGCATAATTCGTGTGTCAAATTCTGCTCGTGGGGCGAATGGTATTAAAATAGCACTTGAGGAAGTCCAGGAGGGTAAACCAGTAATCATTACAAGCGGAAATCTAAGTGGTTGTACGACAATTGTTGCCCGAAAAGAAGGATATATTTATAAGGTACATACTGGTACAACAAAATCTTTGGCTGGATTTACCAGTACTACCGGGGTGAAAAAAGCAGTTGAAGTACTTGAGCTACTTACAAAAGAACCAATACCTCGCGTGGAGGGAATAATGAGCAATGATTTCTTAGTCGATTATCTGTCGGAAAATTTTGAAGATTCATTAATAACTTACTCATCATCTGAAAAAAAACCAGATAGTCAAATCACTATTATTCGTGATAATGTTTCTGTTTTCCCTTACTTCCTTGATAATATACCTGAACATGGCTTTGGTACATCGGCGACTGTACTGGTGAGAGTGGACGGCAATGTTGTCGTAAGGTCTCTGTCTGAGAGTTATTCTCTGAATGCAGATGCCTCCGAAATATCGGTATTGAAGGTATTTTCAAAAAAATTTTGATTCGGGAAATTATTTATTGGCCATTGTTATAGTTACTCCCTTGTGCTGTTTTGTTAGCGCAAGAGAGTGTCAGTTCTGCATTTTGATATATTCAAGTCACCATCCTCCAAAGGCAAACAAATGAGAAAAGGTCATCAGGCACAAACATCCAGTGAAAAGCTCCCCAGTCTTCTCCTGCTGGCTTCTGCCCCCTACTTTGCCACAATACTCTGTGCCCCTGTCGGTCAGTATTCTCTACATTGGCAGGTCATGCGACTCATAAAATGGCAGTACACGATCATTCAGCAGGCCAGTCGCTGTAATCGCATTTTGGTGACATACAATTTGCAGTGAACGACCTTTGAGTATGTATCAACAAAGGTCTGGTGATAAATTACGCGACACCTTTCAGGTTGCCTACATAGAACGTGTCCTGCGAACCCAGATATCCCGGATGAGCCGTTTCGATTTCGCCACAGGCCTCGTCATCACTGGCTTTACGCTCCAGTGCTGCGATCTGGCTGTCAGTTAGCTCAATGCCATCACGGGCTACTTTTTCTTCCAGTGCTTTCAGACGTTTTTTGAAATTCTCAAGGTTATGGCGTAACCAGACAGAACGGACACCACTGCCGGAGATAAAAACGCCCTGTTTACGCAGCTTGTTGCTGGTCCGGTGCTGACCGTGTGCCGGGAAAGCGACGGCGTAATCAACAACAGCCTGTTCAGTTGCCTCATCGGTACGGTTCTTAAGGTTAGGAGCGCGGCGACTACGATTAATCAGCGCATCCACACCGCCTTCATCGACCAGTTCGCGGTAACGATAAAATGTATCACGCGAAACGCCCATGATTTTACAGACTTTTGATACGTTGCTGAGTGATCTTACCCACCAATAGTGGACACAGGACTAAGTGAGTAAACTCTCAACCAGAGGTGACTCATGACAAAACCAGTATCAATCAGCAAGAAGCCCCGTAAACAACATACGCCTGAATTTCGTAACGAAGCCCTGAAACTCGCTGAACGCATCGGTGTGGCCGCCGCAGCCCGTGAACTCAGCCTGTATGAATCCCAGCTTTATGCCTGGCGCAGTAAACAGCAGCAACAAATGAGTTCGTCAGAGCGCGAAAGCGAACTGGCCGCTGAAAATGTCCGCCTTAAACGACAACTGGCGGAGCAGGCTGAGGAACTGGCCATCCTCCAAAAGGCCGCGACATACTTCGCGAAGCGCCTGAAATGAAGTATGTCTTCATCGAAAATCATCGGGCAGAGTTCAGCATCAAAGCGATGTGTCGTGTACTTCGGGTTGCCCGCAGCGGCTGGTATGTCTGGCTCAGGCGTCGTCACCAGATGAGCCTGCGCCAACAGTTTCGGCTCACCTGCGATGCCGCTGTCCATAAGGCATTCTTTGAGGCAAAGCAGCGATACGGTGCTCCCCGCCTTGCTGACGAAATGCTGGAGTTCAATATTTAAAACCATTGCTGCCAGCCTGCGTCGTCAGGGGCTGCGGGCGAAAGCCAGCCGGAAGTTCAGCCCGGTCAGCTACCGTGCACATGGCCTGCCCGTATTGGAGAATCTGCTGGAGCAGGACTTCAGCGCCAGCGGCCCGAACCAGAAGTGGGCGGGTGACATCACGTACTTGCGTACCGATGAGGGCTGGTTGTATCTCGCAGTAGTCATCGACCTGTGGTCACGCGCCGTTATTGGCTGGTCGATGTCACCGCGAATGACAGCACAACTGGCCTGTGATGCACTGCAAATGGCGTTGTGGCGGAGAAGACGCCCGGAATGTCAGCGCCAGTGATATAAGACGGTAATTCACCATTTGGATTGTCCGCTCCACCCAACATGTTGTTTCCTTAAGGTTCTCACACCAGAAAGTTTCATCCATTTTCTTCCACCCAAGTTGCGGAAGAGCCGCTTTTCATCCGTCGTTGACAGCTATGATGTCGGAAATCTGTGAGGCACCACACACTCCTGCTTTTTCCTTCATCCGTCACCATGCTCTTCAGTTAATTGTAGGACGTGTTTATTACATTTCTGTAAGCGTAAACTGACCGCCGTATGTAGCCATTAAGCCAGTATTGGTAACGTAGGTGCCCACTTTTTCAACTAGTGGACACCTGTTATGGAACAGAAAATATTATCCGCAGAACCCCGCAGAACCCCGCAGAACATTTTCAAATGAGTTTAAACTTCAAATGGTTAAACTGGCTTCACAACCAGGAGCCTCTGTTGCCCGTATTGCCAGGGAACACGATATCAATGATAACCTCCTGTTCAAATGGCTCAGGCTCTGGCAGAACGAAGGGCGTATATCGCGGCGTCTTCCGGTAACAACCTCTTCTGGCGCTGGCGTTGAATTATTACCTGTTGAGATAACGCCTGATGAGCAGAAAGAGCCTGTGGCGGCTCTTACTCCGCTTTTATCCACTCCTTCACAAAGCACAGTCAGTGCCAGTTCCTGTAAAGTTGAGTTCCGCCACGGTAACATGACGCTGGAAAATCCGTCACCAGAGCTGCTCACGGTGTTGATCCGTGAACTGACCGGGAGAGGACGATGATCTCGCTCCCATCAGACACTCGAATCTGGCTGGTTGCCGGCGTTACTGATATGCGTAAATCCTTCAACGGTCTGGGTGAACAGGTACAACATGTGCTGGATGAGAACCCCTTCTCCGGTCACCTGTTTATCTTTCGCGGCCGACGGGGTGACACGATTAAAATCCTGTGGGCTGATGCTGATGGTCTGTGCCTGTTCACCAAACGTCTGGAGGAAGGCCAGTTTATCTGGCCTGCGGTGCGTGACGGTAAGGTATCCATTACCCGCTCGCAGCTGGCAATGTTCCTCGATAAACTGGACTGGCGTCAACCCAAAACATCCCGCCTTAATGCACTGACAATGTTGTAAAAATGTCATGGCCGGATTATAAAAACGGTCATGAGTCGGAAATACCTCATTCGTATCACTGAGCTGGAAAGGCTACTCTCTGAGCAGGCTGAAGCCCTCCGTCAGAAAGATCAGCAACTGAGTCTGGTTGAAGAGACGGAGGCCTTCCTGCGCTCTGCACTGGCACGTGCCGAAGAAAAGATCGAAGAGGAGGAGCGGGAAACAGAACATCTGAGGGCCCAGATAGAAAAACTGCGCCGGATGCTGTTCGGTACCCGTTCTGAAAAACTGCGTCGTGAAGTTGAACAGGCTGAGGCCCTGCTGAATCAACGCCGACAGGACAGCGATCGTTACAGTGGGTGGGAAGACGATCCACAGGTTCCCCGCCAGTTGCGACAGTCGCGCCATCGTCGTCCGTTACCGGCACACCTTCCCCGTGAAATACACCGTCTGGAGTCTGAAGAAAGCTGTTGCCCGGAGTGTGGCAGTGAGCTGGATTATCTGGGTGAAGTCAGTGCTGAGCAGCTGGAACTGGTGAGTAGCGCCCTGAAAGTGATCCGCACTGTTCGGGTAAAAAAAGCCTGTACAAAATGTGACTGTATAGTTGAAGCGCCAGCGCCGTCCCGCCCGATAGAGCGCGGCATCGCGGGCTCCGGATTACTTGCCCGCGTGTTAACGGGAAAATACTGCGAACACCTGCCACTGTATCGTCAGAGTGAAATCTTTGCCCGACAGGGTGCCGAACTGAGCCGTGCATTACTCTCCAACTGGGTTGACGCGTGCTGCCAGTTAATGACTCCGCTGAATGATGCCCTGTACCGTTACGTGATGAACACCCGCAAGGTTCACACTGACGACATACCAGTAAAAGTGCTGGCACCGGGCAGAAAAAAGGCAAAAACAGGACGCATCTGGACGTATGTCCGGGATGACCGGAATGCGGGCTCATCAGAGCCACCGGCGGTCTGGTTCGCCTACTCACCAGACAGGCAGGGAAAACATCCGGTACAACACCTTCGTCCCTTCCGGGGTATCCTGCAGGCGGATGCATTCAGCGGTTACGATCGGCTGTTCAGTGCCGAACGTGAAGGTGGTGCACTGACAGAAGTTGCGTGCTGGGCCCATGCCCGGCGAAAAATCCACGATGTATACATCAGCAGCAAAAGTACGACGGCAGAAGAAGCTCTGAAGCGCATCAGTGAACTGTACGCCATTGAGGATGAAATACGGGGCTTACCGGAGTCTGAACGTCTTGCAGCCAGGCAGCAGCGAAGCAAAGCGTTACTGACGTCGCTGCATGAATGGATGGTGGAGAAGAATGGCACGTTGTCGAAAAAATCCAGACTGGGCGAAGCGTTCAGCTATGTCCTGAATCAGTGGGACGCCCTCTGTTATTACAGTGATGACGGTCTGGCGGAGGCGGACAATAACACAGCAGAAAGAGCGCTTCGTGCCGTCTGTCTCGGGAAAAAGAATTACATGTTCTTCGGCAACGATCATGGAGGCGAGCGCGGAGCTCTGCTGTGCGGACTAATCGGGAGCTGTCGGTTGAACGGTATCGATCCAGAAGCGTATCTGCGCCATATCCTGAGCGTACTGCCGGAATGGCCCTCCAACCGTGTTGACGAACTGCTGCCATGGAACGTAGTTTTCACCGATAAATAAGTGTCAATACGGCGCTCTGTTGACGCTTACACATTTCTCCCCCGCTCAATATCTGGCAGAGGGCATGAATACGGAACGTGACTTCGCACTGCTTGCAACATTTTTGTGATGAGGACAGACTGCGTAATTGGAAATGGTGCAGTCACACTCAGGAATGGCTGTATGATATTCGGGGAGCAGGATTAGATGACTTCATCCTCCCGGATATGTATTACGTTTACTACTACTACGCCTCTGAATTAACAGAATGATGGTAACGGAAGAAAATGCCGGAAAGGGCAGAAAGCGGAAGTCTTGAGGCTGGCAGACAATGCTGGAGCTGGACTTTCAGACAACAAAAAACATCACCGTTCTCACCCCTGCCTGACACACAGGTCTTCTGAGCGCCCAGAGCCCATTTTATCCGGGATGGTGGGACTTGCCATCCCTGTCTGCTTCATCCACCCGGCGGCATTATTGATTGTGATGGAGAGTTCATCACCACCAGGGGCGGACACGGTCATCCTCCTCTGATAACCGTGCCTGGTGGCAGCCGCTTTTACCGCAGCAGCGGCGCAGAGTCGTTACAGTATCAGCACCTGAATCTCGCCCCACAATCCGCTCCAGTGACTGCTGACAGATAAAATACACTGTTTTATCTGATGCATACGGGCTGTGACGTTATTATCTTTCCGGTAGCCCTCTGCACAAAACAGCCTTATGCAAGGGTTGCTACATCTTGACTGCGTAACCGGCAGTGTGGTGGGGCCAGGTCTTTCAGGTTTAAGGCAGCCAGGAGACGTTACCGGGTCATGGTAGGGTATCACTGGTATACCTCCTCCTGACGGCATGGTCATAATACTGGCAGTTATGTGCCTATCGGAAAAAAGCACCAATTCCGGCTTCAAAAAGATCGCCTGTACTGACCGGTGCTGCCGGGTTCAGAACTTCGTTATACACCATGCCAAACCAGTTTGGAGCCAGCAATAAACAGGGGAAGCAGAGCAGTTGCTCTGCTTTTAACTCTCCGGCTGATGCTGCCTCCTGAATCAGTTGGGTCATGGCTTGCTGTAGTGGCTGATGTATTTCCCGTAAATAAGCCTGAGCGATTACCGGGAACCGGCTCCCTTCTGTCATAACCAGGTGGGCTATTCTGGCTCTGCCTGTTGATGCGTCGTCAATTTTCCTGATGGCAGGTAACATCACTCTCAACAGATAGGCTTTTACGGTTTCCCCGTTGCGGCGGGGGGAAGATTCCAGTTCAGTACGGACGGTAGCAATGAACTCTTTCAGAACCGCTTCAAACAATAATTCCTTTGTCGGGAAGTAGTTATATACCGTGCCTTTAGCTACTCCTGCGCGCTTGCTGATATTGCTGATGCTGGCGCGAGCGAACCCTTGTGCAGAGAACTCCTCAAGTGCTGCCCGGGCTATCTGCTGTCGTGTCCTGGCAGTTTTTTCCGGGCTGCAACTACGAGTCTTTCGTGCATGATGAGGACGATTCATATTTGCTGGCATAAATAGTGGCCTTCTGTGTTGTGATAAAATTGACTTCGCGGTCACTTTTGATATTCTTATCCAATAAGTAGTGCGGTAAGGCTGACGTCTGCCGCTAATATTGAAACAGCAGCATAGTATGAGCGCTATATGCTGCCCACAGATTCCCAGAAGAACTGATGGAGAATATATGAAACATTTTATAGCAACAGCAGTCATGGCATCATCCCTTCTTTTCGGCTCTAATGCTCTGGCTGCCTCATCGTCGGCAGCACAGAAGGAAAGCTCACCTGAACAATCCGGCGGTACATTCAAATACTCCACAGACAGTAAGATTGCTACTGAGCAGAAGAACGTGTATGACACGATAATCAAGTATCAGAACGCACTGAATGCCGGGGATACAAAAACCATCCTGGGCCTGTTTGCTGATGAAAGTTATTCCCAGTGGAATGATAAGTTGACGGCTGACAATACAGAAAAACGCCAGGGGCAGTACGATGATCTGTTCAAGCGTGAAAAGTTTGAGACCGATTTTGCGTTTGACTCTATCTGGATCAACGGAGATACCGCGGTTGTCCGCACTCACCACCATGTGGGTTCTGTTGTAACGAACTTTAAAGAGCAGAAAACCATTATTGACCTGAACCGTGAAGTTTTTGTCCTCAGTAAAATTAATGGTGAATGGAAAATTTTCCTTTATACCTTCAACACCAACCCGCTTCAGGGCGTGGCATGATTATTATAAGCCAGGGAGACCTGGCTTATTTATAATATATGGAGCTTATTATGCCTCTTTCCCGACGTAATTTTATTCAGAATGCCGTTTTAGGAATATCTGCCGCAGGGCTGTCAGCTGCACCGGCCCTTGCCAAAAATATCTCATCTTCAACGGCACATATCATCAGTAAAACGTCTGGACATGCTGATACATCGACCAGCAAATCTCTTCATATCATCAGTCTGGACAGACTGGAGACTTCAGCAAAAGATGTGATGACGGAAGCTGCGTATGCATATATTGCTCATGGTGCTGGAGATGAGTGGACGTATCATGAGAACCGCAGGGCATTCAGTGATTATCCTTTGTTACCTCACCGACTCAGTGGAGTTGCTGCCCACAGCATTGATATCCGGACTGACCTTTTGGGCCATCATCTGGAACATCCCCTGCTGATAGCACCTATGGGCGCGCATATGTTCGTCCATCCGGAAGGGGAGGTGATTGCTGCAGCGGGTGCAGAAAAGGCCGGGGCACTTTATGAATCATCAGGGGCATCCAACCGCTCTCTGGAGGATATTGCAAAAGCCAGTAAAGGACCTAAATGGTTCCAGCTGTATTTTAACGCGGATGCCGGTGTGACCCGAAGTTTACTGGAGCGTGCAAAAGCGGCAGGCTATTCAGCCATTATTATCACAGCGGATGCGCTTGGTCCCGGGACAAGTGATGCTTTTCTCAGCATGAGCTCGCCTTTCCCTGCAGGAGCGACGTTCGGTAATCATGACCCCCGTTACGGTGGCAAAGGTGATTTTTTTAACCAAAAAGTTGAGCTGACCCCGGCTGATATTGAGTTTGTAAAAAAAATCACCGGGCTGCCAGTCATTGTCAAGGGCATCCTCAGGGGTGAGGATGCAGTGGTTGCCATTGATGCAGGAGCAGATGCCATCCAGGTGTCTAATCATGGTGGTCGCCAGATTGATGGTGTTCCTTCTGCCATCAGCCAGTTGCAGGAAGTTGCTGCAAGAGTCGGGCACAAAGTTCCGGTCATTTTTGACAGCGGTATTCGCAGGGGGATTGATGTTGTAAGGGCTATCTCTCTTGGGGCAACGGCTGTTGCGGTCGGACGTCCTGTTCTTTATGGCATCGCAGCAGGTGGTGTCGGGGGCGTTGCCGGTGTCATTGAGCACCTGAAGACGGAACTGAGGACGGCAATGTTACTGAGTGGTGCTCGTACACTTAAGGATTTGGCTCAGGGCTTTATCAGAAACAAGGAGACTGAGCATTGATAGTGGATAAAATCAGGTATTTTAATATGGGAAATTACACGTCGGCATTGTTGCTCCTTGCCCGTCTGATGCTGGCATGCCTTTATATGATATCCGGCGTTCCCAAGCTGCTATCATTCACTGGCACTATCGATAAAATGGCCTCTCTTGGGCTTATATTTCCGGCGATTACTGCAGCAATAGTGGTCCTTGTCGAAATCGTTGGAGCATTAATGATTGTTTTTGGTTTTTTCACCCGGCCAGTGAGCATTATTCTGTGCCTGTATACCGTGCTTGCTTCATTTCTTGGACACGCATTCTGGACGATGCCAGCTGAACTTGCACATGGAAATATGATCCATTTTTATAAGAATATCTGTATTTCGGGTGGTTTTCTTGCCCTTGTTGTATCAGGGCCCGGACGAATCTCCGTCGACAGACGCTGAGTTTCAGTAAATTAGCAAGCGTAGCGTAACAGATATCATAGCAAACAGGTATGTACGTCGCCGGGCATGGATGTTGTTTATTGATTGTATTCCTAAACCACCTCATGGGGTGGTGGTGATTGCTCTTGTTAGTAGGTATCTATCGGTCAACTCCAATATGGTATTTATAAAATCTTTAAATAAGTTTAATTAATTGTATTCTGTATCTACCATAAAATAGTCGGAATAAGATAAAGCCAGGCAAGCTGCAACAAATAAATAATAGTGTAAAAAGGTATATTTTAATCATGAAATATAAATTGGATAGTGGAAATATAGCAATGATAGTAATCAAATACAGACCTACATATTTTCATGAATAGGTCGCTCATTTCAGGGTAAAGCATATCTTTTGTCATTACCAACACAATAAATATGGTTTTTGATCGTTTTTCCCGATCGTTTTAGCAATCATGATAGGTGCAATCTATCATACGCTGGTTATCGATCGGTAAAAACATTTTGAAAATGATTGTTTTGTTGGGGATGATTGCTGAACAAATGATCAATACTGGAATTAAACAGGAATTCATTTTATGAAAATAAAAGTTATAGCATTGGCTACATTTGTTTCTGCTGTGTTTGCTGGTTCAGCTATGGCCTATGACGGAACAATTACGTTTACCGGTAAAGTTGTAGCTCAGACCTGCACAGTTAATACAAGCGACAAAGACTTAGCAGTAACTTTACCCACTGTTGCCACTTCATCTCTAAAAGACAATGCTGCTACGTCAGGGCTGACACCCTTTGCCATTCGTTTAACTGGTTGTGCAACTGGTATGAATAGTGCTCAGAATGTTAAAGCGTACTTTGAGCCTTCAAGTAACATTGACTTAGCTACACATAATTTAAAAAATACTGCTACTCCAACTAAAGCGGATAATGTACAGATTCAGTTGCTAAATAGTAATGGAACTTCAACTATTCTTTTGGGGGAAGCGGATAATGGGCAAGATGTCCAGTCTGAGACAATCGGATCTGATGGAAGTGCCACATTGCGTTATATGGCCCAGTATTATGCAACAGGACAATCTACCGCAGGGGATGTAAAAGCGACGGTCCATTATACCATTGCCTACGAATAAAAAACTTTTTACTCTTTTGTATTTCTGGGCAGGAAATACTGCCCTGTTTTCTTCTGGAGATACCATGCTAAGGTTTGTGCTGTTTTTTTTTACTCTATCTGTATCTGCAGTTGTTCAGGGTAGTGTAGTTATCATGGGAACCCGTGTTGTTTATCCGGCGACTCAAAAGAGTATTAGCATACGTTTAAATAATGACAATGAATCTCCGGCATTAGTCCAGTCCTGGTTAGACGATGGAGATGCAGCAGCTCCCCCTGAGTCAGTCCACGTTCCTTTTATCATTACTCCGCCAATATTTCGTATGGACTCTAAATCAGGACAAACAGTCAGAATTGTATATACAGGCGAGTCACTACCGAAAGACCGAGAATCTCTTTTCTATCTAAATGTTCTGGATATTCCAGCAAAGCCCAGGGCAAAAAAAGACTCCGATAACTCAGAGCAGCGGAATAATAATTATTTGCAACTAGCTATTCGTAGTCGCATAAAATTTTTCTTTCGTCCTGCTCACCTGAAGTTAACACCAAATGATGCTTATCTGAAAGTGACCTGGCACCAGGAGGAAGGCCGAATTAAAGCAGTTAATCCAACACCTTATTACATAACCTACAACAAAATTGCAGTTGACCAGAACAAGCACTTAACGCCTGTTGAACATGGTGGAATGATTCCCCCTTTCTCTTCAACAGTATTTGCACTTAAAGGCAGAACTGCGCCAGCCAGCAAAGTTTCCTGGGTTATTGTTAATGATTACGGAGGATATCAGCAAGGAGAATCTGTTCTGGAGTAAGGTAATAATGAACGCTAATAATCTGTCATGCCTGATTTACTGTCGTTGTTCTCTTCTGCTTTTTGCTGCATTAGGGTTAACAGTAACAAACCATTCATTTGCTGCTGAAGAGGCTGAGTTTGATTCTGAGTTTTTGCATTTGGATAAAGGGATAAATGCTATTGATATCCGCCGCTTTAGTCATGGTAACCCTGTGCCTGAGGGCAGGTATTATTCTGATATTTATGTTAATAATGTATGGAAGGGGAAGGCTGATTTGCAGTATTTACGTACTGCCAATACCGGTGCTCCGACGTTATGCCTGACGCCTGAGCTGCTTTCATTGATTGATTTAGTCAAAGATACTATGTCGGGAAACACCTCCTGCTTTCCGGCGTCAACAGGGCTTTCTTCAGCCAGAATTAATTTTGACTTATCGACTTTAAGGTTGAATATCGAAATCCCTCAGGCACTGCTGAATACACGTCCAAGAGGATATATTTCCCCTGCTCAGTGGCAAAGTGGTGTTCCTGCAGCATTTATAAACTATGATGCTAACTATTACCAGTATAGCTCTTCCGGGACGAGTAACGAACAGACTTATCTGGGATTAAAAGCTGGATTCAATTTGTGGGGATGGGCTTTGCGCCACCGTGGCAGTGAGAGCTGGAATAATAGCTATCCTGCCGGATATCAGAATATAGAAACAAGTATAATGCATGACCTTGCCCCATTGAGAGCACAATTCACATTAGGGGATTTTTATACGAATGGTGAGCTAATGGATAGCCTCAGTTTGCGGGGAGTCAGGTTAGCATCGGATGAACGAATGTTACCCGGCTCTTTACGTGGCTATGCTCCTGCTGTCCGGGGAATAGCTAACAGTAATGCTAAAGTAACCATTTATCAAAATGCTCATATCCTCTATGAAACGACGGTGCCAGCCGGACCATTTGTCATCAATGATTTATATCCCAGTGGATATGCTGGTGACCTTCTCGTTAAGATAACAGAGTCTAATGGCCAGACACGAATGTTCACGGTTCCTTTTGCGGCCGTTGCTCAACTCATTCGTCCCGGATTTAGTCGCTGGCAAATGTCAGTGGGAAAGTATCGTTATGCGAATAAAACATATAATGATTTAATAGCACAAGGCACCTATCAATACGGCCTGACGAATGATATTACTTTAAACAGTGGTCTTACCACAGCTTCAGGATATACAGCGGGGTTAGCTGGCCTGGCCTTTAATACCCCTCTGGGTGCTATAGCATCTGACATTACATTGTCCAGAACAGCATTCAGGTATTCCGGTGTAACGCGTAAAGGTTATAGTCTGCACTCAAGTTATAGCATCAATATTCCAGCCTCAAACACAAATATAACTCTGGCGGCTTATCGTTATTCATCAAAAGATTTTTATCATCTGAAGGATGCGCTATCAGCTAATCACAACGCGTTTATTGATGATGTTTCTGTAAAAAGTACAGCGTTTTATCGTCCCAGGAATCAATTCCAGATTTCAATCAACCAGGAATTAGGTGAAAAATGGGGTGGGATGTATTTAACAGGAACAACCTATAATTACTGGGGACATAAAGGAAGTCGTAATGAATACCAGATGGGGTACAGCAACTTCTGGAAACAACTCGGCTATCAAATTGGATTGTCTCAGTCAAGAGATAATGAGCAACAACGCCGTGATGACAGATTTTATATTAATTTTACTCTCCCTCTGGGAGGAAGTGTTCAAAGCCCGGTGTTTTCCACTGTTTTAAATTATAGCAAAGAAGAGAAAAATAGTATTCAGACATCAATTAGTGGTACTGGCGGGGAGGATAATCAGTTCTCTTATGGTATTTCAGGAAACAGCCAGGAAAACGGGCCTTCCGGTTATGCAATGAATGGGGGTTATCGTTCACCTTATGTAAATATAACCACAACAGTCGGGCATGATACTCAGAATAATAATCAAAGGTCATTTGGTGCGTCGGGAGCGGTGGTCGCACACCCCTATGGAGTGACATTGAGTAATGACCTGAGTGATACTTTTGCCATTATCCATGCTGAAGGAGCTCAGGGGGCTGTCATCAATAATGCCTCTGGTAGTCGTCTGGATTTTTGGGGAAATGGTGTTGTTCCTTATGTTACACCCTATGAGAAAAATCAAATTAGCATCGATCCCTCCAATTTAGATTTGAATGTTGAATTATCGGCGACGGAGCAGGAAATCATTCCTCGTGCTAATAGCGCCACGTTAGTGAAATTTGACACTAAAACAGGAAGAAGTCTGTTATTTGATATTCGTATGTCTACTGGCAATCCCCCTCCAATGGCTTCTGAAGTTCTGGATGAACATGGACAGTTGGCCGGATATGTCGCTCAGGCCGGGAAGGTATTTACCAGGGGACTCCCTGAAAAAGGTCATCTCAGCGTTGTATGGGGACCAGATAATAAAGACAGATGTTCATTTGTATATCATGTTGCACACAATAAAGATGATATGCAATCTCAGCTCGTTCCTGTTCTGTGTATACAGCACCCTAATCAGGAAAAAACATGAAAAGAATCTTTTTCATACCATTGTTTTTAATTTTACTCCCTAAGCTGGCGGTAGCGGGTCCGGATGATTATGTGCCTTCGCAGATAGCGGTTAATACATCCACATTGCCAGGTGTTGTGATTGGTCCTGCTGATGCCCATACCTATCCCCGGGTGATAGGAGAGCTGGCGGGAACAAGTAACCAGTATGTTTTTAATGGCGGTGCCATCGCTCTGATGCGTGGAAAGTTTACACCCGCACTGCCTAAAATTGGAAGTATTACGTATACTTTCCATCAAGGAAACAGCCGTGATTCATCTGATTTTGATATCTATGATATTGGTGTATCCGGACTGGGTATTATTATTGGCATGGCGGGCTATTGGCCCGCAACGCCTCTGGTCCCCATAAATAGCTCAGGTATATATATTGACCCTGTAGGTGCCAATACAAACCCCAATACTTATAACGGTGCGACAGCAAGCTTCGGAGCTCGTTTGTTTGTTGCTTTTGTCGCAACGGGAAGATTACCCAATGGATATATAACAATACCCACCAGGCAGCTTGGTACTATTTTGTTGGAAGCAAAACGTACAAGTTTAAATAATAAAGGACTGACAGCACCTGTTATGTTAAATGGTGGGCGCATTCAGGTACAGAGTCAGACATGTACCATGGGGCAAAAAAACTATGTGGTGCCATTAAATACCGTATATCAATCACAGTTCACATCTTTGTATAAAGAAATACAGGGAGGTAAAATTGACATACACCTACAATGCCCGGATGGAATTGATGTTTATGCTACATTGACAGATGCATCACAGCCAGTGAACAGAACAGATATATTGACCTTAAGCAGTGAATCCACTGCAAAAGGATTTGGCATCAGGCTATATAAAGACAGTGATGTAACTGCCATCAGCTATGGTGAAGACTCCCCTGTGAAAGGAAATGGCAGTCAATGGCACTTCTCCGATTACAGGGGAGAGGTAAATCCACATATCAATTTAAGAGCCAATTATATAAAAATTGCTGATGCAACTACACCTGGAAGTGTGAAGGCTATTGCAACTATTACTTTCTCATATCAATAAAAACCGGTTAATCAGGAGTTAAATTAATATGAAAAATAATGACAGGAAATATATCAGTCTTTTATCACTGCTGCCTTTGCTGATTGCCGGTGTTCCGGCGTTTTCGTAGGGTGACGGGTCCGTGGCGTATCCTGAAGGTAATGGTGTCGCACGGTATCGAATACTTATGCGACTGTGCCGGGGGCAGAGGCCCGGGCTGCTGAACTTACAACCGCGGTTGGAGCTCATGCGAATTGCATCCGGACGTAGCACCACTGCTGTTGGTTCGTGAATGCATGCCAGACCAGTTCGCATCGCTGGGAACTGCAGCATGCGTTGTCGACAAAGCCGGAAACGGCATGGCTCTCAGCAGTTGGTCGGCGTCAGATGCAACTGGTGCCGTGACGGTGGGAGTTGTGGCGAAGGGCACACATCAGAATTCAATGGCACAGGGGGAGTTTTCCTGTACAACCCGTGAAAATGAAGTTTACATCAGATATGACTCAGGTGTCACAAACCCTGTCAGTCCGCGGGGACCGGATAAAATCCGGGGTCCCGGTGGTATCAGTGATGGTGCATGGGATACGGAAGCAGCCACTATCAGGCAACTGAACCCGCTGACGGATGAGGTGTACAGTGGCATCAGTGGACGGATTACAGCATAAGTGCTTAAGGCGTGTGACCATACAGATACGGTCGCTGCAGAGAACAGGGAGAATATCATCCGGAACACGGTGGCCATAAACCGTAACACCCGGGGGCTGCTTTCCCCGGGAGAGGTGCTGGAGATGCATGCGGAGCGTCTGAACAGTCAGCAGGGCTGATTAATGAGAATCACGAGGAAATGAAGCGGGAGCCGTACAGTGAGGATAAATTTAACGCCATAGCGGCTGTGGGCGGGTATAGTGCCAAGCAGACTGCTTAAAGGCAGGTACTACTTTCAGTGGCGGCTATGTTTCCTGGAATGTGGGTGTCAACTGGTAGTTCTGAACCCGGGCCTGAGTCACCGGGGAGGCAGTTTTCGGTATGAAGTAATGATTCGCTGCCTGTTTTTCTCCCCGATGGCATAACTGACTGTTCCCGGGTATTCCTGAAGATCTGAGAGGAAGAGTGTATATGCTGAACTATCGCATAAGGTCAGTGCAGCTATTTATTGTAAACGGTCGGGCTGACAGGGCGCAGGTGCGTCTGGAATGCGACGATGAAGCCGTTTTTGAATGTTATCTTCTTGCTGAAGGGGAAGGGGAACTGAAAGAACTGAGCCTGTCAGAGCTGGAAGAGCGGGCGCTGATGTATGCGGCAGACAGTTTCCGTTATGAATGATAAGTCAGTTATACCGGTAATGGTAAACGGAGCCGGTATCCGGGATACAAGGGGCAGAGAGTATGCTGATTATTATTATGACCCGGGACAGATATCTGGAATATGGCCTGATGCGTATACTGAGCGGATATCAGGTCACGACAGGCAGAGAGCTGTTTAATGCCGGAAAGCAACGTCAGTCACTTCCCGAAGACAGTTATGTGATTCTCTGTGACCGTAATCTGGAAAGGCTTACATACTCTATGTTCTGTGGGCGTCGGTTTCTTGTCATTCCTGTTTCCTCTGTGAGATGCCTGACAGATATCAGGCAAACCATCCGCCGTGGAGCGTGGCTGTTCGGACATACGGCAAGGCCACTGACCCGGACAGAGATGGTGGTGGTCTTCGGGGTTGTTTTCCATGACTACGGGTTTACCTTTCTGGCAGACCGGCTGGGGATAACCATGAAGACGGTATGTGCGCATCTTTACAATGCGATGGAGAAAAATGGTATGCGCGGCGTCAGTATTAAATATCTCTGCAACACCATAGACCGGTAAAAAGATGGTTTTCTGATAAAGGCTGTTGCGACGGGGATTTCTGTGCATGCTGTGTCACGGGCATCCCAGTTCTCCGGATAATTAATGTTATGTAGTCAGGCGTGATAAATTTCATATGGAACAGGTATGCGTTTTATTTGTGATAACAGTTAATGAGGTGTTTCCATACACACTGAAGTTACCTGTAATATTAGCGGGGGATTTGAATGATGTTGCGTGGTCTGCGACCACTCGTTTATTCATGCAAATAAGTGGACTGCTGGATCCACGGTAAGAGTACAGCGAGGGCCGTATTGACGGGGATGTGTTATTCAGCGGGCAGTGCTATGCGCCACGGAAGCAGTTCGCTGACATGGTTGACCGGCCAGTCAGCTATGACGCCAAACACATGGCGAAGGTAGTTTTCTGGATCCTCGTCGTTCAGTTTGCACGTCCCGATCAGGCTGTACAGTAGCACTCCCCGCTCACCACCATGCTCAGAGCTGCGTATTACCGTGAAGGAGATCGGTGAGTAACCCTCTGTGTCGGCACATTATAGCCGTCACATCGGATAACTGTTATCCTTCTGTTCTGATGTATTCTGGGAGGTGATGTTTCACTCCTGATAAGAGCATTACTAATTACAGCTGCTTTTCGGATAACATTCGGGCAGTTTTCTTTAATTCTGAAGTCTGAAAGAGATATCAGTAATTGTATTGCTTTTAAACATTGTCAGTATTTATTTGTCCAAATCGTTCACGTTTCTCATAATCTTCCCGACAGTCACCATCACAAAACAATCCAGTCTTAACAGGTTCTCCGCAGTTATAGCAGAATCCTGTTTCAGGGAGTCTATTCCGGATACGATTTTTTAGTCTGATGCTCATGCTGAATTGTTCATTTTCATAAGCAATATCTGCACTATCTGCCATAAACGATCCTCTGAGGAGACCACATCTTTATAACCCACCACCGAAATATTACAAAGTAATACTCATTGTATAATCTTTAACGGCAGGGGCAGGATAATTGTATCCTGCCCCTGCTTTAATTCTCAGCACAGGTGTTGACTAAAGAGCGTGAAACTTTGCTATTATGTCTTCGTAAGATTCACGGACGGTTATACTTGAGCCTGATTCTGTGAAGTAAACAACAGCAGAAGCATCGTTGCCTTTTTCAATGTATGAAACATTCCAGTCATGGATAGCCACTGCGGGCTGACCATTATCCCGACGGTGCGTCTTAATGAATCGCGGAAGTAATTCTGCAATATCGTTAAAAACACCATTTACGGTATGAGTGATACCACCAACGCAATGTAGATGAGTTGACTCCGGGGTATCATTGTCTGCTTCTGCAAAGAGTATAGCTGTCTTGCTAATTGTAACAGGCGCCTGTGAGCGGGATAATTCGAGAGAAATAAACCCGGATTCTGCCATAAAAACTCCAGTTTGTGATGTTATATCATTTCATATGTTTTTTGTATAACAGAAAATCTTTCTCATGTCAATATTATGAGTGGTTTCTGCCTGTAAACTAACTTTCTTCTCCCGAAATCTGTGAGAGCCAAGGATCGTGGCGTTTATGATCAGAAGCAGGTTGTAAATGACCGGAGCATTGCGCCGGGATGCGTATGTTCTCCCTGGACAGACAGTCTCAGTTCGTAGAATCTATAAATTACTGCTACTGATGCTGCCGGGGAAAGGCGTAACGAAAAAACAGCCTCCGTTACCGGACAGCAAGGAGGCTGAATGGAGTTTACAGGATTTGCTTTTTTATAATGTCTGGCCATGCAGTAAAACCGGACAGGTTTTATTATCATGTGAGGTATTCTGACATAAAATGCTGGATTTTTATTTTGTGACGAATGCTGCAAAATTGAATCTGCACTCTGATGTAGCTTTTATCTGTTTCAGTGAAGCATGCCCACAAACTGAGTTATTAAGTTGTGGAAGAACAGTTTTGTCCCGCCTGCATCTCTCCTTTCAAAAACCAGTATGTCGCCATGCCTCGCCTTAATGGAGAGCGCTGAACCATACCTTCTTTTTCCAGTAATAACAGGTAATAGCGTGCCTGGTAATCCGTTACCGCCAGCGCCTCCGCAATTTCTGCGGTTTTCCCTCCATTATGCCTGTTCAGAAATTCCAGTATTTCATTCTTCATATATTCACTCATCTCACTGTAACAAAGTTTCTTCGAATAATAAAAATCATGCTCTCTGTTATCAACGGAAAGGTATTTTTATTCTCTGGGTTTGCTTTATTTGTGAAATTTAGTGAATTTGCTTTTTGTTGGCTTTATTTGATGTATATCACATTTTGTGTGTTATTTTTCTGTGAAAAGAAAGTCCGTAAAAATGCATTTAGACGATCTTTTATGCTGTAAATTCAATTCACCATGATGTTTTTATCTGAGTGTATTCTTGTTGTTGGTGTTTTATTCTGGTTTGGTTTTGTTTTGCGGGTTAAAAGATCGTTTAAATCAATATTTACAACATAAAAAACTAAATTTAACTTATTGCGTGAAGAGTATTTCCGGGCCGGAAGCATATATCCAGGGGCCCGACAGAAGGGGGAAACATGGCGCATCATGAAGTCATCAGTCGGTCAGGAAATGCGTTTTTGCTGAATATACGCGAGAGCGTACTGTTGCCCGGCTCTATGTCTGAAATGCATTTTTTTTTACTGATAGGTATTTCTTCTATTCACAGTGACAGGGTCATTCTGGCTATGAAGGACTATCTGGTAGGTGGGCACTCCCGTAAGGAGGTCTGCGAGAAATACCAGATGAATAATGGGTATTTCAGTACAACACTGGGGAGACTTATACGGCTGAATGCTCTTGCAGCAAGGCTTGCACCTTATTATACAGATGAGTCGTCGGCATTTGACTAAATTATGGCATTCCGGAGTTTCTGGAAGATAAAAAAAGAAGCCCTTATCAGAAAGCAGACAGGATATATCAGTATTCTGTCGATAAATAACCTGCCCTGAAAATACGAGAATATTATTTGTATTGATCTGGTTATTAAAGGTAATCGGGTCATTTTAAATTGCCAGATATCTCTGGTGTGTTCAGTAATGAAAAAGAGGTTGTTATTTATGATTAAGTCGGTTATTGCCGGTGCGGTAGCTATGGCAGTGGTGTCTTTTGGTGTAAATGCTGCTCCAACTACTCCACAGGGGCAGGGTAGAGTAACCTTTAACGGAACTGTTGTTGATGCTCCATGCAGCATTTCTCAGAAATCAGCTGATCAGTCTATTGATTTTGGACAGCTTTCAAAAAGCTTCCTTCAAGCAGGAGGCGTATCCAAACCAATGAATTTAGATATTGAATTGGTTAATTGTGATATCACTTCATTTAAGGGGGTGGGAGGAGCCCCGGCAGCAAAAAAAGGGACTGTGAAGCTGGCTTTTAGTGGTCCAAGGGTTTCTGGTCATAATGAGGAGTTAGATACCAGCGGGGGGACAGGTACTGCGATTGTAGTTCAGGCTGCAGGTAAAAACGTTTCTTTCGATGGCACAGAAGGTGATGCTAATACCCTGAAAGATGGTGATAATGTGCTGCATTATACTGCGATTGTTAAGAAGTCGTCAGCCAATAATGCCCAAGTTACTGAGGGTGCTTTTTCTGCAGTCGCAACCTTTAATTTAAGTTACCAGTAATTCATCTGATTTTTACAGGGTGAGGCAAGACCCACCCTGTGTCTGACAACGACATTTAAGGTATGAAGAATTTTTGTGTTCTGTTTGTGATGTATTTCTGGAGTACATTACTTCATGCTGTATCTTCAGAGCCATTTCCTCCGCCCGGCATGTCCCTTCCTGAATACTGGGGAGAAGAACACGTATGGTGGGACGGCAGGGCTGCTTTTCATGGTGAGGTTGTCAGACCTGCCTGTACTCTGGCGATGGAAGACGCCTGGCAGATTATTGATATGGGGGAAAGCCCGGTACGGGATTTACAGAATGGTTTCTCCGGACCTGAAAGAAAATTCAGCCTCCGGCTCAGGAATTGTGAATTTAACAGTCAGGGTGGGAACCTTTTCTCTGATTCCCGGATAAGGGTGACTTTCGATGGCGTCCGGGGTGAAACGCCGGATAAGTTTAATTTATCCGGTCAGGCAAAAGGAATTAATCTGCAGATAGCTGATGTCAGGGGAAATATTGCCCGGGCAGGAAAAGTAATGCCTGCAATACCATTGACGGGTAATGAAGAAGCGCTGGATTACACCCTCAGAATTGTGAGAAACGGAAAAAAACTTGAAGCCGGAAATTATTTTGCTGTACTGGGATTCCGGGTCGATTATGAGTGAGTCACTCCGGTGAGATGTCCGGTTATTTATCTTTTTTGTGAATCTGGTGATGCGTGGAATGAAAGACAGAATACCTTTTGCAGTCAACAATATTACCTGTGTGATATTGTTGTCTCTGTTTTGTAACGCAGCCAGTGCCGTTGAGTTTAATACAGATGTACTTGACGCAGCGGACAAGAAAAATATTGACTTCACCCGTTTTTCAGAAGCCGGCTATGTTCTGCCGGGGCAATATCTTCTGGATGTGATTGTTAACGGGCAAAGTATTTCTCCCGCATCGTTACAGATTTCATTTGTTGAACCTGCGTTGTCAGGAGATAAGGCAGAAAAAAAATTGCCGCAGGCCTGTCTGACATCAGATATGGTCAGACTGATGGGGTTAACAGCAGAATCTCTGGATAAAGTTGTTTACTGGCATGATGGTCAGTGTGCGGATTTTCATGGGTTGCCGGGAGTGGATATTCGTCCTGATACCGGAGCGGGCGTATTACGCATCAATATGCCGCAGGCCTGGCTTGAGTATTCTGATGCCACCTGGCTGCCTCCCTCACGCTGGGACGACGGCATTCCCGGACTGATGCTGGATTATAACCTCAACGGGACGGTTTCCCGTAATTATCAGGGAGGAGACTCTCATCAGTTCAGTTATAACGGGACTGTGGGGGGGAATCTGGGGCCCTGGCGCCTGCGGGCTGACTATCAGGGAAGCCAGGAGCAGAGCCGCTACAACGGGGAAAAAACGACAAACAGAAATTTCACATGGAGTCGCTTTTATCTGTTCCGTGCCATTCCACGATGGCGGGCAAACCTGACGCTGGGCGAGAATAATATCAACTCAGATATATTCCGGTCATGGAGTTATACGGGAGCCAGCCTGGAAAGCGATGACCGGATGCTGCCGCCCAGACTGCGAGGCTATGCACCGCAGATTACCGGGATTGCGGAGACTAATGCCCGTGTTGTGGTGTCGCAGCAGGGACGGGTGCTGTACGACTCGATGGTCCCCGCAGGGCCATTCAGTATTCAGGACCTGGACAGTTCAGTTCGCGGACGTCTTGATGTTGAGGTTATTGAACAGAATGGACGGAAGAAAACCTTTCAGGTCGATACAGCCTCGGTTCCTTATCTGACGCGTCCGGGACAGGTCCGGTATAAACTTGTCTCCGGTCGTTCCCGTGGATACGGGCATGAGACCGAAGGGCCTGTATTTGCGACCGGAGAGGCATCCTGGGGGCTCAGTAACCAGTGGTCGCTGTATGGCGGGGCTGTGCTTGCCGGTGATTATAATGCACTGGCAGCCGGTGCCGGCTGGGACCTGGGTATGCCGGGGACCCTTTCTGCTGATATCACGCAGTCAGTAGCCCGTATTGAGGGAGAGAGAACGTTTCAGGGAAAATCCTGGCGTCTGAGCTACTCCAAACGGTTTGATAATGCGGATGCCGACATTACGTTCGCCGGGTATCGTTTCTCAGAGCGAAACTATATGACCATGGAGCAGTACCTGAACGCCCGCTACCGTAATGATTACAGCAGTCGGGAAAAAGAGATGTATACCGTTACGCTGAATAAAAACGTGGCGGACTGGAACACCTCTTTTAACCTGCAGTACAGCCGTCAGACATACTGGGACATACGGAAAACGGACTATTATACGGTGAGCGTCAACCGCTACTTTAATGTTTTCGGACTGCAGGGTGTGGCGGTTGGATTGTCAGCCTCAAGGTCTAAATATCTGGGGCGTGATAACGATTCTGCTTACCTGCGTATATCCGTGCCGCTGGGGACGGGGACAGCGAGCTACAGTGGCAGTATGAGTAATGACCGTTATGTGAATATGGCCGGCTACACTGACACGTTCAATGACGGTCTGGACAGCTACAGCCTGAACGCCGGCCTTAACAGTGGCGGTGGACTGACATCGCAACGTCAGATTAATGCCTATTACAGTCATCGTAGTCCGCTGGCAAATTTGTCCGCGAATATTGCATCCCTGCAGAAAGGATATACGTCTTTCGGCGTCAGTGCTTCCGGTGGGGCAACAATTACCGGAAAAGGTGCGGCGTTACATGCAGGGGGAATGTCCGGTGGAACACGTCTTCTTGTTGACACGGATGGTGTGGGAGGTGTACCGGTTGATGGCGGGCAGGTGGTGACAAATCGCTGGGGAACGGGCGTGGTGACTGACATCAGCAGTTATTACCGGAATACAACCTCTGTTGACCTGAAGCGCTTACCGGATGATGTGGAAGCAACCCGTTCTGTTGTGGAATCGGCGCTGACAGAAGGTGCCATTGGTTACCGGAAATTCAGCGTGCTTAAAGGGAAACGTCTGTTTGCAATACTGCGTCTTGCTGATGGCTCTCAGCCCCCGTTTGGTGCCAGTGTAACCAGTGAAAAAGGCCGGGAACTGGGCATGGTGGCCGACGAAGGCCTTGCCTGGCTGAGTGGCGTGACGCCGGGGGAAACCCTGTCGGTAAACTGGGATGGAAAAATACAGTGTCAGGTAAATGTACCGGAGACTGCAATATCTGACCAGCAGTTATTGCTTCCCTGTACGCCTCAGAAATAAATGAAAGTCCGGAATATTAACGGCTGATGAATGCGGTTATGCCATTTTCCGGACCAGGTGAAATTACAGAATGTGGAAATTAAGTATGATTCGAAAAAAGATTCTGATGGCTGCCATTCCCCTGTTTGTTATATCCGGGGCAGACGCTGCTGTTTCGCTGGACAGAACCCGCGCGGTGTTTGACGGGAGTGAGAAGTCAATGACGCTTGATATCTCCAATGATAACAAACAACTGCCCTATCTTGCTCAGGCATGGATAGAAAATGAAAATCAGGAAAAAATTATTACAGGGCCGGTTATTGCCACCCCTCCGGTTCAGCGCCTTGAGCCGGGTGCGAAAAGCATGGTCAGGCTGAGTACCACACCGGATATCAGTAAACTTCCTCAGGACAGGGAATCACTGTTTTATTTTAATCTCCGGGAAATACCGCCGAGGAGTGAAAAGGCCAATGTACTGCAGATAGCCTTACAGACCAAAATAAAGCTTTTTTATCGCCCGGCAGCAATTAAAACCAGACCAAATGAAGTATGGCAGGACCAGTTAATTCTGAACAAAGTCAGCGGTGGGTATCGTATTGAAAACCCAACGCCCTATTATGTCACTGTTATTGGTCTGGGAGGAAGTGAAAAGCAGGCAGAGGAAGGTGAGTTTGAAACCGTGATGCTGTCTCCCCGTTCAGAGCAGACAGTAAAATCGGCAAATTATAATACCCCTTATCTGTCTTATATTAACGACTATGGTGGTCGCCCGGTACTGTCGTTTATCTGTAATGGCAGCCGTTGCTCTGTGAAAAAAGAGAAATAATGTACCGCAATAACGGTTAAATGCGGGTGGGATATTATGGTTGTGAATAAAACAACAGCAGTACTGTATCTTATTGCACTGTCGCTGAGTGGTTTCATCCATACTTTCCTGCGGGCTGAAGAGCGGGGTATATACGATGACGTCTTTACTGCAGATGAGTTGCATCATTACCGGATAAATGAACGGGGGGGGCGCACCGGAAGCCTGGCAGTCAGTGGTGCACTGCTGTCCTCCCCCTGCACGCTGGTGAGTAATGAGGTGCCGTTAAGCCTCCGGCCGGAGAATCACTCTGCGTCAGCCGGAGCACCTCTGATGCTGAGGCTGGCAGGATGTGGGGACGGTGGTGCACTTCAGCCCGGAAAACGGGGCGTTGCGATGACAGTCTCCGGCTCACTGGTAACCGGTCCCGGAACCGGAAGTGCTTTACTTCCTGACCGTAAGCTATCCGGCTGTGACCATCTTGTTATACACGATGGTGATACCTTTTTACTGTGCCGGCCTGACCGGCGGCAGGAGGAGATGCTGGCCGCCTGGAGGAAAAGGGCGACACAGGAGGGTGAGTATTCTGATGCCAGGAGCAATCCGGCCATGCTGCGTCTGAGCATAAAATATGAGTAAGGGGATGTGATGATAAAAAGCACAGGCGCTCTTTTATTGTTTGCTGCACTGTCTGCCGGGCAGGCAATGGCCTCAGATGTGGCATTCAGGGGTAATCTGCTTGACAGACCCTGCCATGTGTCCGGTGACAGTCTGAATAAACATGTCGTCTTCAAAACCCGCGCGTCCAGGGATTTCTGGTATCCGCCCGGACGTTCGCCGACAGAGTCGTTTGTCATCAGGCTGGAAAACTGCCATGCAACAGCAGTTGGCAAAATTGTGACCCTGACCTTTAAGGGAACGGAAGAGGCGGCCCTCCCGGGCCATCTGAAGGTAACCGGAGTGAATGCCGGCCGGTTAGGCATTGCACTGCTGGACACCGATGGTAGCAGTCTGCTGAAACCCGGCGCTTCCCATAACAAAGGCCAGGGGGAAAAGGTTACCGGAAACAGTCTTGAGCTTCCTTTCGGCGCGTATGTTGTGGCAACGCCGGAAGCCCTGCGGACGAAGAGTGTGGTACCCGGTGATTATGAAGCAACAGCCACGTTTGAATTGACATATCGTTAGCAAAATTTTTGTACAGGATATTTCAGATGAAAAAGATAAGAGGTTTGTGTCTTCCGGTAATGCTGGGGGCAGTGTTAATGTCTCAGCATGTACATGCAGCTGATAATCTGACCTTTAAAGGAAAACTGATTATTCCTGCCTGTACTGTACAAAATGCTGAAGTTAACTGGGGTGATATTGAAATTCAGAATCTGGTACAGAGTGGCGGAAATCAGAAAGACTTTACCGTCGACATGAACTGCCCCTATAGCCTGGGAACCATGAAAGTTACAATAACATCAAATGGTCAGACAGGTAATTCGATACTGGTGCCTAATACTTCAACCGCTTCTGGTGATGGGCTGCTCATTTATCTTTACAATAGTAATAACAGTGGTATTGGTAACGCTGTCACTTTAGGGAGTCAGTTTACGCCCGGAAAAATCACAGGAACAGCACCAGCCAGAAAGATTACTCTTTACGCAAAACTTGGATATAAAGGAAATATGCAGAGTTTGCAGGCGGGAACATTTTCTGCAACGGCAACGCTGGTTGCATCATATTCGTAATAGTATCAACTAAAATACGCCGATTTTATATCTCATAAAATAAAATGTTTTCTGTACCGCTCTCCGGAGGGGGGAATGATTCGTTTATCATTATTTATATCGTTGCTTCTGACATCGGTCGCTGTACTGGCTGATGTGCAGATTAACATCAGGGGAAATGTTTATATCCCCCCATGCACCATTAATAACGGGCAGAATATTGTTGTTGATTTTGGGAATATTAATCCTGAGCATGTGGACAACTCACGTGGTGAAGTCACAAAAACCATAAGCATATCCTGTCCGTATAAGAGTGGCTCTCTCTGGATAAAAGTTACGGGAAATACTATGGGAGGAGGTCAGAATAATGTACTGGCAACAAATATAACTCATTTTGGTATAGCGCTGTATCAGGGAAAAGGAATGTCAACACCTCTTACATTAGGTAATGGTTCAGGAAATGGTTACAGAGTGACAGCAGGTCTGGACACAGCACGTTCAACGTTCACCTTTACTTCAGTGCCCTTTCGTAATGGCAGCGGGATACTGAATGGCGGGGATTTCCGGACCACGGCCAGTATGAGCATGATTTATAACTGAGTCATACCCAAATGAATAACTGTAATTACGGAAGTGATTTCTGATGAAAAAATGGCTCCCTGCTTTTTTATTTTTATCCCTGTCAGGCTGTAATGATGCTCTGGCTGCAAACCAGAGTACAATGTTTTACTCGTTTAATGATAACATTTATCGTCCTCAACTTAGTGTTAAAGTAACCGATATTGTTCAATTCATAGTGGATATAAACTCCGCATCAAGTACGGCAACTTTAAGCTATGTGGCCTGCAATGGATTTACCTGGACTCATGGTCTTTACTGGTCTGAGTATTTTGCATGGCTGGTTGTTCCTAAACATGTTTCCTATAATGGATATAATATATATCTTGAACTTCAGTCCAGAGGAAGTTTTTCACTTGATGCAGAAGATAATGATAATTACTATCTTACCAAGGGATTTGCATGGGATGAAGTAAACTCATCTGGACGGGTATGTTTCGATATCGGAGAAAAAAGAAGTCTGGCATGGTCATTTGGTGGTGTTACCCTGAACGCCAGATTGCCTGTTGACCTTCCTAAGGGGGATTATACGTTTCCAGTTAAGTTCTTACGTGGCATTCAGCGTAATAATTATGATTATATTGGTGGACGCTACAAAATCCCTTCCTCGTTAATGAAAACATTTCCTTTTAATGGTACATTGAATTTCTCAATTAAAAATACCGGAGGATGCCGTCCTTCTGCACAGTCTCTGGAAATAAATCATGGTGATCTGTCGATTAATAGCGCTAATAATCATTATGCGGCTCAGACTCTTTCTGTGTCTTGCGATGTGCCTACAAATATTCGTTTTTTCCTGTTAAGCAATACAACTCCGGCATACAGCCATGGTCAGCAATTTTCGGTTGGTCTGGGTCATGGCTGGGACTCCATTGTTTCGATTAATGGCGTGGACACAGGAGAGACAACGATGAGATGGTACAGAGCAGGTACACAAAACCTGACCATCGGCAGTCGCCTCTATGGTGAATCTTCAAAGATACAACCAGGAGTACTATCTGGTTCAGCAACGCTGCTCATGATATTGCCATAAATGGTTTATCCGGAGCCGGATAGTGTGTTGTGGATATCTGGGATGCCCCGGGAAGTCACCTTTCAGACGGGCGGAGGGCTGGTGAATTATCCGCGATTACTGAGCAGTATGGATAATCCTTTTTCACAGACTTGTCAGCAGCCAGCATTTATGTTCTTTTATCTGAGGGAATTTATCTGTACGCTGTGCCGGGATATCTCAGTTATACAGAAATCAGGCAGGAATAAATTGTAGTGGAAAGTCGATGTTTACCGGATGACTGATGCGCGCTTGTACACAGACAGTGTGTTTCAGTAATATGGAGAATAATGAAATGAATAACACAGACACATTAGAAAAAATAATCAGACACCAAAAAAACAAAGACCCCGCATATCCCTTTCGGGAACATTTGTTGATGCAGCTCTGTATTCGCACAAATAAAAGAATGCAGGATAATATATCTGAATTTCTGGGGGCGTATGGAATAAATCACTCAGCATATATGGTCCTCACCACATTATTCGCAGCGGAGAGCCATTGTCTGTCACCTTCAGAGATAAGCCAGAAACTTCAGTTTACCAGAACTAATATTACCCGCATTACAGATTTTTTAGAAAAAGCCGGATATGTAAAAAGGACGGATAGAAGGGAGGATCGCCGTGCTAAAAAAATCAGTCTGACATCTGAAGGTATGTTTTTTATTCAGAGGCTCACTCTTGCACAAAGCATGTATCTGAAAGAAATCTGGGATTATCTGACCCATGATGAACAGGAACTGTTTGAAGTCATTAATAAAAAATTACTGGCACATTTTTCTGATGCCAGCTCATAAAGTGCGAAATATCTGAGGATGCCGGATAGCTTCAGGCAAAATAATAATGATTCTTGCAGATGTGTTTTTCCGGATACAAAAACAAATGATAAAAATTGCAGCGCCAGGCACCTTTCAAAGCAGGGAGACCTGTACCGCGTCGAAAATTTCAGCCAGTTAATATCATTGTCTGAACCAGGCACTTTGCCCGGGCAGGAGAAGGAGTTGTGGCGGTCTCAGCCCGGAACAATTTGAAAACCATAATCTCGCTTAGGGCCGTGTCCACATTACGTGGGTAGGATCACTCCTGGATTTTCTCTTTTTGGACATTGACGTCTCCATTGGTTTAAACACGGCAATGGAGACTGCGGTGAAAAGAGTTAATTCCCGGAGTGACTGGCTGGATGCCAATCAATGATCGGAAGCATGCCAAACTGTGAACGGAGATGGATGCCGCCAAATCATGATCGATTCAGATGCCATATTTGCAATATCGCGTTAATCGTCAGTTCAGCCGGGATATATTAGCGGGCCAGGGATCCGGGAAAATGCCACCTGATTGCCACCAGACAATTTCTTCTTCAGAAAGAAAACAGTTAATTAAGGCGGAGGTAAAATCATGGACTTCATCAGAACGTCCTATAATCGTTACATCTCCTGTCTCCAAACCGCCCCAGAGTTTCTGCAAAGCAGAGCGCTCTTCGTGGGTCAGGTGATTATCAGGGGCTGCCAATACACCGGAATTCCAGTAGCTGATAAACTCCAGATTGATGCTTCCTGCGGCCTGGTTCCAGAGCAGAGCCATGTCAGGTCTTCCTGGTAGCCAGAAAAAGCCTTTATTACGATAATTACGTAGCGTTCAGTGATGATCTGCTAATAATATTCTGTCGATCCGCTAAGTGTCAGTGTATGCGGTAAGCCCGCCCTTGAGTCACTATTTGGCAACTGCTACATCTAAGGTGACGTTATTCGCTGGCGCCGATATTTTCTCGATGGGAGATAACCCTGCACACTATGCAGTGTAATACTCGAGCTACTGCAAGGTTACGCAATTCAGTCTTTACTGCCGTTCTTACATTCGATTTGGGTATGAAGGCTTTCATCGTTTTAACACCTTTCTGCAATTCCATTGTTCTGAGAGCTTTCCACCGCTGTTGTACAAGGTACATGGCACAGTTGTGTCATTAACTTCTGTATTTCGTCAGTGAGAACCCGGTGATTACGTAGTTCATCTTTTGTCCAGTGGATTGGTTGCCGTATAAAGGATCTTATCAACAAAGCACAGTTCCTCTATGTCAGCGACGACGTAGTGCTATGGCTCTTTCCCAAACGCCCATTTCTGACTGTTCCTGCAACGCCGGTTAGCTGTCACTATTTTTATGGATTCGATAAAAAATCTTCATCATGTATGATCGATTTTGTCGATCGATTCGATCGAATTTTCTCCTTTTACCCTGCCTTTTGCATGGTTTTAAAATAGGCAAAATTACTTGTCATTCGTGGAAAGTGATGGCGGAGATAACTGAGCTTAAAACGTTTCTCTTGTCTCCGTCACTTGCCATACCAGCCAGGAAAAGAAGATGTCAGCACAAGAAAAAACAGTACAGATTGATTCTTTTGATGCGAAATTTTTAGATATAAATACATTAAGCAAGCTTATTTATGAACGTAAGAGTTTTGTGATCGAAAATGTTTCCGATGTTAGTGAAACGGTAAAAAGAGTGGAGCATGAAATAGAGAAAACGAAATTAAGTTGTCGTGTATATACTGAGTACAGGAGTACAGCTTTAGCTGGTTCTTTATGGTCACCAACCGTAATTCTGGGAGTGGCGAGTGCAGTAGCAATAGGTGTTCATAATTTATCTACATGGAACCCCGATTATGAAATCGGTAAGAACTATATTAAACGGAGATTATCGGTAAAATATAAAAAGGCAGAAGTATTGTGATCGGTTACTCCAGTGCCCCTGCCTGTTTGTATTCTGGGGAGGTTGTATTCACATAATTTCAGACAGGCGTTCACGTCCTCACTGAGAAGATATATTTATTTTGTGTAGAGTAAAAGTCTGGCTTCCGTAGTGTGGAGTGTTGAGGCTGCCTTTAGTCCGGTTTTTAAATATTAAAAATATATATTAAAATGATGATACAATAATGGAGATAATTGAAATGAATAAGGTTTTTGTTGTTTCAGTGGTGGCCGCAGCCTGTGTATTTGCAGTAAATGCAGGAGCAAAGGAAGGTAAAAGCGGTTTTTATCTGACCGGTAAAGCCGGTGCCTCTGTGATGTCACTTTCAGACCAGCGTTTCCTGTCAGGAGATGAGGAAGAAACATCAAAGTATAAAGGCGGCGATGACCATGATACGGTATTCAGTGGCGGTATTGCGGTCGGTTATGATTTTTATCCGCAGTTCAGTATTCCGGTTCGTACAGAACTGGAGTTTTACGCTCGTGGAAAAGCTGATTCGAAGTATAACGTAGATAAAGACAGCTGGTCAGGTGGTTACTGGCGTGATGACCTGAAGAATGAGGTGTCAGTCAACACACTAATGCTGAATGCGTACTATGACTTCCGGAATGACAGCGCATTCACACCATGGGTATCCGCAGGGATTGGCTACGCCAGAATTCACCAGAAAACAACCGGTATCAGTACCTGGGATTATGAGTACGGAAGCAGTGGTCGCGAATCGTTGTCACGTTCAGGCTCTGCTGACAACTTCGCATGGAGCCTTGGCGCGGGTGTCCGCTATGACGTAACCCCGGATATCGCTCTGGACCTCAGCTATCGCTATCTTGATGCAGGTGACAGCAGTGTGAGTTACAAGGACGAGTGGGGCGATAAATATAAGTCAGAAGTTGATGTTAAAAGTCATGACATCATGCTTGGTATGACTTATAACTTCTGACGACACTGCTCCTGAACGATAATTGCGTATATTCTGTAATTAAGATAATTGCATATCTTCTGCAATTAAACAGAAATACCCTGCAGTCTATTACTGCAGGGTTGTCTGTTATCTGTTTTACAGATAATTCTGATTTTTATTATCCTGTTCTCTTCATAATAATGTTGTCGATATACTCCGATGAATATCAGAAAACTGTTTTGTCCGGGAAACACCCCCCGGATTTTATTGTTTTTATTCTTTTTTGTTGTTTCTGCAATAACCACAATTGCATGCGGATACACTGAGAAGAATGCAACAGGAAATGTGCTGCTTCTGTTTCTCCTTCTGCTCCTTGCACACAGAAATACCCTCACATCCATTACAGCGCTGTTATTTCTGTTCTGTTGTGCACTGTATGCGCCTGCCGGTATGACGTACGGTAAAATCAACAACAGTTTTATTGTCGCGTTGTTGCAGACCACAACTGATGAGGCAGCGGAGTTTACCGGGATGATTCCTGTTTATCATTTTCTGGTCAGTGCCGCGATTCTGGTATTCATGGTGATTTTCTGGCGAACACACCACCGCGGTCACCGTAACTGGCTGGCACTGCTGCTGTTCGTATTATGCTCAGTAAACAGCTGGCCGTTGCGGATGGTTAAAGGAATTGTTGTGGGGACAACTGACACATTGCGTGAAATGCAGCGTTATAAACAACTGAATCAGCACGGGGCTGACAACTGGAAAATCCTGCCGGGTGTACCGTTGTATGACACGATTGTTATCGTCACTGGTGAGAGTGTGCGCAGGGATTATATGTCGGTATATGGCTATCCTGTGCCAACCACACCGTGGCTGAATACGGCTCCCGGTTTATTTATTGACGGTTATACATCGGCAGCAGCCAGTACTGTGCCTTCCCTGAGCCGGACACTGATTTATGACTATGAGCAGAACCCTGATTCCGGCAACAACGTGGTGGCGCTGGCAGCAAAAGCAGGATACAGCACATGGTGGATATCCAATCAGGGAAAACTGGGGGAGCATGATACACGCATCTCTGTTATTGCTTCTGATGCGGAGCATACCGTTTTCCTCAAGAAAGGCAGCTTTGCTTCCCGTAAAACGGATGACATGTTGTTGTTACAGGAAACAGAACGTGCACTGGCGGATAAATCCTCTCCGAAGGTGATTTTCCTGCACATGATGGGGTCTCATCCAAACCCGTGTGACCGGCTTCACTCCTGGCCGAATCATTACCTGGAGCAGTATCCCCGAAAGGTTGCCTGTTACCTCGCCAGCATCAGTAAACTGGATAACTTTCTCGGTCAGCTTGATGGTATCCTTCGCCGGCATTCCCGTCATTTTGCCATGCTTTACTTTTCTGACCATGGTCTGTCGGTCAGCGACAGTGCTAATCCTGTTCATCATGATGGTCATGTGCAGGGAGGCTACAGCGTTCCCCTGATTATTACCGCCAGTGACATCACGTCTCATCAGTCCGTCAGCAGAAAAATCAGTGCCCGTCATTTCGCAGGTATTTTTCAGTGGCTGACCGGCATTCGTACTGAAAATATACCGCCATTCAATCCGCTGACAGACGAAGATAATGAACCCGTTATGGTTTTTAACGGGGAGAGGAATGTACCGGCAGACAGTCTGAAACCGCAGCCTCTGATTCTTCCGGACAGAAGATAATCATGTCGGTATGAATGTTATAATTAAGGACCGTGCAATAATAGCCATTCCATTCAGCCATCTTACGCTCGAAAACAATCGGTAAGATGGCTACTCACCATTCCTGCTCTAAACCTGACGCCTCTCAAGACTATTATAAATAGCCTCAACCTCACCCTTCAGGTTATCACCGCAATAAACCATTGAGGTATCGTATCGTTCATATCGCGCTTCCCGTGTCGCACTAAACCAGTTGAACGATCCCACGCACAGCAAACCATCATCACCAATAACAATTTTGCTATGAACACGGTTTACCAGCTTTGTAGCAATACCCAGCGCATTCAGTTTCTCCAGCGCCGCTTTAAAGTTTTGCTGCTTCTCTTTTCGCTTCTCAAAATCATTATGTTCAGTGTTGTAGCTTCTGTCAGTGACTATCGTGACGTTAACTCCACGTGAACACGCCGCAATCATGGAATCAAGAAAACCGGTTTGCTCCAGCCTTTGCCAGGTCAGCCATGGAGAAACTATCATGATGTGTTTACTGGTATTTTCAAATGTCTGATTCAGGAAATTATCATGTTGCTCCACACCATGAAGTGTGTAGATTTTGGTCCCGGCGGTTTTTAAATCCTTACGCTCTTTATAATCAAAAGAGAGCGCATTCTTCTCTGACTCAAAGAGGTATTTTGCCAGTAATCCCCGTGGAGATGAGGCTGGCTGGACCTCAAACAGGTCCATATCGCCGAAGACCAGAAAACTGTCCTTCGCACGGGAGACTGCAACATTCAGCATGCTGTTATCGCTATCAATAAACCCGCCGTCTTCATGTTTTGAATAGACTGGCGAGAATATCACAATCGCTCTTTCCGCTCCCTGAAGAGAGTGCACGGTGCCCACTGTGAGCGATTTTTCATTCGCGCCTGTACTGATACCTTGTTTGCCCAGCACCTGTTTGATAGTGGATACCTGAGCGCTAAAAGGCGTCACGATACCGACAACTTCATGAAGCGATTTACCGTAATGCGCTTCAATATTTTGCTGGTTCTCTGCCAACCAGACCGCTATCGTTTCAGCCTCAAGCAAATTATATCGACTTCCACTACTTGCCAGCTCACCTTTACCATCAATATGGAGATACCCCATTTCGGGCATTAAATTGCTCTCTTCACGCCCTCTTTTAGGCAACAACTTACCGTGATAGCAGAGCGTATTACAGTATCCAATAATATTGTCGTAGCACCGGCGGTGTTCATATAGGTACATACCACGAGCCAGTTCGGGATCATATTGATAGCGTGAAGCAAACTGCGCTATTTTCATAACGCTGCCAGATGCGGCACTTTTACCAAGGTCTGCGATTGCCGTATATTTCTCGGTAATCTCTTCTTGCGTACTGCCAGACAGAATTTTTTCCGCCAGCATGTTACCGACATCAATCGCAGGAGCAATACTCCATATTGGCGGGAGCTGCTCCGTATCGCCAATCACTAATGCCTTCTTAGCTAATGCAAACGAGGCAGCAGCCACTTCAGGAAGCACCTGCCCGGCTTCATCGACAATGAGTAAATCGGCAAAATCATACAAATAACTTTTCTCGAATTTACGCTGTCCTTTGTGCTCACTTATCTGCATATTGCCGGGCAGCATATAGCATGTCATCACCACACATGGAGTGAGTTTCATTCGACGTTGCCAACGGGCGGTTACCCCTTTAGCGCCTTTTTTCTTCTTCTCTTCCTGCAGATCATCAATGCTGGCCATATCCATCAGCCAACGACCTTCCCAGTAGTGAGTCGTCAGTAAAAATGCAGGGAAGCGAATCTGCGTATCAGCCAGTTCATCGGCCTGTGAGAAGCTCAGTTCCTCGTCGCCCTCATACCCTAAATCAAGAGCCAGTCTCTGCCACTCCTGAACCGCCTGCTGTTCTTTAAGAATGATTTCATGGGCGGAGTCAATCTGCTGCCGGTATGTTGTTTGCTCGCGCTCAGCGGAATTGAGCAGCCCATCAATATTACGTTCGATAGTTTCAGGATCAGACCACTGATTTCCTGCAATCAGCGCCCCTAATTTATCTTCGAGAAACAGTTGTATTTGGTACTGTCGCTTACTGCGAACCGCCGGGAGCCAGGAAAATAATGAATAGATCAGTGATTCACCGGCGCGATATTTTTTCCATTCCGTTTTAGCACTTTTCAGTAGAGTGATTTTTTGTTCTTGTCCGGAAAGTAATTTATTTAAATTATCGAGATATTGCTCAATGTCGTTAGCAATAAGCTCACGCGCAGCCCATACCTGGCTTAACGTTTGCCATGTTGCGTTCAGTCTTATCAGTTGCTCGGATTTTGCTGCCAACTGACCATGCAGGAGTTCAATGACCTTTTCAGGGGATGAACACTCTTTTTCAGGAAAAGCTGCCTTAGCTTTCTCGAGATAAAACAGCAGTGCATCTTCTACATACTCTTTTGACTCAACCTGGTTGAAGAAATCTTCAGTTTGATATTTTTTGGCTGCTTCAGCTTTACGGCTGCTTGAGGGAAAATAAGCGCCGAAGCTTTTCAGCTCTGGCAACCATCGCCCGGCCATCGCACCTGAACCTTGCGAAAAGTCTTTCCCGAATGCCTCAATAATGTTCGTTACAGCCTGGTTATTCGTTGAAGTCGCGATAATAACCGGAGGCTCAGATTTTTCGAGAGCCGCTCTGGCCCACTGCGTGGCGATGATAGAAAGCACCAGCGTGGTTTTTCCGGTTCCCGGAGGGCCATTAACAGCAAGGATATCGCCATGTCTAGCATCCAGAAAATGGCTTAAGGCATCGCGCTGAGCCTTTGCCAGCGGAAACTTATCTCCGGAGTGTCCAAGCCTGTCGCTGAATTTTGCTCCAGGGGCCAGCAAAGACTCTGCAGCATGAACCTCTCGCGAGGCGAAGCGATTGAAGAGCGGCACATCCTTATTGCAAACAAGCAGGTGATCATAAAGAGAAAGGATATGGAAACTGGCACCGCCAGATTGAGCCGTTTTAACAATATAACCGTGCTCAGCGAGTTCATATTGCTCAGGTTTTTCAATCCAGTCGCCGGCAACGCTCTTCAGTAGCCTCTCTGAGTCATACAGATATTGACGCCACTCCTGCTGCAAGGCGGCATATCGTGCTTCCCGTTCTTCATCCGTTTCGGCAGTCTTATCAACGCTGTCATCAAAGTTGATAGAGAACGTGGTATGGGTCGTCTTGTATTTGTCATACTGCCCAATCTCACCAATCGAAAATGCTCCTTTTGGCAAAGGTTCAAGCAGGTCTCTGGGAATGGAGGTCGCTGGCGTCGGATATAAAAAACCCTCACGGCTTAGCAAGGCTGGCGTCACTATCGGGGTAACAATATCAGGCGCACCTGCAGAACGGTCCTTACCATGCTGCAATAACCGGAAATAAACTTTTGGGCGCAAGATGACATCGACCGTTTCGACATCGTCTTTTTCTCCCTTAAAAAATTTACTGACAATCGCTTCGTCAAGACGTCCCGCCGCTATCCCATGCCAGTGAGTGAAATTTTTGGCGTCTTTCCGTTCAAAACTGCCCTTTCCTGACTCAGCATCCGCAAGCGAGTTGCGCCAGTATGAGGTAAACCCTAAAGCATTTTCATCCATTACCAGTCCTGTGACTCAATGAAATCCATTGATTTATCGAATATAAAACCACCGTATGGACAACTATTGTCCATATTGAAAAAGTTGGATGCAATGTTTTGTTTATAATTCGGTATCAAATGTACTGGTTGTACAAGGTTCAGAACACAAGCACATTCAACAGTACGTCAGGACTATTGATTTCATAACAGTGAATACATTTTTTACCGTTTATAATGACTGCCTGTGTTGGACAAGGATACCAGAACAGCCGAAAACACCGGGGGTTATTACCTGCTCTCATGGAAACCAGATATTCCTGGTGCTAATCACAGTCATAAATAGCCTGAAGAACATGACGAAGGGACTTTAATGGACGCCGGAGTAACTTGTCAGAACATCAATCTTCGTCATCATTTACAAAGAAAAATAATCAGTTAAAGCAGTCCGGGCAATCAGCCCGGACTGCTTACTATTTTAATGGATTGTTAATTTTTGCATAGTCAAACGGACTGATACCCTTCTCCCGGTTCGCATCCAGAAAATCAGCCCACCACTGTAGCATCAGTCGACGTTCTTCCAGATGTTCTGCTTTATGGATATACGCAGCCCTCACTGAATTTCGCTCCATGTGACTCATCTGACGTTCAACAGCATCACGAGACCACAAACCTGATTCGATCAATGAACTACAGGCCATTGTTCGGAAACCATGACCACAGACCTCAACTTTTGTATCATACCCCATGACCCGTAACGCACTATTTACTGTATTCTCACTCATGGGCTTGTGCGAATCGTGATCACCAATAAATATCAAGTCATGAGCCCCACAAAACTGTTTTATCTGCTTTAAAATTGCAAGGGCTTGCCTTGAAAGAGGCACTAGATGCGTTGTACGCATTTTTGAGCCTCTATGGGAATGTTTCACTCCAGGAATAGGCTCCCGCTCCGGTGGGATAGTCCATATAGACGCTTCGAAATCGATCTCTGACCAACGAGCAAAACGCAGCTCACTGGACCGAATAAAGATCAGCAAAGTAAGTTCTGTCGCCCATCGGGTTAGCGGCCTACCAGTATAGCTATCTATTTTTGTAAGCAACTCAGGGATGCGCTTTAATTCAAGCGCGGGACGATGTTGTCGATTACAGGAAGCAACCGCCCCAGCCATCTCTTGTGCCGGGTTATAATCAATTAACCCACTTTGCACTGCATAGCGCATGATGGCTGTAGTACGCTGTTGAAGACGAGCAGCCACCTCAAGACGTCCAGACATCTCCACGGCTTTAATAGGTGCTAATAAATCTCGAGTTTTTAACTCAGCAATATTACGTTCACCAAGCGCTGCAAAAAGATTATCTTCCAGACTTTTTAGCACACGATGGGCATGATCTTCTGACCACTTTTTATTGGTGCCATACCACTCGATCGCGACTTCTTTAAAGGTCCGTGCTTTACTCTGTTCAACCTTATCATTTTTCTTTTTATCTCCCGGATCGACGCCATTCGCAAGCAGCTTACGCGCCTCGTCACGACGTACTCTAGCATCCGCTAGTGTGATTTCAGGATAAACCCCAAGTGCTAGCATCTTTTGCTTTCCCTCATAACGGTACTGCAAACGCCAGTACTTAGAACCATTTGGATGGACAAGCAGATGCATACCGCCACCATCAGTCAGCTTATATTGCTTATCCGCTGGCTTGGCTGTTCTGACTTTGAGATCTGTTAATGCCATGCGTATTCCCTCCCTGTTGGTACAAGCATTATCGAACCGGAAATACCATCATCTGTACCAACATGTGTTGGTAGATGTACGTTGATATCAGTTGACCTTGAGAGAGTTAATATAGCTGGAAAGGTAGATAAATACTGAATTTTAGGCATAAAAAAAGACCTCAGTTGAGGTCTATTTACATACTTTTGGTGCCGAAGGCCGGACTCGAACCGGCACGTATTTCTACGGTTGATTTTGAATCAACTGCGTCTACCGATTTCGCCACTTCGGCACTGAAGAGGTATGCGGAAAACGTTGTGGATTATACCTGTCGCACGCCACCATGCAAGCGCCAGCTTGCTCGCATCTCGCTAAGTGCTGAAATTTTCAGCATTGCATACAGCGATGTGTAACCTTTGTCACACTCCAGGCACCCCGCCCTGCCATGCTCTACACTTCCCAGACCACACCAGAGAAGGACCAAAAAATGTCGATGATAAAAAGCTATGCCGCAAAAGAAGCGGGTGGCGAACTGGAAGTTTATGAGTACGATCCCGGTGAACTGAAGCCACAAGATGTTGAAGTGCAGGTGGATTACTGCGGGATCTGTCATTCCGATCTGTCAATGATCGATAACGAATGGGGATTTTCACAGTATCCACTGGTTGCCGGGCATGAGGTGATTGGTCGCGTAGTGGCGCTCGGGAGTGCCGCGCAGGATAAAGGTTTGCAGGTCGGTCAGCATGTCGGGATTGGCTGGACGGCACGCAGCTGCGGGCATTGCGATGCCTGTATTAGCGGTAATCAGATCAACTGCGAGCAAGGTGCGGTGCCGACGATTATGAATCGCGGTGGCTTTGCCGAGAAGTTGCGTGCGGACTGGCAATGGGTGATTCCACTGCCAGAAAATATCGACATTGAATCTGCCGGACCGCTGTTGTGCGGCGGTATCACGGTCTTTAAACCGCTGTTGATGCACCATATCACTGCCACCAGCCGCGTTGGGGTAATTGGTATTGGCGGGCTGGGGCATATAGCTATAAAACTTCTGCACGCAATGGGATGCGAGGTGACAGCCTTTAGTTCTAATCCGGCGAAAGAGCAGGAAGTGCTGGCGATGGGTGCCGATAAAGTGGTGAATAGCCGCGATCCACAGGCACTGAAAGCACTGGCGGGGCAGTTTGATCTCATTATCAACACCGTCAACGTCAGCCTCGACTGGCAGCCCTATTTTGAGGCGCTGACCTATGGCGGTAATTTCCATACGGTCGGTGCGGTCCTCACGCCGCTGTCTGTTCCGGCCTTTACGTTAATTGCGGGCGACCGCAGCGTCTCTGGTTCAGCAACCGGTACACCTTATGAGTTGCGTAAGCTGATGCGCTTTGCCGCCCGCAGCAAGGTTGCGCCGACTACCGAACTGTTCCCGATGTCGAAAATTAACGACGCCATCCAGCATGTGCGCGATGGTAAAGCGCGCTACCGCGTGGTGTTGAAAGCAGATTTTTGAAAATCATTCGCAGCGCTGATCTGAGGCGCTGCCCTCTTTCGCACATATTCTGTTTTGTCTTATCGCCAGCACAGCCTGCCGACATTGTTCGGTGACATTGGCAATATCATGGTTGATATCAATGCGCACAATATCCTGTTCATCTGCTTGTGGACGCTCCAGCGCCTCAAACTGACTTTTTAGTAACGCTACCGGCATAAAATGCCCAGCCCGACGCTGCATTCGCGCGAGAATAGTTTCATAATCGCCATCTAACCAGAGAAAATGAACATGGGGGCTACCCTTGCGTAAAATATCACGATACTGTTTTTTTAATGATGAACAGACAATAAATCCTGTTTCATTCTTTTTATAAAGACTGTATGAAGCATCATTTAAGCGTTCCAGCCAGGGAAGTCGATCTTCATCAGATAATGGAATGCCTTGCGACATTTTATCTATATTTTTGGCTGGATGAAGATCGTCACCATCAATAAATTTCGCAGACAATAACGCGGCAACCTTGCTACCAATTAATGTTTTACCACTCCCTGATACGCCCATCAAAATAAAGCTTTCACCCGCCATTTAAAATCTCCTGAATCATCTTACCTGCGGCGATACTACGCCTGGCGGCATAATAATTTCACGTTTTTTTATTTCTGTTGATAAGAATTACAAGGCACATCACGTTATGCGTAACATAGTAATGTAACAATTTTCTGACGTGATCTTCATCACAAATAATGACAATTAAAACCGCTTAAATGCTTCCGAGGTGTCTACCTGACCAGTGAGGAATTTATGCAAGTGAAAACACAGTCCTGCGTTGTTGCGGGCAAGAAAACTGTTGCCGTTACCGAGCAGACGATAGATTGGAATAATAATGGAACATTAGTACAAATAACCCGAGGTGGAATTTGCGGTTCCGATTTACATTATTATCAGGAAGGAAAAGTAGGTAATTTCATGATAAAGGCACCGATGGTGTTAGGTCATGAAGTTATCGGTAAAGTTATTCATAGCGACTCATCAGAATTACATGAAGGGCAAACGGTAGCCATTAATCCGTCTAAACCGTGCGGTCACTGCAAATACTGCATTGAACATAACGAGAATCAGTGTACAGAGATGCGTTTTTTTGGCAGTGCCATGTATTTCCCTCATGTTGATGGTGGCTTTACCCGTTATAAAATGGTCGAAACGTCGCAATGTGTCCCTTATCCGGCCAAAGCTGACGAAAAGGTTATGGCTTTTGCCGAACCTTTAGCCGTCGCGATTCATGCCGCACATCAGGCCGGCGAGTTACAGGGCAAGCGAGTATTTATTTCTGGTGTTGGGCCCATTGGCTGCCTGATTGTCAGTGCTGTGAAAACACTGGGGGCCGCGGAAATTGTCTGTGCCGATGTGAGTCCCCGTTCCCTTTCGCTGGGCAAAGAGATGGGGGCGGATGTGCTCGTAAACCCACAAAACGACGACATGGATCACTGGAAAGCGGAAAAAGGCTATTTCGATGTCAGCTTTGAAGTGTCCGGTCATCCTTCATCAGTGAATACCTGTCTGGAGGTCACTCGTGCACGCGGCGTAATGGTGCAGGTAGGGATGGGAGGCGCGATGGCAGAATTCCCAATGATGACGTTGATTGGTAAGGAGATTTCACTCAAAGGCTCTTTCCGTTTTACCAGCGAATTTAATACCGCAGTGTCATGGCTGGCGAATGGCGTTATTAATCCACTGCCTTTACTGAGTGCTGAATATCCCTTCACAGACCTGGAAGAGGCGCTACGTTTCGCCGGTGATAAAACCCAGGCAGCAAAAGTCCAGCTTGTTTTCTAAGAGATAAATAAAGGAATAATACAATGAACGATCTATTTTCACTGGCAGGAAAAAATATCTTGATTACCGGTTCAGCACAGGGCATTGGCTTTTTACTGGCAACCGGCCTGGGTAAATATGGCGCACAAATAATTATTAATGATATTACTGCCGAACGCGCAGAACTTGCTGTAGAAAAACTCCACCAGGAGGGTATTCAGGCCGTTGCCGCACCTTTTAATGTTACTCATAAACATGAAATTGATGCCGCCGTTGAACATATCGAAAAGGACATCGGCCCCATTGATGTGCTGGTGAATAACGCCGGTATCCAGCGCCGTCATCCTTTTACTGAGTTCCCTGAACAAGAGTGGAATGATGTGATCGCAGTAAACCAGACCGCCGTGTTCCTGGTATCGCAAGCGGTAACTCGTCACATGGTTGAACGCAAGGCAGGTAAAGTTATTAATATTTGCTCGATGCAAAGCGAACTGGGACGTGACACCATCACCCCTTATGCCGCATCGAAAGGGGCGGTAAAAATGCTCACCCGCGGCATGTGCGTCGAGCTGGCGCGCCACAATATTCAGGTCAACGGTATTGCGCCGGGCTATTTCAAAACAGAAATGACTAAAGCACTGGTTGAGGACGAAGCCTTCACCGCCTGGTTGTGCAAACGGACCCCCGCCGCACGCTGGGGAGATCCGCAGGAACTGATTGGTGCTGCGGTGTTCCTTTCTTCAAAAGCCTCTGATTTCGTAAACGGCCACCTGTTGTTTGTTGATGGCGGCATGTTAGTGGCTGTTTAACACCTACTACCCTACGTGCAGCGCGAAAGCGCTGCTTTTCTGGCACTAATAAGAGATAAAGACTATGCCATTAATCATTATTGCGGCAGGCGTCGCGCTGCTTCTTATCCTGATGATCGGCTTTAAAGTTAACGGCTTTATTGCCCTCGTTCTGGTCGCTGCCGTCGTCGGATTTGCCGAAGGGATGGATGCACAGGCCGTCCTGCACTCTATACAAAATGGTATCGGCAGCACGCTCGGCGGGCTGGCAATGATCCTCGGTTTCGGGGCCATGTTAGGCAAGCTGATTTCTGATACGGGTGCGGCACAACGTATCGCCACTACGCTGATTGCCACTTTTGGTAAAAAACGCGTGCAATGGGCGCTAGTGATCACCGGTCTGGTTGTCGGCCTCGCCATGTTTTTTGAAGTGGGCTTTGTCCTGCTGTTGCCGTTGGTATTTACCATCGTGGCATCATCTGGATTACCCCTGTTGTATGTTGGCGTACCGATGGTAGCAGCGCTCTCTGTAACCCACTGTTTTCTGCCGCCACATCCAGGGCCTACTGCCATCGCGACTATCTTTGAGGCTAATCTCGGAACGACTTTACTGTATGGATTTATCATTACCATTCCGACAGTTATTGTCGCAGGACCGCTGTTTTCTAAACTGCTAACTCGCTTTGAGAAAGCACCACCGGAAGGCTTATTTAATCCTCATCTGTTTAGCGAAGAGGAGATGCCCTCCTTCTGGAACAGTATTTTTGCTGCAGTGATCCCGGTCATCCTGATGGCTATCGCCGCCGTTTGTGAAATTACGTTACCGAAAACTAACACCGTGCGCCTCTTCTTTGAATTTGTCGGTAACCCTGCCGTTGCGCTGTTTATTGCCATTGTTATTGCGATTTTCACACTGGGCCGACGTAATGGACGCACCATCGAGCAAATCATGGATATCATTGGGGATTCTATAGGCGCTATCGCGATGATTGTGTTTATTATCGCTGGCGGCGGCGCGTTTAAGCAGGTATTAGTAGATAGCGGTGTCGGGCAGTATATTTCACACTTAATGACCGGAACTACGCTTTCGCCGTTATTGATGTGCTGGACTGTTGCGGCGCTGTTGCGTATCGCTCTGGGCTCTGCCACCGTCGCGGCCATTACCACCGCGGGTGTGGTGTTGCCGATTATCAACGTTACCCATGCCGATCCCGCTTTAATGGTACTGGCAACCGGTGCGGGCAGCGTGATCGCGTCACACGTAAACGACCCTGGCTTCTGGCTATTTAAAGGGTATTTTAATCTGACGGTTGGTGAAACGTTGCGTACCTGGACGGTGATGGAAACCCTTATTTCTATTATGGGTTTGCTGGGCGTGTTAGCCATTAACGCCGTATTGCACTGAAAGAATAAAATATTGTGATGTAGTTTCGGGGGAAGATTGAAGATTCCCCCGACGTTGGGAGAAGTTATGCGCAATCACAGAATTTCTTTACAGGATATCGCTACGCTGGCTGGCGTAACAAAAATGACCGTGAGTCGTTATATCCGCTCGCCGAAAAAGGTGGCAAAGGAAACAGGCGAGCGCATCGCCAAAATTATGGAAGAGATCAATTATATCCCTAATCGCGCTCCCGGCATGTTGTTGAATGCACAAAGTTATACCCTCGGTATCTTGATTCCGTCATTTCAAAATCAACTCTTCGCTGACATTCTCGCGGGAATAGAATCCGTCACCTCTGTGCATAATTATCAGACCCTTATTGCTAATTACAATTACGATCGCGATTCCGAAGAAGAGTCGGTGATTAACCTGCTCTCTTATAACATTGACGGGATTATTCTTTCGGAAAAATATCACACCATCAGGACGGTGAAATTTCTGCGTTCAGCCACCATTCCGGTCGTGGAATTGATGGATGTACAGGGAGAACGGCTGGATATGGAGGTCGGTTTTGATAATCGGCAGGCTGCTTTTGACATGGTGTGTACCATGCTGGATAAGCGAGTCAGGCGCAAAATTCTGTATCTCGGTTCCAAAGATGACACCCGCGATGAACAGCGTTATCAGGGGTATTGCGATGCGATGATGCTGCATAATCTTTCCCCATTACGCATGAATCCACGCGCCATCTCATCCATTCATTTAGGAATGCAGTTAATGCGTGATGCCCTTAGCGCAAACCCGGATTTAGACGGTGTATTTTGCACCAATGACGATATTGCGATGGGTGCGCTTCTGCTGTGCCGCGAGCGAAACCTCGCCGTGCCAGAACAAATTTCCATTGCGGGTTTTCATGGGCTGGAGATTGGCAGGCAAATGATCCCAAGCCTCGCCAGCGTAATTACTCCCCGTTTTGATATTGGTCGGATGGCCGCCCAAATGTTGCTGAGCAAAATTAAGAATAACGATCACAACCACAACACTGTTGACCTCGGGTATCAGATTTATCACGGTAACACGCTTTAGGTTATTTTCTCTTCATTACACATATTCTCTTTGCCGGACGTTGCCTATACTCCAGGCAGGAAACTGGAGGAAATCTCATGAGCAAACCCCTGTTAATTGCCCGCACGCTGGACACAGAACTGTTTTTACTGCCGGGAATGGCTAACCGTCACGGGCTGATTACTGGCGCAACGGGGACAGGTAAAACTGTCACGCTGCAAAAACTGGCGGAATCTCTGTCAGAAATCGGCGTTCCGGTGTTTATGGCCGATGTAAAAGGTGATTTAACCGGGGTTGCGGCAGAAGGTACGGCGTCGGAAAAACTGCTCGCAAGGCTTAAAAATATCGGCGTAAATGACTGGCAACCTCATACTAATCCGGTGGTGGTGTGGGATATCTTTGGCGAGAAAGGCCACCCGGTGCGGGCGACGGTTTCGGATCTGGGGCCGCTGTTGCTGGCACGACTGTTGAATCTCAACGATGTGCAATCTGGCGTGCTGAATATTATCTTCCGCATTGCGGACGATCAGGGATTGTTGCTGCTCGACTTTAAAGATTTGCGGGCGATTACCCAGTACATCGGCGATAACGCCAAATCCTTCCAGAATCAGTACGGAAATATCAGTAGCGCATCGGTTGGTGCCATCCAGCGCGGATTACTGTCGCTGGAACAGCAAGGCGCAGCACACTTCTTTGGTGAGCCGATGCTGGATATCAAAGACTGGATGCGCACCGATGCCAACGGTAAAGGCGTTATCAATATCCTCAGCGCCGAGAAACTTTATCAGATGCCGAAACTGTACGCCGCCAGCCTGCTGTGGATGCTTTCAGAGTTATATGAACAATTGCCGGAAGCGGGCGATCTGGAGAAACCAAAACTGGTGTTTTTCTTCGACGAAGCGCATCTGCTGTTTAACGATGCACCGCAGGTACTGCTGGATAAGATTGAGCAGGTGATAAGGCTTATTCGCTCAAAAGGCGTGGGCGTCTGGTTCGTTTCGCAAAACCCGTCAGATATCCCGGATAACGTGCTCGGGCAGCTCGGTAATCGCGTTCAACACGCTTTGCGTGCTTTTACGCCTAAAGATCAGAAAGCAGTGAAGGCAGCGGCGCAAACCATGCGGGCCAATCCGACGTTTGATACCGAAAAGGCAATCCAGGAACTGGGGACGGGCGAAGCGTTAATCTCGTTTCTCGATGCGAAAGGAAGTCCTTCTGTGGTGGAACGGGCGATGGTGATTGCGCCTTGTTCGCGGATGGGGCCGGTGACGGAAGATGAGCGCAATGGCTTGATTAATCACTCCCCGGTGTATGGCAAGTATGAAGATGACGTGGACCGGGAATCCGCCTATGAGATGTTGCAAAAAGGCTTTCAGGCCAGTATCGAGCAGCAAAATAATACTCCCGCGAAAGGAAAAGAGGTGGCGGTGGATGACGGTATTCTCGGTGGATTGAAAGATATTTTGTTCGGCACTACCGGACCACGCGGCGGGAAGAAAGATGGTGTGGTGCAAACAATGGCAAAAAGCGCCGCCCGCCAGGTGACGAATCAGATTGTGCGCGGGATGTTGGGGAGTTTGCTGGGGGGGAGAAGAAGGTAAGCCAGGTGCGATTTGTCTTTGCCTGATGCGACGCTGGCGCGCCTTATCATGCCAACACCACTGCAACATATTGAATTTTCATGATTTTTCAGACATGAACGAAGCACACTTTGCTAACAATAATAAAGGGAGCTTTCGCTCCCTTTATTCGTTCATCAGGTTACGATTTTCTCATTAACAGCCACAGGCTGATTAAGAAGAAGCTGGCACTTGGCAACAGTGCGCCGATGATCGGCGGGATGCCGTAAACCAACGTCAGCGGGCCGAAGATCTGGTCCAGTACGTAGAAGACAAAACCGAAGCTAATACCAGTGACCACACGCACGCCCATCGGTACGCTACGCAGTGGGCCAAAGATGAACGACAGCGCCATCAGCATCATCACCGCCACGGATAGCGGCTGGAAGATTTTGCTCCACATGTTGAGCTGATAACGTCCGGCATCCTGACCGCTCGACTTCAGATACTTCACATAGTTGTGCAAACCGCTGATAGAGAGTGCATCCGGGTCCAGCGCCACCACGCCCAGTTTGTCTGGCGTGAGGTTGGTTTTCCAGGTGCCGCTCACCGTCTGCGAACCGGTGATCTGTTTCGGATTGGTCAAATCAGATTCATCAACCTGCGACAGACGCCAGACTTTATGTTCTGGGTCAAACTTCGCGGTAGCGGCATAGCGTACGGATTGCAGACGACGATTCTCGTTAAAGGCATAAATACTGATGCCACCTAACTCTTCGTCACCTTTAACCCGCTCAATGTAGACGAAGTTGTTGCCATCTTTCGCCCATAAACCTTGCTGGGTAGAGAGCAACGAGCCGCCGTACATCGCCTGCGCACGGTAGTTACGCGCCATCTGCTCGCCCTGCGGCGCGACCCATTCACCAATCGCCATCGTCAGCAAGACCAGTGGAATGGCGGTTTTCATCACCGACAGCGCTACCTGCATACGGGTAAAACCAGAAGCCTGCATCACCACCAGTTCGCTGCGCTGCGCCAGCATCCCAAGACCAAGCAACGCCCCAAGCAGAGCCGCCATCGGGAAGAAGATTTGCACATCTTTCGGCACGCTCAGCAAGGTATACATTCCTGCGCCTAACGCGTCGTAACTCCCCTGCCCGGCTTTTTTCAGCTGATCGACAAACTTGATAATGCCGGACAGCGACACCAGCATGAACAGCGTCATCATGATGGTGGTGAAAATAGTTTTACCGATATAGCGGTCAAGTACGCCAAAAGGTTGCATCACACCGCTCCTTTACGCGAAAAACTGGCGCGCAGGCGGCGGACCGGCACGGTGTCCCAAAGGTTGAGAACAATCGCCAAAGCCAGATAAATCAGGTTAACGGTCCACATCCACAGCGTCGGGTCCAGCTTACCTTTACCGCCGTTCGATTTCAGGGAGGTCTGGATCAGGAAGAACAACAGATACAGCAGCATGGCTGGCAGCATCGATAGTACGCGCCCCTGACGCGGGTTAACCACGCTCAGCGGTACGACCATAAGTGCCATCATAAACACGGTGAACACCAACGTGATACGCCAGTTCAGTTCTGCGCGAGCACGATCGGTGTCAGTGTTCCACAATGTGCGCATGTCCATCTGGTCGGTATCGTTCGGGTCGAGCGCCACCGCCTGGTGACCAATGATCGCCTGATAATCCTGGAAATCCGTAATGCGGAAATCACGTAACAGTGCAGTGCCTTCGAAGCGCGTTCCCTGGTTGAGAGTGACGACCTGGGAGCCGTCGCGCAGCTGGGTTAAATGTCCGGAATCGGCCACCACCACAGAAGGTCGTGCATTACCTTTTGGTCGAATTTGCGCGAGGAACACATCTTTGAAATCGCTGCCGTCAACGCTTTCGATGAACAGCACCGAGCTGCCATTAGTCGCTTGCTGGAATTGCCCTTGCGCCAGCGCCGCCATGCCAGGGTTCGCTTTCGCTTCTGCTAACACTTCATCCTGATGACGCGATGACCATGGTCCCGCCCACATCACGTTAACCGCCGCGACGATTGCCGTGAACACCGCAAGGATCATTGCTGCTTTCACCAGAACCGCTTTGCTCAGACCGCAGGCATGCATTACCGTAATTTCACTTTCGGTATACAGTTTGCCCAGCGTCATCAGCAGCCCGAGGAACAGGCTTAATGGCAGGATAAGCTGCGCCATTTCCGGCACGCCCAACCCGAGAAGGGAGAGCACCAGGTTCGCCGGAATATCGCCGTCAACCGCTGCGCCGAGGATCCTCACTAACTTTTGACAGAAGAAGATCAAAAGCAAGATGAAGAGTATCGCCAGCTGGCTTTTGAGCGTCTCCCGCACCAGATATCTTATGATTATCACTTTAAATACGCCCGTAAAAACTCGTCTTTTGCAGGATTTTAGCTTGTTTCATGGCTTAAACGTCATTTATTCTCTTGAGTCGTCGAAATCGTCGCTAAGATAATTATACTCAACGGATTCACCTCTCAGATTTTGTTCTGACGTGCCAATGCCGTAATAACGTTAAGATTAACACGAAGTCATCGCAACAGCGGACATGAGTTACGAAAGCTTGCAATTCTATCTGTAGCCACCGCCGTTGTCTTTAAGATTCAGGAGCGTAGTGCATGGAGTTTAGTGTAAAAAGCGGTAGCCCGGAGAAACAGCGGAGTGCCTGCATCGTCGTGGGCGTCTTCGAACCACGTCGCCTTTCTCCGATTGCAGAACAGCTCGATAAAATCAGCGATGGGTACATCAGCGCCCTGCTACGTCGGGGCGAACTGGAAGGAAAACCGGGGCAGACACTGTTGCTGCACCATGTGCCAAACGTGCTTTCTGAACGCATCCTCCTTATTGGTTGCGGCAAAGAACGTGAGCTGGATGAGCGTCAGTACAAGCAGGTTATTCAGAAAACCATTAATACGCTGAATGATACTGGCTCGATGGAAGCGGTCTGCTTTCTGACTGAACTGCACGTTAAAGGCCGTAACAACTACTGGAAAGTGCGTCAGGCTGTCGAGACAGCAAAAGAGACGCTCTACAGTTTCGATCAGTTGAAAACGAATAAGAGCGAACCGCGTCGCCCGCTGCGTAAAATGGTGTTCAACGTGCCGACCCGCCGTGAACTGACCAGCGGTGAGCGCGCGATCCAGCACGGTCTGGCGATTGCCGCCGGGATAAAAGCAGCGAAAGATCTCGGTAATATGCCGCCGAATATCTGTAACGCCGCTTATCTCGCCTCTCAGGCGCGCCAGCTGGCTGACAGCTACAGCAAGAATGTCATCACCCGCGTTATCGGCGAACAGCAGATGAAAGAGCTGGGAATGCACTCTTATCTGGCGGTCGGTCAGGGTTCACAAAACGAATCGCTGATGTCGGTGATTGAGTACAAAGGCAACGCGTCGGAAGATGCACGCCCAATCGTGCTGGTGGGTAAAGGTTTAACCTTCGACTCCGGCGGTATCTCGATCAAGCCTTCAGAAGGCATGGATGAGATGAAGTACGATATGTGCGGCGCGGCGGCGGTTTACGGCGTGATGCGTATGGTCGCGGAGCTGCAACTGCCGATTAACGTTATCGGCGTGCTGGCAGGCTGCGAAAACATGCCTGGCGGGCGAGCCTATCGTCCGGGTGATGTGTTAACCACCATGTCCGGTCAAACCGTTGAAGTACTGAACACTGACGCCGAAGGCCGTCTGGTGCTGTGCGACGTGTTAACTTACGTTGAGCGTTTTGAGCCGGAAGCGGTGATTGATGTGGCGACGCTGACCGGTGCCTGCGTGATCGCGCTGGGTCATCATATTACTGGTCTGATGGCGAACCACAATCCGCTGGCCCATGAACTGATTGCCGCATCTGAACAATCCGGTGACCGCGCATGGCGTTTACCGCTGGGTGACGAGTATCAGGAACAGCTGGAGTCCAATTTTGCCGATATGGCGAACATTGGCGGTCGTCCTGGTGGGGCGATTACCGCAGGTTGCTTCCTGTCGCGCTTTACCCGTAAGTATAACTGGGCGCACCTGGATATCGCCGGTACTGCCTGGCGTTCTGGTAAGGCGAAAGGCGCAACCGGTCGCCCGGTGGCGTTGCTGGCACAGTTCCTGCTAAACCGCGCCGGGTTTAACGGCGAAGAGTAATTGCATCAGGCTGTGTTGTTATTGTCGGATGCGGCGTGAACGCCTTATCCGACCTACACAGCACTGAACTCGTAGGCCTGATAAGACGCGACAGCGTCGCATCAGGCAAGGCTGTTATTGTCGGATGCGACGTGAACGCCTTATCCGACCTACACACAGCACTTAACTTGTAGGCCTGATAAGACGCGGCAGCGTCGCATCAGGCGCTGCGGTGTATACCTGATGCGTATTTAAATCCACCACAAGAAGCCCCATATATGAAAAACGCAACGTTCTACCTTCTGGACAATGACACCACCGTCGATGGCTTAAGCGCCGTTGAGCAGTTGGTGTGTGAAATTGCCGCAGAACGTTGGCGCAGTGGTAAGCGCGTACTCATCGCCTGTGAAGATGAAAAGCAGGCTTACCGACTGGATGAAGCCCTGTGGGCGCGTCCGGCAGAAAGCTTTGTTCCGCATAATTTAGCGGGAGAAGGACCGCGCGGCGGTGCGCCGGTGGAGATCGCCTGGCCGCAAAAGCGCAGCAGCAGCCCGCGCGATATATTGATTAGTCTGCGAACAAGCTTTGCAGATTTTGCCACCGCTTTCACAGAAGTGGTAGACTTCGTTCCTTATGAAGATTCTCTGAAACAACTGGCGCGCGAACGCTATAAAGCCTACCGCGTGGCTGGTTTCAACCTGAATACGGCAACCTGGAAATAATGGAAAAGACATATAACCCACAAGATATCGAACAGCCGCTTTACGAGCACTGGGAAAAGCAGGGCTACTTTAAGCCTAATGGCGATGAAAGCCAGGAAAGTTTCTGCATCATGATCCCGCCGCCGAACGTCACCGGTAGTTTGCATATGGGTCACGCCTTCCAGCAAACCATCATGGATACCATGATCCGCTATCAGCGCATGCAGGGCAAAAACACCCTGTGGCAGGTCGGTACTGACCACGCCGGGATCGCTACCCAGATGGTCGTTGAGCGCAAGATTGCCGCAGAAGAAGGTAAAACCCGTCACGACTACGGCCGCGAAGCTTTCATCGACAAAATCTGGGAATGGAAAGCGGAATCCGGCGGCACCATTACCCGTCAGATGCGCCGTCTCGGCAACTCCGTCGACTGGGAGCGTGAACGCTTCACCATGGACGAAGGCCTGTCCAATGCGGTGAAAGAAGTTTTCGTTCGTCTGTATAAAGAAGACCTGATTTACCGTGGCAAACGCCTGGTAAACTGGGACCCGAAACTGCGCACCGCTATCTCCGACCTTGAAGTGGAAAACCGCGAATCGAAAGGTTCGATGTGGCACATCCGCTATCCGCTGGCTGACGGCGCGAAAACCGCAGACGGTAAAGATTATCTGGTGGTTGCGACTACCCGTCCGGAAACCCTGCTGGGCGATACTGGCGTAGCCGTTAACCCGGAAGATCCGCGTTATAAAGATCTGATTGGCAAATATGTCATTCTGCCGCTGGTTAACCGTCGTATTCCGATCGTTGGCGACGAACACGCCGACATGGAAAAAGGCACCGGCTGCGTGAAGATCACCCCAGCGCACGACTTTAACGACTATGAAGTCGGTAAACGCCACGCCCTGCCGATGATCAACATCCTGACCTTTGACGGCGATATCCGTGAAAGCGCCCAGGTGTTCGATACCAAAGGTAACGAATCTGACGTTTATTCCAGCGAAATCCCGGCAGAGTTCCAGAAACTGGAGCGTTTTGCTGCACGTAAAGCCGTCGTTGCTGCGGTTGACGCGCTCGGCCTGCTGGAAGAAATTAAACCGCACGACCTGACCGTTCCTTATGGCGACCGTGGTGGCGTGGTTATCGAACCGATGCTGACCGACCAGTGGTACGTACGTGCCGACGTGCTGGCGAAACCGGCGGTTGAAGCGGTTGAGAATGGCGACATTCAGTTCGTACCGAAGCAGTACGAAAACATGTATTTCTCCTGGATGCGCGATATTCAGGACTGGTGTATCTCTCGTCAGCTATGGTGGGGTCACCGTATCCCGGCATGGTATGACGAAGCGGGTAATGTTTATGTTGGCCGCAACGAAGACGAAGTGCGTAAAGAAAATAACCTCGGTGCTGATGTTGCGCTGCGTCAGGATGAAGACGTTCTCGACACCTGGTTCTCCTCCGCGCTGTGGACCTTCTCCACGCTCGGCTGGCCGGAAAACACCGACGCACTGCGCCAGTTCCACCCAACCAGCGTGATGGTATCCGGCTTCGACATCATCTTCTTCTGGATTGCCCGCATGATCATGATGACCATGCACTTCATCAAAGATGAAAATGGCAAACCACAGGTGCCGTTCCACACCGTTTACATGACCGGCCTGATTCGTGATGACGAAGGCCAGAAGATGTCCAAATCCAAAGGTAACGTGATTGACCCACTGGATATGGTTGACGGTATTTCGCTGCCGGAACTGCTGGAAAAACGTACCGGCAATATGATGCAGCCGCAGCTGGCGGACAAAATCCGTAAGCGCACCGAGAAGCAGTTCCCGAACGGCATTGAGCCGCACGGTACTGACGCGCTGCGCTTCACCCTGGCGGCGCTGGCTTCTACCGGTCGTGACATCAACTGGGATATGAAGCGTCTGGAAGGCTACCGTAACTTCTGTAACAAGCTGTGGAACGCCAGCCGTTTTGTGCTGATGAACACGGAAGGTCAGGATTGCGGCTTCAACGGCGGTGAAATGACGCTGTCGCTGGCGGATCGCTGGATTCTGGCGGAGTTCAACCAGACCATCAAAGCGTACCGCGAAGCGCTGGACAGCTTCCGCTTCGATATCGCCGCAGGCATTCTGTATGAATTCACCTGGAACCAGTTCTGTGACTGGTATCTGGAGCTGACCAAGCCGGTAATGAACGGTGGAACAGAAGCCGAACTGCGCGGTACTCGCCATACGCTGGTGACTGTACTGGAAGGTCTGCTGCGCCTCGCGCATCCGATCATTCCGTTCATCACCGAAACCATCTGGCAGCGTGTGAAAGTACTTTGCGGTATCACTGCCGACACCATCATGCTGCAGCCGTTCCCGCAGTACGATGCGTCTCAGGTTGATGAAGCGGCACTGGCCGACACCGAGTGGCTGAAACAGGCGATCGTTGCTGTACGTAACATCCGTGCAGAAATGAACATCGCGCCGGGTAAACCGCTGGAGCTGCTGCTGCGTGGTTGCAGCGCGGATGCAGAACGTCGCGTAAATGAAAACCGCGGCTTCCTGCAAACGCTGGCGCGTCTGGAAAGCATCACCGTGCTGCCTGCTGATGATAAAGGTCCGGTTTCCGTTACAAAGATCGTCGACGGCGCAGAACTGCTGATCCCGATGGCAGGCCTCATCAACAAAGAAGATGAGCTGGCACGTCTGGCGAAAGAAGTAGCGAAGATCGAAGGCGAAATCAGCCGTATTGAGAACAAGCTGGCGAACGAAGGCTTTGTCGCCCGCGCACCGGAAGCGGTCATCGCGAAAGAGCGTGAGAAGCTGGAAGGCTACGCAGAAGCGAAAGCGAAGCTGATTGAACAGCAGGCTGTTATCGCCGCGCTGTAATACTCATAGTGAAAACGAAGGCCGGAGCATGCTCCGGCCTTTTTATTTAGATAAACGGAACATACGGCATAATACCGCGAGATATCCACATTAACGAACCGCTATCCTGCGGTTTGTCATCATTGGTTAACTCCAGCGAATCAAGGTCGCCCTGGACATGGGTATTGTTAGCAATCCAGCTAACCATCCACATTTTCAGCCAGGGATAAGCCAGACCACAGGTAATTGAGGACCCCATTAATACCGCCAACATGCGCAGAAGCATACCGATCGCGGTAACAGATGAATGAAAACGAATTGTCCCATTTGCCAGCGTCAGATTATTCAAAAACAGATTGCGTAACGTGACATAGAGATAACTGGCAAAAACAAGGATCGCGACAAAATACAGGAAATAAGAAGCCATAATCTGCGGGTAATATTGTAATACAAACTCACTGCCAGCATCAGACCTACCCAACATGGTCATCATCATTAACTGCTGGAATACTGGTGCGATCATAATACCAATCACAATGATGAAAGGAACCATGGTTAATATTGCGAGCATGCAACCTTTAATGCATTCTTTTACGTTTACCTGAATAGAAAACTTATGAATGCCAAAAGTTGCATTATTACCCAGCAATGGCATCCATTTACTATAGGTTATACCATGGACAACACCTAGCCCGATGGCAGAAAGCAAACTTAATGCGACTAAGTTAAAGAATAACCCCCCTATTGATGTCGTCACTTGTGCAATAAGATACAGTGCGAACCAAAAAACTAACGCCAACAGAACAGGCAGTCCTAGCATAACCCACCATGCACGCATCATTGAGCAGTTAAAGCCAAAGCGAATGTCATTCAGTGAGGTCATGTTCGCCTGATACTGCAGACTCTTCACTGCCATACAAGGAATACCGCAGATCAAGAGAGCAAACAGGAATAAACCGAGCGCAAAGTGTTGACCTGCAAAACAAGAAATACTGAGAAGATAAACCACCACAATAAGTAACATGCTAACAAAAATGGCACCACCTGTTCCCTTATAACTAAATGGTTGCCCCTTGAGTGTCACATGTTGATAAATATAACGACGGCATTTTATCAATGCCCACGGTCCATATATTCCCAGAGTAATAATTGTCAGTAAAAAATTCACAAGACAAATAAGAAAATACTCACCACCTTTGCCTGTGAAAACAAACGAGTGCCGAGAATTATCTTTCCCGATGTTTACATTATTCATGAACTATATCCCTAAAATAAATTCCATTCATACCGATAATAATTCCAGTTAATTGATACTGGTTCACCTAGAATACGCTTTATCTCAGAGAGATATGCTTAATATTTTCTGATTTATCTTCTTCTTGCACCACCTAAGCGAGGGTGGTATTAAAGTGAGCTATAAATCATACATTTGAAATTGAGCTATGCTATGAATGTTGTCGCTTCTCCCGCACTCCGTTTGCGCAAACTTACCGTCGCCGATAATCCTGCTATCGCCCACGTCATTCGTCAGGTATCCGCCGAATACGGTCTTACCGCTGATAAAGGCTACACCGTCGCCGATCCGAACCTTGACGAGCTGTATCAAGTGTATAGTCAGCCTGGCCACGCATATTGGGTGGTTGAGTACGAGGGTGAAGTGGTCGGCGGCGGTGGGATTGCGCCATTAACCGGGAGTGAGTCAGACATTTGCGAACTGCAAAAGATGTATTTTCTTCCGGCTATCCGCGGCAAAGGGCTGGCAAAAAAACTGGCCTTAATGGCAATGGAGCAGGCGCGAGAAATGGGCTTCAAACGCTGCTATCTGGAAACGACCGCTTTTTTAAAGGAAGCTATTGCGCTTTATGAGCATTTGGGCTTTGAGCATATCGACTATGCGCTTGGCTGCACGGGTCATGTTGATTGTGAAGTGCGAATGCTACGCAAACTTTGAAAAAATGCCCGCGAGCTTAGACTCGCGGGCATTCGAACATTAACCACGTACTTTTTGAGTATGCTGGATGTGACGTAAATGCCTTATCCGGGCTACAAATTCACCAGGTTGCAGGAACTACCTGGGCCTGATATGCGTAGCGCATCAGGTAACGCAGCCTTTGTCGTCAACGCTTAATTAGTGACGAATACCGTCATCGTCTTCATCGACAAAATCTTCATCGTCGCCGTCTTCGCCGTTAGGATCTTCAAAGTAAGTGCCCCAACCGTCGTACTCAACGTCAAATTTCTCCGCCAGCGTCATCAGTTGTTCAACCTGGGCATCGATCAGATCGGCATTCAACGCACACTCGCTGAGGATGTCGCAGCAAATCACGATATCACCATCTTCAACTTCCAGCTCTTCTGGATCGGTCACTTCGTAACCGAGTTTAAACGCTTCAACTGCTGCTTTTTCCAGGGTTTCCAGATCGTCTGCGGAAAGATGGTGTTCGATGGTGTACAGCGCGTCCGGATCGCTGCCATCTTCCAGTAATTCGTCAATAATCAAACGTGTTTCTTCACGCTGTTCTTCCAGTTGTTCCGGGTTTGCCATGGCTCATTCCTCTTAATGTCCTGCCGATACTCTTATTGTCACACACCACTGACATTGCCTCCACCTTTGTGACAAAGATTTATGCTTTAGACTTGCAAATGAATAATCATACATATAAATTGAATTTTAATTCATTAAGGCGTTAGCCACAGGAGGGATCTATGTCCGGGTTTTATCATAAGCATTTCCTGAAATTACTCGATTTCACGCCAGCTGAACTCAACAGCTTGTTGCAGTTAGCCGCGAAGCTGAAAGCCGATAAGAAAAGCGGTAAAGAAGAAGCCAGACTCACTGGCAAAAACATCGCGCTCATCTTCGAAAAAGACTCGACCCGTACCCGATGCTCTTTCGAAGTTGCCGCATATGACCAGGGTGCTCGCGTTACTTATCTCGGCCCAAGCGGCAGCCAGATTGGTCACAAAGAGTCGATTAAAGACACTGCCCGCGTGCTTGGTCGCATGTATGACGGTATTCAGTATCGCGGCTATGGTCAGGAGATTGTCGAAACACTGGCGGAATACGCTGGCGTGCCAGTATGGAACGGCCTGACCAATGAGTTCCACCCCACGCAGCTGCTGGCGGATCTCCTCACCATGCAGGAGCATTTGCCCGGCAAAGCATTCAACGAAATGACGCTGGTCTATGCAGGTGACGCGCGTAACAACATGGGCAATTCGATGCTCGAAGCTGCGGCGCTTACCGGTCTGGATTTGCGTCTGGTCGCGCCACAGGCATGCTGGCCGGAAGCTGCGCTGGTCGCCGAATGCAGTGCTCTGGCACAAAAACACGGGGGTAAAATCACCTTGACGGAAGATATCGCCTCTGGGGTTAAAGGTGCAGACTTTATCTATACCGATGTCTGGGTATCGATGGGTGAGCCCAAAGAGAAATGGGCGGAGCGTATTGCCCTGCTGCGTGACTATCAGGTGAATAGCAAAATGATGGCCCTGACCGGTAATTCGCAGGTTAAGTTTCTCCACTGTCTGCCTGCATTTCATGATGAGCAAACCACGCTGGGTAAAAAAATGGCCGCAGAATTTGGTCTGTATGGTGGAATGGAAGTCACCGATGAAGTCTTTGAATCTCCGGCAAGTATTGTCTTTGACCAGGCAGAAAACCGGATGCACACCATAAAAGCTGTTATGGTCGCTACATTAGCAAAATAACGTTTTGCCGGGCGGCGGCACAGGTCGCCCCCGGCAGTGATCACTTACGCTTTTAATAACTTAACTACTGCTTTCCGTACCTGAGCGGGGGCTCCCACCGCACAAAGCGGTTTGTGAACTTCGCCAGGATAGAAAACGACAAAATCCCCTTCATTAAGAATCACTGTTTTTTCATCGATCCCCTGCCCGATAAAAGCAATATCTTTATCTGCCAGCCAGTCAGTCTCTGGTACGCCTGCTGGTTGCGTGCTAAATGTCATCCCTTCCTGCCCTTTTAATACAATCTGGATATCGAGATAACGAGCATGATACTCAGCACGACGCAGTTCACCTGGTTCAGTCGTATCCTCAGAAATCAGATAAAACAGACGGTCGCCGTCAATAGCGTGCTTACCTTTTGCTGTCTCATCGCTGACATGTGATTTGATGTACTCAATTGCTTCGCGAAGTTCTTCCGGCAGCCAGGATTGTAAGTGATGGATGTTGCCAACAATCATAATATCTTCCTTTATTAAAACAATGTTTCACTTCTTTCCTTATACGAAAAAAAGCCACCTCTCACCATAGAAAAATCATCAGGTTTTGCCCTTGCGCATGTTTATTGCTGGAGATGTTGTACTGATGTTAAGCAAGAGTAATTTTGTATGCAGTTTTGCTGCATAAATCTTATAACTTAGCTATGTATTTTGGTCCTAATATCTTGTTATTGCATATGTTAAAAGAAAACTCTCAGTCAGATCACAGTTCATTTTTTTAGCTTTTAATGCCCGTGCTGTCATAGTTATCCCGTGAAAATAGTGCTGTGAAAAATAATCACCTTATCCTTTCGCATAGATATGCAATGAATATTAAAATATACATAAATATCAATGCATTATACTTAAAGGCATTTCCTGAAAAATAAAACAATCAATTAACAACGAAGAATAACTCTGCGTATATTTGCGTATTAATGCATTATCGTATTTTGTTTCTTTATCATTTATCAGAACCGCATCAAATATTATCAACTGCGATTATTAATATCACCGCCGGTGTGAAAGTCGTCACATTTTCTGGAAGAAATAAACTGAATCATTGCATCTGAAAATTACTGAACAGACCTGACTACAAGCATTTAATTTGTTTGCAGCCATCTCCTCTTTATTTTTGAAAAAGTGTTAAAGGAATAATGATGGAAAAGCATTATGTTGGTTCTGAAATTGGACAACTACGCAGCGTTATGTTGCATCGCCCAAATCTCAGTCTGAAACGTCTAACACCATCCAATTGCCAGGAGTTGTTATTTGACGATGTATTGTCCGTTGAGCGGGCAGGTGAAGAGCATGATATTTTCGCCAATACGCTGCGCCAGCAAGGGATAGAAGTTCTGTTACTCACTGATTTACTAACACAAACATTGGATATCCCGGAAGCCAAAAGCTGGTTACTGGAAACACAAATATCAGATTACCGACTCGGCCCTACGTTTGCTACTGACGTTCGCACCTGGCTTGCAGAGATGTCACACCGGGACCTTGCTCGTCATTTAAGTGGTGGGCTGACTTATAGTGAAATTCCCGCCTCAATTAAAAATATGGTGGTTGATACCCACGATATTAATGATTTCATTATGAAGCCGTTACCGAATCATTTATTTACGCGTGATACCTCATGCTGGATTTATAACGGTGTATCGATTAATCCAATGGCAAAACCTGCTCGCCAACGTGAAACCAATAATCTACGCGCTATTTATCGCTGGCATCCACAATTTGCTGGCGGCGAATTTATTAAATATTTCGGCGACGAGAATATTAATTATGACCACGCCACGTTAGAAGGTGGTGATGTGCTGGTGATTGGTCGGGGGGCCGTGTTGATCGGCATGTCTGAACGCACCACGCCACAAGGAATCGAGTTTCTTGCTCAGGCATTGTTTAAACATCGTCAGGCTGAACGGGTAATCGCTGTTGAGCTGCCTAAACACCGCTCCTGTATGCATCTTGACACCGTTATGACTCATATCGATATCGACACCTTCTCGGTTTATCCCGAAGTTGTGCGCCCGGATGTTAATTGCTGGACGCTAACACCTGACGGTCACGGCGGCCTGAAACGTACTCAAGAAAGCACACTCCTCCATGCTATCGAAAAAGCCCTCGGTATTGACCAGGTACGTTTAATCACCACGGGGGGTGATGCCTTTGAGGCAGAACGCGAACAGTGGAATGACGCTAACAATGTGCTCACGCTTCGGCCGGGAGTGGTAGTGGGCTACGAGCGCAACATCTGGACTAACGAAAAATATGACAAAGCAGGCATCACCGTTTTACCCATCCCCGGTGATGAATTAGGCCGCGGACGTGGCGGCGCACGTTGCATGAGTTGCCCTTTGCATCGTGACGGTATCTAAGGAAGAGATCATGGAAAACAAACCAACACTGGTTATCGCTCTCGGCGGTAATGCCCTGCTTAAACGAGGCGAACCACTCGAAGCAGAAATCCAACGTAAAAATATCGATCTTGCGGCTAAAACTATCGCCCAACTGACTCAACACTGGCGGGTTGTACTGGTTCACGGGAATGGCCCACAAGTTGGACTTCTGGCACTTCAAAACAGCGCCTATGCCCATGTCGCTCCCTATCCACTCGACATTCTGGGGGCCGAAAGCCAAGGGATGATCGGCTACATGCTACAACAGGCGCTGAAAAATCAACTACCACAACGTGAAATCAGCGTGCTGCTGACGCAGGTTGAAGTGGATGCCAACGATCCCGCCTTCAGTAACCCAACTAAGTACATCGGCCCAATTTATGACCACGCTCAGACTCAGGTACTACAGGCAGAAAAAGGCTGGGTTTTCAAAGCAGATGGTCACTCTTTCCGCCGGGTCGTACCTTCTCCACAACCTAAACGCATCGTCGAGCGGGATGCCATCCAGACACTGATCGCCCACGATCATCTGGTGATATGTAATGGTGGCGGAGGTGTTCCGGTGGTTGAAAAAGCCGATGGATACCATGGGATTGAAGCGGTTATCGACAAAGATCTTTCAGCCGCGCTACTGGCAAGTCAGATCCATGCTGACGCCTTGTTGATCCTCACTGATGCGGACGCAGTATATCTCGACTGGGGCAAGCCAACCCAACGCCCGCTGGCCCAGGTCACGCCGGAATTACTCAACGAAATGCAGTTTGATGCCGGGTCTATGGGGCCGAAAGTCACCGCCTGCGCAAAGTTTGTTAGTCAGTGCCGGGGCATTGCAGGGATCGGCTCTCTTGCAGATGGTCCGGAAATTCTCGCCGGAGACAAAGGCACTCTTATTCGCCTTGATACCCCCCATAACCACGCTTGATCCATTTTTATAAGGACATCCCCATGGCTACTTCACTGAAAAACCGTAATTTTCTTAAGCTGCTTGATTACACCCCAGCAGAGATTCAATACCTGATTGATTTGGCTATCAATCTTAAAGCCGCCAAGAAATCTGGAAACGAAAAACAAACGCTGGTCGGTAAAAACATTGCGTTGATTTTTGAAAAATCCTCTACCCGTACCCGCTGTGCCTTTGAAGTCGCGGCCTTTGATCAAGGTGCGCAGGTGACTTACATCGGCCCCAGCGGCTCACAAATCGGCCATAAAGAATCAATGAAAGATACCGCTCGCGTACTCGGACGCATGTATGACGGTATTGAGTATCGCGGTTATGGTCAGAATATCGTTGAAGAATTAGGTGAGTTCGCTGGTGTTCCGGTATGGAACGGACTGACCAATGAATTTCACCCGACACAGATCCTCGCGGATTTAATGACCATGCTGGAACATGCGCCAGGCAAAACGCTGCCAGAGCTGAGCTTTGCGTATCTTGGTGATGCCCGAAATAACATGGGGAACTCGCTGATGGTTGGTGCTGCAAAAATGGGGATGGATATCCGTCTGGTGGCACCTAAATCTTTCTGGCCAGATGAAGCGCTGGTAACACAATGCCGTGAGATCGCCAGCGTGACTGGGGCGAGAATCACCCTGACAGAGGATGTGGAAGAAGGCGTATACGACGTTGATTTTCTCTATACGGATGTTTGGGTTTCGATGGGAGAGCCAAAAGAAGCCTGGGCAGAACGAGTGAGTCTGATGGCACCTTATCAGATCAATCAACAGGTGATTACTGCCACGCGTAACCCTGAAGTTAAATTTATGCACTGCCTGCCCGCCTTCCATAATGAGCACACCACAGTAGGACGCGAGATCGAGATGGCCTACGGCCTCAAAGGACTGGAAGTTACTGAAGAGGTTTTTGAATCGGCCCACTCTATTGTTTTCGATGAAGCAGAAAACCGGATGCACACCATTAAAGCGGTGATGGTAGCAACTCTCGGCGACTAACCCTGACGGGCATGCGTCGACGAGTGGCGTATGCCCGTGATTATGGAGATCACATTATGGGTAAATTCAAATTTCCCACCGCTTATACCATCTTGTTCGTGCTGATTGCGTTAGTTGCGGCAATGACCTGGATTGTACCTGTGGGAAAATATCAGATGGTGACAAATGCCGCACTGGGAAAGGAAGTTCCTGTTGCAGGCACTTACGCACCTGTTGAGGCACAACCACAGGGTATTACGGCTGTCCTGTTAGCGCCCATCGACGGCTTGTACAACCATCAAACCTACACTGCGGGAGCGATTGATGTCGCGCTGTTTGTCCTGATCATCGGTGGATTTTTGGGAGTAGTAAATAAAACCGGGGCAATAGATGCCGGTATCGAACGAGTGACAACTCGCCTTAATGGTCGGGAAGAGTGGATGATTCCGATCCTGATGGCGCTCTTCGCTGCTGGCGGTACTATTTATGGGATGGCGGAAGAATCACTCCCCTTCTACACGTTGCTGGTGCCCGTCATGATGGCTGCCCGCTTTGATCCTCTGGTCGCTGCCGCCACAGTGTTATTGGGATCGGGCATTGGCACGCTGGGCTCAACCATTAACCCATTTGCTACCGTCATTGCTGCCAACGCCGCAGGGATCCCCTTTACTCAGGGCATTTTGCTGCGTGTTATTTTGCTGTTAGTAGGCTACGTGATTTGTGTTTACTGGGTTATGCGTTATGCCCGCAAAGTTCGCAACAGTCCGGAAAGCTCTATCGTGGCGGATAAGATGGCTGAAAACCAGGCGCATTTTCTGGGAAATCGTTCAGAAACGATGCTGGAATTTACCCCCACGCGCAAAGCGATCCTGATACTTTTTGCTGCATCCTTTGCCTTTATGATTTACGGCGTAGCGGTACTGGGTTGGTGGATGGCGGAAATCTCTGCTGTCTTTCTGGCAGCTGCGGTCATCGTGGGTGTCATTGCCCGCATGGGCGAAGAAACCTTCACCAGTACTTTTATTGACGGCGCGCGGGATCTCCTTGGTGTGGCACTGATTATCGGCATCGCCCGCGGTATTGTGGTCGTGATGGATAACGGCATGATTACGCACACAATTCTGCACAGTGCTGAGAATCTGGTTTCAGGGCTTTCCACCACTGTTTTCATCAACGTGACCTATTGGCTGGAAGTATTGCTCTCTTTTCTGGTTCCCTCATCTTCCGGCCTTGCAGTGTTAACGATGCCAATAATGGCTCCACTCGCTGATTTTGCTCATGTACAACGCGATCTGGTGGTGACCGCTTATCAGTCTGCTTCCGGGGTGGTTAATTTGATTACGCCAACCTCTGCGGTAGTGATGGGCGGTCTGGCGATTGCCCGTGTACCCTGGGTCCGTTATCTGAGATGGGTAGCACCGCTACTGCTGATTCTCACGATGTTGAATATGATTGTGCTGAGTATCGCCGCGATGATTTAACGCGACAGGCCGCTTATCAAAGCGGCCTTCAAATCTGGTGTAGTGATAAATGAACCACTCTCACATTATAAAATGTGAAAAATATCATCAGGTAATAATAAATAAAAGGTGCATTATGAAGGAATACGATGATTACTCCGCCAAAGAAAAGAAGCAACTGGCGGTCTGTCAGCGCCTGATTACCGAAAAAAGTTATCTTTCACAGGAGGAAATCCGCCGCGATTTGCAAAACCATGGCTTTGACAGTATCAGTCAGTCAACCGTTTCACGACTACTGAAATTGCTGGGCGTCATAAAAATTAGAAATACAAAAGGACAAAAAATTTATTCGGTGAATCCTCAATTACTTCCCACACCTGACGCAGGTCGATCCGTCGCTGAAATGGTCCTGAGTGTCGAGCATAATGGTGAATTTATCCTTATCCATACCGTCGCCGGATATGGTCGGGCAGTAGCGCGAATCCTTGATTTCCATGCTTTGCCAGAAATTCTTGGCGTGATTGCTGGCAGCAATATCGTTTGGGTCGCACCACGTGTGGTAAAGCGTACAGCCCTGGTGCACAAGCAAATTAATTACTTATTAAAATTGAATATATATTCATGATAACCGTTTGCCTTGCTTTATAACTGCATCATCTTCTTGATCCTCTCTCAGAGCTGAGTATAATGCCGGACAATTTGCCGGGAGGATGTATGGTTCAGTGTGTTCGACATTTTGTCTTACCGCGTCTGAAAAAAGACGCTGGCCTGCCGTTTTTCTTCCCGTTGATCACCCATTCCCAGCCCCTCAATCGAGGGGCTTTTTTTTGCCCAGGCGTCAGGAGATAAAAGATGGCTAATCCGCTATATCAGAAACATATCATTTCCATAAACGACCTTAGTCGCGATGACCTTAATCTGGTGCTGGCGACAGCGGCGAAACTGAAAGCGAACCCGCAACCAGAGCTGTTGAAGCACAAAGTTATTGCCAGCTGTTTCTTCGAAGCCTCTACCCGCACCCGCCTCTCTTTCGAAACTTCCATGCACCGCCTGGGTGCCAGCGTGGTGGGCTTCTCCGACAGCGCCAATACATCACTGGGTAAAAAGGGCGAAACGCTGGCCGATACCATTTCGGTTATCAGCACTTACGTCGATGCGATAGTGATGCGTCATCCGCAGGAAGGTGCAGCGCGCCTGGCCACCGAGTTTTCCGGCAATGTACCGGTACTGAATGCCGGAGATGGCTCCAACCAACATCCGACGCAAACCTTGCTGGACTTATTCACCATTCAGGAAACCCAGGGGCGTTTGGACAATCTCCACGTCGCAATGGTTGGTGACCTGAAATATGGCCGCACCGTTCACTCCCTGACCCAGGCGCTAGCGAAGTTCGACGGCAACCGTTTTTACTTTATCGCGCCGGATGCGCTGGCAATGCCGCAATACATTCTGGATATGCTCGATGAAAAAGGGATCGCCTGGAGTCTGCACAGCTCTATTGAAGAAGTGATGGCGGAAGTAGACATCCTGTACATGACCCGCGTGCAAAAAGAGCGTCTGGACCCGTCCGAGTACGCCAACGTGAAAGCGCAGTTTGTTCTTCGCGCCAGCGATCTCCACAACGCCAAAGCCAATATGAAAGTGCTGCATCCGCTGCCGCGTGTTGATGAGATTGCGACGGATGTGGATAAAACGCCTCACGCCTGGTACTTCCAGCAAGCAGGCAACGGGATTTTCGCTCGCCAGGCGTTACTGGCACTGGTTCTGAATCGCGATCTGGTACTGTAAGGGGAAATAGAGATGACACACGATAATAAATTGCAGGTTGAAGCTATTAAACGCGGCACGGTAATTGACCATATCCCCGCCCAGATCGGTTTTAAGCTGTTGAGTCTGTTCAAGTTGACCGAAACGGATCAGCGCATCACCATTGGTCTGAACCTGCCTTCTGGCGAGATGGGCCGCAAAGATTTGATCAAAATCGAAAATACCTTTTTGAGTGAAGATCAGGTAGACCAACTGGCATTGTATGCACCGCAAGCCACGGTTAACCGTATCGACAACTATGAAGTGGTTGGCAAATCGCGCCCCAGTCTGCCAGAGCGCATCGACAATGTGCTGGTCTGCCCTAACAGCAACTGTATCAGCCATGCCGAACCGGTTTCATCCAGCTTTGCCGTGCGAAAACGCGCCAATGATATCGCGCTCAAATGCAAATACTGTGAAAAAGAGTTTTCTCATAATGTGGTGCTGGCCAATTAATTGCGGTTGGTAATAAAAGTCTGGCTCCCTATAATGAGCCAGACTTTTTACCGCTGTAATAAAGGAGAAATCATGAGCAAAACTATCGCGACGGAAAATGCACCGGCAGCTATCGGCCCTTACGTTCAGGGCGTTGATCTGGGCAATATGATCATCACCTCCGGTCAGATCCCGGTAAATCCGAAAACGGGCGAAGTCCCGGCAGATGTCGCTGCACAGGCGCGTCAGTCGCTGGATAACGTAAAAGCGATCGTCGAAGCCGCTGGCCTGAAAGTGGGCGATATCGTTAAAACCACCGTGTTTGTGAAAGATCTGAACGACTTCGCAACCGTTAATGCTACCTACGAAGCCTTCTTCACCGAACACAACGCCACCTTCCCGGCACGTTCTTGCGTTGAAGTTGCCCGTCTGCCGAAAGACGTGAAGATTGAGATCGAAGCGATCGCTGTTCGTCGCTAATCTTGATGGAAATCCGGGCTATCATGCCCGGATTAAGTCTAATGACAAACGCAAAATTGCCTGATGCGCTACGCTTATCAGGCCTACGTGATTCCTGCAATTTATTGAATTTGTAGGCCTGATAAGGCATTTACGCCGCATCCGGCATGAACAAAGCTCACTTTGTCTGCAATCTGATTCCGGGCCACCATGCCCAGTTTATTCTTTATTGCCAGCCGTAACGACGGCTATAGAACCCTTTCACCAACTGGGTTAACGTCATATACCCTGCCAGAATCGCAACCAGCCACGGGAAATAGCTTAACGGCAGCGCCTGCAGTTGCAGATAACTGGCCAGCGGTGAAAAAGGCAATGCGATCCCGACAATCATCACGATCACGGTCATGATCATTAACGGCCACGATGCACAGCTCTGAATAAACGGCACACGGCGGGTGCGGATCATATGCACAATCAGCGTTTGCGACAGTAAGCCCACCACAAACCAGCCCGACTGGAACAGCGTTTGCGTTTCCGGCGTGTTGGCATGGAATACCCACCACATCAGGCAAAACGTCAGAATATCGAAAATCGAGCTGATCGGTCCGAAGAAGACCATAAAGCGCCCCAGATCCGCCGGATTCCAACGCTGCGGCTTTTGAATTTGCTCGTCGTCGACGTTATCAAATGGGATCGCCACCTGTGACACATCGTACAGCAGATTTTGAATAAGCAAGTGTAGCGGCAACATCGGCAGGAAGGGCAAGAAAGCACTCGCCACCAGCACGCTGAACACATTACCGAAGTTAGAGCTCGCCGTCATTTTGATGTATTTCAGCATGTTGGCGAAAGTGCGACGTCCCTCAATAACCCCCTCTTCCAGCACCATCAGGCTTTTTTCCAGCAGGATGATATCAGCCGCTTCACGGGCAATATCTACCGCGCCGTCCACAGAAATGCCGATATCCGCAGCGCGTAAGGCGGGCGCATCATTAATACCATCGCCCATAAAGCCAACCACATGCCCTTCGCGCTTCAGCAACGTTACGATGCGTTCTTTATGCATCGGCGTCAGACGAGCAAACAGCGTGGTGCGCTGTGCGAGATTTGCCAGTTCGTCGTCAGATAGCGTTTCAATATCACTACCAATGACCACCTCTCCCGCGTCCAGCCCCACTTCATGGCACACTTTCGCTGCAACTAACTCACTGTCGCCAGTAAGGATTTTTACGGTAATTCCACTCGCTTTTAATGCCTTCAGTGCCGGAGCTGTTGTCTCTTTTGGCGGATCAAGGAAAGCAATATATCCTTCGAGGATCAGGTCGGATTCATCCGCCCGCTGGTAATCTCCTTCACGCGCTGGCAGGTATTTCGTCGCCACCGCAACCACGCGCAGCCCCTGACGATTCAGCGTATCAGTAACCCGCTTAATCTTACGCAGCATGGTGTCATCGAGCGGTACAATCTCGCCATTGTGACGCACTTGCGAACACACATTGAGGATTTCCTGCAATGCGCCTTTGCAAACCAACTGATGATGTTCGGTATTTTCTGCCACAACCACCGACATCCGACGACGCTCGAAATCAAACGGAATCTCATCAATTTTTTGCCAACGGCTGGCCAGCGAGCGCGCTGACTCTTCATCCGTACCTTCGAGCACCGCTGTATCAAGCAGGTTTTTAAGCCCGGTCTGGTAATGGCTGTTCAACCACGCGCTATGCAGCACGCGTTCGCTAGTTTTACCGGAGATATCGGTATGATTCTCCAGCACAATTTTATCCTGTGTCAGGGTGCCGGTTTTATCAGTGCACAGAATATCCATTGCGCCAAAGTTCTGAATGGCATCCAGATGTTTGACGATCACTTTCTGTTTCGACAGCTTGACTGCGCCACGCGCCAGCGTCGAGGTAACAATCATCGGCAACATTTCTGGCGTTAAGCCTACCGCGACCGAAAGCGCAAACAGTGCCGCTTCCCACCAGTCGCCTTTGGTATAACCGTTGATAAGCAACACCACCGGAGCCATCACCAGCATAAAGCGAATCAGCAGCATACTGACGCGGCTGATCCCTTGCTGAAAGGCATTCGGCTCGCTTTCCTGCTCACTAACACGCCCCGCCAGTTGACCAAACCAGGTGTTGGCTCCTGTAGCAATCACCATTGCTTGTGCCGTGCCGCTCACCACGGTGGTGCCCATAAAACACAGGGTGTCGCACTCCAGCGGATTGCTGTGCTCCGGCTGGCGAGTGGTAGCGGCTTTTTCTACGGGCAGAGACTCACCGGTTAACGACGCCTGAGCGACGAACAGATCCCGCGCCTGCAAGATACGTAAATCTGCCGGGATCATATCTCCCGCCGCCAGTTTTATAATATCGCCGGGCACCAGCTGGTCGATCGGGATCTCCAGCCAGCCATTTTCGCCTTTGTCGTTAATTACGCGCAGCACCGTCGCGGTATTGCTGACCATCGCTTTCAGGGCATCTGCCGCTTTGGTGGAACGAGCTTCCTGAATAAAGTTCAGCAACGTAGAAATAGCGACCATTAGCGCGATAACACCTGCGGCAAATAAATCTTCCGTGGCGTAAGAAATAGCACCGAGAATGGTAAGCAAAATATTAAAGGGGTTGCGATAGCAGACCCATAAATGAACCCACCACGGCGACGGTTGTTGTGCGGGTAATTTATTTTCACCATGTTGTTCGCGGGCAAATTCCACTTCCGCCAGATTTAACCCTTCCGGATGGGTGTCGAACGTTTTCCACAATTCTTCTTCGGGCATCACCGCCATTTTCAGGCAATGCGCACTTAAAGAAGGCGGGACCACCGCATTCACTGTCTGCTGCGCGCCAGGCAATGGATCACGATGAACCAGACGGGAAGGTAAATGGCGAATGAGCCGGGTAAAAATTTCTTTAAACATAAGGAGTCCCTCCGCACTGTCTGAAACAGTACAGAAATGTCTTCAGGCGTGGCGAAGCCTTACCTGAAGGTAATAAAGCTGAGCAGGGACGTTAAAACGTCACGGCCTTACGCATCCGGTAACGCCGTGAAAAGACGGGCTTACCGGAAAAGTTTTAATCTCCGTCGAGGGAGAGGCGTGGGATCAGGTTCCATATAACCTCCGGTAAGTGAAAAAAGCGCCGCAAATAATAAGGAGAATCCAATAATATTCGTAGCATTTATGGCGATATAATACCTGCTGGCAACTAAACCAACGATAAACCAGACTTTACCCATTGCTGAATGCACAGGTAAAGTTAGGCTCAAATAATTAAACAACACGTTATGGGACAACAGGATGCAAAATCGGCTGACCATCAAAGACATCGCGCGCTTAAGCGGCGTGGGGAAATCTACGGTTTCCCGGGTGCTGAATAACGAAAGCGGCGTGAGCCAGCGCACGCGCGAGCGTGTTGAAGCAGTGATGAATCAGCATGGATTTTCCCCTTCCCGCTCTGCGCGCGCTATGCGTGGGCAAAGCGATAAAGTGGTCGCCATCATTGTTACCCGTCTGGATTCGTTGTCAGAAAATCTCGCCGTTCAAACCATGCTGCCAGCGTTCTATGAACAAGGTTACGATCCAATCATGATGGAAAGTCAGTTTTCCCCACAATTAGTTGCCGAACATTTGGGGGTGCTGAAACGGCGTAATATCGACGGCGTAGTGCTGTTCGGTTTTACCGGCATAACAGAAGAAATGTTAGCCCACTGGCAGTCATCGCTGGTTCTGCTGGCGCGTGACGCAAAAGGCTTTGCTTCGGTCTGTTATGACGACGAAGGGGCAATCAAGATCCTGATGCAACGGCTGTATGACCAGGGACATCGTAATATCAGCTATCTCGGCGTGCCGCACAGTGACGTGACAACCGGTAAGCGACGTCACGAAGCCTACCTGGCGTTCTGCAAAACGCATAAATTGCATCCCGTTGCCGCTCTGCCAGGGCTTGCTATGAAGCAAGGCTATGAAAACGTAGCAAAAGTGATTACGCCTGAAACTACCGCGTTACTGTGCGCAACCGACACGCTGGCACTTGGCGCAAGTAAATACCTGCAAGAGCAACGCATCGACACCTTGCAACTGGCGAGCGTCGGTAATACACCGTTAATGAAATTCCTCCATCCGGAGATCGTCACCGTAGATCCCGGTTATGCCGAAGCTGGACGCCAGGCGGCCTGCCAGTTGATCGCGCAGGTCACCGGGCGCAGCGAACCGCAACAAATCATCATCCCCGCCACCCTGTCCTGATCGTTTCCTGAACGATAAATTGTGATCTTCGCTGCGTTTCGGGAACGTTCCCGTTTTTAAATTTTTCCGCGCAATATATTCTGCAGCCAACCAAAAATGTCATCTGCCATGGGGCTTTATGATGAGCAAAATAAACCAAACGGATATCGATCGGTTGATTGAACTGGTCGGCGGGCGCGGCAATATTGCGACGGTGAGCCACTGTATTACTCGCCTGCGCTTTGTCCTCAACCAACCGGCCAATGCCAGACCGAAAGAAATTGAGCAACTCCCCATGGTGAAAGGCTGTTTCACCAATGCCGGGCAATTTCAGGTGGTGATTGGCACCAACGTGGGTGATTACTATCAAGCACTGATTGCGTCAACCGGACAGGCGCAGGTTGATAAAGAGCAGGTAAAAAAAGCCGCCCGGCAGAATATGAAATGGCATGAGCAGTTGATCTCTCATTTCGCGGAGATCTTCTTCCCATTGCTGCCCGCGTTGATTAGTGGTGGTTTGATCCTCGGTTTTCGCAATGTGATCGGCGATTTGCCCATGAGCAACGGTCAGACGCTGGCGCAAATGTACCCTTCCCTGCAAACGATCTACGATTTTCTGTGGTTGATCGGTGAAGCGATCTTCTTCTACCTGCCGGTCGGGATTTGCTGGTCAGCGGTGAAAAAAATGGGCGGTACACCGATCCTCGGTATCGTGCTTGGCGTAACGCTGGTTTCTCCACAGCTGATGAACGCTTATCTGCTCGGGCAGCAGCTGCCGGAAGTATGGGACTTTGGCATGTTCAGCATCGCCAAAGTGGGCTATCAGGCGCAGGTCATCCCGGCGCTGTTAGCCGGACTGGCGCTGGGCGTTATTGAAACTCGTCTTAAGCGCATCGTGCCGGATTACCTCTATCTGGTGGTGGTGCCCGTCTGTTCGCTGATCCTCGCGGTGTTCCTCGCCCATGCGCTGATTGGTCCGTTTGGTCGCATGATTGGCGATGGCGTTGCCTTTGCGGTACGTCACCTGATGACCGGCAGCTTTGCTCCGATTGGCGCGGCATTGTTTGGCTTCCTGTACGCCCCGCTGGTGATCACCGGCGTACACCAGACCACGCTTGCTATTGATTTGCAGATGATTCAAAGCATGGGTGGCACGCCAGTGTGGCCGCTGATTGCACTGTCGAATATCGCTCAGGGCTCCGCCGTGATAGGTATTATCATTTCCAGCCGCAAGCACAATGAACGCGAGATCTCCGTGCCTGCCGCTATCTCCGCCTGGCTTGGGGTCACTGAGCCTGCTATGTACGGCATCAACCTGAAATATCGCTTCCCGATGCTGTGCGCGATGATTGGTTCTGGTCTGGCAGGATTGCTATGCGGCTTGAACGGCGTTATGGCGAATGGCATCGGCGTAGGCGGCCTGCCGGGAATTCTCTCGATTCAACCGAGCTACTGGCAGGTGTTTGCGCTGGCAATGGCTATCGCCATCATCATCCCGATTGTACTCACCTCGTTTATCTATCAGCGGAAATACCGCCTGGGCACGCTGGACATTGTTTAATTTTCTTCGGGGCGCAATTGCGCCCCCTCGCATTTGCAGGAATAACGTAATGACTCATCTTCCCCACTGGTGGCAAAACGGCGTTATCTACCAGATTTATCCAAAGAGTTTTCAGGACACCACGGGTAGCGGCACCGGCGATTTACGTGGCGTTATCCAACGCCTGGACTATCTGCATAAACTGGGCGTTGATGCCGTCTGGCTAACCCCCTTTTATGTCTCTCCCCAGGTCGATAACGGTTACGACGTAGCGAATTATACGGCGATTGATCCCACCTATGGCACACTGGACGATTTTGACGAACTAGTGACACAGGCAAAATCGCGTGGGATTCGTATCATTCTCGATATGGTGTTTAACCATACCTCTACCCAACATGCCTGGTTTCGCGAGGCGCTGAACAAAGAAAGCCCTTACCGCCAGTTTTATATCTGGCGCGATGGAGAACCAGAAACGCCACCGAACAACTGGCGTTCAAAATTCGGTGGTAGTGCGTGGCACTGGCATGCGGAAAGCGAACAGTACTATTTGCATCTCTTTGCACCAGAACAGGCGGATCTCAACTGGGAGAATCCAGCGGTACGCGCAGAGCTGAAAAAAGTCTGTGAGTTCTGGGCCGATCGTGGGGTCGACGGGTTGCGCCTGGATGTGGTGAATCTGATCTCCAAAGATCCGCGTTACCCTGAAGACCTGGATGGCGACGGGCGTCGCTTCTACACCGACGGGCCACGAGCACACGAATTTTTGCACGAGATGAACCGCGATGTGTTTACGCCACACGGGTTAATGACCGTAGGTGAAATGTCCTCCACCAGCCTTGAGCATTGCCAGCGATACGCGGCACTGACAGGCAGTGAATTGTCGATGACCTTTAATTTTCATCACCTGAAGGTCGATTATCCCGATGGTGAAAAATGGACGCTGGCTAAACCTGACTTTGTGGCGTTGAAAACATTGTTCCGCCACTGGCAACAAGGAATGCACAACGTGGCATGGAATGCCTTGTTCTGGTGTAACCACGATCAGCCGCGCATTGTTTCTCGCTTTGGTGATGAAGGTGAATACCGCGTGCCTGCGGCAAAAATGCTGGCGATGGTGCTGCATGGCATGCAGGGAACGCCGTATATCTACCAGGGCGAAGAGATTGGCATGACCAACCCACATTTCACGCGCATTACTGACTATCGCGACGTGGAGAGCCTCAATATGTTTGCCGAGCTGCGCAACGATGGGCGTGATGCCGACGAGTTATTGGCAATCCTCGCCAGTAAATCCCGTGACAACAGTCGCACACCCATGCAATGGACCAACGGCGATAATGCCGGGTTTACGGCTGGCGAACCGTGGATTGGCCTGGGCGATAACTATCAGGAAATCAACGTAGAAGCAGCGCTGGCCGATGAGTCCTCGGTGTTTTACACCTACCAAAAGTTAATCGCACTGCGTAAGCAAGAAGCCGTCCTGACATGGGGCGATTACCAGGATCTGCTGCCAAACAGCCCTGTATTGTGGTGCTATCGCCGTGAGTGGAAGGGGCAAACCTTGCTGGTCATTGCCAACCTTAGCCGTGAGACCCAACCCTGGCAGCCTGGGAAAATGCTCGGCAACTGGCAGCTTGTGATGCATAACTACGAAGAAGCCTCACCACAACCCTGTGCCATGACTTTACGGCCTTTTGAGGCTGTCTGGTGGTTACAGAAGTAAATCTTCGCTAAGCCCCGGTAATGCCTGTCATTCCGGGGTTTTGCCTGTCAGTATGTTGTTTTTGTTGATTTTATAATCAAAAAATTCATTAAAAAATTTACATATCGCTGTAGCGCCCGTCATCCGTACGCTCTGCTTTTTACTTTGAGCTACATCAAAAAAAGTTCAAACATCCTTGATGCAAAGCACTATATATAGACTTTAAAATGCGTCCCAACCCAATATGTTGTATTAATCGACTATAATTGCTACTACAGCTCCCCACGAAAAAGGGGCGACGTTGTGGATAAGCGGATGGCGATTGCGGAAAGCACCGGAAAACGAAACGAAAAAACCGGAAAACGCCTTTCCCAATTTCTGTGGATAACCTGTTCTTAAAAATATGGAGCGATCATGACACCGCATGTGATGAAACGAGACGGCTGCAAAGTGCCGTTTAAATCAGAGCGCATCAAAGAAGCGATTCTGCGTGCAGCTAAAGCAGCGGAAGTCGATGATGCCGATTATTGCGCCACTGTTGCTGCGGTTGTCAGCGAGCAGATGCAGGGCCGCAACCAGGTGGATATCAATGAGATCCAGACCGCAGTTGAAAACCAGCTGATGTCGGGGCCATACAAACAACTGGCTCGTGCTTACATCGAGTACCGTCACGATCGCGACATTGAACGTGAAAAACGCGGTCGCCTGAACCAGGAGATCCGTGGTCTGGTCGAGCAGACCAACTCCTCGTTACTCAACGAAAACGCCAACAAAGACAGCAAGGTGATTCCAACCCAGCGCGACCTGCTGGCCGGGATCGTGGCTAAACACTATGCACGCCAGCACCTGCTGCCGCGTGACGTGGTGCAGGCACACGAACGTGGTGATATTCACTATCACGATCTCGATTACTCACCGTTCTTCCCGATGTTCAACTGCATGTTGATCGACCTGAAAGGCATGCTGACCCAGGGCTTTAAAATGGGGAACGCCGAGATTGAACCGCCGAAATCGATCTCTACGGCAACCGCGGTAACTGCGCAGATTATTGCTCAGGTCGCCAGCCATATTTATGGCGGCACCACCATTAACCGTATCGATGAAGTGCTGGCACCGTTTGTCACCGCCAGCTACAACAAACATCGCAAGACCGCAGAAGAGTGGAACATCCCGGACGCCGAAGGCTACGCTAACTCTCGTACCATCAAAGAGTGCTACGATGCCTTCCAGTCGCTGGAGTACGAAGTAAACACCCTGCACACCGCCAACGGTCAAACACCGTTTGTGACCTTTGGTTTTGGTCTGGGCACCAGCTGGGAGTCGCGCCTGATTCAGGAATCTATCCTGCGTAACCGTATCGCCGGCCTCGGTAAAAACCGTAAAACGGCGGTGTTCCCGAAACTGGTGTTTGCGATTCGCGATGGCCTGAACCATAAAAAAGGCGATCCGAACTACGACATCAAACAGCTGGCGCTGGAGTGCGCAAGCAAGCGCATGTATCCGGATATCCTGAACTACGATCAGGTAGTGAAAGTCACCGGTTCGTTTAAAACCCCGATGGGCTGCCGCAGCTTCCTCGGCGTGTGGGAAAATGAAAACGGCGAGCAGATCCACGATGGTCGTAACAACCTCGGCGTGATCAGCCTGAACCTGCCGCGTATTGCTCTGGAAGCAAAAGGCGATGAAGCCACCTTCTGGAAGCTGCTGGATGAACGTCTGGTGTTGGCACGTAAGGCGCTGATGACCCGTATCGCTCGTCTCGAAGGCGTGAAAGCGCGCGTAGCCCCGATCCTCTATATGGAAGGTGCTTGTGGCGTGCGTCTGAATGCTGACGACGACGTTTCTGAAATCTTCAAAAACGGTCGTGCGTCTATTTCGCTGGGTTACATCGGCATCCACGAAACCATTAACGCGCTGTTCGGCGGCGAGCATGTTTACGACAACGAGCAGCTGCGCGCGAAAGGTATTGCGATTGTTGAGCGTCTGCGTCAGGCGGTGGATCAGTGGAAAGAAGAAACTGGCTACGGTTTCAGCCTCTACAGTACGCCGAGTGAGAACCTGTGCGACCGCTTCTGCCGTCTCGATACCGCTGAGTTTGGCGTGGTGCCGGGCGTGACCGATAAAGGTTACTACACCAACAGTTTCCACCTCGATGTGGAGAAGAAGGTGAACCCGTACGACAAGATCGACTTTGAAGCGCCTTACCCGCCACTGGCGAACGGTGGCTTCATTTGCTATGGCGAGTATCCAAACATTCAGCACAACCTGAAGGCGCTGGAAGATGTCTGGGATTACAGCTATCAGCATGTACCGTATTACGGCACCAACACACCGATCGATGAATGCTACGAGTGTGGCTTTACCGGCGAGTTTGAGTGCACCAGCAAAGGCTTCACTTGTCCGAAATGTGGTAACCATGACACCTCCCGTGTGTCGGTGACTCGCCGCGTGTGCGGATATTTAGGTAGCCCGGATGCACGTCCGTTTAACGCTGGTAAGCAGGAAGAAGTTAAGCGCCGCGTTAAACATCTGGGAAATGGGCAGATAGGTTAATCTTCACTCTGTGTTAAGCAAATGCCGGATGCGGCGTAAACGCCTTATCCGGCCTACATTTGGCTACGGCTGTAGGCCTGATAAGACGCGACAGCGTCGCATCAGGCGTTGATTACCGGATACAGCCTACACGCGGACTGATAAGCCAGGTGAAATAATGAACTATCATCAGTACTATCCTGTCGACATCGTCAACGGCCCCGGCACTCGCTGCACCCTGTTTGTCTCCGGGTGTGTTCATGAATGCCCCGGTTGCTATAACAAAAGCACCTGGCGGGTAAATTCCGGTCAGCCATTTACCAAAGCAATGGAAGACCAGATCATTAACGATCTGAATGACACTCGTATCAAACGCCAGGGTATTTCCCTCTCCGGCGGCGATCCGCTACATCCGCAAAACGTGCCGGATATTCTGAAGCTGGTACAACGCATCCGCGCCGAGTGTCCGGGTAAAGACATCTGGATGTGGACAGGCTATAAACTCGACGAACTCAACGCTGCGCAAATGCAGGTTGTTGATTTGATTAACGTGCTGGTCGACGGCAAATTTGTGCAGGATTTAAAAGACCCTTCCCTGATCTGGCGCGGCAGCAGCAATCAGGTGGTGCATCATTTGCGATGATAACTTCCCTGTTACCTGAGTGCAGGCAACAGGGAAATAAAGAATTAACGATACTTCTGGTGATAGGCGTTGCGGGTCGTTTTCAGTTGCTCTGCGGCAGCCTGCGCTTCTTTTACTTTACCTTCATTTGCCAGCTTCAGCGCGTCGTCAATCTGACCGACCAGAATGTCGAAACCGTGGCGGAAGTCTTTCATTTCCGGGCTGTCCGGTGATTTGCCTTCAAGCTTCGGCGGCGTCGCTTTTTGCGCATCCAGTGCCGCAGCGCGCATCTTCGTTAACGCGTCTTTGACTTGCGCCGCGTTATCGGCTTTTTCAACCACTTTTAAATTGTCGTTGAGGGTTTCCATATTGTCTTCCAGATCAGCGGCAAACGACGCCGAACTGAATACCAATGAGGAGACTGCAAGAATAGCTAACAGGCTTTTACGCATTGCTCACTTCCTTTTTTATTATGAAGATTTGGCGCGGCAGGTCGCGCCAGTTTTTTACTGCCCGGCGATTTTCATCTCCGGCAACAGCACAGAACCACACTGTATATTACTGCGTGTTTCAATATCGTTACCGACGGTGACAATATTGCGCCACATATCTTTTAAATTACCTGCGATGGTGATTTCACTTACCGGATACTGAATTTCGCCGTTCTCTACCCAGAAGCCCGCTGCACCACGGGAATAATCACCGGTAATGGCACTCACGCCCTGGCCCATCAGCTCCGTCACCACCAGCCCGGTGCCCATCTCTTTGAGCATTTGTTCGAAGCTTAGCCCTTGTCCGGCAATCCGCCAGTTGTGAATACCGCCCGCATGTCCGGTGCTTTTCAGCCCCAGTTTCCGCGCCGAATAGCTGGTCAGCAGCCACTGAGTCAGGATGCCATCTTTGACGATATCGCGGCGCTCGGTGCGCACACCTTCGCTGTCGAATGGTGTAGATGCCAGCCCTTTCAGCAGATGCGGATGCTCTTCAATGGTCAGCCAATCCGGCAGAATTTGTTTACCCAGCGAATCCAGCAAGAAGGTCGATTTACGGTAGACCGCACCACCCGCTATCGCCCCCACCAAATGACCAAACAACCCTGTTGCCACTTCATTGGCAAAAATCACCGGCGCTTTCATGGTAGAAAGTTTACGCGGTGACAGGCGCGATAAGGTACGGCGAGCACAGTCGGCCCCAACCCACTCTGGCGTTTGTAGATCGCTCATCGCACGCCCAATGGTGTAGGCGTAATCACGCTCCATATCGCCATTTTCTTCGGCGATTACACAGCTGGAGAGCGAATGACGCGTAGAGCAGTACCCCTGCAACATGCCGTGGCTGTTGCCAAAAACTTTGACACCGTAGTGGCTGTTAAAGCTACCGCCTTCGGTATTGGTGATGCGTTTGTCCGCCTGCAATGCCGCCTGTTCCGCGCGAGCCGCCAGTTCAATGGCTTCATCCGGAGAAACGTCCGCAGGGTGGAACAAGTCGAGATCCGGTGCGTCAAAGGCCAGCAGTTCTTTGTCTGCCACGCCGGCATACGGATCTGGCGAGGTATAACGAGCAATATCCAGCGCCGCCTGTACGGTGCGGGCAATGGCCTGCGGGCTTAAATCGGTAGACGATGCGCTACCTTTACGGTTCTGGTGATAAACGGTGATCCCCAGCGCGCCATCGCTATTGAATTCAACATTCTCCACTTCACCATAACGCGTGCTTACACTAATGCCGGTGGTCTTGCTGACGGCAACTTCTGCACCGTCCGATTTGCCTGAGGCCAACTCCAGCGCAGTCGAAACTGCTTCTTCCAGAATCTTGCGCTGCGCTTCAACTTGAGAGATTACTTTCATTGCAAGTGCCATAATGTAGAGAGTTTCTCTGAAGTCTAACAGAGAACCGTTTTTCAGTGCGCATCTTAACTGGTAACATTAGCCTCTTTTTTTAAGGAGCCTGAGATGACTAAGCAGCCCGAAGACTGGCTCGACGACGTTCCCGGTGATGACATCGAAGACGAAGACGATGAAATTATCTGGGTCAGTAAAAGTGAAATTAAACGTGATGCCGAGGAGCTAAAACGCCTTGGCGCGGAAATTGTTGATCTGGGGAAAAACGCGCTGGATAAGATCCCGTTAGATGCGGATCTGCGCGCGGCTATTGAGCTCGCCCAGCGTATTAAAATGGAAGGTCGCCGCCGCCAGTTGCAGCTCATCGGTAAGATGCTGCGCCAGCGCGACGTAGAACCGATCCGTCAGGCGCTGGATAAGCTGAAAAACCGCCACAACCAGCAAGTGGTGTTGTTCCATAAACTGGAAAACCTGCGCGATCGTCTGATCGAGCAAGGTGATGACGCCATCGCTGAAGTATTGAATCTGTGGCCCGATGCCGATCGTCAGCAACTGCGTACTCTGATCCGTAACGCGAAGAAAGAGAAAGAAGGGAATAAGCCGCCGAAATCCGCGCGCCAGATTTTCCAGTATCTGCGTGAGTTAGCGGAAAACGAAGGGTAATTTTCGTTGTTGATGTGAGTATGGTTTGCCGGATGCGGTGCACCTGTAGGCCTGATAAGACGCATCAAGCGTCGCATCAGGCACTATGCTCAAATGCCGGATGCGGCGTGAACGCCTTATCCGGCCTACACACACTCTATCAGGCTGAGGCTGTGAATTACTGCGCAGCTTCCGCTTTCTTCGCCAGACCATCCAGCAGTTTCTGATGAATACCACCAAAACCGCCGTTGCTCATCACCAAAATATGGTCGCCAGGCTGAGCGGTTTTCACCACCATATCTGCCAGCGTATCCACATCGCCGCTCCAGTGTGCAGGCTGAACGCAGGCTTCTGCCACTTCTGCCACCTGCCACGGAATATGTGCCGGTTGCAGCAGGAAGACTTCATCGGCACGACCTAATGAAGGTGCCAGATCGTCTTTGCAGATCCCCATTTTCATGGTATTCGAGCGAGGTTCCAGCACGGCAATAATGCGCGCCGTACCACCAACTTTGCCACGCAGCGCCGCCAGCGTTGCCAGAATCGCCGTCGGGTGATGGGCAAAATCATCATATACCGTGACGCCATTCGCTTCACCACGCAACTCCAGACGGCGACGAGCGTTAATAAACGAACCCAGCGCGTTAGCGGCATCTGCCGGCGCTACACCAACATGGCGAGCCGCCGCAATCGCCATCAGGCCATTGTGCATATTATGTTCGCCTACCAGCGACCATTTCACTTCGCCCACTTTTTCGCCATCCAGCAAGACTTCCCATTCAGAAGCGTCAGTGGTCAGCTTTTTCGCCTGCCAGTGCCCCTGCTCGCCCACCAGCTCCTGCTCGCTCCAACAGCCCATCGCCATGGTCTGTTTCAGGTTGATGTCGTTTTCCGGCCAGATAATACGGCCCTGCCCCGGAACGATACGCACCAGATGGTGGAACTGTTTCTGGATCGCTTTCAGGTCGTCAAAGATATCGGCGTGATCGAACTCAAGGTTGTTGAGGATCAGCGTACGCGGGCAGTAATGGACAAATTTAGAGCGTTTGTCGAAGAAGGCGCAGTCGTACTCATCCGCTTCGATAACAAAGAAGTCGCTTTCGCCCAGACGCGCCGAAACCTCAAAGTTCCCCGGCACACCGCCAATCACAAATCCCGGTTTGTAACCGCATTGTTCCAGAATCCAGGTCGCCATTCCCGCCGTGGTGGTTTTGCCGTGTGTACCGGCAACGGCCAGCACCCAGCGGTCGCGCAGCACAAAATCGTGCAGCCACTGCGGACCTGACATATAAGGGATGTTTTTTTCCAGTACCGCTTCCACACACGGATTTCCACGGGTCATGGCGTTACCAATAATCACCAGATCCGGCTGTGGATCGAGCTGGCTGGCATCGTAACCCTGAATCAGTTCAATGCCTTGCTTCTCAAGTAAGGTGCTCATCGGCGGATACACATTGGCGTCCGAACCCGTTACTTCATGGCCTAACTGGCGCGCCAGCATCGCCAGACCGCCCATAAACGTGCCACAAATTCCTAAAATATGAATGCGCATACGTCACTATCCTTTTTTAATCTGGCGCTCATTTTACGCATATGTCGGGCAAGTGAGAAACGCATTTCAGGATAATCCGTAATTTGCTGGCGCGATTCACCTGAGCGCAACATTGGGATTATTTGTTAAGATTGTTGCGGTCGCTTTACTCCATAAACATTGCAGGGAAAGTTTTATGAAAACGTTAGGTGAATTTATTGTCGAAAAGCAGCACGAGTTTTCTCATGCTACCGGTGAGCTCACTGCTTTGCTGTCGGCAATAAAACTGGGCGCCAAGATTATCCATCGCGATATCAACAAAGCAGGACTGGTTGATATCCTGGGTGCCAGCGGTGCTGAGAACGTGCAGGGCGAGGTTCAGCAGAAACTCGACCTGTTCGCTAATGAGAAACTGAAAGCCGCACTGAAAGCACGCGATATCGTTGCGGGCATTGCCTCTGAAGAAGAAGATGAGATTGTCGTCTTTGAAGGCTGTGAACACGCAAAATACGTGGTGCTGATGGACCCCCTGGATGGCTCGTCCAACATCGATGTTAACGTCTCTGTCGGTACCATTTTCTCCATCTACCGCCGCGTTACGCCTGTTGGCACGCCGGTAACGGAAGAAGATTTCCTCCAGCCTGGTAACAAACAGGTTGCGGCAGGTTACGTGGTATACGGCTCCTCTACTATGCTGGTTTACACCACCGGATGCGGTGTTCACGCCTTTACTTACGATCCTTCGCTCGGCGTTTTCTGCCTGTGCCAGGAACGGATGCGCTTCCCGGAGAAAGGCAAAACCTACTCCATCAACGAAGGAAACTACATTAAGTTTCCGAACGGGGTGAAGAAGTACATTAAATTCTGCCAGGAAGAAGATAAATCCACCAACCGCCCGTATACCTCACGTTATATCGGTTCACTGGTCGCGGATTTCCACCGTAACCTGCTGAAAGGCGGTATTTATCTCTACCCAAGCACCGCCAGCCACCCGGACGGTAAACTACGTTTACTGTATGAGTGTAACCCGATGGCATTCCTGGCGGAACAAGCGGGCGGTAAAGCGAGCGATGGCAAAGAGCGTATTCTGGATATTATCCCGGAAACCCTGCACCAGCGCCGTTCGTTCTTTGTCGGCAACGACCATATGGTTGAAGATGTCGAACGCTTTATCCGTGAGTTCCCGGACGCGTAAGCTCCTGCGCCTCTCCACACGGAGAGGCGTTTTTATCGCTGCGCAATGTTGACTCTTGTCACTGGCGAACTCTGACGATTCTCCCACAGCACCGTTAATCCACGCTGTAATGCTATAAAAATAAACAACAAAATACCGATGGCGATTTTCGTCCACCAGGAACTCAGCGTACCATCAAAGTTTATGTAAGTCTGAATCAGTCCCTGAATCGCCACGCCAAAAAGCGTCCCTAATACCGTTCCAACGCCACCACTCAAAAGCGTACCGCCAATTACCACTGAGGCGATAGCATCCAGTTCCACACCTACGCCCGCCAGTGCATATCCGGCCTGGGTATAAATCGAGAAGACAATCCCCGCCAGCGTTGCCAGTCCGGTGGAGAGCATATAAATGCGAATAGTGGTGCTGCGAGTGGAAATCCCCATCAGGTTTGCCGACGTTGCGTTGCCGCCAATGGCGTATACCTGATTACCAAAACGGGTACGATGCGCGAGGAATATGCCGATAACCACCACCGCCAGCATCAGCAGTCCCATCGCACTTAAGCGACCGCCGCCAGGGATTTTCCACGCAAGGCTTGAGAGCGTGTCATAAATGGGATGGTTTATCGGGATCGACTCTTCCGAAACGAGATAGCTGACGCCACGCAAAAAGAACATTCCTGCCAAAGTAATGATAAACGCCGGGATCTTCAGGGCGTCAATCAGAAGCCCCATAAATGCGCCGAAGGCACAGCCCATCACCAACACCAGCGGAAACGCCAGCAGCGGCGAGAGGCCGAAATCGCCAATCACTTTTGCCAGAAACACGCCGGTAAAGGCGATCACCGAACCGACGGAGAGATCGATCCCACCGGAGAGGATCACAAAGGTCATGCCAACGGCGATTATCCCAAGAAAGGCGTTATCGGTCAGGATATTGCAGATCACTCTTGTGGAAGCAAAACCGGGAAACTGGGTCAGACAGTAGATATAACCCAACACAAAGACGCCGATGGTGATCATCAGTGGCAAATTACGTTTTATCACGGTTACGTACCCCTTTAATCAGACTGATAAAGCGTTGCGACTGAACAATCAGCACGCAAAGCACCACCACCGCTTTCACCACCTGGTTCATCTCCGGCGGAAAGCCAGAAAGCAAAATTCCGGTGTTCATTCCCTGAATAATCAGCGCCCCCACCACCGAAAGCAGCAGGTTAAAGCGCCCGCCCATCAGCGATCCGCCGCCAATCACCACTGCAAGAATGGCGTCCAGCTCCAGCCATAACCCGGCGTTATTGGCATCGGCACCGCGAATATCCGCCGCCACGATAATGCCCGCAATCGCCGCACATAGCCCGCTCAACACGTAGGTGAGCATGACGATGATCCGCGTGTTTACCCCGGCATTTTTTGCCGCCCGAATGTTGATACCAACGGCTTCGATAAACATCCCCAGCGCCGTTTTGCGGGTCAACAGCCAGAACAGGAGAAGTGTCAGCACCGCAATAATGACTGGTGTTGGCAGGAACAACAGCGATCCACTGCCGAACCAGGAGAGATCCGGTGAGTTAAATGTGACGATCTGCCCGGAGGTGATCAGTTGCGCCACGCCGCGCCCGGCGACCATCAGGATCAGGGTGGCGACAAACGGCTGAATTTTGAGGATCGCTACCAGTATGCCGTTCCACAATCCCGCCAGGATGCCAGTGCCGAGGGCGCTTAACAAAACAATTGGAAGGCTGAATCCCGCGACCGTCATCGCAGCCGTTGTGGCTCCGGCGATAGCCATCACCGCCCCTACGGAGAGATCAATCCCACCGGTGGCGATAACCAGCGTCATGCCAATCGCCAGTAGCGCAACGGGGGCCGCACGGTTAAGAATGTCGATAGGGCTACCGAACAAACGCCCATCCTGAAGCACCACCTGCCAGAAATGCGGGGCCACCAGGCTATCGACCAGCAGCACCAGCAACAGTGCCGCCAGCTGCGGCATTCCTGTTGGCCAGCGAAAACGCCTTTTCGGCGGCGTAGTGTCCGGGAGAGATTGAGGCATCACACTGTTCTCCTTACGCCGCAATGGCGTTCATGATCGCCGGAACGGAAAGCTCTGCCAGCGGGATCTCCGCTACCTGTTTGCGATCGCGCATGATAATCACCCGGTCGGCATAGCCCACCAGCTCTTCCAGCTCGGAGGAGATCACCAGCAGCGCCAAACCGTCAGCGCACAGCGTTTCAATCAGCCGGATGATCTCGGCATGCGCACCAACATCAATTCCGCGCGTTGGCTCGTCGAGAATCAGAAATTGCGGTCGGGTCAGTAGCCAACGTGAAAGCAACACTTTTTGCTGATTGCCGCCGGAGAGAAATTCAATCGGTTGTTCGGTGGAAGGTGTGCGAATGCCAAGCTGGCGGATAAAGCGTTCGGCAATCTCTTGCTGCTCTTTGCGGGAAATAGGTCGTAGCCAGCCGCGCTGGGCCTGGAGAGCAAGAATGATATTTTCCCGCACCGAGGCGGCGGCGATGATGCCATCGGTTTTCCTGTCTTCCGGGCAGAAGCCGATGCCCAGTACCGAAGCCTGATGTGGCGAGCGTGGCGTTTGTGGTTTGCCTTTGATCAACGCAGTGCCGCTGTCAGCAGGTTTGATACCGAAGATCACTTCGGCGGTTTCTGTCCGCCCTGATCCCAGCAAGCCTGCCAGACCGACGATCTCGCCGGGGCGCACTTCGAGATCAAACGGTGCGATCGTTCCTTTTTTGCCGTAATTTTTGAACGCGGCAACAGGTTTGTCGCTCAGCAATGTTCTCCCGGCACGCTGAAGCGCGTGGGTGTCCAGCTCGCGCCCCAGCATCATTTTTACCAGTTCGATCTGCGGTAGCTCGCGCGTTTCCCGACAGCCCACAAAACTGCCGTTACGTAAGACGGTGATCCGATCGCTAACCTGATAAACCTGATCGAGAAAATGAGTGACGAAGATCAGGCTGACGCCGCGATCGCGAAGCTGACGCATCAGGCCAAACAGTAACTCTACTTCCTGAGTGTCGAGACTGGCGGTGGGTTCATCGAGGATCAGCACTTTGGCGGAGAGATCGATAGCCCGGCAAATGGCGACGATTTGCTGCATCGCGACTGAAAAGCGGTTGAGCGGTTCGCGCACGTCGAGGGAGAAACCGTAAGATGCCATCAGTTCGGTGGCGCGCTTTTCCATCTCTTTACGGCGTAGAAGGCCGAAACGTTTGGGTTCGCGACCTATGAATAGATTATCAGCGACCGACATATTGGGTAGCAGGTTGACTTCCTGATAGACGGTGCCGATGCCGAGTTGTTGTGCGTGGGCGGTGTTTTTCGGTGAGATAGCCTGGCCTTCCAGCCAGATAGTGCCGCGATCGGCGTGGTATACACCGGTTAATGCTTTGATTAGCGTCGATTTTCCCGCCCCGTTTTCACCGAGCAGCGCCATGATTTCGCCACGGCGCAGGCTGAAATTAACGTTGTCTAACGCTTTGACACCGGGGAAAAATTTACTTAATCCTTCGGTGCGGAGGATTTCCTGGTGTTGGTCGGTCGTCATGGTTTCCCCCTTAGCCACGCTCTAAAAGTCCGGGAATAGATCGTGCCTGATGTTAAGAGCTGCGCCGTTTGTCCCCCTCACCCTAACCCTCTCCCCAAAGGGGCGAGGGGACAGATTGTGCATGGTGTTAAGTCCGGTACTGCACAACTGCCGGATGCGGCGTAAACACCTTATCCGGCGGCCCACAAGTCGGCATCAGATATTGATGCCCCTCAATACCCCATGTTTTTCTTCTTCTCTAACTCTTCTTTTGCGGTATCAGGCAGGTAAAGGGTGGACTTGGTTAACGTCAGCTTTTCAGGCATGGTGCCGTCTTTTTTGTATTTCTCCAGCGCGTCAAAAGCGGGGCCAGCCATGTTCGGCGTCAGTTCAACGCTGGCGTTTGCTTCGCCATCAATCATCGCTTTATAGATATCTGGTACGCCATCAATGGAACCCGTGAGGATATCTTTACCCGGCTTCAGGCCCGCTTCTTTAATTGCCTGAATTGCACCAATCACCATGTCGTCGTTATGGGCGTAAACCATGCAGATGTTTTTGCCGTTGTTTTCCGCTTTGATAAAGCTCTCCATGACTTCTTTGCCTTTACTGCGGGTGAAGTCACCTGACTGCGAGCGGATAATTTTGATATTTGGCGCATTCTTTATGGCTTCGGCAAAGCCTTTCTTACGGTCAATGGCGACGCTGGCCCCAACGGTGCCCTGCAGCTCCACCACGTTACATGGTTTGCCGTTAACCTCTTTCACCAGCCAGTCACCGCTCAACTTACCTTCGAGGATGTTGTCGGCAGTAACGGTGGTCATATAGAGAGATTTGTCTTTCACATCGATGGAACGGTCAAGCAAGAAGACCGGGATTTCGGCATCTTTCGCCTCTTTTAATACCGGTTCCCAACCCGTCGCAACCACCGGAGCGATAAAGATCGCATCCACCCCTTGTGCGACGAAGGAACGTACCGCTTTAATCTGGTTTTCCTGCTTTTGCTGACCATCGGCAATTTTCAGTGTGATACCGCGCTTTTCGGCTTCACTTTTCGCCACATTGGTTTCTGCGGCGCGCCAGCCGGATTCCGATCCGACCTGCGAAAATCCTACGGTTAATGGAGCGGCCAACGCCATAGACGACATGGCTGCCGAGACTGCAGAGACTACAAGTAAGCGTTTCCACATAGGGTTGTCCTCGTCGGGGTAATTATTATTGGTGAAAAGATGTTCGCGAAAAAACTATAGACAATTCGTTATGTAACGGATTGCGTTACATCACACTTCAAAAAAGTAAATAAAACGTTAATCACAAGTTTGTAATCGCTTTCATCTCACTATGAAAAATGCGGCTACGGTTATGGATTTTCCTGCTCTGTATACCGTCTTAAAACTGGCGAAAAAGGAAAATGAAGACGAAAACAAGCGAAGACATTCGGCGCGAGTTGGCTATAATACTCGGCACTTGTTTGCCACATATTTTTAAAGGAAACAGACATGAGCTTACTCAACGTCCCTGCGGGTAAAGATCTGCCGGAAGACATCTACGTTGTTATTGAGATCCCGGCTAACGCAGATCCGATCAAATACGAAATCGACAAAGAGAGCGGCGCACTGTTCGTTGACCGCTTCATGTCCACCGCGATGTTCTATCCGTGCAACTACGGTTACATCAACCACACTCTGTCTCTGGACGGTGACCCGGTTGACGTACTGGTCCCGACTCCGTACCCGCTTCAGCCGGGTTCTGTGATCCGCTGCCGTCCGGTTGGCGTACTGAAAATGACCGACGAAGCCGGTGAAGATGCGAAGCTGATTGCTGTTCCGCACAGCAAGCTGAGCAAAGAATACGATCACATTAAAGACGTTAACGATCTGCCAGAGTTGCTGAAAGCGCAAATCGCTCACTTCTTCGAGCACTACAAAGACCTCGAAAAAGGCAAGTGGGTTAAAGTTGAAGGTTGGGAAAACGCAGAAGCCGCTAAAGCTGAAATCGTTGCTTCCTTCGAGCGCGCCAAGAATAAATAAGTTCTTCTGGCGCAATAACCCTGAACACCGGGCTTCGGTTAGTAAGGGTTTTTTTATGCCCGCAATTTATAAACTCTCTACTCCTATTATTATTTTCAGCAGTTGAAAGGCTTGAACGGTAAGAACAAGCTAAGCTCGACCACCATTTTGCTGTTCATAGCCACTTGCTGGAAGTTAGCCGGCCTCACTCATACTCACCGTTCAAAGCGTGTCCCCGTTTTACCCCTGTACATTTGTTAACGCCAGCAGAGTTTTTTATGCGATTGCAGATATGGAAAGCGGCCCGGAGAGAAAAGCAAAAGATGGGAAAGTGACAAAAAAAATCGCGAGATACATCGCATAAAACAACGCCACCCGAAGGTGGCGTGCTTTTATTATTACTTATCCCTGTCTAACCAGTCGCCGCTTTCAATTAGCTTTAATCCATCGACGGGTCGTTGATAAACGTACATCCATGCACTCCCGTACGGCGTCTGAATCAACTGGCGCGCGTATTCACCGCCCCTGGTGCGCAAGGCATCAAGTTCGGCCAGCGTGGCGTTGTCAATACGATAAACTTCACCGTGTACTGTTCCGTTCCCCGGAACTGCGCCTGGATAGTGGCCCAGGCTATACAACTGGTAGTTATCGATACTGAAATCGCCCAGTAACTGGGCATTGGTCATCCAGTGACTGTTGCCTTGTTTGTGGCGTAAACTGCCGTAGACAAATATTCGCATTGCTAAAACTCGAACTGATAGAGCAAATCCAGTGCCTGGTCTACACCAGACACGGCTTCCAGATATAGCTTAGGCATCAGGCGATAACGTAACGTGAGTGTTGCTATAGAGTCAAATATACCCACGCCGTATTTCACTTGCAGACCTGGCAATACATAGCCGCTGACCACCACCTGGGAGGAGTCGCCTACTCCCTCTGTGTCGAGCGCTAAATTGCTTACGCCAAACGTCTCGCCGATTTTACCCACAATCTGGCCACTTTGCGCAACCCCCAGGCCAATCAGCATCGAGGTCATCGCCGCACTGTCACTCTGATCGCTCTCCAGCCCTTGTCCACGTAGCAAATAAGACAATGCAGCTTGTTGCGACATCGCCGGGTCAGAGAAGATCTCCGCTTTCGGTTCGTCCGCCAGACCAGTGACGCGAACTCCGGCGATGACGTCGTCTTCTGTAGCATCCGGGTTACGAATAGCTTCGATATTAAGATACGGTTGATCTGGCGGACCAGAGAACAGTAACTCACCCTTACGCACAATCAGATCCTGACCATAGGCATGGAAGCGCCCTTCAGGGATGTTGATCTGCCCGTTCAGGCCCAGCCCTTGTTTGTCCTGAACGACGTTGAGATCGCCCGTCAGCCGCGCTTTCAGGCCAAAGGCGTCAATGCGCACATTGTTGCCAACGTGGACAGTCAGGTTACTGTTAATCGGAATCGACGCCGTTTTCGGCTCTTCCGGTTGCAGGTTATCGTTAAGCATCACCACATCGCTGGAAACGCCTACTGCGCTTTCCGGCAGCTCGTGCACCACGATGCGCGCCCACGGAACATCCACGCGACCATCGAGGGTAAACAGGTTTGGTGTAGCCTCGAATACAACATCTGGCGATACATCCATTCGTACCATCGGCGGCACGGTGATACGCACTTTACTGCCCTTCGCTGTTACCCGCGCCCGCCAGTTTTCAATCTGGCTCCAGTCGGCATCACCGTTCAGGTAGATTTCACCCTGCTGGGTCCGCACGGTACCTGCAAGCGTCGAGCGCATACCGTTAAAGTTGACCGCAAGCTGGCTCGGTTGCATATCAAACGGCATAAAGTTGCCGTCGATATCCACCCCCGTAACCTGAAGCTGACCAAACAACTGCGGGCTTTGCACATCACCACCCAGACGCAAGTTGGCACTTACCATCCCCGCTGCTTTTTCCCCACGGGTAAAGATGGGGTTTATCATCGCAAGGTTGAAGTTACGGATATTGACGTTGCCACCAAGATTACGGCGGCCTTGCGGATCGGTCACCTGCACCTGACCATCAAACTGGCCGTTATTGGTCAGGCGGATGGTCCAGCCCAATTCGGCACGGTTGTTACGCAACTCCGCCGTCAGATTCAGCGTCTGAAACGCCACGGGCAGCGCCGCATCGTTGACGGTTTGCGTCACCTGCACATTACGCCCCGAAAGAGTGATACTGCCCTGCGGCAGCCCCTCTTTCGTGGTGTCCCAGGCAACGTCCGCTTTACCCGTGAAGAGACCGCTGGCCTGAGTGGTTTCTGGCATAAATGGTTTCAGCATGGCCAGGTCGAAGCGGTTGAGATTCACCACCGCACGCCCTTCGGCACCCGCATCGATAGTTTGCGGCACGCACAGTTCCGCATTCGGGTTAAGCCAGCAGTGTGGCCCGATGCTGATTTTTTGCTCCTTATTGCGGTAATCCAGCGCAATATCGCGGGTCAGCGACCACGGGCCGACCGGCGTCTGGAAGCGGGTATTGCTAAGAGTTCCCTTCCAGCGTTCTTCTTTGCGATCAAAACTTCCTGCCAGATTAAGCTGCCCGGAGACAGGCTCGCCCTGAATCCGCAACTGTAGCTCGTGCTGCTTTTCACTGCCTTTGGCATTCAGGGTGACGAGGTTGATATTTACATCCGGTTGCGAAATTTGCTCAACGCGTACGTCGAGTTTCCCGGCGATCTGATCGGTGGATTTAATGTCGCCTTCCACGCGAACCTGCGCCACGGAAAGTTCCTGCCAGCGCAGGCCGCGCGCGGTGATATCTGCCAGTAGTTGTGGCGCTTCCACCGTGCCGCGTACTTTCACCAGCCCTTTCGCTGTACCGCCAAGCCCCGGCAGCGCGTTATCCAGCCCCGGCGCGTTGATGGTGGCATCAAGATTGAGATCTTTTACCCCCAGCTCGCCTTTCACTTCGGCACTGTTTGGCCCCAGTTCCAGATGCAGCCCTGGGATCATCCACTGCATATAACTGTTGCCTTTCAGCGTGCCGTCAACGTTCACTTTGTTCTGTTTGACGTTACCGGTCAGCTTCAGTTCTGGCACCTCCATCTGCCAGGTGCCGCCGTACAGGCTACCGCGGGTTTTAATCAAGCCATTGAGTTTCGACGGCCACTCCGGGATCTCTTTGGCGGTGTTAATGCCGTTAAGCGTTAGCTCACCGCGCCAACTAATGGCCTGCTGCCAGTCGAGCAACGCCTTAAGTTCCGTTTTCCCTTCCAGCGCCGCGACGGTAAGTTTGTCGAGATTGACCTGCTGTTCATTACCTTTGGCATCAAGGGTAATGGTGGCTGGCGGGATCTCCTGGCCCTTAACAGCCGTGCGCATAGAGATCGCGTAATCGGTCATTTTGCCGGTAAGTTTCAGTTTCAGATCATCCGCCTGATACTGCTTCTCACCAGTGAACGGCCAGTAAAGCTGTTTGCTGTTCACTTCCACGTTGAGCGGCAATCCGGCTTCCGCCAGTCGCGTCTGGGCGCGTAAATCCATATCCACCGGACCGGAAAGGTTAACGCCTATCTCCAGCTGTTCGCGCAGCGCGCCGCCCACTTTCAGCTTCACCTTTTCACCTTTCAACGGCTCCACGTTCAGTGTGCTGTTGAGGGTGATATCCACCGGCCAGTTGTCTGACAGCTGCGCCGTGCCGCTGGCGTTGACGATCCCTTGACTGGAGTCGATATCCAGGGCGTCCAGTTTAGTATTGCCGTCAATGCTGCTCACTTTCAGCAGCATGGTGCTCACGGTGATGTCCGTGTCGCCCGTCACGCGCAGCTGCTCGCCCTTAAACTCTTCAATGTTCAGGTTAAGCGGCAAATGCACATCGGTCATTTCCGGCAATACCGGGCGAGAAAAGAGATCTTTCAGCGTTTCGCCGAGCGGCTTTTCCTCCGGCTGCGGATTTTCAATTTTCGGTTCGACCACTTCTTCCTGTGCCGCTTCCGCCACTTTCGGCAAAGCAATCAACAGGCCTTTCAGCGATGTCGGTTTCAGGGTCAGGGTTTTCTCCTGCCAGTTCAGGCCGGAGGTGAAGTCCATCACCGATACCGTGGTGTCATCAATCTTGACGTTGACGTTGTCCAGCGCCACCCGTGTCAGGGTAATGGGATACGGCGTGGAGAGATCCAGCGGACCGCTATCTTCCTCTTCTTCAACCTGTTCAGAAGGAGGCATTTTTTTACTGTCGATGTTGACCTGAATGTCTTTCAGCGCCAGATCATTAATACAAACGCTACTGTTCCACAGGCACTCAAGCCCGACCGCCAGATGCAGATTGCCCGCTTTTACCGCCACGCCTGGCTGCTCATAACGAACGTCAGACAAGGTGAGATCACGCCAGCCGCCGGTGACCTTGCCAATATCCAGTCCTGGCACCCAGCGATCCGCCGCTTTAAATACCAGATGCAGGCCGCTGGTGGTGCCCACCAGAAACGCCACCGATCCCAGCAACAGTAAGATAACGATAACCACGCCGAGGCTGATTTTTTTCCATAAACTCATAATTCTGGCCCCAGACCGATGTAAAACTGTAACCCGTGTTCGTCTTTATCCGCGACCGGCACGGCAAAATCGAGTTTGATTGGCCCGACCGGCGATTCCCAGCGCACGCCGACACCGGTACCGGTTTTAAAGTCGCTGCGGCGAATATCGCTTACCGCTTCGCCGCTATCGACAAACACCGCGCCCCACCATTTTCCGGTCACGTTGTACTGGTATTCCAGCGATCCGGTTATCAGCTTCGAGGCCCCTTTCAGGTCACCGTTGGCGTATTTCGGTGCGATAGATTTGTATTTGTAGCCGCGAATACTGCGATCGCCCCCGGCGAAGAAACGCAGATCCGGCGGTACTTTGTCGAAATCACCCGTTTCAATCCAGCCCAGCGTGCCGCGTGTCACAAAACGATGGCGATCGTACAGTGTGCGGATCCAGACGTTCTGCGCCTGGAAAACGGAGAAATCAACATCCGAGCCCCAGGCCGTGTTGGAGTAGTCGATAGAGTAGCGTTGCGAGTCGCCCCAGGTTGGCATCAGGCCACCACGAGAACGCGTGCGGCTAATCATCACCCCAGGATAAAACAGCATCGTGGTGTTGGTAATTTCACCCTGGGTAAAGTGGTCGAAACTCCAGCGCAGGTTAATGGCACGCTGCCAGCCGCTGGAGAGATCCCAGTAGCGAGAAGCCACCAGCGTAGTGGAGTCAGACTCGGTATCGTTCAGGTCAGTGCGCTTAAAACCGCCCTGCACCAAATAATATTGTTCCAGCGGATTCTTCAGCAGCGGCATTTTATAGCTGAAGTCGAGGATCTGTTCCGGCGCGGAAATACTGGTACTGGTGGTCAAACTGTGACCGTAAGAGTTCATCCACGGCTTTTTCCACGTCGCTTTCACGCGCGGTCCCACGTCCGTAGAGTAACCGACGCCGGTTTCGATGGTGTTTTCTGTTCGCGGCGAAACCACGCCCGTCAATGGTAATACTTTCGTTTCGCGCGCTTTATCAAATTGTGGAGCCACCACCACCGAGTTAAACCAGCCGGTAGCAGAAAGTCGACGGTTCAGTTCTGCCAGATCTTTCGATTCGTACTCATCGCCCTCTTTAAACGGCACCAGATTTTGCAGGTATTCATCGCGGATTTGTGATCCTTCAAAGGTCACATGCCCAAAGCGGTAACGTTCGCCACTGTTATAATCAATATCCCAGAAGGCTTTATGCAGGCCGAGCGCAATGCCCAGCTGCGCTTTGGTAAATTCGCTATCGAAATAACCTTTACGCAACGCAATGCTGGTTAAGGACTTTTTGAAATTTTCATAATCGCCCTGGTTCAGTACCGTACCAATAGCCGGGCGAGTATCGAGCAATTTCAAATAGTCTTTATCGGTCCGCGCGCCGCCGCGCAATACCACATCGGTGCCGCCAATTAACACCGGCACGCCTGGCGTGACTTTGGCGATCAATACCTGCCGCCCTTTCTTTGGCGGTGGACGGAGATCAAATTCAATGGTCGGCTGGTAATAGCCCAGCGCTTTCAGACCTTCGCGGATGGCATCATCGACGCGTGCGCGAAAGCGACGGTCTGGCGTCACTTCATCACTTTCAATCGTAGAAAGCTGCGCGCGAACGTTCTTTTCCAGCTGTCCCGATAACCCCTCGACCTGTAGACGGACGTTCGCGGCGACGGCAGATCCGCTTAAGCAGAGTAAGCTTACACAGCATAACTGTCGGATATAGCGCACATTTTCTCCTGAATATCCTTTTTTCCTGCCCCTGGAACGCCGTTAAACGGCTTAACAAAAATCCAGTAATATGGATTAAAAAGCAGACTAAACCCAAAATATTTCTTATGTTTTACTTTAGACCTATTCACGGTGGTTATTGTGTGCAAATACGCCTCTTGTTACAACCTTAACCCCAATGACCGATTTTCGGGAGAGCGACACCATGAGTTTATTTGATAAAAAGCATCTGGTTTCCCCCGCCGATGCCCTGCCTGGACGTAACACCCCGATGCCCGTAGCCACACTGCATGCGGTCAACGGTCACTCAATGACCAATGTACCTGACGGAATGGAGATTGCCATTTTTGCGATGGGTTGTTTCTGGGGTGTGGAGCGTCTGTTCTGGCAGTTACCCGGCGTTTACAGCACCGCCGCAGGCTATACCGGCGGCTATACGCCAAATCCGACTTATCGGGAAGTGTGCTCCGGCGATACTGGCCATGCCGAAGCGGTGCGCATTGTTTACGATCCATCCGTCATCAGCTATGAGCAGTTGCTACAAGTATTTTGGGAGAATCACGATCCCGCCCAGGGAATGCGTCAGGGCAATGACCACGGCACGCAGTATCGTTCAGCGATTTATCCGCTGACCCCAGAACAGGATGCCGCCGCTCGCGCCAGTCTGGAACGTTTTCAGGCGGCGATGCTTGCCGCCGATGACGATCGTCGCATCACCACGGAAATCGCTAACGCCACACCGTTTTATTATGCCGAAGATGACCACCAGCAATATCTGCATAAAAACCCGTATGGTTACTGTGGAATTGGCGGAATTGGCGTCTGTCTGCCGCCGGAAGCATAGCGTTACGGGTACAAATGTAGATTGTTGATAAAGTGCATTTTGTTTATGCCGGATACGGCGTAAACAAAATGCCAGGCCTACAAAATCGTCCAAATTCAATATATTGCGGGGACTGCGTAGGCCTGTTCGGCATAGCGCATCAGGCAGTTTTTCATTTTTCAGCTGTCTGAATTTTAACCCTCTGGCGGCTTTACAGTACCTTACGCTATACTAGCCACTGAAAATGCCGGTTCACTTTCTTCGAATCGGCTTTCAATGTGTATTTCACACAAATTAATCAACTTCCCCTTCCGAGGATCTGGCCTGAAAGGTCGGATAAGATATGTTAAACAGTATTTTAGTCATACTCTGTTTGATCGCTGTAAGTGCGTTCTTCTCGATGTCCGAGATCTCGCTTGCCGCCTCACGCAAAATCAAACTTAAACTGCTGGCTGATGAAGGCAATATAAATGCCCAACGCGTTTTGAATATGCAGGAAAATCCCGGCATGTTCTTTACCGTGGTCCAGATCGGTCTGAACGCAGTGGCGATTCTCGGCGGTATCGTCGGTGATGCGGCATTTTCTCCAGCTTTTCACAGCCTGTTCTCCCGCTATATGTCGGCAGAACTCTCTGAGCAACTGAGCTTTATTCTCTCTTTCTCGTTAGTGACTGGCATGTTTATCCTGTTTGCGGATTTAACCCCGAAACGCATCGGTATGATTGCGCCAGAAGCTGTGGCTTTGCGTATCATCAACCCGATGCGCTTCTGCCTGTACGTTTGCACCCCGCTGGTGTGGTTCTTCAACGGACTGGCGAACATAATCTTCCGTATTTTCAAACTGCCAATGGTACGTAAAGATGACATCACTTCTGATGATATCTACGCGGTAGTGGAAGCCGGTGCGCTGGCGGGCGTGTTACGTAAACAGGAACACGAGCTGATTGAAAACGTCTTTGAGCTGGAATCCCGTACCGTTCCGTCTTCAATGACACCGCGTGAAAACGTGATTTGGTTTGATCTCCACGAAGATGAGCAAAGTCTGAAGAATAAGGTTGCGGAACATCCGCACTCTAAGTTTCTCGTCTGTAATGAAGATATTGACCACATCATCGGCTATGTCGATTCTAAAGACCTGCTGAACCGCGTGCTGGCTAACCAAAGCCTGGCACTGAACAGCGGCGTACAAATTCGCAACACGCTGATTGTGCCGGATACGTTAACCCTTTCAGAGGCGTTGGAAAGTTTTAAAACCGCAGGTGAAGACTTCGCGGTGATCATGAACGAGTACGCGCTGGTAGTGGGGATCATCACCCTCAACGACGTGATGACCACGCTGATGGGCGATCTGGTCGGCCAGGGGCTGGAAGAGCAAATTGTCGCCCGTGATGAGAACTCATGGCTGATAGACGGCGGCACGCCTATTGACGACGTCATGCGCGTGCTGGATATTGACGAGTTCCCGCAGTCGGGCAACTACGAAACCATCGGCGGCTTTATGATGTTTATGCTGCGTAAGATCCCGAAACGCACCGATTCGGTGAAATTCGCCGGCTACAAATTTGAAGTGGTGGATATCGATAACTACCGCATCGACCAGCTGCTGGTGACCCGAATCGACAACAAAGCCACCGCCCTTTCGCCAAAACTGCCTGACGCTAAAGATAAAGAAGAAAGCGTCGCATAACCCCAGAAACATCAACGGCTCCTGAATCAGGAGCCGTCTTATTACTGCATAGCACTTTTTACTGCATAGCACTTTGGTTAAGCCATCTCTGTTTGCAGACGCATAACCTGACGGTTAACTTCGGACATCACTGACAAATGCAGCTTATCCTTCACTTTTGGGATAAGAATCTTACCCTTATCAAATTCAAAAGCGCCAACGTCCTTGATGTATAACCGTCCACGGAACAGGATCTTTACGTACTTCGCCACCTGAAGTGGGTTGTACCGTTGGAAAATTTTCATTGTTATCTCCTGCTGAGTATTACGCCTTTGCGGTGCCACAATCGGCCCAACTATTATGAGGCGCAAATTTTAATGCCTAGTGACTATAGACTATCCGGGCAATGTTTCCACCGCGTATAACTTTTTTTACCTAAAGGTTACAATTATTCAGAATTATCTTTTTACCGAAGCGCGGTCTTCAGTATAAGCATTCATTTTTCATATGATTTGTGCGCTTGACCGCAAACTGGCATCACACTTGCGGGAAATTCGATAAATAGCACATATGATTAAAACTCAGACCCAAGTGGTCGGATCACCTGCATATCATAAGAAGGAAACACCATGACCCTACGCAAGATTCTGGCACTCACCTGCCTGCTGTTGCCGATGATGGCTTCCGCACATCAGTTCGAAACCGGTCAGCGAGTGCCGCCGATTGGCATCACCGATCGTGGCGAGTTGGTGCTTGATAAAGATCAGTTTAGCTACAAAACCTGGAACAGCGCGCAGTTAGTGGGAAAAGTGCGAGTACTGCAACATATTGCTGGTCGCACCTCTGCAAAAGAGAAAAACGCGACGCTGATTGAAGCGATTAAATCAGCGAAGTTACCGCACGATCGTTACCAGACCACCACCATTGTTAACACCGACGACGCGATTCCGGGTTCAGGGATGTTTGTGCGCAGCAGTCTGGAGAGTAATAAAAAGCTTTATCCCTGGTCGCAGTTTATTGTTGATAGCAATGGCGTCGCACGCGGTGCCTGGCAGCTGGATGAAGAAAGTTCCGCTGTAGTGGTGCTGGATAAAGACGGTCGCGTGCAATGGGCCAAAGACGGGGCGCTTACTCAGGAAGAGGTGCAGCAAGTGATGGACCTGCTGCATAAATTAATTAATAAATAGACACTCTGAACCCCGGATTCAGGAACGACTCGCGCGGAGTGTAATCCAGCGGTTTACCCTGCCAGTCGTGAACGTGCGCTCCGGCAGCTGCAGCCACAGCATGACCAGCGGCGGTATCCCAAATATTCGTTGGCCCGAAACGCGGGTACAGCTGCGCCTGTCCTTCCGCCACCAGGCAGAATTTCAGCGAAGAGCCGATGGACGTGGTCTGATGTTCGCCAAGCTGTTGCAGATACTCTTTCAGCTCCGCATCTGCATGGGAACGGCTGATCACCACCAGCGGCGGGCGCGCATCGCGGACCTGAATCTGCTTGCGCACACCGCACTCTTCTTTCCAGGCTTTGCCTTCTGCCGCGCTGTACATTACGTTCATTACCGGCGCATACACCACACCTAAAATCGGTTTACCGTGGTCGATGAGCGCAATGTTAACGGTGAATTCGCCATTACGTTTAATAAACTCTTTAGTACCATCCAGCGGGTCTACCAGCCAGTAACGCTGCCAGTGCTGACGGACTTCCCAACCGGGAGGATCTTCTTCAGAAAGGACCGGAATATCCGGTGTCAGCGTACGTAAACCGTCCATGATAACGGTGTGAGCGGCAATATCCGCTGCCGTTACCGGAGAATTGTCCGCTTTGCTGACGACGTCCATCGGTTTCGTCCCGTCGTAGACCTGCATAATGGCATCGCCTGCATTCCGTGCAAGCTGGCATACTTGATCTAACATTTCTCCACCTCGTCTCTGTGAGCGGTGTTAACTTATTGTTTTACTTATACCCTATCGTTAATGAATGCGCCAACTGTGATAGTGTCATCATTTTCAAAGCGTAAAATTGTGGCATTCTTCACTGTTCTATAAGTAAGACGTTTATTCTCCCTTTTCTTTCGTATTCCCGATGATAAAAGGATGTCCCTGATGATTAAGTTTAGCGCAACGCTCCTGGCCACGCTGATTGCCGCCAGTGTGAATGCAGCGACGGTCGATCTGCGTATCATGGAAACCACTGATCTGCATAGCAACATGATGGATTTCGATTATTACAAAGACACCGCCACGGAAAAATTCGGACTGGTACGTACGGCAAGCCTGATTAACGATGCCCGCAATGAAGTGAAAAACAGCGTACTGGTCGATAACGGCGATTTGATTCAGGGGAGTCCGCTGGCAGATTACATGTCGGCGAAAGGATTAAAAGCAGGTGATATTCACCCGGTCTATAAGGCATTAAATACGCTGGACTATACCGTCGGCACGCTTGGCAACCACGAGTTTAACTACGGTCTGGATTATCTGAAAAATGCGCTGGCGGGAGCGAAATTCCCTTATGTAAATGCCAACGTCATTGACGCCAGAACCAAACAGCCAATGTTTACACCGTATTTAATTAAAGACACCGAAGTGGTCGATAAAGACGGAAAAAAACAGACGCTGAAGATTGGTTATATTGGCGTCGTCCCGCCACAAATCATGGGCTGGGATAAAGCTAATTTATCCGGGAAAGTGACGGTGAATGATATTACCGAAACCGTGCGCAAATACGTGCCTGAAATGCGCGAGAAAGGTGCCGATGTCGTTGTCGTTCTGGCGCATTCCGGGCTGTCTGCCGATCCGTATAAAGTGATGGCGGAAAACTCAGTTTATTACCTCAGTGAAATTCCGGGCGTTAACGCCATTATGTTTGGCCATGCTCACGCCGTTTTCCCAGGTAAAGATTTTGCTGATATCGAAGGGGCTGATATCGCGAAAGGCACGCTGAATGGTGTTCCGGCGGTAATGCCAGGCATGTGGGGCGATCATCTTGGTGTGGTCGACTTACAACTCAGTAATGACAGCGGTAAATGGCAGGTGACGCAGGCGAAAGCGGAAGCACGGCCGATTTACGACATCGCGAATAAAAAATCCCTCGCGGCGGAAGACAGCAAGCTGGTAGAAACACTCAAAGCCGATCACGATGCCACACGCCAGTTCGTCAGCAAGCCAATCGGTAAATCTGCCGACAATATGTATAGCTATCTGGCGCTTGTGCAGGACGATCCGACCGTGCAGGTGGTGAACAACGCGCAAAAAGCGTATGTCGAGCATTACATTCAGGGCGATCCGGATCTGGCAAAACTGCCAGTGCTTTCAGCTGCCGCACCGTTTAAAGTTGGTGGTCGCAAAAATGACCCGGCAAGCTATGTGGAGGTGGAAAAAGGCCAGTTGACCTTCCGTAATGCCGCCGATCTTTATCTCTACCCCAATACGCTGATTGTGGTGAAAGCCAGCGGTAAAGAGGTGAAAGAGTGGCTGGAGTGCTCCGCCGGACAGTTTAACCAGATTGATCCTAACAGCACGAAACCACAGTCACTCATCAACTGGGATGGTTTCCGCACCTATAACTTTGATGTTATTGATGGTGTGAATTATCAGATTGATGTTACCCAGCCCGCCCGTTATGACGGCGAGTGCCAGATGATTAATGCCAATGCGGAAAGGATTAAGAACCTGACCTTTAACGGCAAGCCGATTGATCCGAACGCCATGTTCCTCGTTGCCACCAATAACTATCGCGCTTACGGCGGCAAATTTGCCGGTACGGGCGACAGCCATATCGCTTTTGCTTCACCGGATGAGAACCGCTCGGTGCTGGCAGCGTGGATTGCTGATGAGTCGAAACGTGCGGGGGAAATTCACCCGGCGGCAGATAACAACTGGCGTTTAGCACCAATAGCTGGCGATAAGAAACTGGATATCCGTTTCGAAACCTCTCCGTCAGATAAAGCCGCAGCGTTTATTAAAGAGAAAAGGCAGTATCCGATGAATAAAGTCGCGACCGATGATATCGGGTTTGCGATTTATCAGGTGGATCTGAGTAAGTAAAACACTTCTTTTTCGGCCTACAAATCATCAACCGCATCCGGCATTTATTGGCGGATGCGATGCTGACGCATCTTATCCGCCCTACAAGCCATGAACCGTAGTCCGGATAAGCGCAGCGCATCCGGCAGTTATGCCGCACGTTCATCCCGCACCGCTAACACCTCGGGCAAATTCAACTCAATCCAGTCCGCCAGTGCAGCAACCTTTTCGCTCACCTGCTCGCCCAGCGGCGTGAGGCTATATTCCACATGCGGCGGCACCACCGGATACGCGATACGGTTAAGAAAACCATCCTGCTCTAGCGCCTGTAACGACTGCGCAAGCATCTTTTCACTCACCCCGCCGATTTTGCGCCGCAGGTCGCTAAAGCGATGAGTACCTTCGCGTAGCGCCACCAGAATCAACACCCCCCAACGGCTGGTGACGTGTTTCAAAACCTCGCGCGACGGACACTGTTCAGCGAAGAGATTTCCCTCTTTGAGTTGTTGCGACAGGCTAACCTGACTCATTTCATACTTACCTTTTTGTACGTACTTACTAAAAGTAAGTTTAAGTGTTAGCGTATTTAAACACAAGACAAAACGATGGAGACTTCCCATGATCGCTATTACTGGTGCCACTGGCCAACTTGGTCACTATGTTATTGAATCCTTGATGAAAACGGTTCCTGCCAGCCAAATAGTGGCTATCGTTCGTAATCCGGCAAAAGCACAGGTACTGACAGCACAAGGCATTACCGTGCGTCAGGCTGATTACGGCGATGAAGCCGCACTGACATCTGCGCTTCAGGGAGTGGAAAAACTACTGCTGATCTCTTCCAGCGAAGTGGGTCAACGTGCCCCGCAGCATCGTAATGTTATTAATGCCGCAAAGGCGGCCGATGTGAAATTTATCGCTTATACCAGCCTGCTACATGCCGATTCCTCCCCGCTCGGCCTCGCCGATGAGCACATCGAGACGGAGAAAATGCTGGCTGATTCTGGCATCGTTTACACTCTGCTGCGCAACGGCTGGTACACCGAAAACTACCTCGCCAGCGCCCCGGCAGCACTGGAACACGGCGTATTTATCGGTGCCGCGGGCGATGGCAAAATTGCCTCAGCAACGCGGGCTGATTATGCGGTAGCTGCGGCGCGCGTAATTAGCGAAGCCGGTCATGAAGGCAAGGTTTACGAACTGGCGGGCGATAGTGCCTGGACACTGACACAGTTAGCGGCAGAACTCACCAAACAGAGCGGCAAACCGATTACCTATCAAAACCTGAGCGAAGCCGATTTCGCTGCGGCACTGAAAAGCGTCGGACTGCCTGATGGACTGGCGGATATGCTGGCGGATTCTGACGTTGGCGCATCGAAAGGCGGTCTGTTTGATGACAGCAAAACGCTTAGCAAATTGATTGGCCGCCCAACGACAACGTTAGCCGAAAGCGTAAGCCATCTTTTTAATGTTAATAACTAGTTAATTAAAGTGGCATCCTCCCGCATCCTCTCTGATAATGACGGGATGCCGGGAGCAATCATGTCTGCTTCCTGAACTTTCTTCTGACAGACCAATGGATGCCAGTAATGATTAGCGGCGTGCTGTACGCCCTGTTAGCAGGGTTGATGTGGGGGCTTATTTTTGTCGGGCCGTTGATCGTACCGGAATACCCGGCGATGTTGCAGTCGATGGGGCGTTACCTGGCGCTAGGGTTAATTGCGCTGCCCATTGCCTGGCTGGGACGCGTGCGTCTGCGTCAGTTGGCGCGTCGCGACTGGCTTACCGCCTTGATGCTCACCATGATGGGCAACCTTATCTATTACTTCTGCCTTGCAAGTGCCATTCAACGTACTGGCGCGCTTGTTTCCACGATGATTATCGGCACCCTGCCGGTGGTGATTCCCGTTTTTGCCAATCTGCTTTATAGCCAGCGCGACGGCAAACTCGCATGGGGAAAACTCGCCCCGGCACTGGTTTGTATTGGCATCGGCCTGGCGTGTGTGAATATTGCTGAGTTAAACCACGGACTCCCCGATTTTGACTGGGCACGTTATACCTCAGGCATCGTGCTAGCGTTAGTTTCCGTGGTCTGCTGGGCATGGTATGCCCTGCGCAACGCCCGCTGGCTGCGGGAAAATCCCGACAAACATCCGATGATGTGGGCGACGGCGCAGGCGCTGGTCACGCTGCCGGTTTCTCTCATCGGCTATCTCGTCGCCTGTTACTGGCTGAATATGCAAACGCCGGACTTCTCCTTACCCTTTGGCCCCCGTCCGCTGGTGTTTATTAGTCTGATGGTTGCGATAGCCGTGCTTTGCTCATGGGTTGGCGCACTCTGCTGGAACGTCGCCAGCCAGCGATTACCGACAGTGATTCTCGGGCCGCTGATTGTTTTCGAAACGCTGGCAGGTTTGCTGTACACCTTTTTACTCCGCCAGCAAATGCCGCCGCTAATGACGCTGAGCGGTATCGCGCTGTTAGTGATTGGCGTGGTCATCGCGGTCAGAGCAAAACCAGAAAAACCTTTAACTGAATCTGTCTCAGAAAGTTGACACGCTGGCAGTGAGTTAAATAAGCCTCTGCTACGTAAGGGTTATAGCTTTTGCCTTAAAGATGCATTTAAAATACATCTTATATTATTAAGAATGAGGTATCAGCTATGGCTTATCGCGATCAACCTTTAGGTGAACTGGCGCTCTCTATTCCTCGCGCTTCGGCTCTGTTTCGTAAATATGATATGGATTACTGCTGTGGCGGTAAGCAGACGCTGGCGCGCGCGGCGGCACGTAAAGAACTGGATGTTGACGTCATTGAAGCCGAACTGGCAAAGCTTGCTGAACAACCGATTGAGAAAGACTGGCGTAGCGCCCCGCTGGCGGAAATCATCGACCACATTATTGTGCGCTATCACGATCGCCATCGCGAGCAGCTGCCGGAGCTGATCCTGCAAGCGACTAAAGTCGAGCGCGTTCACGCCGACAAACCAAGTGTGCCAAAAGGGCTGACAAAATACCTGACTATGCTGCATGAAGAGCTTTCCAGCCACATGATGAAAGAAGAGCAAATTCTCTTCCCGATGATTAAACAAGGCATGGGCAGCCAGGCAATGGGGCCAATCAGCGTAATGGAAAGCGAGCACGATGAAGCGGGCGAACTGCTGGAAGTGATCAAACACACCACCAATAACGTCACACCGCCGCCGGAAGCCTGCACCACCTGGAAAGCGATGTATAACGGCATTAATGAACTGATTGATGACCTGATGGAGCACATCAGTCTGGAAAACAATGTACTATTCCCGCGCGCGCTGGCGGGTGAGTGATCTAAAAGCTGGATGGCATTGCGCCATCCAGCATGATAATGCGATTATTTCCGCAGTTCAGCAGCCCGTTTCTTACCAATAAACAGCCAGCCCAGCCCCAGCGCGATAAACCACAGCGGGGTAACCAGCAGCGCCTGGCGGGTGTCATCTTCCAGTGTCAACAACACCAGAACAAACACAAAGAACGCCATACATACCCAGCACATCAGCTTGCCGAGTGGCATCTTGTAGATCGACTTCTCATGCAGATGAGGACGCTGTTTGCGATACACCAGGTACGAGCAAAGGATAATCGTCCAGACAAACATAAACAGAATCGCGGAAACGGTTGTAATCATCGTGAACGCGCCAATCACGCTGGGATTCACATACAACATCACCACGCCGCCGAGCAGACAGATACAAGAGAAGGTCAGCCCTTTCGCGGGTACTGCGCGCTTAGAGAGTTTAGCGAACGCTTTCGGTGCCACACCTTCCTGGGCCAGGCCAAACAGCATACGGCTGGTAGAGAAGACACCGCTGTTAGCGGAAGACGCCGCAGAGGTCAGCACCACAAAGTTGATCACGCTGGCAGCCGCAGGCAAACCTACCAACACAAACAGTTCAACGAACGGGCTTTTCTCCGGGACTACCGAACTCCACGGCGTCACGGACATAATCACAATCAGCGAGAAGACGTAGAACATAATGATACGGATCGGAATGGAGTTAATCGCGCGTGGCAGTGATTTCTCTGGATCTTTGGTTTCCGCAGCTGTTGTACCTACCAGCTCAATCCCCACGAAAGCGAAAACCGCTATCTGGAATCCAGCAAAGAAGCCACTTAAGCCTTTCGGGAACCAGCCGCCGTCATTCCACAAATGTGCAAATGACGCTTCCACACCGGTCGGTGACTGAAAGTGCATCGCCACCATGACCAGGCCGACAACAATCAGCGACACTATGGCGACGATTTTGATCATCGCAAACCAGAACTCCATCTCACCGAACATTTTTACCGTGGCGAGGTTTAGAACCAGTAACAGAATGATCACGGATAACGAAGCAACCCAGTCAGAAAGCCCAGGGAACCAGAATTGCGCATAGGCGGTAATGGCAACCACGTCTGCCATACCGGTTACAACCCAGCAGAACCAGTAAGTCCAGCCGGTGAAATATCCTGCCCACGGCCCGAGTAAATCGGAAGCGAAGTCACTAAAAGATTTGTATTCCAGATTCGAAAGCAGCAATTCCCCCATTGCCCGCATCACGAAAAAGAGCATAAAACCGATGATCATATAAACGAAAATGATCGACGGCCCGGCAAGGTTAATCGTTTTGCCGGACCCCATAAACAACCCTGTACCAATGGCACCGCCAATGGCAATAAGCTGAATATGTCGGTTTGTGAGATTGCGCCGTAGCGACTGTTCAGCCGGAGACTGATCATCGGCAACGACTTTTACCTGATCTACCATGTTTTTTTCTTCCTGTACCTGTCTGTGTTGTTCAGGCTCTACGGCCTTTAGTCAGTCTATGATACGACGAATCTGTATCGGGACTCATCGATATTAGGTAACAATACGCGGGATGAATACTAAGATTTAGATCTAATGTTAATTTTATGTTTAAAGTGAGTGTCATATCACGGTGATAACGCGAAACAGCTCACAAAAATACACGCTTACAAGGTCTTTGCAACATAAAATAGCGCCGTTTGGCAAACTGAAGGGTTTATTGCTGAATGCCTGCTCCCCTCTGGTTCGAGGGGAACAGAATGCGCTGCTTAGAGGATTTCCAGCAGTTCGACTTCAAACACCAGGGTGCTGAACGGAGGGATGGACGCGCCTGCGCCACGCTCGCCATATGCCAGTTCCTGCGGGATAGTCAGTTCCCATTTAGAACCTACCGGCATCAGAGTCAGTGCTTCAATCCAGCCAGGGATCACGCCGTTAACCGGGAATTCAGCTGGCTCGCCGCGAGCAACGGAGCTGTCAAACACGGTGCCGTCGATCAGTTTTCCGGTGTAATGAACACGAACGCGGTCGGTACGTGCCGGAATTGCGCCTTCGCCCTGGTTGATCACGCGGAATTGCAGGCCAGATTCGGTGCTATTTACACCTTCTTTTTTGGCGTTTTCTTCCAGGTATTTCACACCTTCAGCAGCCATCGTCTGGAAACGCTGACGACGAACGGCATCGGCGCGTTCGTGGATTTCACGCAGCGCGCGGTGCACCACATCAACCGGAACAGCCGGATGTTTGCCTTCCAGCGCATCGGCAATGCCTGCAACCAGTGCTTCTGGCAGCAGCCCTTCCAGGCCAGATTCACTCAGTTGTTGCCCTACCTGCAAACCAATGCCGTAGCTTGCTTGCGCTTCGATGGTGTCAAAAGTTGGGGTGGTCATCGTATTTCCTTTCTTAGGGTATAAAGTAGCGGGCAGCATATCAGCCACACTTCTTTGGGTAAAACTTTGTCGCGGGAATGATGACAAATCCCGGGGAAAAAGAAACAATAGCAATATCCCGTATGAATATAATAAAGGCGGGTTTACCACGGACATCATAGCGTTAGCTTATTCATAGGCTATGATTGAGGAACAAGACGCGGAGCAGGAGGAAACCATGCCCGGGCGCTTTGAACTAAAACCAACCCTGGAGAAAGTCTGGCACGCGCCGGACAATTTTCGCTTCATGGACCCGCTGCCGCCGATGCATCGTCGGGGGATCATTATTGCCGCCATTGTATTGGTGGTCGGATTTCTGCTTCCATCTGATGATACGCCCAACGCGCCGGTGGTGACGCGTGAAGCGCAGTTAGATATTCAGTCGCAATCACAACCACCGACAGAAGAACAGCTGCGGGCGCAATTAGTCACGCCACAAAATGATCCTGATCAGGTGGCTCCGGTCGCTCCAGAACCAATACAGGAAGGCCAACCAGAAGAGCAGCCGCAAACCACCCATACGCAACCATTCCAGCCAGATAGCGGAATTGATAATCAATGGCGCTCCTATCGTGTCGAACCCGGTAAAACGATGGCGCAGCTGTTCCGCGACCACGGACTGCCCGCTACCGATGTCTATGCCATGGCGCAGGTAGAAGGCGCGGATAAGCCACTGAGTAATTTGCAAAACGGGCAGATGGTGAAAATCCGCCAGAACGCCAGCGGCGTGGTGACGGGCTTAACCATTGATACGGGGAATAATCAACAGGTCCTGTTTACCCGCCAGCCGGATGGCAGTTTTATTCGCGCGCGGTAGATGAAGGGTCAACCAAAAGCCAGCTAAGGATTGTCTCTTTGATGACCTTACGTCTGGCTTCCAGTGCCTGCGGTGAAACCATACTGATGTGATAAACCAGGCCAAGCGTATGCTGGTTGATCAAATAATATCCCCCAAGCGCAGCAATATTAATATTCACCTGCAATGGGTCGATATCTGGCTTAAAAATATTTTGTTTCTTCCCTTCATCCAATAAGGATTCCATTAACTGCAAGTGCGCATGGTTAATTTCTAAAAGACGCTGTGATTTTGCATAATGCACACCCTTACTTTGATTTTCACTATGCACAATTTTTAAAAACCAGGGATTAGAAATATAATAATCCCATGTAAAATCGATTATTTTCTCAATGGCTTTCTGTGGCGGAAGATCTGAGAAATCAAGGGCCTTTTCTTTTTGTCGAATATCGTTCCAGGTATATTCCAGTACTTCGATAAATAAATTTTCTTTATTACCAAAGTGGTGATAAACCGTCTGTTTACTGCACCCCGCGGCCTTGACGATATTATCGACTCTGGCCCCTTCGTAACCATATTCGGCAAATTCATTAACCGCGCATAACAGCAGCTTTTCTTTCAGGCTCTGTACGTTGCTGGTATCAAGATACATAACGCTTCCCCACGACCTCTTCGTGGTGACTATCATAACCTGATTTGATTTCAGCTTCAGAAAAAAGGGCAAAAACTTGTACTTTCATCAGGTTATCAAATGTCCTGTGATCGCCATCGCATATCAACCAACTAGATGGTTGATCTTTTTATCCTCCAGTCGCAAGCTAATCATCACTAAGGAAACAAAATTCAAAAAAAAGAGAGCTATTGTATGAAATCCACTCGTCCTGTTGCCGTGATTACCGGAGCCGCTCGTGGTATTGGAAAGGGCTGTGCGCTGGAGCTTGCGCGTGGCGGATTTAATCTGCTGATTAATGATCGTCCGGATGCGGATAGCGTAGAAAAATTACATGCCACACAACAAGAATGTCTGGCGGAAGGCGTGGAAGTGATTTGCTTCCCTGCTGATGTGGGCGATCTCTCCCTGCATGAAGAGATGCTCGACGCAGCGCAAAACCAGTGGGGACGTCTGGACTGCCTGCTCAACAACGCAGGCATTTCAGTGAAAAAACGCGGTGACCTTCTCGACCTCGAACCAGACAGCTTCGACCAAAATATTGCCATTAACACCCGCGCACCGTTCTTCCTTGCTCAGGCATTCAGTAAGCGCTTACTGGCACAGCCGAAACCGGAAGCAGAACTGCCGCACCGCTCGATTATTTTCGTCAGTTCCATCAACGCCATCATGCTGGCGATGAATCGCGGCGAATATACCATTGCCAAAACTGCCGTCTCTGCCGCTGCTCGTCTGTTTGCTGCTCGCCTTTGTAATGAACAAATTGGCGTTTATGAAGTGCGTCCTGGTCTCATCAAAACCGATATGACTATTCCGGCAACGGCCTATTACGACGAACTGATTGCCAAAGGTCTGGTGCCGTGGGGACGTTGGGGTTATCCGGCGGATATTGCTTCCACTGTCCGCGCGATGGCGGAAGGTAAACTGATTTACACCTGTGGTCAGGCGGTCGCCATCGACGGCGGCTTAAGTATGCCGCGCTTCTGAGGCTGAATCATGAGAGATCTGTTACAACGCCCGGATTTATTCAGTATCAATACCGCGACACTGGGCTATAAAACGCCGCTGCCCGCCATTATTGATGCCTGCGCCGCACGCGGTATTGGCGCCATTGCCCCCTGGCGCAGGGAGTTGCAGGGTGAAGATCTCCAGCAAATCGCCCGCCAGCTTGCTGCCAGTAACATAAACGTTTCCGGTTTGTGCCGTAGCACCTACTACACCGCACCGACGCTGGCGGAGCGCAAACTGGCGATTGACGATAACCGCCGGGCGCTGGACGACGCCGCTGTACTGAACGCCGCCTGTTATATGCAGGTGGTTGGCGGTCTGCCAATGGGAACAAAAGATCTGTACGAAGCACGGGAACAGGTGAAACAAGGGATTCGCCAGTTGCTGCCACATTCGAAAGAGGTCGGCGTGCCAATTGCACTGGAGCCACTGCACCCGATGACTGCTGCCGATCGTTCTTGTCTGTGCACGTTACGTCAGGCGCTGGACTGGTGTGATGAACTCGATCCCGATGGCGAATTTGGCCTCGGCGTGGCGGTAGATGTCTACCATGTCTGGTGGGACCCGGATCTCGCCAGTCAGATCCTGCGTGCCGGAAAACGCATCCTCGCGTTTCATGTTTCCGACTGGTTAGTGCCGACCACCGATCTGGTCAATGACCGTGGAATGCCGGGAGATGGTGTCATCAATATTCCGTCAATTCGTCGGCTGGTTGAAAACGCCGGATTTAATGGCGCTATTGAACTGGAAATATTCTCACCGTACTGGTGGCAGAAAGATATTAACAGCACGCTGGATATTAGCGTCGATCGCATCGCGCATTATTGTTAAGGAATGATCATGAATGACCAACCCGTTCTGTTCAGCAGAGCGGCGGCTTCTTGCCGCCTGACATTGAACCGTGAAGATAAATGTCATGCTATTAATGAAGAAATGATCGAATCTCTCGACCATTATTTAAATGAAATTGAAAATGACACGGCATTACGCTTAGTCGAATTAACGGCAACCGGCGATAAATTCTTTTGTGCGGGCGGCGATATTAAATCGTGGTCGGCCTATTCGCCATTAGATATGGGCAGAAAATGGATTAAACGCGGTAATGACGTTTTTAATCGCCTGCGCAACTTACCCCAATTAACCGTTGCGAATCTCAACGGTCATACCATCGGTGGCGGTATTGAACTTGCCTTGTGCTGTGATATTCGTATCGCTCGCCCCCACGCAAAATTCTCTAATCCTGAAGTGATGCTCGGCATGGTGCCTGGCTGGATGGGCATTGAACGCGTGCTTAATCAGGTTGGCCCGGTGGTCGGTCGCCAGATGCTGATGCTGGGTAAACGCCTGACGGCGCAGGAAGCTCAGGCGGCGAATTTAATTGATGAAGTGGTAGAAAAAGAACAGGTGGAAAGCTGGATGGCGAACCAGTTAGCGCAGCTGGAAAAATGTGGTCCGGTGGCACTGGCACACATTAAACAACTGATTCTGACGCTGGAAAATAAACACGCCGATTACTCGCATCAGTTGCTGGCTGGATTAATGTCCGCCACTCAGGATTGCCAGCAGGCGACGCGCGCATTTGCCGAAAAAGCCGGCGTGAGCTTCCACAATCAATAAGGAAATTGTATGCGTAAGTTATCAACCGCCGAGACACTGGCGGCGCAAATTCAGGACGGCGCAACCATTGCCATTAGCGGTAACGGCGGCGGTATGGTGGAAGCTGACCATATTATGGCCGCCATTGAAGAGCGTTTCCTGCAAACCGGACACCCGCGCGATCTGACATTAATCCACTCGCTGGGTATTGGCGATCGCGACAGCAAAGGCACTAACCGTTTTGCTCACGCCGAAATGCTCAAACGCATTATTGCCGGACATTTTACCTGGTCGCCCAAGATGCAGGAACTGGTGAAAAGCAATGCTATTGAAGCCTACTGTTTCCCTGGTGGCGTAATTCAGGCACTGCTGCGGGAGATCGGTGCCGGACGTCCGGGACTTTTTACCCACGTTGGGCTGGGATCGTTTGTTGATCCACGCAATGGCGGCGGTAAGTCGAACGAATGCACTACCGAGGATTTGGTAGAACTGATTGAAATCGACGGTGAAACCAAACTCCGCTATCGCCCTTTCAAAGTGGACTACGCGATTTTGCGCGGCACCTATGCCGATCCGCGTGGCAACGTTAGCCTCGAAGAAGAAGCGATTGATATGGATAGCTATTCGATGGCGCTGGCAGCACACAACAGTGGCGGCAAAGTGTTTGTACAGGTGCGCGATGTACTGGAAGCTGGCACCATTGAACCTCGCAAGGTCAAGCTACCGGGGATTCTGGTCGATGGTATCGTTGAGCACCGCGAACAACCGCAAACCTATCTTGGTGGTTACGACCTGACCATTAGCGGTCAACATCGCCGTCTAAGTTCTAACGACGCTATTGAACTGGTTAGTCATCCGGTGCGTCGCCTGATTGCCCGTCGGGCAGCGCGGGAACTGGCGGCAGGCGCTTCAACCAACTTTGGCTTTGGTATTCCCGGTGGTATTCCTGGGGTTGCGCTGCGCGAAGGCGTGCCTTATCAAAGTTTGTGGCTGAGTGTAGAACAGGGTGTACATAACGGCATGATGCTGGATGATGCTCTGTTCGGCTGCGCCCGTAACGCCGATGCCATTATTCCATCACTCGATCAATTTGAATTCTACAGTGGCGGCGGCATCGATATCACCTTCCTCGGCATGGGAGAGATGGATCAATACGGTAACGTCAACGTCTCCCATCTTAATGGCAATCTCATTGGCCCCGGCGGCTTCCTCGAAATTGCACAAAACGCCCGTAAAGTGGTGTTTTGCGGTACGTTTGACGCCAAAGGCAGCAAGATTGATGTAACGCCAGATGGTTTGCATATCGCCCAGTCAGGTCAAATCCCTAAACTGGTTACCCAGGTGGAAAAAATCACTTTTAGCGCCGCCTACGCACAGCAAAGTGGTCAGGAAGTGTTGTATATCACTGAACGCGCAGTATTCCAGTTAACGGCAGAAGGCGTTGAATTAATTGAGATCGCCCCTGGCGTAGAGATTGAGCGCGACATTCTGCCATTCATGGCCTTCCGTCCAATTATCAAGCACCCACGCCTGATGGAAAGTAGCCTGTTTACGCCGATGGAGGATGCATGAGCCAGCTTGATGAGGCCATCCTTGATGCACTGACACACGTTACTTTCCCAAAGGGTTTTGCACAGGCAGAACCCGCATGGGTTGTCACGGTAGACGGTGTTGATTACCCACTCTGGAAAACAGATGCCCTGGTAGTCGGCAGTGGTGCAGCAGGGCTACGTGCAGCTGTAGAACTTAAACGCCGCCAGCAAAATGTGTTAATCGCCAGCGCCGGGTTATATATGGGGACGTCGGCATGTTCTGGCTCTGATAAACAAACACTGTTTACCGCCGCTACCGCGGGCAACGGCGACAACTTCGCCAAACTGGCAGAGGCACTGGCGAGCGGTGGGGCGATGGATCACGACACCGCTTATGTTGAAGCGGTAGGTTCTCTGCACACTCTTGGCGGGTTGCAATATCTTGGTCTGGAATTACCGGAAGATCGCTATGGCGCGATTCTTCGTTATCAAACCGACCACGACGAAGCCGGGCGTGCAACCTCGTGTGGGCCGCGTACCTCAAGGTTAATGGTGAAAGTGCTGCTGGAAGAAGTACAGCGTCTTGCTATCCCAATGTTGACCAGTGCAACAGTGATTAAACTGCTGCATCAGCGTGACGAAAACGGTGAAGACCGTGTGGCGGGGGCAATCATCGCGACCGGTCATCGCGCCCATAACCCATGGGGGCTGGCAATTGTGACTGCGCCCAATGTGGTACTGGCAACAGGAGGGCCTGGCGAGCTTTATCGCGACAGTGTGTACCCACACAAATGTTTCGGCTCGCTGGGGCTGGCGCTGGAGGAAGGTCTGACGTTAACGAATCTGACTGAAAGCCAGTTTGGTATAGGCACACCGCGCAGCACGTTTCCGTGGAATTTGTCCGGCACCTATGTACAGGTGATCCCATATATCTATTCCGTGGATGCCGGGGGCAACGAGTATAACTTCCTCGCGGATTACTATCGCACCACCCAGGAGCTGGCTTCAAACATTTTCCGTAAAGGCTATCAGTGGCCGTTCCACGCCACGCGGGTAATGGATTTTGGCTCCAGCTTGTTAGATATGGCAGTAGCGCAAGAGCAGCAACATGGTCGTCAGGTATTTATGGATTTCAATCGTAATCCAGAACCTGTGCCGGGTGACCTGCCGTTCTCATTAGATCGACTGGACGACGACGTTCGCGCGTATCTGGAAAATAACGACGCTCTGGCACCATCGCCCATCGAACGCCTGCAACAAATGAATCCTCTGTCTATCTCGCTGTATAAGATGCACGGTTACGATCTCATCACGCAGCCATTGCAGTTTGCCATGAATAATCAGCACATGAATGGCGGCATTGAAGTCGATATCTGGGGACAAACATCTCTGCCCGGTTGTTTTGCGGTGGGGGAAGTTGCTGGCACACACGGCGTCACCCGACCTGGCGGTGCGGCATTGAATGCCGGGCAGGTTTTTGCTGTTCGTCTGGCACGTTTTATTGGTTGCACGCAAAAGCGGAATATTGATGGAGATATAGCACAGCTGGCAGCTCCGGCACTGGCTTCTATAAGAGAGATCATTACTCAGGCGCACGATAACGGAACCGGGATGCCGTTGTCGGTTGTGAGGGAAAAAATTCAGGCACGAATGTCTGACCATGCGGGATTTATTTGCCATGCCGATAAAGTCCGACGCGCCACTCGTGATGCCCTGCTATTGAGTGAATTTGTGCAACGGCATGGATTGGCAATCAAACATGTGGGTGAAGTTGCCGAGCTGTTTATGTGGCGGCATATGGCGCTGACTTCTGCCGCGGTATTAACGCAATTAACGCATTATATTGATGCTGGTGGTGGTAGCCGTGGGGCGCGTATGGTTATTGATCCACAAGGCAAATGCCTACCACAAACTCGTCGCGGCGCAAAAGAAGAATGGCGTTTTCGCTCTGAACTCGCTGAAGACAAAAATCACAAATTAACAATTCAATATTCGCAAGGTTCTTTTATTACCGAAGTAAAGTCTTTACGTATGCAACCGTGTATTAACGGTATTTACTTTGAAAAAAACTGGCCAGACTTTTTAAAGGGAGACATTTACACACAATAATTTTCAATATTTCCTCTGTACCTGATTTTTATTGCCTATTACATGGAAATACCAACAACCAGGGTTTATTAATATAATTAAAAGGTTTAAAAATGAATAAAATAAAGAATTATCGATGGCATATGATTGCCCTCGTATGCTTTATCACTGTAATCAATTATCTGGACAGAACGGCGTTAGGTATTGCGGCTCCAACGATTATGGAGACAACCGGAATAACCAAAGAACAATATTCATGGATTGTCAGTGCATTCCAGTTGGCCTATACATTGGGGCAACCGATAATGGGCTTCTTTATTGATACCGTGGGTCTGAAGTTAAGTTTTGCGATATGTGCCGCAATCTGGGGCCTGGCGACAATGGGGCATGCCTTGACAGGAACATGGTCAGGTCTGGCATTTATGCGCGCCCTGATGGGTTTCAGCGAAGCATCGGCAATTCCTGCGGGTGTAAAAACCGCATCAACATGGTTCCCGGCAAAAGAGCGTGGCGTGGCGACAGGTGTTTTCAATATGGGCACCTCACTCGGCGCGATGCTTGCTCCACCGTTGATTGCCTGGTGCATTATGTTTCATAGCTGGCAATTTGCGTTTATTGTCTCAGGTAGCCTTGCTTTACTCGCGGCTTTATTTTGGTTCTTTTGTTATAAAGATCCAAAAGATGCTAAACGCCTTTCTGATGAAGAGCGCCACTATATTGAGTCTGGGCAAGAACAGCATCTTAAAACAGATAAGAAAGAAAAAACGTCAATCAAGCATATCCTCAGCCAACGTAATTTCTGGGGGATTGGCATCGCGCGTTTTCTCGCTGACCCGGCATGGGGAACCATTAACTTCTGGGTACCGATTTTCTTCGTCGAAACGCTGCATTTTAGCCTGAAAGAAATTGCCATGTTCGTCTGGCTACCTTTCCTGCTGGGCGATCTCGGCTGTTTAGCCAGTGGTTTTGTCGCGAAGTTCTTCCACGATCGCGGCGTGAGTTTAATTAACTCACGAAGAATTACCTTCACTATTGCAGCCGTCATTATGATGACGATTGGTCTGGTGAGTATTGTCGAAAATCCCTACATCGCCGTATTACTGATTAGCATTGGCGCATTCTCGCATCAATGTCTTTCTACTGTTGCAGCAACTCTGGGCGGTGACCTATTCAAAAAAGACGAAGTAGCTACCGCTGTGGGTATGGCAGGAGCCTGTGCATGGAGCGGTCAGTTGATTTTCAACCTGTTTATCGGGGCATTCGTTCACATTATTGGCTTCGCGCCGTTCTTTATTGCCCTGGCTTTCTTTGACATTATTGGCGCCATTGCGCTGTGGATGCTTATCAAAGTTAAAGACGAAGAACCACAAGTACAGTTAGCGACAAGCTAATTATTTTACATAGAAACGCTATAATTTAGCTTTGTAGCGTTTCTATTTTTCTCATAAATTAAACGTCTCTTCCAAAACGTTCAGTATCTACTGGCATTGCTTCGCAAATTTATGATTTAGCGAATATATCAAAATAACTATTCTAAATTGCCCCCCTGAACGCCTCTGCCATTAACTCTTGCTCACGACCAGGTAATCGAAGACGCTCGGCAATGATTCGCCACTGACTGACAATCCCTCTAAAATTAGCAATAATGTCATCTGCTTCTGTCAAACCAAGTCGAAAATACTCCGCAACTTCTCGAGCTAATTCCAAATCAAGTGCATTATCATTTTCTGTAATATTGAGTTTTAGACCGTCAGACCTGGCAACAGGATTCAAATCATATGCCTCAGAAAGCCGCCAACCTTTTCCCGGTATCAAGATATATCCATGATTACGTAAATGGTCATCGGTATTAGAAACAAGAATATTAAAAACAATCCTGGACCAGAGTTCCTTAAGGTCAGTATTAGTCTGCGCTCCATGTCTGATAAGAACATCTGCTAATTCCAGATAACTCACACCTGTAGAGGCATCTTCACCATCCTGATGCCTGGTTAGTGTCATAGCCGAAGCAAAATGCAGACGCCTTCCCGCATTAGTGCGGTCAAAACGACGAACCATAAAACAATGGTAATTGCTGGCAAATTTATGCGCCTGAGCAGGTGCAACATTCAGTCCACAGCCAACAGCAAGTGCATTAACGACCATTTCCCATCCACCAACATCATACTCATCTTTTACACTGGGAAATTTAGCGATGTAGAGATGCCCAGCTTCATCAACAACACTGGCTTTCGGACGTGCCCCCCCTAATGATCCCCCCGGAGCGATTAGCATTCTTAACCATTTTTGCCCCATTAGCTCTTTATTATCAGGATCTTCTTCAATTGCCCGGCTAGCCCTTTCCAGACTCGCTATTTCGGTAAATGGTGGGGCTGCAACATCAATGCGATTATCAAGAAACTCTCCAGCGTCTTCACGTGTGTATCGAAGAGTCCCAACCCGATAAAGATCATGAACACCTAGTAGATAATCAGACTCATAAAGGTGGGAGTCTTTATCACATAACCCGTCTCGAATATCCCTCTCAAAACGACGCTTCATTAGCATACGCCCCCAACGATCCGGGCAGGAATCACTAAATGCACCAAATTTATCCTTTGGAGGAATTGGGTACTGTGCTCCCTCATACAACATTATTTCAGGATCTAACTGAATGAAATTAAGTGAAGGATCTGCAAGCGCCTTTTTATCGTACTCAAACTCAAATATCTCACGCGTCCGAGTGCGGCGACTGTGTAAATAACCAATCCGCTCCGGACCATCCAAGCCTTCCCAATCCGCATACACTCCGATTAATGCCATAATTAATTTCCTTTTAACGGTTTTTTTATCGGTTTTAATAGTGCTGCAAGAGAGGTTGATGTTTCTCCTGTAATAGATGGCGTTGAGCCTTCTGCCAGTGCTGTTAAATCCGTGGTGAGTAAACCTTCTTTCTCATACCTCGTTTGAAAAGGGTCTGTCTGAATACCTTCTTCATTTTTACCTGATGAACGAGAAAGCCCTCTTTTTTTAATCAAACGGGAATCCTGGAGCTGACGCCCTAAGTCGTCTTCAGCTGCAAGCTTATTTAAATCCGTTTCCAGGCCCAAAACCTGCATCACAGACAAATATGCCCCTATCGTGACCCCTGCACTTCCTGACTCCAGAGAGCGCAATGTTATTGGCGACATCCCAGCACGTTCAGCAACTTGCTTTGCGGTAAGCCTGCGTCGTAAACGAGCAAGTTTCAGCCGCTCACCAAATTCACTAAGCATCTGATTCGTATAAGGGAGTAACGGTGCTGTTTTTTTACCCATAGTGATAATATTTTATCTTTTTATGGCTATGATAGCCATAATATTAGCATTTATTGGATTGAACGCACCTGCAAAGCGTTCAAGATTACGAAAGTGATGATATTTTATCCTTTTATATATAAAAACAATAAAATAACAGCGCATTCATATATAACATATTGTTTTTATTATCATACAAGGGAGACGATCGCTGTATTGATGCTTTTGTCGTGTTTTACGCGTAAAAAACATGACACGAACTACCAGCGGCGAGGCTGGGGGCCAGGTATGGGTACTGCGAACTTTTTATAAAAGGAATAGCAAGAGATTTATGGAGGGAACGTCTATTTCTGCGGTTTTTATCGCTTAAAAGCAAAACGCCGACCACTGGTCGGCGTTTTTACGTCTCGTTGAATAACGAATTATTCAGCTACTACGTTTACGATCACTTTCGCGAATACTTCGCTGTGAACCTGGAAGCTCACTTCGTGTTCGCCAGTGGTACGCAGAACGCCGTTCGGCAGACGAACTTCGCTCTTAGCCACTTCAACGCCAGCTGCAGTTACAGCGTCAGCGATGTCGCGAGTACCGATGGAACCGAACAGTTTACCTTCGTCGCCAGCTTTAGACGCGATGGTAACAGTTTCCAGTGCATTGATTTTCTCAGCGCGAGCATTAGCTGCTGCCAGAACTTCAGCCAGTTTAGCTTCCAGTTCAGCGCGACGTGCTTCGAAGAATTCAATGTTTTTCTTGGTAGCTGGAACAGCTTTACCCTGCGGTACCAGGAAGTTACGAGCATAGCCCGCTTTAACGTTTACCTGATCACCCAGGCTACCCAGGTTTGCTACTTTATCAAGCAGAATAACTTGCATTACCTTATCCTCTCAAAGTCGTATTAATGGACCGTGACCGATTACTGATGGCGATCAGTGTACGGCAGCAGGGACAGGTAGCGAGCGCGTTTGATAGCGCGAGCCAGCTGACGCTGGTATTTTGCACGGGTACCGGTGATACGGCTTGGGACAATCTTACCGCTTTCGGTGATGTAGTTTTTCAGCGTAGCGATATCTTTATAGTCGATCTCTTGAACGCCTTCCGCGGTGAAACGGCAGAACTTGCGACGACGGAAATAACGTGCCATATGGCTAGTCTCCAGAATCTATCAATTCAATCTGCTCGGCATGCAAAACCATTTTGCTCAGTCCGTTCTTTGCCTTATGGCATGAAATGAACCCCTGAACGGTTATGCGACTGCCGACCGTTATACTGTGAGTAATGGCCTGGTTTTCGTGTCCGCTAACAATAACGGGCATTTGGCACCACGCCTGCCGGTGAAAGCCGGCTTCCTCCTGCACAGAACGATGCTCAAGCACGAACTGGCAGTGAGGAATTCCTGATGGACTGACCTTTCGAAGGGGAGTCCTGCACACGGTGCCGGACAACACCAGACGGTTGGTCATCAGAAATTACTCTTCAGAATCCCCAGCTTCAGCATCATCAGCGGTTTCGTTTGCGAAATCATCGCGACGCTCACGGCGCTCGTCTTTCGCTTTAACCATCGGAGATGCTTCGGTAACAGCGTGCTTGGTACGCATAACCATGCTGCGGATAACGGCATCGTTGAAGCGGAAGGTAGTTTCCAGCTCATCGATCACTTCCTGCGGAGCTTCAACGTTCATCAGAACGTAGTGTGCTTTGTGCAGTTTGTTGATCGGGTAAGCCAGCTGACGGCGGCCCCAGTCTTCCAGACGGTGGATCTTGCCTTCTGCACCAGTGATGGCAGCAGTGTAGCGCTCGATCATGCCCGGAACCTGTTCGCTCTGGTCAGGATGGACCATAAAAACGATTTCGTAATGACGCATCGAATTGCTCCTTACGGATTATTCAGCCTCCTGTCTGGGTCAGCCGAATCCCGGGGAGGCAAGGAACGTGTTAAAGGTCGGCTGAAAAATGACGCGTTATAGTACTGACATACCCCGCTAAACTCAAGGGCAGAGCCGAAATAAATCTCCCCTTTCGCAAATAACCTCTAAACCGCTGATTTGGAGTTCATCACACTTCGTCATGGTGTTTTTTTGAACAACTGCATCAGAAATGGTCACCATCAACTTCTTTATCATTGATTAAAATTAAATCAGAAGATCACCACAAGAGGAGAGCACACAAAGTCAGCCGTCGAGGAGGTATCTATGTTCAGTCGCGTTTTAGCCCTTCTGGCTGTGCTTTTGCTAAGTGCAAATACATGGGCAGCCATTGAAATTAATAACCACCAGGCCAGAAATATGGACGATGTGCAAAGCTTAGGCGTGATTTATATCAACCATAACTTCGCCACTGAAAGTGAAGCACGTCAGGCATTAAATGAAGAGACAGATGCGCAAGGCGCAACGTACTACCATGTGATTCTGATGCGGGAACCGGGGAGTAACGGCAATATGCACGCCAGCGCGGATATTTATCGCTAGCACCAGGTATAACCAACGAAACATTGCCATAGTTTGCTTTGCCCCCTTCGCAGGGGGCTTTTTTTGAAAAACGGCTGCGGAATTAGACCAGTTATCTCCCGAAGAAGGAAATTTCCGCAGCGCGTGTTTTACTTCTGCCCGTAATAGGCGTTGGGACCGTGCTTACGCATGAAGTGTTTATTCATCAGGAAGCTGTCGATGTGATTCAGTTGTGGATTAATACTGCGCGCAATCCACGCCATTTTCGCCACTTCTTCCATCACCACCGCGTTATGCACCGCGTCGTGGGCATCTTTCCCCCAGGCGAACGGTCCGTGCTGATACACCACAATTCCCGGCGTATGCAGCGGCTCGGCGTCACCCAGCGTTTCGATAATCACTTTGCCGGTATTCAGTTCGTACTCACCCTGCACCTCTTCTTCGCTTAATCCGCGCGTGCACGGGATGTCGCCAAAGAAGTAATCGGCGTGCGTGGTGCCTAACGCCGGGATCGCCAGCCCCGCCTGCGCCCATGCGGTGGCATGAGTGGAGTGGGTATGGACAATACCACCAAGCGACGGATAACGACGGTAGAGTTCGAGATGCGTCGCAGTGTCGGAAGACGGACGATACTCCCCTTCCACCACCTTACCGCTCATATCGACCACCACCATATCGTCCGCTTTCATGGTTTCGTAGGCGACACCGCTGGGCTTGATCACCACCAGCCCGCGTTCACGGTCAATAGCGCTGACGTTGCCCCAGGTAAAGGTCACCAACCCGTAATGCGGTAAATCCATGTTGGCTTCAAACACCTGCTGTTTCAGCTTTTGCATTATGCCGCCTCCACCATGCCTGCTTTGGCCATGCGCGCTTTCACCCAATCACGCGCTTTCGCTACTTCTGCCGCCGGGTCTTCCGCCGTTTCGCTCCACATCTCAATCAGGTACGGCCCGCAATAGCCACTCTGTTTGAGCGTTTCGAAGCAACGTTCGAAATCCACTACGCCTTCGCCAAACGGCACGTTTTTGAAGACGCCTGGTTTGGTGTCTTTCACATGTACCGCGACGATATGCCCAATTCCGGCCTGCAACTCCATCTGCACGTCGTTGTCCCACGCCGACAGGTTGCCGATATCCGGGTAGAGCTGGAACCACGGATTGTTGAGATAGTGTGCGTAGCCCAGCGCCTTGCTGATGGAGTTCATCAATGGGTAATCCATGATCTCCATCGCCAGTGTGACCTGCGCGCGGCTCGCCATCTCAACGCTCTCTTTCAGGCCGTCACGAAAACGACAACGCGTTTCGTTATTGGCTTCCTGATAGTAAACGTCATAGCCCGCCAGTTGGATCACGCGAATACCGACGTCCTGGGCGAACTGGATAGCTTTACGCATAATCTCCAGCCCCTGGGCCCGCACCGCGTCATCTTCGCTGCCCAGCGGGAAACGACGATGAGCAGAAAGGCACATAGACGGCACGCGCACGCCGGTTTCAACAATCGCATTCACCAGTGCCAGACGCTGCTCGCGGCTCCAGTCGAGGCGCGAAAGGCGATCGTCCGTTTCATCTACTGACATCTCGACAAAATCGAAGCCTAACGTTTTTGCCAGTTGCAGTCGTTCCAGCCAGCACTCCCCAGCGGGGAGCGCTTTTTCGTAGATGCCAAGCGGGATTTGTTTGGACAACATATCCGCTCCTTAGCCCCACAGTTCAGCGATGGAACGTTTGAACTGACGTGCGGCCTCCACCGGAGAAGCGGCATCACGAATGCTGCGACCAGCGATAAACACATGAATCGGAATGCCTTTAAACAACGGCAGATCTTCCAGCGCCAGACCACCGGTGACGGTGACTTTGAAGCCCATATCGGAAAGACGTTTGATCGCGGTAATGTCCGCTTCGCCCCATGCCACGCCTGCGGCCTGCGCGTCACGGCTGCGGTGATAAACCACCTGCCCAATGCCTGCGTCGCGCCACTGCTGCGCCTGTTCCCAGGTCCAGTAGCCGGTCAATTCGATCTGCACGTCGCCATTAAACTCTTTTGCCACGTCCAGCGCGCCTTTGGCGGTGTTGATATCCGCACAGCAAATTACGGTCACCCAGTCAGCGTTGGCTTCGAAGCACATGCGAGAAAGGATTTTGCCTGCATCGGCAATTTTGGCGTCAGCCAGTACGATTTTGTGCGGGTACAGCGCTTTCAGGTCACGAACCGCACGCACGCCTTCGCCTACGCAAAGAATGGTGCCCACTTCGATAATGTCGACTTCTTCGGCAATCAGGCGAGTGGTTTCGTAGGCGCTATCCATAGTCTGGTTGTCCAGCGCGACTTGTAACATCGGTAATGACATGTTCAATTCCTTCTTAAGCTGCCGCGTTGGTGCGGTCAATGAGATCCAGTACTTCCTGCTCGGTACGGCAGGCACGTAAACGGTCGAAATTCTCTTCATCTTCAAACAGGTTGACGATCTGCATGATGCCCACTTCCTGGTGAGTGTTGGCATCAACCGCCGCCATGGTGATGAGGATATCCACCGGATCGTTATCTTCGTGGTTGAACTCCAGCGGCTTTTTCAGCGTCACCAGCGCAAAACCAGTTTTCTTAACCCCCTCTTCCGGGCGTCCGTGCGGCATTGCCAGGCCGGGTGCGAGCACAAAGTACGGGCCGTGCTGTTCAACCGCATCCAGAATCGCCTGGTAGTAACGCGGCTCTACCACATCTGCCGCTACCAGCAGATCAACGCCGATTTTCACTGCGTCCTGCCATGTCTCTGCTTCCGCTTGCAGGCGGATAGATTTATTTTCAGCCAGCGAATCACGTAATTTCATGGCGCGTCCTTACTTCACGTCCTGCGGGAAATGCTCTTTGATCACTTCCAGCAGTTTCGGGCCAAAATCAGCAGGAGAGAGCATGTTGCGCACGCCAACCACATATTTGTTGCCGGTCACGGTGATTTCGCCCGCAATATGGGTAGAAGCGATGATGATATCCGCACCGCTCAACTCGCTTTTGTATTCGCCAACCGCGCAGCTGTTTACCGTGTGGTCGATGTTCGACTGGGTTAAAAACTGGTCCACTTTCATTTTCATGATCATGGAACTGCCTTGTCCGTTACCACACACAGCCAGAATACGTACGGTCATAATCAAAACTCCTTATTAAGCAGATTGTTCTGCCAGTTGTTTTTCTGCATCTTCTTCTGCACGCAGTGCGCGGCCAGCGAAGAACATATAAGCCAGTGCAATGACAATGATGACGGCCATAAAGGCGATACCGATGGAGAAGAAGCCCTGCATCATCGGCGGTGCCAGAATTGACCAGTCCGCCATGCCCATCCAGGCGCTCATACCGGTGAGTTTCACCGCCCAGACGCAACCAAAGATTTCGATCATCCCCATCACCAGGCAAATCTTCAGCGCCGCGCGCCAGCCGCCGAAGTGGTTAGCGAACACGCCGATAGTGGCGTTGGAGAAGAACATCGGGATAAAGCCTGGAATAATCAGGATTGAAGAGCCACAGGCGACCAGGATGCCAACCGCAATCAGTTGCCCGATGGTGCCCCACATAAAACCCCAGACCACGGCGTTCGGCGCGAAGCTATAAATAGCCGCACAGTCAATCGCCAGAACCGCACCCGGGATCAGGCGCTGGGAGATACCGTTGAATGCTTCAGAGAGCTCCGCCACAAACATGCGCACGCCCTGAGTGATGATGAAAATCGCCACCGCAAAGGAGAAACCGGTTTGCAGGATGTACACCGTCCAGTTCACTTTGCCTGCCATCGCCTGCACGGTGTCGATACCAAAGGAGAGCAGAATGGCACCAAAGAAGATAGTCATGACAATCGCTGTGGAGACGATGTTGTCGTGGAAAATATTCAGCCAGCCTGGCAGTTTGAGGTCTTCAACGCTTTCCTCTTTTTTGCCGAGGAACGGCGCAACTTTATAGGCAATCCATGATGCAAACTGTTGCTGGTGACCAATGGAGAAACCACAGCCGTCGGTCACTTCCTGTGTCGGCTTGTACATCATGTTGGAGGTAATGCCCCAGTAGAGCGAAACCAGAATCGCGGTGCAGATAATGGTCGTCCACATGGAGTAGCCGAAGATAAACAGCGTAACGGCAATCAGCCCCGCCTGCTGGAACATGATGTGACCAGTCAGCATGATGGTACGAATACCGGTAATGCGACGCAGCAGCACGTAACAGATGTTCAGCGCCAGCGCTAACAACACCGCGTAACCCACCCAGCTATAGGCATCGCCCATGCGTTCAATGGTTGCCATCATCGACGCGTAAGTATCGGAAATTGCGCCGTTAATGCCGTAGACTTCGGACATTTTCGCCACCACCGGTTTGAAGGTGCTGGTCAGGATGCCGGACCCTGCCTGCAACAACATGAAACCAATTATGGTTTTAATCGTACCTTTAATAATAACGCTGACACTTTTGCGCAGTAGGATGTAACCCAGACAGGTCACAATACCCAGCAACAACGGGGCATTGGTCATGACCTGGTTAAAAAACACGGTAAAGATGTTGTAGAGGATCTCCATAACGATCTCCTGAAGAAGAGGTAACCGGGTATTTCGCACACCCGGAATGTTGTGCTCTCACTCTAATTTTCAAAAGTAATCACAACAAGATTATTTATGATTAAATGTGACGTCGCACGCAAATAATTCCACATAAACAGAATGGGATTCACATAATGAAATATTTATTCATTTAAATTCATTTAGTTAATTGCATTACACATTCAATTTAATCTTTCCACACTCAAAATCCACAATAACTCTCCTGCTAAAAAGTCAAAAAATGGTCATTGCCTTCCTGAAAAAATAGTGTCAGGATTAATCAAAACCAATCACATGTTGATTCGAATTGAACTATCACGAAGGTAAATGGCGATGAGTAAAGTGAAAAGTATCACCCGTGAGTCCTGGATCCTGAGCACTTTCCCGGAGTGGGGTAGCTGGCTGAATGAAGAAATTGAGCAAGAGCAGGTCGCACCTGGCACTTTCGCAATGTGGTGGCTCGGCTGTACCGGGATCTGGTTGAAATCAGAAGGCGGTGCCAACGTTTGTGTTGATTTTTGGTGCGGTACTGGCAAACAAAGCCACGGTAACCCGTTCATGAAACAGGGTCACCAGATGCAGCGCATGGCTGGCGTGAAAAAACTGCAGCCAAACCTGCGCACCACCCCGTTTGTTCTTGATCCGTTTGCGATTCGCCAGATCGACGCGGTACTGGCGACTCACGATCACAACGATCATATCGACGTTAACGTCGCTGCTGCCGTGATGCAGAACTGTGCTGATGACGTACCGTTCATTGGACCGAAAACCTGCGTTGATTTGTGGATTGGCTGGGGCGTACCGAAAGAGCGTTGCATCGTGGTCAAACCGGGCGATGTCGTAAAAGTGAAAGACATTGAAATTCATGCAATTGATGCTTTCGACCGCACGGCACTGATCACCCTGCCTGCCGATCAAAAAGCGGCTGGCGTACTGCCGGACGGCATGGACGATCGCGCGGTGAACTATCTGTTCAAAACCCCAGGCGGTACCCTGTATCACAGCGGCGACTCCCACTACTCTAACTACTATGCAAAACATGGTAATGAGCATCAGATCGACGTGGCTTTAGGATCGTACGGAGAGAACCCACGTGGTATTACCGACAAAATGACCAGTGCTGATATCCTGCGTATGGGCGAAGCGCTGAATGCGAAAGTAGTGATCCCGTTCCACCACGATATCTGGTCAAACTTCCAGGCCGATCCGCAAGAGATCCGCGTGCTGTGGGAGATGAAAAAAGATCGCCTGAAGTATGGCTTCAAGCCGTTTATCTGGCAGGTCGGCGGCAAATTTACCTGGCCGCTGGATAAAGACAACTTCGAGTACCACTATCCGCGTGGTTTCGATGATTGCTTCACTATTGAACCAGATCTGCCGTTCAAGTCGTTCCTGTAATCTGTCGCTTGTACCGGATAGCGTGGAGATGCTCGCGCTATCCGGCATAGTATTTCCTGGCTATTTCAAATATCATCTAAAAAAATCAAATTTTATCGGAATAGCTCATGACTGAAGCACAAAGACATCAAATCCTCCTGGAAATGCTCGCACAATTGGGCTTTGTGACCGTTGAGAAAGTCGTTGAGCGTCTGGGAATTTCGCCTGCCACTGCACGACGCGATATCAATAAACTTGACGAAAGCGGCAAACTGAAAAAAGTGCGCAATGGCGCAGAAGCTATTACCCAACAGCGCCCGCGCTGGACGCCGATGAATCTGCATCAGGCGCAGAATCACGATGAAAAAGTACGTATTGCTAAAGCGGCCTCGCAGCTGGTTAATCCGGGCGAAAGCGTAGTCATCAACTGCGGCTCCACCGCGTTTCTGCTTGGGCGGGAAATGTGTGGCAAGCCAGTGCAAATCATCACTAATTATCTACCGCTGGCAAATTACCTGATCGATCAGGAGCATGACAGCGTGATCATTATGGGCGGACAGTACAACAAAAGTCAGTCCATCACTTTAAGCCCGCAAGGCAGCGAAAACAGTCTCTATGCCGGGCACTGGATGTTTACCAGCGGCAAAGGACTGACAGCAGAAGGGTTGTATAAAACCGATATGCTGACGGCAATGGCAGAGCAGAAAATGCTGAGCGTGGTAGGGAAACTGGTGGTACTGGTTGATAGCAGTAAGATTGGCGAACGCGCGGGAATGCTTTTTAGCCGTGCCGATCAAATCGATATGCTGATCACCGGCAAAAATGCTAACCCGGAAATCCTGCAACAACTGGAAGCGCAAGGGGTCAGCATTCTGCGTGTTTAAAGATGCTGGCGGAAAAATGTCACGGCAGCATCTAACTCCTCAGGCGTAATGCGGTGACGCACGCCTGGCTGCCATGAACAGGTTAGCAGTTTATCCCGCCCCGTCTCGCTTAAGGCCTGCTGCAAACGTAGTGATTCGTCGGCAGGCACGACGTCATCGTCAAGGCCATGCCACAGCAGTAGAGGTCTGTCACCAAGTTGTTCCAGGTGGTTTGTCGCTTCCCACTCTGCCAGCGGCGCGACAATGTTATTGAATTCATTCTGCTGTGCTGCCGTTTCAGGTATCAGCGGTGGAAACAGTGAACGGGCGAGCGATGTAAAATAGCCCGATCCCATCATGCTGGCGGTACATTTTACCGTGGGGTGGCGAGCGGTAATTCCCAGTGCCGTCATCGCGCCCATCGACGCGCCACCGACTGCCAGACGGTCATCACGCAGCCAGTTTTCTTCGGCTATTGCCGCACGTAAGGTAGTGAATTCCTGCATACTTTGTAGCAAGATTTGCCAGAATTGATTTAACCGCCGCGCTGCGTCGCCACTAAAACGGCTACCGTGATCGGGCGCATCCGGCATGATCACCCGCAAACCAGCCTGCGCCAGCGCAACGGCAAAATAGCTATACACCAGACTGGACGAAGTAAAGCCGTGATAAAAAATCACACACGGTAACGGGGTATCTTTTTGCCCGACAGGATAAGCATGAAGAACGGGAATATCTGCCAGCTCGCGTGATTCTATTTCAATCATCTGTCTCTCCTTTTTGTCTGGTATGACATGAAGAAATCCTTAGCACAAGTTTCTGCTGGCGGTATTAGTTCATAATGTTGAGATGTGGGTTACGCTTTCGTCACGTTTTCATTCGAAAATCGCGTACCAGGTAACAATTCGGGAACATTCCCCCAAAGTTAAATTAATAAGGCACTACACTATGGTTAGCAGGAAACGTAATAGCGTTATTTACCGGTTTGCCAGTTTATTATTGGTGCTGATGTTAAGTGCCTGTAGCGCACTGCAAGGTACGCCACAGCCAGCACCGCCAGTAACGGACCATCCGCAAGAGATTCGCCGCGACCAGACGCAAGGGTTACAGCGAATAGGTAGCGTAAGCACGATGGTTCGGGGTTCTCCGGATGACGCATTAGCAGAAATCAGAGCGAAAGCTGTCGCTGCAAAAGCTGATTATTACGTTGTCGTCATGGTGGACGAAACCATCGTGACAGGACAGTGGTATTCACAAGCCATTTTGTACCGTAAATAAATCAGACAACTTACATAGTCAGCTTTACATTGCTTTGCGTCCCTATGCGTTTACCTGTGCACAATAAATTACCGGCTGGAAGCTCGGGCGTTTATTACCGCGATGGAATGCCCTGCAACATGTGGGGAAACGAAAAATGGAGCTGACGATGAAACAATTAATTGCCTCACCCTCGCTGCAATTAGTGACTTATCCTGCGAGCGCCACGGCACAGTCTGCAGAATTCGCCAGTGCTGACTGCGTGACGGGCCTGAATGAAATAGGTCAGATCTCAGTTAGCAATATTTCAGGGGATCCGCAGGACGTGGAACGTATCGTGGCGTTAAAGGCCGATGAACAAGGTGCGTCATGGTACCGCATTATTACCATGTACGAAGACCAGCAGCCTGATAACTGGCGCGTACAGGCGATACTGTATGCGTGAGTGTCATCTACAGCAAATGAACAATGCCGGATGCGGCGCGAGCGCCTTGTCCGGCCTACAATTTTAAAATATTTCATTTAGTTAATCGAAACCAGCGTCGCATCAGTCGTATACGCTTACAAACACACTCCTCCCGTCGCCCGCAGCAATAAATCATTCTGGATCTGCTCTGACAACCGTACGCCGCCGCGCGTATCTAACATCACCTTACACCACGCCTGCGCCATTGGCGGAGAGGCATATTTCAACATTTGCGCACCGCAGCCCAGCAGGAATAGCTGATGAGTAATCTCTCGCCCCAATTCTTCAGCTGGCTTACGCAGCTGCTGCTGTAAACGACGAACCGCGCGATCAAAATAGCGATCCTGCCCTTTCACTTCCACAAATGCTTCCGACAATAAGTCGTATACGCCCGCTTGCTTATTGAGAACGCGCAGCACATCCAGGCACATAATATTGCCGGAACCTTCCCAAATACTGTTTACCGGCATCTCCCGGTAAAGCCGCGGCAGCTCGCTCTCCTCGCAATAACCAATGCCGCCCAGCACCTCCATCGCTTCGGCCACAAACGGAATGCCACGTTTGCAGATCACAAATTTCGCCGCAGGCGTAAATAAACGCGCCCACAGAGCTTCTTTGGCATCGGCGCGCCGGTCCCACGCTCGCGCAAGACGAAACAGCAACGCCGTTTGCCCTTCAAGCTGAAGTGCCATGCGACTTAAGACATGACGCATAAGAGGCTGTTGGATCAATGGATTACCAAAAACATGGCGTTGATGTGCATGGTAAATCGCCAGCGAAAATGCACGGCGCATCATGGCATGGCTACCCAGGGCGCAATCAAAACGCGTCATCCCACCCATTTTCAGGATCAGACGAATTCCTTCCCCTTCCTGCCCCAACAACCAGCCAATGGCATCCTGAAACTCCACTTCGCAGCTGGCGTTAGAGCGATTACCCAGCTTATCTTTCAGCCGCTCGAGGCGAATCGCGTTGCGTTGCCCGTCAGGCAAAAAGCGCGGCACAAAAAAGCAGGACAAACCGCCCGCGGTCTGTGCCAGCACCAGATGCGCATCGCTTTGCGGCACCGAGAAAAACCATTTATGCCCCACCAGCCGATAAGAACCATCGTCCAGACGCTCTGCGCGGGTGGTGTTGCTCATGACATCGGAACCGCCCTGCTTTTCCGTCATTCCCATGCCGATCAACAAGCCACGTTTTTGCCCACCTGGCAATAAGTGAGAATCGTAGCGATCGCTCAGCAGCGGCGTGGTCCAGTCCTGAAACGGCGCGGGTAACATCTGTAACAACAATGGCGTGGCGGCAAAGGTCATCGTTATCGGACATAACGACCCAGCCTCAACCTGCGCATGTAACATAAAACGCGCCGCGCGCGCCACAAATGCGCCGGAGCGAGCGTCTTCTTCCCAGGCAAGATTGTGCACCCGATTGGTACATAGCGCCTGCATCAGCAGGTGCCAGGCGGGGTGAAAACGCACATCGTCCAGACGGCGTCCTTGCGCATCGTAGCGCAATAATTCAGGCGGATTCACATTCGCCAGCCGCCCCAGTTCAAGGGATTCAGCCGTTCCTAACTGCTGACCAATACTGGCGAGAAAATCGCTATCCCAGCTAGCACCTTCACGCGTTACCGCTTCGCAAAGCGCGCCATCAGACAGGTATAAGTTGCTGTTATTTAATGGTATAGGTTGATTAAAAACGGTGTGAGTTTGCCAGTGCACTGTGTCTCCCTCCATCAATGGCAGTCACCATTAGTATGGTCACTGCCATGGATTCATGACAGAAAGAGATTGCTAAAACATTCTTATCCAGCAATGTAATGCGGAACGAAACGTGAGGTGTCTTTGGTGATCAGCGTGTTATCTTCACGGATCCCCATTCCGCACGCTTCATCATCGACAATCCAACTACCGATGAGTGTGTAGCTATCGCCAAATCGCGGCAGAGGTTGAAACGCCTGGTAGATCATCGGTTCATCGGCGTAATCACCATCAGCGTGGTCAACAACGTTATTCTGACCGTCGAAAATGGTGACGTTTCCGCCTTCGCGCGAGTAAATCGGTTTACGCACATAGCTTTCGCCAGCGGCAATCTGCGGTTTTTCACCATCGAACCAGGATGCAAGAAGGTTAGGATGACCAGGGAAGAAGCGCCAAAGCAGCGGCATTAGCCCTTTATTACTCAAGATACTTTTCCATAACGGCTCCACCCATTGCTCACGACGCTTGCGCAGCAGCGGGCCGTTATCGTCACGCATCATCCACTCCAGCGGATACAGCTTAAATGCACGCTGGATGACATTATCATCAAGATCGGTCAGTACGCCGCCGACGCCCAAACCGAGCTCTTCAATGTAGATAAACCGAGACTCCTGCCCTGCCTGCTCGGCGCAGTCCTGCAAGTACAGCACGGTACTCCTGTCTTCGTCGGTATCCTGACAGCAGCAAAAATAAAACGGTTCCCGACTGTAAAGCTCGCTAAAGCGTGAAATCAGGCGCTCCTGAATGGCATTGTACTGATCGGCATCGCGCGGAATAATGCCGCTGCACCGGGCATCTTCCAGCCACAACCACTGGAAATAAGCCGACTCGTACAATGAAGTTGGCGTATCGGCGTTGTACTCCAGCAACTTAACCGGTGCATTACCACACCAGGCAAAATCCATACGGCCATACAACGAAGGATCGCGTGCGCGCCAGCTTTCGGCGATCACATCCCAGTACAACGGCGGGATCGCCAGTTGCGTCAGGATCTCTTCATCTTTAACCGCGCGATCCACCACCTCCAGGCACATCTGATGCAGTTCCGCAGTCGGTTTTTCGATCTGCTCTTCAATCTGGCGCAGAGTAAAGCGGTAAGCCCGACTCTCATCCCAATAGATTTCATTGTCGATGATATGAAAGTCGAAACCGTTGTCGGCGGCGATCTGGTCCAGATCCCGCCGCACAGGAACGTTGTGTCTCAGCATGATTAGCCTCCCCAATGCCCACGGGCGCTGGAAGAACGACCATAGCCGCCGCGAGAAACGGTTGACGCTTTTTTGGTGGTAAAGCCGCCCGAAGAGTAAGACTCTTTTTTGCCAGAACCGGAGCGCCAGGAGTAATCACCGGAAGTGTTGCGCCAGACGGGGCGGGAAGCAAATGAGGATCCGCCGCTGTTATAGACGAACGGCTCATCGCGATCTTTACGAATAACCCGGCTTAACAAAAATCCAGAAACGACCGGGATCCAACTCTGTTCAACATTGTCGTAGTAGCAATTTTCGTACTTAGACTGACAATTATGCTGAGTCATATTCTTCGGAACATCGGCATAAAATGCCGCTTTGGCGTTGTTCCAGCCATGAGCACAGATATCTAAATTATTACCATCATCAATACAATCCTGCACAGTCGCGTAAAACGTTCCGTCGCCGTCGTTATCGACATCGCCACTATCGCCACAACCTTTCAATACGAAAAAAGCGGCACCGCCCATTAGCGCCAACGTTAAGTATTTTTGTGCGTAGCGATTGCGGCGCGGCTCAAAAGGATTATGCGGTCTACCAATGCGACTGATTGCCCCATGTCCGATATTTTTGTTATTTCTGGATTTGCGTTTTCTGGCCATGATCGTCCATTACCATGTCATACAAGCTGCATTAAAAATACCGCCAGCCAGCGCGGCGGTTCCCATAAACATTCCTGCTGCGGTATTGTGATTAATAATTTTTTCGCTTAATGCGGGCATATAAAGCCTGACGCCAGCAAAAACGAGTAATTGAATCACCAGAGCAATCCCGCCCCATGCGAAATAGTCTGGAATACTCACCGCATTGATTGCCGCACTGGATAAGGGGATCACGTACCCCAACAATGTTCCGCTGAACGCCAGTGCCGCCGCGGTGTTATTGTTTTTGATTAACTGCCATTCGTTGTGCGGTGTAATTTTGGAGTAGATAAACAGGAAAATAATCACCATCGCCACGCCAATAAAAAAATAGGCACTAAAGGCAAGAAGTGAATCCAGTATATGCATTGTAAACGTCCTTGTAATTAACCAATAATATGAAGTGATGTCAGCGGGATATCGACCCCCAGCGCGCGCGAAAATAACCACTCCGGCTCGCCGAGATCGTTAAAAGATTCCTCACCATTTAACAGCAAATATTCGTAAGTATCTCCGGTCACCTGCCGTTGGTAGCCCATGTTAAAATTATGCACTTCCCATTTGGCATGGTTTTGATTTTCTACTTTTTCCAGCATGTAGACGGGTTCGATATTTCCCGGTTCTTCGCTGTTAAAAAATCGCTGCCAGCGTTTTTCCTGCCAGTTTAAGGTCATTGCCCCCATCGCTTTGGCGTTGATCGCCTCGCGCCAGTGACTCTCTTTACTGATACCGTAGCTCTCTTCATAGACAAAGAGCTTGATATCATCAATGTCATCAATATCTTCGCCGCCAGTGGTATTGATTTGCAGGAACTCATCGCCCGAAGTGTAGTAACGGAAAATCTGGCTACCCCCGCCCAGATCGATGCAACTGACGGCGGCCACGGTATATTCTTCACCCGGTAGCTCGATCAGCAATGCATCTTCCAGCAAACGAAACGCTAACGTATCGAGCGTAAAACCACTATTGAGATGCAGACCCAACGGACCGCGAGCGATAGCAGGCTTATTATCCTTGCCAAACAGACGCTGGAAAAAACCAGACATATTTTATCCTTAAAATAGTTGCCAGCCTTGCAGTGAGGCTGGCAAAAAATTACTCGCCCTGTTGGCGTTGCAGTCTTGCTAATACATCCTGGGCGCTACTTTTATTGCTACCGCCAATTCCGGCTTCCGCCAGCTTTTCATCGAGATCGCGACCGTCTGCGACTTTTTCCAACTGTGCGGCAGCATCCAGGCGAGCCTGACGTTCGGCCTGACGCGTTTGCAGGCGTTTTAAGGATTCTGCCGCTGTCGAAACGCTGGAAGATGCGCCAACAGTAGAGGTCGTTACAGCCTGTTGTGCACGCTGCATGGCTTCAGTGGCTTTAACGACTTCCATTTGCTGCTCAAACTGAGCGATACGCTGCGCTGTCGCTGTAACTGCTTTTTCCACGCCATCACGAGAGACTTCCAGATTCGACAACACTTGCTCTTCAGCGGTAATGAGATTCTCAAGGCGCGCGATTTCTTCAGCAACTTCGTTAATCAACGACGGATTCACGTTCTTGCTTAACGCTTCCAGCGCACGAGCTTCCAGACTGGCTTTGCGCTCACGTAAATCTTTCAGCTTATCGTGACTTAATTTCACTCGCGCCAGCAGATCAACGCGAGATTTTCCGGCTTTATCGAGTTCAGCTTTAGCGTCACGAATATGCTGTTCCAGCATGCGCACGCCCTGGGTTTCTTCAATGGACTCTTCCGCCTGGGAGATAAACGATTTCCCCAGCGTAAATAAACTTTTTAAAATTCCCATAAATACCCGTCCTTGTAATTAGTGTGAATATTCTTCTGTAATTTCAGCCAGATCCAATGCGTTATCTACCAGCGAGGTTATCTCAAGCAGGATATCTTCAAGAGAAGATTTAAGCGATAACGCACCGAAAACAATGTAATACTCTTCCTGTTGCACGCTGGAGATCCCTACCGATGACAACGGCATCATCTTCTGATTTCTTAATAAGAAGGTATTAAATTCATCTGGATTGCTGATACTACTTACCGGACAAATAAAGGTTTCGATGATCATTTGGCGGGAAGTAAAAAGAATACTGATTTGCAAATCGCCATAATCATTCATTTTAATAATTAATGCGCTTTCGCTATTTGTTACATCAATATTTTGTTCAGGTACAGTTTGCAGCGCCGTCGCCAGCGCCAACGGATTCCATGTCATATATTATTCCATATAGATTAAGTTTAAATATTAATAAAATAAATATTTGCAGTACGTAATTATCTTACCAGCTATAGACAAAAAAAAACCATCCAAATCTGGATGGCTTTTCATAATTCAGAGGAACTAGCTGCGCTGACGAACCGCTTCAAATAAGCAAATTCCGGTTGCAACCGAAACGTTCAGGGAAGAAACACTTCCTGCCATTGGGATGCTGATCAACTCATCGCAATGTTCACGGGTCAGGCGACGCATACCTTCACCTTCCGCGCCCATCACCAGCGCCAGGCGTCCGGTCATTTTGCTCTGATAGAGTGTATGATCCGCCTCGCCTGCCGTACCGACGATCCAGATATTCTCTTCCTGCAACATACGCATGGTGCGCGCCAGATTAGTCACCCGAATCAGCGGAACGCTTTCTGCCGCACCACAGGCCACTTTTTTCGCCGTGGCGTTGAGCTGTGCGGAGCGATCTTTCGGCACAATCACCGCATGAACACCAGCGGCGTCCGCGCTACGCAGGCACGCGCCGAGGTTGTGCGGATCGGTTACGCCGTCGAGGATCAGCAGGAACGGTTGATCGAGCGAAGCGATCAGATCCGGCAGATCGTTTTCCTGATACTGCCGTCCTGGCTTCACACGAGCGATAATGCCCTGATGCACGGCACCGTCGCTTTTCTCATCGAGATATTGGCGGTTTGCCAACTGGATAACCACGCCCTGAGACTCAAGGGCGTGAATCAGCGGTAACAGACGTTTATCTTCACGGCCTTTTAAAATAAAGACTTCCTGAAAACGTTCAGGGGCGCGCTCCAGCAGGGCCTGCACTGCATGGATGCCGTAAATCATTTCGCTCATTAATGTACTCGTTATTTACGTTTTACCGGGAGCGCCACGCTTGCCCGGCCTACGGATAATTCACCCTCTTCTGTTTGAAGAGGGTAATGATCACTCTGCCACTTTTTTCTTCGCCGCACGCTTCGCTTTGGTCGCTGCGGCTATTTTCTGCGTTTTCACCGATGGCTTTTTCGCTTTTCTCGCGTCTTTCTTCGCTGCTTTCGGCTTCGGTTTTTTCTCGCCGCGAAAGGCGCTGTCTGGCTCAAAGTTGACCTTTTTGCCGACCTGACGCCGCTTGCCGCCTTTTTTGCCTGCATCGCCTTTTTTCGCTTTCTCGCGCGCCGTTTTACCGACGTTGCGCGGTGCGCGTTCGCTGGAGATCAGGCTAAAGTCGATTTTGCGCTCGTCCATATTAACCGCTTCAACGCGAACTTCCACGCGATCGCCCAGGCGATAAGTCTGGCCGCTGGATTCACCCATCAGGCGTTGCCCTACCTGGTCAAAGCGATAGTAGTCATTGTCCAGCGAAGAGACATGGACCAGACCATCAATGAACAAGTCGTCCAGACGGACGAAGAAGCCAAAGCCAGTGACGCTGGAAATTACGCCTTTAAAGACGTTACCTACCTGGTCGAGCATGAAGTCACACTTCAGCCAGTCAGACACATCGCGCGTTGCTTCATCGGCACGACGTTCCGCCATCGAACAGTGCTGACCCAGTTGCAGCATCTCTTCCATCGAATAATGGTAGCCGCCGGTTTCAGTGGTGTTGCCCTGATGCCCCTGCTCTTTCGCCAGCAGATATTTAATGGCGCGGTGCAACGTCAGGTCAGGATAACGACGAATCGGCGAAGTAAAGTGCGCATAGGACTGCAATGCCAGACCGAAGTGACCACGGTTTTCCGGATCGTAAATCGCCTGTTTCATCGAGCGCAAAAGCATGGTTTGCAGCATTTCTGCATCAGGACGATCGGCAACCGATTCCAGTAACTCTGCATAGTCGCGCGGTTCCGGCTTGTTACCGCCCGGCAATTCCAGCCCCAGCTCCGCCAGCACTGAACGGAAAGAGGTAATCGCTTCGGTGCTCGGCTTGTCGTGAATACGGAACAGTGCCGGTTCTTTGGCTTTCTCAACGAAACGCGCCGCCGAGATATTCGCCAGAATCATGCACTCTTCAATTAACTTGTGGGCGTCGTTACGCTGAGTCTGTTCGATACGTTCAATACGGCGTTCAGCGTTGAAAATGAACTTCGCTTCTTCGCTCTCAAATGAGATCCCACCGCGTTCTTCACGGGCTTTATCCAGCACTTTATAGAGGTTATGTAACTCTTCGAGATGCTTAACCAGCGGCGCATACTGCTCGCGCAGATCCTGATCGCCTTGCAGTATATGCCAGACTTTGGTGTAGGTCAGACGCGCGTGAGAACTCATCACCGCTTCGTAGAATTTGTAGCCAGTCAGGCGGCCTTTCGACGAAACCGTCATCTCGCACACCATACACAGGCGGTCTACCTGCGGGTTGAGCGAGCACAGGCCGTTAGAGAGCACTTCCGGCAGCATCGGGATAACCTGCGAAGGGAAGTACACCGACGTACCACGATTACGCGCTTCTCTGTCCAGCGGCGTTGGCGGACGCACATAGTAGCTGACGTCGGCAATCGCGACCCATAAACGCCAGCCGCCGCCGCGTTTTTTCTCACAGTAAACTGCATCGTCAAAGTCACGGGCGTCTTCGCCATCAATGGTGACCAGCGGTAAATCGCGCAGATCGACACGGCCCGCTTTTGCTTCTTCCGGCACTTCTTCTTTCAGCCCGGCAACCTGTTGCTCAACAGCCTGCGGCCAGATGTACGGAATTTCATGGGTACGCAGAGCAATATCAACCGCCATGCCGGTGCCCATATTATCGCCCAGCACTTCGACGATTTTACCCACCGCTTTGGTACGGCGAGTCGGGCGTTGAGTCAGTTCAACCACCACCACAAAGCCCATCCGCGCGCCCATGATCTGATCGGGCGGGATTAAGATATCGAAGCTCAGACGGCTATCGTCAGGAACCACAAAGCCGACGCCCGCTTCGGTGAAGTAGCGACCAACAATCTGGCTGGTTTTTGGCACCAGTACGCGGACAATACGCGCTTCACGACGACCTTTACGGTCAGCGCCCAGCGGCTGAGCCAGCACCTGATCGCCATGAATGCAGGTTTTCATCTGCTCGCTGGAGAGATACAAATCATCTTTACGCCCTTCAACTCGCAGAAAGCCGTAGCCATCACGGTGGCCAATAACGGTACCTTTCACCAGGTCGAGGCGTTCCGGCAGCGCATAGCACTGACGGCGAGTGAAAACCAGTTGACCATCGCGCTCCATCGCGCGCAGGCGGCGACGCAGGCCTTCAAGCTGCTCTTCGCCTTCAATGTGCAGTTCTACCGCCAGCTCATCACGGCTGGCCGGTTTTTCACGTTTGGTTAAATGTTCGAGGATAAATTCCCGACTAGGGATGGGATTCGCGTATTTTTCAGCTTCGCGTTCCTGGAAAGGATCTTGTGACATCTCGGTTCCTCCGTTGTCATCTCTGATGAAGATTTTCGTCACTCCACCAGCAATAATTTATAAAGCGGTTGATTCTCTTCAACCAAATCGGCAAGCGTGTAGTTATCCAGTTCCGTAAGAAAACTTTGCACGGCCTTAGAAAGCGCCTGTTTCAACCGACAGGCAGGTGTAATGTGGCAAAACTCACTGCTGCAATTCACCAGCGATAAAGGTTCCAGCTCACGCACCACATCACCAATACGTATCGCACTCGCCGGTTTACCCAGGCGAATGCCGCCATTTTTTCCACGAACAGCAGTCACGTAGCCGGCACGACTAAGTTGATTGATTATTTTGACCATATGATTACGGGAGACGCCGTAGACGTCAGTCACTTCAGAAATACTGGTCATCCGCCCTTCTGGCAATGACGCCATGTAGATCAGCGCACGTAATCCGTAATCAGTGAAACTCGTTAACTGCACATCAACCTCAAAAGGGAAATCGGGGAAAAATACATTTATATTGATGATAAACCAGCCACAAGCTGTGTCGCTAATTTATTTCAGTTCGGGGAAGGAAAAAAGCGAGGATTTAACACTGTGTCGGATAGCGTAATGGCTTAACCGACACAGCAATGTATCACACTGTTAGCCCGGCAGGCAAAATATCTGCCAGGCGTACCAGAATTACGCGTCGAACGGGTCGCGCAGAATCATGGTTTCAGTACGATCCGGACCGGTAGAGATGATATCGATCGGCACACCGGTCAGCTCTTCAATGCGCTTGATGTAGTTCAGTGCCGCCTGCGGCAGGCCACTACGATCTTTCACGCCGAAGGTGGATTCAGACCAGCCCGGCATGGTTTCGTAAATCGGCTCTACACCTTTCCAGTCGTCAGCTGCCAGCGGAGTGGTAGTCACTTCACGACCATCCGGCATACGGTAAGCCACGCAGAGTTTAACCTCTTTCAGGCCATCCAGAACGTCCAGTTTAGTCAGGCAGAAGCCAGACAGGGAGTTCAGCTGTACCGCACGACGAACGGCAACGGTGTCCAGCCAGCCGGTACGACGACGACGACCCGTAGTTGCGCCGAATTCGTTACCCTGCTTGCAGAGGAACTCGCCAGTTTCATCAAACAGTTCGGTCGGGAACGGACCTGCACCCACACGAGTGGAGTAAGCTTTGAGGATACCCAAAACGTAATCAACATAACGCGGGCCCAGGCCGGAACCGGTCGCCACGCCACCAGCAGTAGTGTTGGAAGAAGTTACGTACGGATAAGTGCCGTGGTCGATATCCAGCAGCGTACCCTGCGCACCTTCAAACATGACGAAATCGCCACGCTGACGCGCCTGGTCGAGCAGATCAGAAACGTCAACAACCATAGAAGTCAGGATGTCGGCAACAGCCATCGTATCATCCAGAACTTTCTGGTAATCAACCGCTTCAGCTTTGTAGTAGTTAACCAACTGGAAGTTGTGATATTCCATCACTTCTTTCAGTTTTTCAGCGAAGGTTTCTTTGTCGAAAAGGTCGCCAACACGCAGACCGCGACGTGCCACTTTATCTTCATAAGCAGGCCCGATACCTCGACCGGTGGTGCCGATCGCTTTCGCGCCACGCGCTTTCTCACGCGCGTTATCCAGCGCAACGTGATAATCAAGGATCAGCGGACATGCTTCGGACAGCAGCAGACGCTCACGAACGGGGATGCCACGGTCTTCCAGTTCTTTCATCTCTTTCATCAGCGCAGCCGGAGACAGCACAACACCGTTACCGATGATGCTGGTTACATTCTCGCGGAGAATACCTGATGGAATAAGATGGAGAACGGTTTTTTCACCGTTGATTACGAGAGTATGGCCTGCGTTGTGACCGCCCTGGTAGCGTACAACATATTTAGCCCGTTCAGTCAGAAGATCGACGATCTTACCTTTACCTTCGTCACCCCATTGGGTGCCCAGTACGACGACGTTGTTACCCATTTTTCAAAATCACCGTTTGCTTAAAAATGGATTCTACCATCGCTTTTTCAGAGTTACAGCACTTTTTGCACTCAAAAATGACCTCGATCAGTCTATTTTTTGTTCAGCCAATCGTTTTCCTCAACATGTAGTAGACCACAACGCCCGCAACCACAAGTCCACCGCCAAAACGACGTAAAATATTATCGGGCAAATTGGTCATCGCAGAGATCATCTTCTTCCATGCCTTCGGGTAAAGCATCGGCCCTAAACCTTCCAGTACCAAAACCAGGGCAAGCGCCAGCCAGATTGTCGAATTCATTCATTATCCTTATAGAAAAAGAAAACCACCGACATCCCTGAGGATGCGGTGGCTTTATTGACCTGTACCGCAGTCGTTATATTAACGCGTTGCGGAAGTCGGCGTCTTCATGTAGCGGAAGAAATCGCTGTCCGGGCTCATGACCATCACGTCCTGATTGCCAGAGAAGCTGTTCTCATAAGCACGCAGGCTACGGATAAATGCGTAGAAGTCCGGATCTTTACTAAATGCATCAGCAAACAGTTTGGCTGCTTCTGCATCGCCTTCACCACGCATGATGCGGCCCTGACGCTCAGCTTCTGCCAGCGTTCTGGTCACTTCATAGTCGGCAGTTGCACGCAGTTTTTCCGCTTCTTCCTGACCTTGTGAACGGTGACGACGCGCTACCGCTTCACGCTCGGCGCGCATACGGTTGTAGATCGCTTCAGACACTTCGGTCGGCAGGTTGATCTGCTTAATTCGCACATCGACAACTTCAATACCCAGCGCCGCCATACTGTTCGGGTTGATGACCGGAACTTTGCCCTTCGTCTCAGCCGTTACGCGCTCTGCCGCTTCGGCAATGGCGTTATCTGCCGCCGGGGTAGTAACTTCATCTTCTGTACCCGCAGAACCGGAGTTCAGCGCGTCACGTACTTCGAGGGTCAGACGACCACGGGAATCGGTGACGATGTCTTTCACGTCCAGACGACCAATTTCAGAACGCAGACGGTCAGAGAACTTACGTTTCAACAGCACTTCCGCTTGCGAAATGTCGCCACCGCCCGTTGCCAGGTAGTAACGGCTGAAATCGCTGATACGCCATTTGATGTAAGAGTCGACGATCAGGTCTTTCTTCTCTTTGGTCACAAAGCGGTCGGCCTGGTTGTCCATGGTCTGAATACGTGCGTCGAGCATTTTCACCGTTTCAATGAACGGTATCTTGAAATGCAGACCCGGCTCATAAACCAGAGGTTTGTTGTCATCGTCACGCAGTACCTTACCAAAACGCAGCGTAATACCGCGCTCACCTTCTTTGACGACAAAGACAGACATGTAAAGCACTACCAGCACGATGATGATAATCGCGATAACTGACTTACGCATCATTATTCCCCCTGACGCTGGTAGTCGTTACGCTGCGCGTTGGCGCGGCGTTGGTCCATAATATCGCCCTGACTGGTGGACGACGTGTTGCTTGCTCCACTGGTTGTGGTGGAAGAGGCTGGCGGCAGACGCAGCAGATTGCTGGCACCGTTATCGCTCTTCGCCGCAGGGGCGTTACCACCTTTCAGCATCTGGTCTAATGGCAGAACCATCAGGTTGCCACCTTTATCGTTAACCAGCACTTTGCGGGTGTTGCCCAACACTTTTTCCATCGTCTCGATATACAGACGCTCGCGAGTAATTTCCGGCGCGGCTTTATATTCCGGCAGAAGTTTAGCAAAGCGCGCCACTTCACCCTGAGCTTCCAGGATGGTCTGGGCCTTGTACGCACGCGCCTCTTCGAGGATACGTTGCGCCTGACCGTTCGCACGCGGCTGAACTTCGTTGGTATACGCTTCTGCTTCACGAATGTATTGCTGTTCGTTTTCACGCGCGGCAATCGCATCGTCAAACGCCGCTTTTACTTCTTCCGGCGGACGAGCAGCCTGGAAGTTGACGTCCAGCAGCGTGATACCCATGTCATACGGACGAATCGTCTCTTCCAGTTCGCGCTGAGTATCGCTACGAATCACGGTACGACCTTCCGTCAGAATGCGGTCCATGGTGTATTTACCGATAACCCCGCGTAGGGCGCTGTCGGTAGCCTGACGCAGGCTGTCATCCGGGCTGGTCACGCTATACAGATATTTTTCCGGATCGGTGACGCGGTACTGCACGTTCATCTCAACGCGCACTACGTTCTCGTCCGACGTCAGCATCACACCAGAAGCTGCCAGTTCACGCACGGCTTCCACGTTCACCGGTTTGACTTCGTCAATAAACGTCGGTTTCCAGTTCAGACCCGGCTCAACCAGATGGCTGAATTTACCAAAGCGTGTTACCACGCCGCGTTCGGCTTCTTTAATGGTATAGAAACCACTGGCCGCCCAGATAATGACAATCGCTGCCGCTGCGATGGTAACGACGCGACCGCCAAGCTGCGGGCGCGGGCCTTGCGATGAACTGCCACCGCCAGATCCGGTGCCTTTACCGCCGCCCAGACCACCGAGCTTTTTGCTCAGTTTGCGGAAGATATCATCTAAATCAGGTGGCCCTTGATCGCGACCGCCTTTGTTTCCATTTCCCTCAGAGTTGCCGCCAGGTTTGCTGCTTCCCCACGGGTCGCGGTCTTGTCCGTTATTACCGGGCTGATTCCACGCCATGTTTGTGCTCCATATTTGTTATGCGGTGATCCCTGTTGTCTTTCGACGCCAGAGGATATGACTCCACGCTTCAGACGCTACGCCGTTAGATCAGGTAATCGATCAACGCCGGTTCTTGTTTACAGAGGCGACGCCAGTCAACGATCGGCATACGAACTTGCAGACTTACGCTGCCGTCCTCCTCCATCCACTCTTTTTCTATTGCCTGAAGCTGATAAAAACGACTTCTCAGGCGCCCTTCCTGCGGCGGCAGACGCAATGTATGCTGCGCCACCTCGCCGGAAAGACGCTCCGTCAAAGCCTGAAAAAGCTGTGGTATCCCCGCTCCGGTCTGCGCAGAAAGCCAGACACGGATCGGTTTGTTCTCTTCATCTCTGTCAATACGCGGTTCGAAATCGTCCAGCATATCGATCTTGTTCATCACCAGCAGGGTTGGGATCTCGTGAGCGTCGATCTCTTCAAGAACCGTATTCACCGCTTCGATGTTTTCTTGTACACGCACATCCGCCGCGTCAATGACGTGCAGCAGCAATGTGGCTTGCCGCGTCTCTTGTAACGTGGCTTTAAATGCCGCCACCAGATCGTGCGGCAGGTGGCGAATAAACCCTACGGTATCTGCCAACACGGTTTCACCGACATCCGCAACGTCAATACGCCGCAACGTCGGGTCGAGGGTGGCAAACAACTGGTCTGCCGCGTAGACCCGCGCTTCGGTGATGCGATTGAAAAGAGTAGATTTACCGGCGTTGGTATATCCCACCAGCGAAACAGTAGGAACGTCGGCTTTGATACGCGATTGCCGCCCCTGCTCACGCTGCTTTTCAACTCTTTCCAGGCGCGACTGTATCTGCACGATGCGATTACGCAACAAACGACGGTCGGTTTCGAGCTGGGTTTCACCCGGACCACGCAAACCAATCCCGCCTTTCTGTCTTTCAAGGTGGGTCCAGCCACGCACCAGGCGCGTAGCCAGATGGCGCAACTGCGCCAACTCAACCTGCAACTTACCCTCATGGGTACGCGCACGTTGGGCGAAAATATCTAAAATAAGGCCGGTGCGGTCGATGACACGACACTCGCACAAACGCTCCAGGTTACGCTCCTGCGCCGGGCTCAGGGCATGGTCAAAAAGAACGACCGAAGCTCCCGTCGCTTTTACGGCTTCCGCAATTTCAACTGCTTTACCTTCACCTACAAAATACTTTGGGTGCGGCGCTTTACGGCTACCGGTAATCACCTGCAATGCTTCGACACCGGCGGAAGAGACCAGAGATTCAAACTCCTGGAGGTCTTCCATATCTTTGTCTTGCGTAAAATAGATGTGTACCAGTACCGCCTGCTCACCAGCATCATAACGGTCAAACAAGCGTATAACCCTCTAAATAGATCAGCGGGGAACGCAGGATCGCTGGCTCCCCGTGTAAAAAAACAGCCCGAAACCTTATTCGGTTTCTTCGCTGTCCTGTTGCGCGGAAGTATTCTGCGCGCTGCTACCATGATGATAGTTACTGCTGGTACCGCCACCGGCGTTGTTACTGTGATGAGAAACCGGGCGAGACGGGACAACAGTAGAAATCGCGTGCTTGTAAACCATCTGGCTGACCGTGTTTTTCAACAGGATCACGAACTGATCAAAAGACTCGATTTGTCCTTGCAGCTTAATACCATTCACCAAATAAATAGAAACTGGAACACGTTCCCGACGCAGTGCGTTCAGGAACGGATCTTGTAAAGATTGCCCCTTAGCCATTCTCTCTTTTCCTTATATGCTTATTTGTACTTTGAATCTTTCGATTCTGAAAAAATTGCGCACGATACGTCTCAATTGTACACATTCAGCCTGCGATAGCACCAACAACCTGTAATACGTCGTCACGCGCCTGTTCTGGTTTTTCACTGTCAAGCCAGTGAACCCCTTCCCAACCACGCAGCCAGGTTATCTGCCGCTTCGCCAACTGTCTCGTGGCGCAAACACCTCGATAAACCATTTCATCGTATGAGATTTCGCCTTCAAGGTAAGACCACATCTGGCGATAACCCACGCAACGAATGGAAGGCAAATCCGTATGCAAATCTCCTCGGGCAAAAAGCGCCCGGACTTCTGCTTCAAAACCTGAAGCCAACATCTGATGAAAACGCTGCTCAATTCGTTGATGGAGCAGTTCACGGCTCGCCGGGGCGATGGCGAACTGATGCACCTGATACGGTAGAGCGTCTCCTGACGTTTGCGTCAGTTCCGTTAAAGTTTTACCCGAAATGAAAAAAACTTCCAGTGCCCGGGAAAGCCTTTGTGGATCATTTGGATGAATCCTTGCTGCCGCAACCGGATCGATCTCCTGAAGTTGACGATGCAATGACTCCCAACCTTGCTCTGCCGCCTGTTGCTCAATTCTGGCCCGTACTTCCGGGTCTGCCGACGGTAGCGGCGACAACCCTTCCAGCAATGCCTTGAAATACAACATCGTACCGCCCACTAACAGTGGGATCCGCCCCGCCGCGGTGATATCGGCCATTTCCGCCAGCGCATCGCGGCGAAAATCAGCAGCCGAGTAAGCCTGCGACGGATCGCGAATATTCAGCAATCGGTGCGGCGCGGCGAGTAACTCTTCAGCGTTCGGCTTCGCCGTCCCGATATCCATCCCTTTGTAAATAAGGGCAGAATCAACGCTTATCAACTCTACTGGTAAAATTTTACGCAGCTCAATGGCTAACGCCGTTTTACCGGAGGCCGTCGGCCCCATCAAAAAAATCGCCTTAGGCAGGCTCGCCTTACTGATATCACTCATCTTTCAGGGCTTTTATCGCCGGATGTAAATCAACAGATTGTAACAGACCACCCGGCGGCGTTTTCACAAGTTGCGGACATAACCGTTCCACGTCCGCCAGCAGGGTTATGGCCTGTGCCATTGACCACTGCGCATGTTCGCTCATCAGATTTCGTGCAATCCACTGCGCAATATTGCCAGGTTCGAATACGGACTGCTTCGCCAGGTAGCCTATCAGTTCAGGAATCAAGATTTGTAAATTTTGTTGGCGTAAGGGTAAAGGCACGGCCCTGATGGTCACATGCTGTGCATCGGACTGGAAATCAATACCCAATTCCGCCAGGGCAGACTGCGCTTTTTCTAATGCCGATTTTTCTTCACCAGAAACTTTTAGCCGCAACGGAATAAGCAGCGGCTGGGCGCAAACTGGCGCTTCACCCGGCGTCAATTGTGCCTGACGCAGCCAACGTTCTGCCACTGGCAAGGATAAAAGTGAAATGTTGCCATCGCGCTCAAGCAACGCACAGTCGGAATGGACGATAGTCAGTACCCGACCAAAACTCTGACTGTTCGCCGCAAGTGCAGGTTCCTGCGGTTCTGGCGCTTTTGGTTTTTGCATCGGCGCGGGCGTTTGCAAAAGCTGGCGATACACTTCACCTTGCTGTTTCTGGTAACCTGGCTGCGCATTCGGCCAGGGGGCAGCCGGACGACTGCCTGAGGCGGGCGCAGGAGAGTAGCGCGGAGCTACCGGCTCACGAACTGCCGGTTCAGCAAAGTGATTGCGCCCCGCCGCCACGCGATTTTCCGGAATGGCACGCGGTGCAGGTTGTGGTTCATCGTCCAGCGGTAGCGGCGTTTCCAGTTGCTGTTGTAGCACGCTCAGCACGCCCTGATAGATAAAGTCATGCACCAGACGCGACTGATGGAAACGCACTTCGTGTTTGGCGGGATGCACGTTGACATCCACCTGATGTGGGTCGATCTCCAGATACAGCACAAATGCCGGTTGCTGATCGGCCCTCAGTTTGTCTTCACAGGCCTGGCGGATCGCGTGATTGATCAGACGATCGCGCATCATGCGACCATTCACGTAGCAATACTGAATTTCCGCCAGTGCGGGCGTGGTGTGATTCGGATCTGCCACCCAGCCGCGCAGCGTGAGATCGCCGTGTTGCCATTCAATCGCCAGCGCTTGTTCGAGAAAAGCGGTACCGCAAATCGCGCCTAAGCGCCGTTCTTTTTGCCCACCTTCCGACACTGCGCGGTACTGACGCACAATTTTACCGTTATGCGACAGGTTGATCGTGACGTCGAAACGCGCCAGCGCAATGCGGCGGATGATCTCATCAATGTGGTTAAATTCGGTTTTCTCGGTGCGCAGGAATTTGCGCCGCGCCGGGGTGTTGTAGAACAGATCCAGCACCTCCAGCGTCGTTCCCACAGGATGCGCCGCCGGTTTTACCGTCACGTCCATATCGCGCCCTTCGGCATAGGCCTGCCAGGCTTCCTGCTGTTCTGCGGTACGTGAAGTGAGCGTCAGGCGGGAAACCGAACTGATACTCGCCAGCGCCTCACCGCGAAAGCCCAGGCTGATAATGGCTTCGAGATCGTCCAGAGAGGCGATTTTACTGGTGGCATGACGAGCCAGCGCCAGCGCCAGCTCATCTTTTTTGATACCGCAGCCGTTATCACGAATGCGGATAAGTTTCGCCCCACCGCGTTCGATATCAATATCGATACGCGTCGCACCTGCATCGAGGCTGTTTTCCACCAGTTCTTTGACTACCGACGCAGGTCGCTCGACCACCTCACCTGCGGCAATCTGGTTCGCCAGTTGTGGCGGTAAGACCTGAATTGGCATCAATAATCCTTAGTTTGGCAGCGTGCGATCTGGCGTCGTCACCGTACTGGCCGTTTGTGCCGCTGCCCCCTGCGGCGCAGATTGCATCGGATGCGCAAGGAAATAATTGCGCAGGCCTTTGTAAATGGCTTCTGCCAGCTGTTGTTGGTAATCGTCGCTCGCCAGCAAACGTTCTTCGCTGTTGTTGCTGATAAAACCGGTTTCGACCAGTACTGATGGGATATCCGGCGAACGCAGAACGCCGAGACTCGCGTGTTCTGGTCGGCGTTTATGTATTTCGCCGATGCGTTGCAACTGACTGATCATACTGGTCGCCACATCATACCCTACCCGCTGGGAATGACCGAACTGTAAATCCAGCACCGCCTGGCTTAAATACGGGTCAGACTGACTGTTCGCCAGCACATCGCCCGCTCCGCCCAGCAGCTCCGACTGTTTCTCGTGCTGCTCCAGCCAGCTGGCCATTTCGCTGTTGGCGCGACGGTTAGAGAGCACCCATACGGAAGCGCCAGTCGCACTGCGGTTCGGTGCGGCATCAGCGTGAATCGACACGAGGAAATTGGCGTTTTGCTTACGTGCCACATCGCTGCGCCCCATCACCGAGATAAAGTAATCACCGTCACGGGTTAAAACGCCCTTAAACATCGGATCGTCATTGAGCAAAGTACGCAATTTACGCGCGATGGCGATGGTGACATTTTTCTCCCGCGTACCACCGGGGCCGATAGCGCCAGGGTCCTGACCGCCGTGTCCGGCATCAATAGCGATGATAATTTTATCGCCAGTGTTAGCCGTCGCGCGCGCAGCCGGTCGCGTTACCGTATTACTGCTGATAACACCCGTAGTGCGGTTACTTTCAGTTTTAAACGGATTGCGCGCTGGTTCACTGACGCGCGGTGCGACAACCGCAGGCGTTTCAACGCGTTTCGCAACCACAGGCGGCGGAGGAGGCGGTGGCGGCGCATCGGCGTTAATCGTAAAGACGACAGTGTAATTGCTGCCATTCTGCCGCTTCACCGCTTCGGTTTTACCGTTTTCGGTAAGATCGACCACCAGCCGTAGCGTTTGTGCATCTTTAGGCGTTCCGGAGCGAATCGCCTTCACCAGATTATTACCGCTGAACAACAATGGCAGTCCCTGAATCACGCCCGTTTGTTTGATATCGAGCGCCACGGTGCGTTTGCTTTGATGGCTAAACGCATAATCAGGATCGCCAATAAAACTCAACGTTATCCGCGCCTGTTGATTACCGTTAGAAACCTGAATATCAGAGAGCGTCGCGGCACCCACGTGCGCGCACAGCAGCAGCAACGTCGCTACCAACCAATTTCTGATGCGATACATCATCCCGCCACCTTTCAAAGGTTAACCGGCTAAACGCGCCAGCAACAATTCACCCGCAGAGGAAACCGCACTCACGCGCGCCTCACGGCCTTGTGCCTGATAATCAATGTGTATTTCGACATCCGGGTCAGGAAGAACACCTGTACCTTGTTGTGGCCACTCCACCAGGCAGATGGCATCGTTGGCAAAATAATCGCGGATCCCCATAAACTCCAGCTCCTCGGGATCGGCAAGGCGGTACAAATCAAAGTGATAAACCATTAAATTGTCGAGCGTATAGGGTTCGACCAGCGTATAAGTGGGGCTTTTGACATTACCCTGATGACCCAGAGCCTGTAAAAAGCCCCGGCTAAAGGTGGTTTTACCTGCGCCTAAATCGCCATACAGATAGATTACGGTTGCGCCATCGCAGGCTTTCGCTACCCGCTCGCCCAGGTCTAATGTTGCCTGCTCATCAGGGAGCGGAATTACTCGATTCATCATGGTTTTTATCAGTCACTTCCGGGTTAACAATACGCTGTAGCGTGGAAAAGAGATCGGTCGCCAGCATTCCGCGCGTTCCAAAACGCGCCGCCAGTACGTCAGCTGCCGTACCGTGTGCGACACAGCCCGCGCACGCTGCATCATACGGCGACAGTTTTTGCCCAAGCAATGCGCCAATAATACCAGAGAGCACATCGCCCATGCCGCCGCTCGCCATGCCTGCATTTCCGGCATCAATAATGCCTAAAGCGTCAGGATGGGCGGCGACCACGGTTCCGGCACCTTTCAGCACCGCTACACCGCCATAACGTTGTACCAGACGTTGGGCGCAATGTAAGCGGTCACTTTCAATTTCAGCGACGGAACAGCCTAACAACCGTGCGGCCTCGCCAGGATGCGGCGTGATCACGCGATTGTGACGCTTATCGGGATTGATTGCCAGCAGGTTCAATGCATCGGCATCCCACAACATCGGTTTGCGAAAATTCTCAACTTTTTGCAGGGCTTTTTTCCCCCACTCTTGCTGGCCCAGACCGGGACCAATCACCACCACATCGGCCCATTCCAGGCTTTCGGTAAGAGAGTCCATAGTCAGTTCATGCACCATCAATTCCGGTCGTGCAGTCAGCAGCGGCGCAATGTTCTCACTGCGGGTCAGTACTCGGACTAAACCAGCACCAGCACGCAGCGCCGCTTCCCCCGTCATACGAATAGCCCCCGCCGTGCCGTGATCGCCACCAATAATCACCAGCCGCCCGTGATCGCCTTTATGCGAAGTCGGGCGACGCGGTATCAGCCACTGAGAAAGTTGTTCTGCCGAAAACCGCTGAATTTTCGTCTCCTGACCTGCCAGCCAGCTATCCAGCCCCAGTGAGTCAAAATGCAGTTGTCCGGTAACATCCCGCGCTTTTCCAGTGAGCAAGCCTGGTTTCAGCGCAATAAAAGTGATGGTGTGATCGGCGTTGATTACCGCGCCTGGCATAGCGCCGGTTTCAGCCAGAAGGCCGGAAGGGATATCAACCGCCACAATCGGCGCAGGGTGAGTATTAGCGTGGTCGATTAACTGGCTAATGGATTCGCGGGGCGCTTGCTGCAAGCCGGTGCCGAGCAGCGCATCAACAATCAGATCTACCGATTCGGGCCAGACAATATTCGAAGCATGGATCTCGCCTCCCGCGTTTAACCATGCTTCGCGTGCCAGCGTGGCCTCTTCCGGCAACGGTTTGTCACTTTCCTGGGCCAGCAGCGTGACATCAATACCGATCGCTTTGGCCAGCCGCGCGACCACGTAGCCATCGCCGCCGTTATTACCATGACCGCACAGCACCAGCCAGTGGCGGGCGTCAGGATAAGCCGAACGACACACCTGGAATGCGGCTTCGCCAGCGCGAAGCATCAGCTCATAGAGTGTGAGCCCCAGCGCATCTGCCGCCTCGCGTTCTCCGCGGCGGATATCGTCGGCGTACCAGACTGTGTGTGGTATACTTACGGGGTTTTTCTTCATTGTATGGTCCGTCATGTCAGAGCCCCTCGATCTCAATCAATTAGCGCAAAATATTAAACAGTGGGGGCTGGAACTGGGCTTTCAGCAGGTAGGTATTACCGATACCGATCTCAGCGCGTCCGAGCCCAAACTGCAAGCATGGCTGGACAAACAATACCACGGCGAAATGGACTGGATGGCGCGTCACGGTATGCTACGTGCCCGCCCCCATGAGTTATTGCCCGGTACGCTGCGCGTGATCAGCGTGCGGATGAATTACCTTCCTGCTAACGCCGCATTTGCCAGCACGCTGAAAAACCCCAAACTCGGCTATGTTAGCCGTTATGCGCTGGGCCGTGACTATCACAAACTTCTGCGCAATCGACTCAAAAAGCTGGGCGAGATGATTCAGCAACATTGTGTTTCGCTGAATTTTAGACCGTTTGTCGATTCTGCGCCTATTCTCGAGCGCCCGTTAGCTGAAAAAGCAGGACTTGGCTGGACAGGTAAGCACTCACTTATCCTCAATCGCGAGGCCGGTTCGTTCTTCTTTTTAGGCGAATTGCTGGTCGATATTCCGCTGCCCGTGGATCAACCAGTCGAGGAAGGATGCGGTAAATGCGTGGCCTGTATGACGATTTGCCCGACCGGTGCCATCGTCGAGCCATATACCGTCGATGCTCGCCGCTGTATCTCTTATCTCACCATCGAACTGGAAGGGGCGATCCCGGAAGAGTTGCGACCGTTAATGGGAAACCGTATTTACGGTTGCGATGACTGCCAGCTTATCTGCCCGTGGAATCGCTATTCGCAACTCACTACAGAAGACGATTTCAGCCCGCGTAAGCCGCTACACGCACCGGAACTCATTGAGTTATTCGCCTGGAGTGAAGAGAAGTTTTTAAAAGTCACGGAAGGTTCGGCGATTCGCCGTATAGGTCACCTGCGTTGGCTGCGTAATATCGCCGTAGCCTTAGGCAATGCCCCCTGGGATGAAACGATTTTGACAGCGCTGGAAAGTCGTAAAGGTGAGCACCCACTTCTTGATGAGCACATAGCGTGGGCGATTGCGCAGCAAATCGAGAGGCGAAATGCGTGCGTGGTCGAAGTGCAATTACCGAAAAAACAGCGTCTGGTTCGGGTGATTGAAAAAGGGTTACCGCGTGACGCCTGATTCATCCACAGCTTGTGAATAAAAATAAAAACGCATTGCAATTCAAGCCGGAAAAAATCGTCAAGTGATCGATACGACAAAACGAAATCTTAATTTTTAACTTATCTATCAATAGGTTAAAAAAATACTATTCACCGTGCGAAGTTTCTTTGAAATTAAGATTACGGCCTGAGGCTGTGGATAACTCTGTTTACAAGAGTCTGTCAGAGACATCAAAAACCAGCAATAACGCATCGCGTCGCTGTGGATATTTTATTGAGAGAAGAATTTGGAGCGGGAAACGAGACTCGAACTCGCGACCCCGACCTTGGCAAGGTCGTGCTCTACCAACTGAGCTATTCCCGCTTGGGTGGTCTGTGCTTTACAACACTTTCAAATTTTGGAGCGGGAAACGAGACTCGAACTCGCGACCCCGACCTTGGCAAGGTCGTGCTCTACCAACTGAGCTATTCCCGCTTGGGTGGTCTGTGCTTTACAACACTTTCAAATTTTGGAGCGGGAAACGAGACTCGAACTCGCGACCCCGACCTTGGCAAGGTCGTGCTCTACCAACTGAGCTATTCCCGCGTACTACTTAATTTTGCTTTCGTAATTTTCGCATTTCTGCGTCGTTACGGGAGGCGCATTATACGAGAAATCTTTCCCTCTGCAACCCCCCTAAAAAATTTTTTTTGAGTTTTTATCTCAAGTGCTGAAATTATCAGCAAGACGTTCAATTTAGCGTCAAAATCACGCCGCCGCAAGTGGATTCCGGCGCTTACGTGACCAGGAAAAATTTTACAGCTTGATAAAATGCTCGCGGTAGTAAGCCAACTCCGCCACCGATTCACGGATATCATCCATCGCCTGATGCGTCCCCTGCTTGGTAAAGCCGTCAAGAATTTCCGGCTTCCAGCGGCGCGCCAGCTCTTTCAGGGTGCTAACATCGAGATAGCGGTAGTGGAAGTAGGCTTCCAGCTCCGGCATGTATTTAAACAGGAAGCGACGGTCCTGACCGATGCTGTTACCACAAATCGGCGATTTTCCCGCAGGCACCCACTGTTTTAAGAATTCGAGCGTTGCCAGTTCAGCTTCACGATCGCCCATCGTGCTCGCTTTCACACGCTCTACCAGCCCGCTGGCGGTATGGGTGCGCACGTTCCAGTCATCCATCAGCGCCAGCTGTTCATCGGACTGATGTACTGCAATGGTCGGCCCTTCTGCCAGAATATTCAGGTTGGCATCGGTCACCAGCGTGGCAATCTCAATAATGCGATCGCGCTCGGGATCCAGACCGGTCATCTCAAGATCGATCCAAATCAGGTTGTTTTCATTGGCACTCATGCTATTTTCCACCCATTCACAGTGACTATATTGATCCACAATTGCGTGTATCATAGATGTTTTGCCCATCAGGGGCGACCAGGAGTCTGTACGATTGAGTAAAAATAAACTCTCCAAAGGCCAGCAGCGCCGCGTGAACGCCAATCACCAGCGTCGTCTTAAAACGTCTAAGGAGAAGCCCGACTACGACGACAATCTGTTTGGCGAGCCTGATGAAGGTATCGTCATCAGCCGCTTTGGTATGCACGCTGATGTGGAATCCGCCGATGGCGACGTTCACCGCTGCAATATTCGCCGTACCATCCGTTCGTTGGTGACCGGCGACCGCGTAGTCTGGCGTCCGGGTAAACCAGCGGCGGAAGGCGTAAATGTCAAAGGGATCGTGGAAGCGGTGCATGAGCGCACCTCAGTGTTGACGCGCCCGGATTTTTACGACGGTGTGAAACCTATTGCTGCCAACATCGACCAGATTGTCATTGTCTCCGCCATTTTGCCGGAGCTGTCGCTCAATATTATCGACCGTTACCTGGTGGCCTGCGAAACCTTGCAGATTGAGCCGATTATTGTGCTCAACAAGATAGACCTGCTGGACGACGAAGGCATGGAGTTCGTCAACGAGCAGATGGATATCTACCGCAATATCGGTTATCGCGTATTGATGGTTTCCAGTCATACTCAGGATGGGCTGAAACCGCTGGAAGAGGCGTTGACCGGGCGCATCAGCATTTTTGCCGGGCAGTCTGGCGTTGGCAAATCCAGCCTGCTGAACGCGTTGCTGGGGCTGCAAAAAGAGATCCTGACCAACGATGTCTCTGACAACTCGGGGCTTGGTCAGCACACCACGACCGCCGCACGACTGTATCACTTCCCGCACGGCGGTGATGTGATTGATTCCCCAGGTGTGCGTGAGTTTGGTCTCTGGCACCTGGAGCCGGAACAAATCACTCAGGGCTTTGTCGAATTCCATGACTATTTAGGTCTGTGTAAATATCGCGATTGCAAACACGATACCGATCCGGGCTGCGCTATCCGGGAAGCGGTTGAGGAAGGAAAAATCGCGGAAACCCGTTTCGAAAACTATCACCGTATTCTGGAAAGCATGGCGCAGGTAAAAACGCGTAAAAACTTTTCTGATACGGATGACTGACAATTAAGCTAACCGTCGTTAGAATCGTCCCCTTTTTTTCAGGATCCGGCATGTAGGCCGGATCAGGAACGACAAAACAATGGCCTGGAGGCTACCTTGTTAAATTCATTTAAACTTTCGCTACAGTACATTCTGCCGAAACTATGGCTTACTCGCCTGGCGGGTTGGGGCGCAAGCAAGCGGGCAGGATGGCTGACAAAACTGGTTATCGATCTGTTCGTTAAATACTACAAGGTCGACATGAAAGAGGCGCAAAAGCCGGACACCGCCAGCTACCGCACCTTTAACGAATTCTTTGTCCGTCCGCTGCGTGACGAAGTACGCCCAATCGATACCGATCCGAATGTACTGGTTATGCCTGCCGATGGCGTTATCAGCCAGTTGGGTAAAATCGAAGAAGATAAAATCCTGCAAGCCAAAGGCCACAACTACAGCCTCGAAGCCCTGCTGGCAGGCAACTATCTGATGGCGGATCTCTTCCGTAACGGTACGTTTGTGACCACTTACCTCTCCCCACGTGACTACCACCGCGTACACATGCCGTGCAACGGTATTCTGCGTGAAATGATCTACGTGCCGGGCGATCTCTTCTCCGTTAACCATCTCACTGCTCAGAACGTGCCGAATCTGTTTGCCCGTAACGAACGCGTGATCTGCCTGTTCGATACCGAATTTGGCCCGATGGCGCAGATTCTGGTCGGTGCGACGATTGTAGGCAGCATTGAGACGGTCTGGGCGGGCACCATTACGCCGCCGCGCGAAGGCATCATCAAGCGCTGGACCTGGCCTGCCGGGGAAAACGACGATTCTGTGGCATTGCTGAAAGGCCAGGAAATGGGTCGCTTTAAACTTGGCTCTACCGTTATCAACCTGTTTGCACCAGGTAAAGTGAACCTGGTTGAGCAACTGGAAAGCCTGTCTGTCACGAAAATTGGCCAGCCGCTGGCAGTATCTACCGAAACCTTTGTTACGCCAGACGCTGAACCAGCCCCGCTTCCTGCTGAAGAGATCGAAGCAGAACACGACGCCAGCCCATTGGTTGACGACAAAAAAGACCAGGTCTAATCCATCAAAGGAAACGCTGACGTGCGCCTGATTATCACTTTTCTGATGGCCTGGTGCCTCAGTTGGGGGGCGTACGCCGCGACGGCCCCCGATAGCAAACAAATCACCCAGGAACTGGAGCAGGCAAAAGCGGCGAAACCTGCGCAGCCGGAAGTCGTAGAGGCGCTCCAGTCTGCCTTAAATGCGCTTGAGGAACGAAAAGGTTCCCTTGAGCGCATCAAGCAATATCAAGAAGTCATTGATAATTATCCGAAACTTTCCGCCACTCTGCGCGCGCAGTTAAACAACATGCGTGACGAGCCACGCAGCGTGTCGCCGGGAATGTCTAACGATGCGCTGAATCAGGAAATTCTCCAGATCAGCAGTCAGTTGCTGGATAAAAGCCGTCAGGCCCAGCAAGAGCAGGAGCGCGCCCGCGAGATTGCCGATTCGCTGAATCAACTGCCGCAACAGCAAACCGATGCCCGCCGTCAGTTGAATGAAATCGAGCGCCGCCTGGGGACGCTTACCGGCAATACCCCGCTCAATCAGGCACAAAATTTCGCGTTGCAGTCTGACTCCGCACGTCTGAAAGCGCTCGTTGATGAACTGGAGCTGGCGCAGCTATCTGCCAATAACCGCCAGGAATTAGCGCGCTTGCGCTCTGAGCTGGCGGAAAAAGAGAGCCAGCAGCTGGATGCATATTTGCAAGCACTACGCAACCAGTTGAATAGTCAACGCCAACAGGAAGCGGAACGGGCTCTGGAAAGTACCGAGCAACTGGCGGAAAGTAGCGCCGATTTGCCAAAAGATATCGTCGCCCAGTTTAAAATTAACCGCGAACTATCGGCGGCACTGAATCAACAGGCGCAGCGGATGGATCTCGTTGCCTCGCAACAGCGTCAGGCTGCCAGCCAGACGTTACAGGTCCGGCAGGCGTTGAATACGCTGCGTGAACAGTCGCAATGGCTGGGATCATCTAACCTGCTCGGCGAAGCGTTGCGGGCGCAGGTGGCACGGCTACCGGAAATGCCAAAACCACAACAGCTTGATACCGAAATGGCGCAGTTACGTGTGCAACGGTTACGTTATGAGGATCTGCTTAATAAACAGCCGCTGCTACGGCAAATCCATCAGGCCGACGGTCAGCCGCTGACCGCCGAGCAAAACCGTATTCTGGAAGCACAGCTACGCACTCAGCGTGAGTTGCTAAACTCATTGTTGCAGGGTGGCGACACGCTACTGCTGGAGCTGACCAAGCTGAAAGTCTCCAACGGGCAACTGGAGGATGCGCTGAAAGAGGTGAACGAAGCGACGCACCGCTATCTGTTCTGGACCTCTGACGTGCGCCCGATGACCATCGCCTGGCCGCTGGAAATCGCCCAGGATCTGCGTCGTCTCATTTCGCTGGACACCTTCAGTCAGTTGGGCAAAGCCAGTGTGATGATGCTGACCAGTAAGGAGACGATTTTGCCGCTGTTTGGCGCGTTGATTCTGGTCGGTTGCAGTATTTACTCGCGCCGCTATTTCACCCGTTTTCTTGAACGTTCGGCGGCGAAAGTCGGCAAAGTGACTCAGGATCACTTCTGGCTGACGTTACGCACTCTTTTCTGGTCGATTCTCGTCGCGTCACCGCTGCCTGTGCTGTGGATGACGCTGGGTTACGGCTTGCGCGAGGCGTGGCCTTATCCGCTGGCGGTCGCGATTGGTGATGGCGTAACAGCCACCGTGCCGCTGCTGTGGGTAGTGATGATTTGCGCCACCTTTGCTCGCCCGAACGGCTTGTTTATCGCTCATTTTGGCTGGCCGCGCGAACGTGTTTCCCGTGGGATGCGTTACTACCTGATGAGCATCGGGCTTATTGTGCCGCTGATTATGGCGCTGATGATGTTCGATAACCTCGACGACCGCGAATTTTCCGGTTCGCTGGGACGGCTTTGCTTTATCCTCATTTGCGGTGCGCTGGCGGTGGTCACCCTCAGCCTGAAAAAGGCCGGGATCCCGCTGTATCTCAACAAAGAGGGCAGCGGCGACAACATTACCAACCATATGCTGTGGAACATGATGATTGGCGCACCTCTGGTTGCCATTCTGGCGTCGGCGGTGGGTTATCTGGCAACGGCGCAGGCACTGTTAGCGAGGCTTGAAACCTCGGTTGCCATCTGGTTCCTGCTACTGGTGGTTTATCACGTTATCCGCCGCTGGATGCTGATCCAGCGCCGCAGGCTGGCGTTTGACCGGGCGAAGCATCGCCGGGCAGAGATGTTAGCGCAGCGTGCGCGTGGCGAAGAGGAAGCGCATCATCACAGTAGCCCGGAAGGGGCAATTGAAGTCGATGAAAGCGAAGTCGATCTCGATGCCATCAGTGCGCAATCCTTGCGGCTGGTGCGCTCAATTTTGATGTTGATCGCCCTGCTTTCGGTCATTGTGCTGTGGTCAGAAATCCATTCCGCTTTCGGCTTCCTCGAAAATATTTCGCTGTGGGATGTCACTTCCACGGTACAGGGCGTAGAAAGCCTGGAGCCGATTACCCTCGGTGCGGTACTGATTGCCATTCTGGTGTTTATCATCACCACGCAGCTGGTGCGCAACCTGCCCGCGCTGCTGGAACTGGCGATTCTGCAGCACCTGGATTTAACGCCGGGTACGGGCTACGCCATCACCACCATCACCAAATATCTGCTGATGCTGATTGGCGGGCTGGTCGGCTTCTCGATGATTGGTATTGAGTGGTCGAAATTGCAGTGGCTGGTCGCCGCGCTCGGTGTTGGTCTGGGCTTTGGTTTACAGGAGATTTTCGCCAACTTTATCTCTGGCCTGATTATCCTGTTCGAAAAACCGATTCGTATTGGCGATACGGTAACGATCCGCGATCTCACCGGTAGCGTGACAAAAATTAACACCCGCGCCACCACCATCAGCGACTGGGACCGCAAAGAAATTATCGTGCCGAACAAGGCGTTTATTACCGAGCAGTTTATCAACTGGTCGCTCTCTGACTCGGTCACGCGCGTGGTGTTGACGATTCCGGCCCCTGCCGATGCCAACAGTGAAGAAGTGACGGAAATCCTGCTCACCGCAGCGCGTCGCTGCTCGCTGGTAATCGATAACCCAGCACCGGAAGTCTTCCTGGTGGATCTGCAACAGGGGATTCAAATTTTCGAGCTGCGTATTTACGCCGCTGAGATGGGTCACCGTATGCCACTACGCCATGAGATTCACCAGCTGATTCTGGCAGGATTCCATGCCCACGGTATTGATATGCCATTCCCGCCCTTCCAGATGCGTCTGGAAAGCCTGAATGGTAAGCAAACGGGGAGAACATTAACTTCTGCGGGCAAAGATCGTCAGGCGGGAAGTTTGTAATGCATGAAGCTGCCAAATGATGTCAACGTGGCTCATTTAGCAGCTTAACATCATCTTCAGTTATCACTGGCCCCGGAGAGTATCATCCATACGCATTACTTCCTGACAACTCATCGCCGGAGAGACGATGAGTTGCAGGATTTCATATGATCAGTCGAGAGCTAACTCAGGTTTGTTCGCCATGCGACTGCAATAGTTCTGGTAAATCGCCATCGCTAACAGCGAGAAGAAGACAGGGCCGCCAATCATCCACAATGTGCTGTCCCAGTCTCCGGCTTCAACCACAGGTTGAATGATGGTGAAGACGTTCGCAAATGTCACCACCAGTACGACAACCACTGTCGCAATCATTGCCGACATACGCGTTTTGAAAATCACAAATGGTCTGTCGAGATCCTGACGTGCTTTAAAGAACGGGAAAGCCAGCGCGAGGAACAGGTAAGGAAGCGTCATAGACACGTTCGCCATCAGCGTCAGCTTGTTAAAGAACGCCGATGCGGTACCGCCACCAAACGAAACCAGCAGGATGAAGACAGTAACCAACCCACACTGCATCCACATGGCGATAGACGGCATCCCCATCGCATTCAGGCGCGTCATCGGTTCCGGCCACAATGCTTTCGGCGTCCCCTGGATGATGGCTTTCAGCGGTGAATAGCAAAGTGTAAAGAACGCACCGGTATAAGCGAGGAACATCGAAAGTCCGGTAATACGCGCAAACCATACGCCCAGCGACAATGACGCTTCAGGTGACAAATGCAGTGCGTTACCCAGCGTCACCCCGAGGCTCTTCATCAGCACATAGGTAATATTGCCGAGGTTAACGGAACCATTACTTAATACCTGCTGCCAGTTTGTGCTGACGCCCCATAAAAATATTGCCAGCGAATAACCGATTGAAATAACAATAGCGGCAAAAACAATACCTTTGGCAAAGTTCTTTTCTGGATTTTCCGTTTTATCAACCAGACCACCAACCGCTTCAATTCCGCCATAGGCAAAAATGGCAAATACCACAAACGATAGCATTGCCAGACCGGACTGATAACCTGGGTTCGGTGATGCAAGGAAATTAATATCCTGCGCGAAATGCCCACCATTTAATAACAAAATAGTAATGCTTACTAACAGCAATACTAAATTCAGACACATTACTGCAATACCGCCCACCGCAGTAATGCGGGCAATTTTATTAATCCCTTTTGAAGCAACGACGGTGACCAGAATCATCCATGCCACTGCCAGCAGACCAACCACCTGCGTAGGCTCCAGTCCGGCAATATGCCAGTGCTGGGTCATGTCGCTACCGTAGAGGAATGTTGAGAACGGTACCCAAACTTTCGCGGAGGTACTCACCATCCAGATGATATAAGAGGAAAACCACATAAACGTACCAATGAAGGCAAAACGTGGTCCGACACTATTATTCATCCAGGAATAGATACCGCCTTCTTCTTTGCGATAAGCAGCTCCCATTTCAGCCATCATTAAGGCGAATGGAATAAAGAATAACAATGCAGAAAATATATAAAAGGGAATCGCACTATAACCCATTAAGTAATAAGCCGATGGGCTATTGGCAAATCCAAATACAGAAGTAAAGATCATCAATATGAGTCCTATCAGACTCATCTTTTTTATCGAGTGAGGCATGAAACCATCCTTCATTTCAGCGCGTGTATAAAACGCGCCCACTGAACTGCACTGCCCAACATTGAGCGGGCAGCGTAAAAACCAATACAGAATTGATACCTGGATGATATCAAATATCCAGTCTTAAATTGTGGTCTTTAGCGGAAAAATGAAAACATATGCTACAGAATGGCGCTTATCACGCCATTCTTCGCTGTTAATTCAGTAATTTTTCAGAATTATGCCCGGTCAACGCTAAAGGCGATGACTTCAGCCAGTGTCTCCGCGCCCAGCGCCAACATCACCAGACGATCAACACCTAATGCCACGCCGGAACAGTCAGGCATACCGACTTTCAAGGCTTCAATCAGATTCTGGTCAATGGGGTGCTGCGGCAAACCGCGCGCCGCGCGCTTACGGTTATCTTGTTCAAAGCGTTGTTGCTGCTCACGGGCATCCGTCAATTCATGGAAACCATTCGCCAGCTCAATACCTTTATAATAAACCTCAAAGCGTTCAGCGACCCGATGATCTTCGGTACTGATTTGCGCCAGTGATGCCTGGCTGGCTGGAAAGTGGTACACAAAGGTCGGTTTTTCTTTGCCAATATTTGGCTCTACGCCAAAGGTAAACAGCAATTGTAGCAGCGTGTCGCGGTCTTCTTCGGTATCGGCAACGTTGCTCAAATCCAGTTTCGCTGCCACTTCCCGCAGTTGCGTTTTGTCGGCAGAGAGTGGGTCAATTTCCAGATAACGTAAGAAAGCTTGTTGATAAGAAAGACTTTCTGCTGCCGGACAGTCCAGCACCTGTTGCAAGAGATCGTCCACCTCGTTCATCAACCGGTACATATCATAGTGCGGTCGATACCACTCAAGCATAGTGAACTCAGGGTTGTGATAACGCCCCATCTCTTCATTACGGAAGCTGCGGCACAGCTGGAATACCGGCCCACAACCGGCAACCAGCAGGCGCTTCATATGATATTCCGGGCTGGTCATTAACCAGAGATTCATCCCCTGCGAATGCCCGGGGCCAACGAAACGTGTCTCAAACGGGACCAAATGAATATCGGTTACCGTCGCCTGGCTCATACAAGGCGTCTCCACCTCCAGCACTCCACGATCGGCAAAGAAACGACGGATCTCCGCCATAATCGCCGCGCGTTTTAATAAGTTAGGAATGGATGCGCTCGGCTGCCAGGATGCCGTTTCGCTCATAGTTAAATCTCCAGTTTTTGACAAGGGCACGAAGTCTACTCGCAACGCGACGGCGAGACAAATTTTACGCAGGAATAAAACAACGGTGGGCAGTGACTAAAAAAAGCACGATCTGATGGTTTAGTAATTAAATTAATCATCTTCAGTGATAATTTAGCCCTCTTGCGCACTAAAAAAATCGATCTCGTCAAATTTCAGACTTATCCATCAGACTATACTGTTGTACCTATAAAGGAGCAGTGGAATAGCGTTCGCAGACCGTAACTTTCAGGTACTTACCCTGAAGTACGGGGCTGTGGGATAAAAACAATCTGGAGGAATGTCGTGCAAACCTTTCAAGCCGATCTTGCCATTGTAGGCGCCGGTGGCGCGGGATTACGTGCTGCAATTGCTGCCGCGCAGGCAAATCCAAATGCAAAAATCGCACTAATCTCAAAAGTATACCCGATGCGTAGCCATACCGTTGCTGCAGAAGGGGGCTCCGCCGCTGTCGCGCAGGATCATGACAGCTTCGAATATCACTTTCACGATACAGTAGCGGGTGGCGACTGGTTGTGTGAGCAGGATGTCGTGGATTATTTCGTCCACCACTGCCCAACCGAAATGACCCAACTGGAACTGTGGGGATGCCCATGGAGCCGTCGCCCGGATGGTAGCGTCAACGTACGTCGCTTCGGCGGCATGAAAATCGAGCGCACCTGGTTCGCCGCCGATAAGACCGGCTTCCATATGCTGCACACGCTGTTCCAGACCTCTCTGCAATTCCCGCAGATCCAGCGTTTCGACGAACATTTCGTGCTGGATATTCTGGTTGATGATGGTCATGTTCGCGGCCTGGTAGCAATGAACATGATGGAAGGCACGCTGGTGCAGATCCGTGCTAACGCGGTCGTTATGGCTACCGGCGGTGCAGGTCGCGTTTATCGTTACAACACCAACGGCGGCATCGTTACCGGTGACGGTATGGGTATGGCGCTAAGCCACGGCGTTCCGCTGCGTGACATGGAATTCGTTCAGTATCACCCAACCGGTCTACCAGGTTCCGGTATCCTGATGACCGAAGGCTGCCGCGGTGAAGGCGGTATTCTGGTCAACAAAAATGGCTACCGTTATCTGCAAGATTACGGCATGGGCCCGGAAACTCCGCTGGGCGAGCCGAAAAACAAATATATGGAACTGGGTCCACGCGACAAAGTTTCTCAGGCCTTCTGGCACGAATGGCGTAAAGGCAACACCATCTCCACGCCACGTGGCGATGTGGTTTACCTCGACCTGCGTCACCTCGGCGAGAAAAAACTGCATGAACGTCTGCCGTTCATCTGCGAACTGGCGAAAGCGTACGTTGGCGTCGATCCGGTTAAAGAACCGATTCCGGTACGTCCGACCGCACACTACACCATGGGCGGTATCGAAACCGATCAGAACTGTGAAACCCGCATTAAAGGTCTGTTCGCCGTGGGTGAATGTTCCTCTGTTGGTCTGCACGGTGCAAACCGTCTGGGCTCCAACTCCCTGGCGGAACTGGTGGTCTTCGGTCGTCTGGCCGGTGAACAAGCGACAGAGCGTGCAGCAACTGCCGGTAATGGCAACGAAGCGGCAATTGAAGCGCAGGCTGCTGGCGTTGAACAACGTCTGAAAGATCTGGTTAACCAGGATGGCGGCGAAAACTGGGCTAAGATCCGCGACGAAATGGGCATGGCCATGGAAGAAGGCTGCGGTATCTACCGTACGCCGGAACTGATGCAGAAAACCATCGACAAGCTGGCAGAGCTGCAGGAACGCTTCAAGCGCGTGCGCATCACCGACACTTCCAGCGTGTTCAACACCGACCTGCTCTACACCATTGAGCTGGGCCACGGTCTGAACGTTGCTGAATGTATGGCGCACTCCGCAATGGCACGTAAAGAGTCCCGCGGCGCGCACCAGCGTCTGGACGAAGGTTGCACCGAGCGTGACGACGTCAATTTCCTCAAACACACCCTCGCCTTCCGCGATGCTGATGGCACGACTCGCCTGGAGTACAGCGACGTGAAGATTACTACGCTGCCGCCAGCTAAACGTGTTTACGGTGGCGAAGCGGATGCAGCCGATAAGGCGGAAGCAGCCAATAAGAAGGAGAAGGCGAATGGCTGAGATGAAAAACCTGAAAATTGAGGTGGTGCGCTATAACCCGGAAGTCGATACCGCACCGCATAGCGCATTCTATGAAGTGCCTTATGACGCAACTACCTCATTACTGGATGCGCTGGGCTACATCAAAGACAACCTGGCACCGGACCTGAGCTACCGCTGGTCCTGCCGTATGGCGATTTGTGGCTCCTGCGGCATGATGGTTAACAACGTGCCAAAACTGGCATGTAAAACCTTCCTGCGTGATTACACCGACGGTATGAAGGTTGAAGCGTTAGCTAACTTCCCGATTGAACGCGATCTGGTGGTCGATATGACCCACTTCATCGAAAGTCTGGAAGCGATCAAACCGTACATCATCGGCAACTCCCGCACCGCGGATCAGGGTACTAACATCCAGACCCCGGCGCAGATGGCGAAGTATCACCAGTTCTCCGGTTGCATCAACTGTGGTCTGTGCTACGCCGCGTGCCCGCAGTTTGGCCTGAACCCAGAGTTCATCGGTCCGGCTGCCATTACGCTGGCGCATCGTTATAACGAAGATAGCCGCGACCACGGTAAGAAGGAGCGTATGGCGCAGTTGAACAGCCAGAACGGCGTATGGAGCTGTACTTTCGTGGGCTACTGCTCCGAAGTCTGCCCGAAACACGTCGATCCGGCTGCGGCCATTCAGCAGGGCAAAGTAGAAAGTTCGAAAGACTTTCTTATCGCGACCCTGAAACCACGCTAAGGAGTGCAACATGACGACTAAACGTAAACCGTATGTACGGCCAATGACGTCCACCTGGTGGAAAAAATTGCCGTTTTATCGCTTTTACATGCTGCGCGAAGGCACGGCGGTTCCGGCTGTGTGGTTCAGCATTGAACTGATTTTCGGGCTGTTTGCCCTGAAAAATGGCCCGGAAGCCTGGGCGGGATTCGTCGACTTTTTACAAAACCCGGTTATCGTGATCATTAACCTGATCACTCTGGCGGCAGCCCTGCTGCACACCAAAACCTGGTTTGAGCTGGCACCAAAAGCAGCCAATATCATTGTAAAAGACGAAAAAATGGGACCAGAGCCAATTATAAAAAGTCTCTGGGCGGTAACTGTGGTTGCCACCATCGTAATCCTGTTTGTTGCCCTGTACTGGTAAGGAGCCTGAGATGATTAATCCAAATCCAAAGCGTTCTGACGAACCGGTATTCTGGGGCCTCTTCGGGGCCGGTGGTATGTGGAGCGCCATCATTGCGCCGGTGATGATCCTGCTGGTTGGTATTCTGCTGCCGCTAGGGCTGTTTCCGGGTGATGCGCTGAGCTACGAGCGCGTTCTGGCGTTCGCGCAGAGCTTCATTGGTCGCGTATTCCTGTTCCTGATGATCGTTCTGCCGCTGTGGTGTGGTTTACACCGTATGCACCACGCGATGCACGATCTGAAAATCCACGTACCTGCGGGTAAATGGGTTTTCTACGGTCTGGCTGCTATCCTGACAGTTGACACGCTGATTGGTGTCGTTACAATCTAACGCATCGCCAATGTAAATCCGGCCCGCCTATGGCGGGCCGTTTTGTATGGAAACCAGACCTTATGCTCAAAACGACGCTCTGCACCTTATTAATTACCGCCTCTTGCTCCACATTTGCCGCCCCTCAACAAATCAACGATATTGTGCATCGCACAATTACCCCGCTTATAGAGCAACAAAAGATCCCCGGTATGGCGGTGGCGGTAATTTATCAGGGTAAACCTTATTACTTTACCTGGGGCTATGCGGACATCGCCAAAAAGCAGCCCGTCACACAGCAAACGTTGTTTGAGTTAGGTTCGGTCAGCAAAACATTTACGGGCGTGCTTGGTGGCGACGCTATTGCTCGAGGGGAAATCAAGTTAAGCGATCCCACAACAAAATACTGGCCTGAACTTACCGCTAAACAGTGGAATGGGATCACACTATTACATCTCGCAACCTACACCGCTGGCGGCCTGCCATTGCAGGTGCCGGATGAGGTGAAATCCTCAAGCGACTTGCTGCGCTTCTATCAAAACTGGCAGCCTGCATGGGCTCCAGGAACACAACGTCTGTATGCCAACTCCAGTATCGGTTTGTTCGGCGCACTGGCTGTGAAGCCGTCTGGTTTGAGTTTTGAGCAGGCGATGAAAACTCGTGTCTTCCAGCCACTCAAACTCAATCATACGTGGATTAATGTACCGTCCGCAGAAGAAAAGAACTACGCCTGGGGATATCGCGAAGGTAAGGCAGTACATGTTTCGCCAGGGGCGTTAGATGCTGAAGCTTATGGTGTGAAGTCGACCATTGAAGATATGGCCCGCTGGGTGCAAAGCAATTTAAAACCCCTTGATATCAATGAGAAAACACTTCAACAAGGGATACAACTGGCACAATCTCGCTACTGGCAAACCGGCGATATGTATCAGGGTCTGGGCTGGGAAATGCTGGACTGGCCGGTAAATCCTGACATCATCATTAACGGCAGTGACAATAAAATTGCACTGGCAGCACGCCCCGTAAAACCGATTACGCCCCCAACTCCTGCAGTACGCGCATCATGGGTACATAAAACGGGGGCGACCGGCGGATTTGGTAGCTATGTCGCGTTTATTCCAGAAAAAGAGCTGGGTATCGTGATGCTGGCTAACAAAAACTACCCCAATCCAGCGAGAGTCGCCGCCGCCTGGCAGATTCTCAACGCTCTACAGTAAAATTTCATCGGGTCCGAATTTTCGGACCTTTTCTCCGCTTTTCCTTGCTGTCATCTACACTTAGAAAAAAACCAGTAAGGAAACATTTATGCGCCTGCTCCCTCTCGTTGCCGCAGCGACAGCTGCATTTCTGGTCGTTGCCTGCAGTTCCCCTACGCCACCGCGTGGCGTGACCGTAGTGAATAATTTCGACGCTAAACGTTATCTCGGTACCTGGTATGAGATTGCCCGTTTTGATCACCGCTTTGAACGTGGACTGGAAAAAGTCACCGCAACATACAGCCTGCGTGATGACGGCGGCCTGAATGTCATTAATAAAGGCTATAACCCTGACAGAGAAATGTGGCAGCAGAGTGAAGGGAAAGCGTACTTTACCGGCGCACCAACTCGCGCTGCGCTGAAAGTGTCATTCTTTGGTCCTTTCTATGGCGGTTATAACGTTATTGCACTCGATCGGGAATACCGCCATGCGCTGGTTTGCGGCCCGGACCGCGACTACCTGTGGATACTCTCCCGCACGCCAACCATTTCTGACGAAGTGAAACAGGAGATGCTGGCAGTCGCGACCCGGGAAGGGTTTGATGTCAGTAAGTTTATTTGGGTACAGCAGCCCGGTAGTTAATGAGTGCTGAGTTTCAGACCAATAATCCCCAATACGATTAACGCCAGACTCGCCAGGCGCATCGGGTTAGCGGACTCACCGAGCAGCACAATGCCGGTGATGGCCGCGCCGACTGCGCCAATACCCGTCCACACGGCATAAGCCGTCCCTACTGGTAACGATTTCATCGCCCAGGCAAGTAGCGCCATACTGACAATCATCGCCGTCACGGTAATAACACTTGGCGTCAAACGACTAAAGCCGTGGGTATATTTCAGGCCAACGGCCCATACCACTTCCAGCAGACCAGCAATAACTAAGATAATCCAGGACATATCAGGCTCCGGAAAATTGGGGCCGTCCCCGGTGAAAAGACGCGTTTGCAGGTCGTCCTGCAAAGCTGATGGTTGAACGGATATTTTGCCAGGTGGCAGGGGAATTTCAACTATTACCTATGTAACTATCGCAGAAAAAACAAACGGCACGACACAGCTGTCGTACCGTTATTGCTTATTGCTGCGCTTTCGTTGCTGCGCCAGAAATCGCGTTACCGCCATCAGAAATGTCTTCACCAACGCCACGCGTGGTGTTGCAGGCAGTTAATACTGTTGAAAGCACCAGAACAGAAAAGATCGCTGCAATTGTCTTCTTCACCATAACGTCTTCCTTTTAGGTAATGTTATTTATGTTTGCCTATAGCAAATTAATAATAGACAACATCGCCAAAAATGATGGAAATCTGATGATTTTTCGGAGGAGAAGAAAAATTAGCTGGCAGCGCGGGAGATGGAGTTGCCGAGATGTTTGATATCTTCGCCGAAACCGCGAGCGGTGTTACAGCCCGTGAGCAGCGCGCTGGCAAGCAAAACAAGAACGATAAGGCGTTTCATCATCTCTGACCTGAAAAAGTGATGGTGCAGCCTGCAGGCCGCACCACAACCGCATTACTTCACGCGAGAGACGTATTCACCAGAGCGGGTATCCACTTTGATGACTTCGCCGATCTGTACGAACAGCGGAACTTTAACCACAGCGCCAGTAGACAGGGTAGCCGGTTTGCCGCCAGTACCTGCGGTATCACCTTTCAGGCCCGGATCGGTATCAACGATTTCCAGTTCAACGAAGTTCGGCGGAGTAACGGAGATCGGCTGACCATTCCACAGAGTTACGATACACTCTGCCTGATCCAGCAACCATTTAGCGTTGTCGCCAATTGCTTTTGCATCAGCAGACAGCTGCTCGAAAGTTTCGTTGTTCATGAAGTGCCAGAACTCACCGTCGTTGTACAGGTAAGTCAGGTTCATATCGACAACATCAGCGCCTTCAGCGGAATCAGTAGATTTGAAGGTTTTTTCTACGCGAGTACCGGTCAGCAGACGACGCAGTTTAACGCGAGCAAATGCCTGGCCTTTACCCGGTTTTACGAATTCACTCGCTTCAACCGCGTAAGGTTCGCCGTCTAACATGATTTTAAGACCAGCACGAAAATCGTTGCTATAGTACGTTGCCATAAGGCCCTCTGAAATTTGTTAATTGGTAGCTAAGCCACAAAATGGCGCATATTGTAACCCTAAATACCCCATCCAGAGAAGATTGGTTAACGCAACTTGCCGATGTTGTGACCGATCCTGATGAACTTCTGCGTCTTTTGAATATAGACGCGGACGAAAAACTGTTGGCCGGACGCAGCGCCAAAAAGCTGTTTGCCCTGCGTGTGCCCCGCTCATTTATCGATCGCATGGAGAAAGGCAATCCGGACGATCCTCTTTTGCGTCAGGTACTTACCTCGCAAGATGAGTTTGTCGTCGCGCCCGGATTCTCCACCGACCCGCTGGAAGAACAGCATAGCGTAGTGCCTGGTTTGTTGCATAAATACCACAACCGGGCGCTTTTGCTGGTCAAAGGCGGCTGCGCGGTAAATTGCCGCTATTGCTTCCGTCGCCACTTCCCCTATGCCGAAAATCAGGGCAATAAGCGTAACTGGCAGACTGCACTTGAGTATGTTGCTGCGCATCCGGAACTGGACGAGATGATTTTCTCCGGCGGCGATCCGCTGATGGCGAAAGATCACGAGCTGGACTGGTTGCTCACACAACTGGAAGCCATCCCGCATATCAAACGTCTGCGGATTCACAGCCGTCTGCCGATTGTGATCCCGGCACGCATCACAGATGCGCTGGTTGAACGCTTTTCTCATTCTACGCTGCAAATCTTGCTGGTGAATCACATCAACCATGCCAATGAGGTAGATGAAACATTCCGTCAGGCGATGGCTAAGTTGCGCCGGGTGGGCGTTACTTTGCTGAACCAGAGCGTTCTGTTACGTGGTGTGAACGATAACGCGCAAACGCTGGCAAACCTGAGTAATGCGTTGTTCGATGCGGGCGTGATGCCGTATTACCTGCATGTGCTCGATAAAGTACAGGGCGCGGCGCATTTTATGGTGAGTGATGACGAAGCACGGCAGATTATGCGTGAGTTGCTGACACTGGTGTCGGGATATCTGGTGCCTAAACTGGCGCGAGAAATTGGCGGCGAACCCAGCAAAACGCCGCTGGATCTCCAGCTACGCCAGCAGTAACTGATTAAACAGGGAAGTTTAATCTTTGCCCGTTGCATAACCTTTAATTATTCATATACATTGCTGTTGTTACTCTTTATATAACCAACACCAATAATTAACCTTTCTTTTCTGTTTATATAGAGTGAGCACGGCTATTTATGTTATTTTAACAACTATTACTACCAAGCCCATTTATCTGGCTTATAAACTAAAATTAATTATTTAATTGAGAAATGGTTAGGGAGAACCTACATGGCCATAAGCATCAAGGGTGTTAATACCGGTGTTATTCGCAAGAGTAATAATTTCATTGCACTGGCGCTGAAAATTAAAGAACCTCGCAATAAAGAATCGTTGTTCTTTATGTCTGCCATGGAATTGCGCGACCTTCTGATTGCGCTGGAAAGTCGTCTGCATCAAAAGCATAAACTGGATGCTGCTGCACGCCTTCAGTATGAACAAGCTCGCGATAAAGTCATTAAGAAAATGGCAGAAAATATCCCAGAAATTCTGGTTGATGAGCTTAAAAATGCCGATATTAATCGTCGGATTAACACGCTGGAACTTACCGATGATCAGGGCGAAAATCTTACCTTCGTATTAACGCTACATGACGGTAGCAAATGTGAGTTAGTCGTCAATGAGTTGCAGATTGAAATGCTGGCGCGAGCAATCATTCATGCAATTAATAATGCGGAAATGCGTGAACTGGCATTACGTATTACCTCACTGTTAGATTTCCTGCCGTTATACGACGTTGACTGCCAGGAAAATGGCAATCTGGAATATGACACCTATTCCCAACCGGAATGGAAACATAACTTGTTCAACCATTATCTGGCGGTGCTTTACCGCTTTAAAGATGAAAGTGGCAAAGAACAATTTAGCGGCGCAGTGGTGAAAACGCGTGAAGCAACGCCGGGTAAAGAAGTGGAGGCGATCACTCGCCGAATGCTTGATTTCAGCCCCCGACTGAAAAAACTCGCGGGTGTGCCATGTCAGGTCTATGTTCGCACCGTAGCGGCAAATAACGCCCAACCGCTAACCCAGGATCAATGCTTACGCGCGCTGCATCACTTACGTGTTCAATCCACCAGCAAAACTGCACCACAGGCGAAATAATCTCATCTGTTTTACTACGAGGCTGGAAGTATCCAGCCTCTGGATCACATCAGTTCGGGCACTTATATACCTGGCCGATAATCTGGCTATCCGTCGGGACAAAACTGGACAACATTCCCTGCGACGGGCTGCTGATGCCATAAATCACGTTACCGCCCATTGCAGCCGCCTGGTTGCGCAGATCGTTTGCTGCGCCGCGCATAGAACCGCCTTCTTCTCCGTGTTGCCCGGAAAGCCAGTTGCTTTGCTTACCTGTCGCAGTACCAATCAGCTGGCACTCTGCACCTGGTTGCTCGTCCACAATGCGTACACTCTGACCGGCAGCACTCAATTCGTTGCTGGAGCTACAACCCGCCATCAGTAGCGCGGCACCGACAATCCCTGCTAAGTATTTTACGTGCATGTTATTCCCCATAATCAATGAGCTGGACGCCACTCGCGTCGTCCGTGTCTGAATCTTATACTAGAAAGATGACCAAAAGAAAAACCCCCAGACATTTCTGCCCGGGGGTTTGTTTATTTCTGCGAGGTGCAGAGCAATTACATCATGCCGCCCATGCCACCCATGCCGCCCATACCGCCAGCAGCGCCTAAGTCAGCTGCATCGTTTTTCGGCAGGTCGGTAACCATGCACTCGGTGGTGATCATCAGGCCAGCCACAGAAGCCGCGTACTGCAGAGCAGAACGGGTTACTTTGGTTGGATCCAGGATACCCATGTCGATCATGTTGCCGTATTCTTCGGTTGCTGCGTTGTAACCGTAGTTGCCGTCGCCGCCTTTAACGGTGTTAGCAACAACAGACGGTTCTTCGCCGCAGTTCAGGACGATCTGACGCAGCGGAGCTTCCATTGCACGCAGTGCAACTTTGATACCCACGTTCTGGTCTTCGTTCTGACCACGCAGGTCAGCCAGTTTAGACGCTACGCGGATCAGCGCAACACCACCACCAGCAACCACGCCTTCTTCTACCGCAGCACGGGTCGCGTGCAGGGCGTCTTCAACGCGTGCTTTTTTCTCTTTCATTTCAACTTCGGTAGCAGCACCAACTTTGATAACTGCAACGCCGCCTGCCAGTTTCGCTACGCGCTCCTGCAGTTTTTCACGGTCGTAGTCAGAAGTTGCTTCTTCAATCTGCTGACGGATCTGAGCAACACGGCCCTGGATTGCAGCTTCTTCACCCACGCCATCGATGATGGTGGTGGTGTCTTTGTTGATCACAACACGTTTAGCCTGACCCAGGTCTTCCAGGGTTGCTTTTTCCAGCTCCATACCGATCTCTTCAGAGATTACGGTACCGCCAGTCAGGGTTGCGATATCCTGCAGCATAGCTTTACGACGATCGCCGAAGCCCGGAGCTTTAACCGCAGCAACTTTCACGATGCCACGCATGGTGTTAACAACCAGAGTTGCCAGTGCTTCGCCTTCAACATCTTCAGCGATGATCAGCAGCGGTTTACCTGCTTTGGCAACAGCTTCCAGAACCGGCAGCATTTCGCGGATGTTGGAGATTTTCTTGTCAGCCAACAGGATGAACGGGCTTTCCAGTTCTACTGCGCCAGTTTCCGGCTTGTTGATGAAGTAAGGAGACAGGTAGCCACGGTCGAACTGCATACCTTCAACCACGTCCAGTTCGTCCTGCAGACCGGTACCGTCTTCAACGGTGATAACGCCTTCTTTACCGACTTTGTCCATCGCTTCAGCGATCAGTTTACCTACGGTTTCGTCGGAGTTAGCAGAGATGGTACCAACCTGAGCAATCGCTTTAGAGTCAGAGCACGGTACGGACAGCGCTTTCAGTTCTTCAACTGCAGCGGTAACTGCTTTGTCGATACCACGTTTCAGGTCCATCGGGTTCATGCCCGCAGCAACAGCTTTCAGACCCTCAGTGATGATAGCCTGAGCCAGTACGGTTGCAGTGGTGGTACCGTCGCCTGCAGCGTCGTTCGCTTTAGAGGCAACTTCTTTCACCATCTGCGCACCCATGTTTTCGAACTTGTCTTCCAGTTCGATTTCACGAGCAACGGAAACACCATCTTTGGTGATGGTCGGTGCACCGAAAGATTTATCCAGAACTACGTTACGGCCTTTCGGACCGAGGGTAACTTTCACTGCATCTGCCAGTACGTTTACGCCGCGCAGCATTTTCACACGAGCGTCGTTACCGAATTTTACGTCTTTAGCTGCCATTATCTTTATTCCTTAAATTCGTATGTTCAGTGTCGTGCGCGGATTACGCTTCAACAATTGCCAGAATGTCGCTTTCGGACATGATCAACACTTCTTCATTGTCGATCTTCTCAGATTTCACACCGTAGCCATCGTTGAAAATAACGATGTCGCCAACTTTCACATCCAGCGGCTTCACTTCGCCATTTTCAAGGATACGGCCATTGCCGACAGCCAGCACTTCGCCGCGGGTGGATTTAGCCGCTGCAGAGCCGGTCAGAACGATGCCGCCAGCAGATTTAGTTTCAACTTCTTTACGCTTGACGATCACGCGATCATGCAATGGACGAATATTCATTGATAACTCTCCTTTGAGAAAGTCCGTATCTGTTATGGGTGACGCCGGAGCTTACGTGGTTTCCCGGCTGGTGACCAGAGAAATGGGGATGAGGCTTCGCCCCTTCAAGGGGGAAAAAGAAAAAAAATTCTGATCAGCACAAAATCGGGTGAAAACCCTGATTCACCTCACATTTCATCGCTATTTCTTCATCACCGTCATAAGCGAATCTGATTGTGCTACCATCGAAAATCTACGCAGTTGCCCAAAATTTGGGCGCAATCGGACATCAACCCATGAGTGGACTCAAACAAGAACTGGGGCTGGCCCAGGGCATCGGCCTGCTATCGACGTCATTATTAGGCACTGGCGTGTTTGCCGTTCCTGCGTTAGCTGCGCTAGTAGCAGGCAATAACAGCCTGTGGGCGTGGCCCGTTTTGATTATCTTAGTGTTCCCGATTGCGATTGTGTTTGCGATTCTGGGTCGCCACTATCCCAGCGCAGGCGGCGTCGCACACTTCGTCGGTATGGCGTTTGGTTCGCGGCTTGAGCGAGTCACCGGCTGGTTGTTTTTATCGGTCATTCCCGTGGGTTTGCCTGCCGCGCTACAAATTGCTGCCGGATTCGGCCAGGCAATGTTTGGCTGGCATAGCGAGCAACTGTTGTTGGCAGAACTCGGTACGCTGGCGCTGGTGTGGTATATCGGTACTCGCGGTGCCAGTTCCAGTGCTAATCTACAAACAGTTATTGCCGGACTTATCGTCGCACTGATTGTCGCTATCTGGTGGGCGGGCGATATCAAACCTGCGAATATCCCCTTCCCTGCGCCAGGAAATATCGAACTTACCGGGTTATTCGCTGCGTTATCAGTGATGTTCTGGTGTTTTGTCGGTCTGGAAGCATTTGCCCATCTTACCTCGGAATTTAAAAATCCAGAGCGTGATTTTCCTCGTGCTTTGATGATTGGCCTGCTGCTGGCAGGATTAGTCTATTGGGGCTGTACGGTAGTCGTCTTACACTTCGACGCCTATGGTGAACAAATGGCGGCGGCAGCATCGCTTCCCAAAATTGTAGTGCAGTTGTTCGGTGTAGGAGCGTTATGGATTGCCTGCGTAATTGGCTATCTGGCCTGCTTTGCCAGTCTCAACATTTATATACAGAGCTTCGCCCGCCTGGTCTGGTCGCAGGCGCAACATAATCCTGACCACTACCTGGCACGCCTCTCTTCTCGCCATATTCCGAATAATGCCCTCAATGCGGTGCTCGGCTGCTGCGTGGTGAGCACGTTGGTGATTCATGCTTTAGAGATCAATCTGGACGCTCTTATTATTTATGCCAATGGCATCTTTATTATGATTTATCTGTTATGCATGCTGGCAGGCTGTAAATTATTGCAAGGACGTTATCGACTACTGGCAGTGGTTGGCGGGCTATTATGCGTTCTGTTACTGGCAATGGTCGGCTGGAAAAGTCTCTACGCGCTGATCATGCTGGCGGGGTTATGGCTGTTTCTGCCAAAACGAAAAACGCCGGGAAATGGCATAACCACATAATCCGGCGTTTCGACATTAATCCTGGCGATCGTCTTTATGATCAAGGCGGTCGCGGTCATCATCCTTTCGCTGGTACTCACCATCAAAAGTATTACCGCTACCGGTCCCGGCGCTAAAACCGCCGCCTGGCATACGGGAAAAACGCAGATGAGGCATCAACTTCACTGTCAGATGCTTTTGCACCGGCGGCAATAAAAGCAGAAGACCGAGTAAGTCGGTGAAAAAGCCCGGTAATAAAAGCAGCAAACCGGCAATGATCAGCGAAACACTTTTAATCATCTCCGCCGCTGGGTTTTCACCCGCCGCCATTTTTTGCTGCATCAGCACGAAATTCTTAAAGCCCTGGTTGCGTACCAGTGACATACCGATAACTGACGTGAATATAACCAGCACGAGGGTCAGCAATACCCCCAATACATGAGCAACCTGAATAAAGATTGAAATCTCAATATAGACATAAAGGAAAATGGCAATAAAAGGTAACCAGCGCAAAGGTTTCTCCTGTAATAGCAGCCGGTTAAACCCGGCTACCTGAATGGGTTGCGAATCGCGTTTAGCTTATATTGTGGTCATTAGCAAAATTTCAAGATGTTTGCGCAACTATTTTTGGTAGTAATCCCAAAGCGGTGATCCATTTCACAAATTAATAATTAAGGGGTAAAAACCGACACTTAAAGTGATCCAGGTTACGGTAGAAATCCTCAAGCAGCATATGATCTCGGGTATTCGGTCGATGCAGGGGATAATCGTCGGCCGAAAAACATTCGAAACCACATATATTCTGTGTGTTTAAAGCAAATCATTGGCAGCTTGAAAAAGAAGGTTCACATGTCAAACAACATTCGTATCGAAGAAGATCTGTTGGGTACCAGGGAAGTTCCAGCTGATGCCTACTATGGTGTTCACACTCTGAGAGCGATTGAAAACTTCTATATCAGCAACAACAAAATCAGTGATATTCCTGAATTTGTTCGCGGTATGGTAATGGTTAAAAAAGCCGCAGCTATGGCAAACAAAGAGCTGCAAACCATTCCTAAAAGTGTAGCGAATGCCATCATTGCCGCATGTGATGAAGTCCTGAACAACGGAAAATGCATGGATCAGTTCCCGGTAGACGTCTACCAGGGCGGCGCAGGTACTTCCGTAAACATGAACACCAACGAAGTGCTGGCCAATATCGGTCTGGAACTGATGGGTCACCAGAAAGGTGAATATCAGTACCTGAACCCGAACGACCATGTTAACAAATGTCAGTCCACTAACGACGCCTACCCGACCGGTTTCCGTATCGCAGTTTACTCTTCCCTGATTAAACTGGTAGATGCGATTAACCAACTGCGTGAAGGCTTTGAACGTAAAGCTGTCGAATTCCAGGACATCCTGAAAATGGGTCGTACCCAGCTGCAGGACGCAGTACCGATGACCCTCGGTCAGGAATTCCGCGCCTTCAGCATCCTGCTGAAAGAAGAAGTGAAAAATATCCAACGTACCGCTGAACTGCTGCTGGAAGTTAACCTTGGCGCAACAGCAATCGGTACTGGTCTGAACACGCCGAAAGAGTACTCTCCGCTGGCAGTGAAAAAACTGGCTGAAGTCACTGGCTTCCCATGCGTACCGGCTGAAGACCTGATCGAAGCGACCTCCGACTGCGGCGCTTATGTTATGGTTCACGGCGCGCTGAAACGCCTGGCTGTGAAGATGTCCAAAATCTGTAACGACCTGCGCTTGCTCTCTTCTGGTCCACGTGCCGGCCTGAACGAGATCAACCTGCCGGAACTGCAGGCAGGCTCTTCCATCATGCCAGCTAAAGTAAACCCGGTTGTTCCGGAAGTGGTTAACCAGGTCTGCTTCAAAGTCATCGGTAACGACACCACTGTTACCATGGCAGCTGAAGCAGGTCAGCTGCAGTTGAACGTTATGGAGCCAGTCATTGGCCAGGCCATGTTCGAATCCGTTCACATTCTGACCAACGCTTGCTACAACCTGCTGGAAAAATGCATTAACGGCATCACTGCTAACAAAGAAGTGTGCGAAGGTTACGTTTACAACTCTATCGGTATCGTTACTTACCTGAACCCGTTCATCGGTCACCACAACGGTGACATCGTGGGTAAAATCTGTGCCGAAACCGGTAAGAGTGTACGTGAAGTCGTTCTGGAACGCGGTCTGTTGACTGAAGCGGAACTTGACGATATTTTCTCCGTACAGAATCTGATGCACCCGGCTTACAAAGCAAAACGCTATACTGATGAAAGCGAACAGTAATCGTACAGGGTAGTACAAATAAAGAAGGCACGTCAGATGGCGTGCCTTTTTTCTTGTGAGCAGTAACTTAAAAATAACAATTTAATATCAACTTGTTAAAAAACAAGGAAGGCTAATATGCTAGTTGTAGAACTCATCATAGTTTTGCTGGCGATCTTCTTGGGCGCCAGATTGGGGGGAATAGGTATTGGTTTTGCAGGCGGATTGGGGGTGCTGGTTCTTGCCGCTATTGGCGTTAAACCCGGTAACATCCCGTTCGATGTCATTTCCATTATCATGGCGGTTATCGCCGCTATTTCTGCCATGCAGGTTGCTGGCGGTCTGGACTATCTGGTTCATCAGACAGAAAAGCTGCTGCGCCGTAACCCGAAATACATCACGATCCTCGCACCGATCGTGACCTATTTCCTGACTATCTTTGCTGGTACTGGCAACATCTCTCTGGCGACACTGCCAGTTATCGCTGAAGTTGCGAAGGAACAAGGCGTTAAACCTTGCCGTCCGCTGTCTACTGCAGTGGTATCCGCGCAGATTGCGATCACCGCATCGCCAATCTCAGCGGCAGTGGTTTACATGTCTTCCGTGATGGAAGGTCATGGCATCAGCTACCTCCATCTGCTCTCCGTGGTCATCCCGTCCACCCTGCTGGCGGTTCTGGTGATGTCCTTCCTGGTCACTATGCTGTTCAACTCCAAACTCTCTGACGATCCGATTTATCGCAAGCGTCTGGAAGAGGGCCTGGTTGAACTGCGCGGTGAAAAGCAGATTGAAATCAAATCCGGTGCAAAAACGTCCGTCTGGCTGTTCCTGCTGGGCGTAGTTGGCGTGGTTATCTATGCAATCATCAACAGCCCAAGCATGGGTCTGGTTGAAAAACCACTGATGAACACCACCAACGCAATCCTGATCATCATGCTCAGCGTTGCAACTCTGACCACCGTTATCTGTAAAGTCGATACCGACAACATTCTCAACTCCAGCACCTTCAAAGCAGGTATGAGCGCCTGTATTTGTATCCTGGGTGTTGCGTGGCTGGGCGATACTTTCGTTTCCAACAACATCGACTGGATCAAAGATACCGCTGGTGAAGTGATTCAGGGTCATCCGTGGCTGCTGGCCGTCATCTTCTTCTTTGCTTCTGCTCTGCTGTACTCTCAGGCTGCAACCGCAAAAGCACTGATGCCGATGGCTCTGGCACTGAACGTTTCTCCGCTGACCGCTGTTGCTTCTTTTGCTGCGGTGTCTGGTCTGTTCATTCTGCCGACCTACCCGACACTGGTTGCTGCGGTACAGATGGATGACACGGGTACTACCCGTATCGGTAAATTCGTCTTCAACCATCCGTTCTTCATCCCGGGTACTCTGGGTGTTGCCCTGGCCGTTTGCTTCGGCTTCGTGCTGGGTAGCTTCATGCTGTAATGACCCATCGCGGGGCGTTCACGCCCCGCTTTCTTTCCCGCCGACTAACATCCTTTCCCCGTCCGTTGTATAGTGACCTCTCTCTTGCGGTTCCATCTGTTCTTGCGAGGTGTTTATGCTTGATGAAAAAAGTTCGAATACCACGTCTGTCGTGGTGCTATGTACGGCACCGGATGAAGCGACAGCCCAGGATTTAGCCGCCAAAGTGCTGGCGGAAAAACTGGCGGCCTGCGCGACCTTGATCCCCGGCGCTACCTCTCTCTATTACTGGGAAGGTAAGCTGGAGCAAGAATACGAAGTGCAGATGATTTTAAAAACTACCGTATCTCACCAGCAGGCACTGCTGGAATGCCTGAAGTCTCATCATCCATATCAAACCCCGGAACTTCTGGTTTTACCTGTTACACACGGAGACACAGATTACCTCTCATGGCTCAACGCATCTTTACGCTGATCCTGCTACTTTGCAGCACTTCCGTTTTTGCCGGATTATTCGACGCGCCGGGACGTTCACAATTTGTCCCCGCGGATCAAGCCTTTGCTTTTGATTTTCAGCAAAACCAACATGACCTGAATCTGACCTGGCAGATCAAAGACGGTTACTACCTCTACCGTAAACAGATCCGCATTACGCCGGAACACGCGAAAATTGCCGACGTGCAGCTGCCGCAAGGCGTCTGGCATGAAGATGAGTTTTACGGCAAAAGCGAGATTTACCGCGATCGGCTGACGCTTCCCGTAACCATCAACCAGGCGAGTGCGGGAGCAACGTTAACTGTCACCTACCAGGGCTGTGCTGATGCCGGTTTCTGTTATCCGCCAGAAACCAAAACCGTTCCGTTAAGCGAAGTGGTCGCCAACAACGAAGCGTCACAGCCTGTGTCTGTTCCGCAGCAAGAGCAGCCCACCGCGCAATTGCCCTTTTCCGCGCTCTGGGCGTTGTTGATCGGTATTGGTATCGCCTTTACGCCATGCGTGCTGCCAATGTACCCACTGATTTCTGGCATCGTGCTGGGCGGTAAACAGCGGCTTTCCACTGCCAGAGCATTGTTGCTGACCTTTATTTATGTGCAGGGGATGGCGCTGACTTACACGGCGCTGGGTCTGGTGGTTGCCGCCGCAGGGTTACAGTTCCAGGCGGCGCTACAGCACCCATACGTGCTCATTGGCCTCGCCATCGTCTTTACCTTGCTGGCGATGTCAATGTTTGGCTTGTTTACTCTGCAACTCCCCTCTTCGCTGCAAACACGTCTCACGCTGATGAGCAATCGCCAACAGGGCGGCTCACCTGGCGGTGTGTTTATTATGGGGGCGATTGCCGGACTGATCTGTTCACCCTGCACCACCGCACCGCTTAGCGCGATTCTGCTGTATATCGCCCAAAGCGGGAACATGTGGCTGGGCAGCGGCACGCTTTATCTTTATGCGCTGGGCATGGGCCTGCCGCTGATGCTAATTACCGTCTTTGGTAACCGCTTGCTGCCGAAAAGCGGCCCGTGGATGGAACAAGTCAAAACCGCGTTTGGTTTTGTGATCCTCGCACTGCCGGTCTTCCTGCTGGAGCGAGTGATTGGTGATATATGGGGATTACGCTTGTGGTCGGCGCTTGGTGTCGCATTCTTTGGCTGGGCCTTTATCACCAGCCTACAGGCCAAACGCGGCTGGATGCGCGTGGTGCAAATAATCCTGCTGGCAGCGGCATTGGTTAGCGTGCGCCCACTTCAGGATTGGGCATTTGGTGCAACACATACCGCGCAAACTCAGACGCATCTCAACTTTACACAAATCAAAACAGTAGATGAGTTAAATCAGGCGCTCGTTGAAGCCAAAGGCAAACCAGTGATGTTAGATCTCTATGCCGACTGGTGCGTCGCCTGTAAAGAGTTTGAGAAATACACCTTCAGCGACCCGCAGGTGCAAAAAGCGTTAGCAGATACGGTCTTACTTCAGGCCAACGTCACTGCCAACGACGCACAAGATGTGGCGCTGTTAAAGCATCTTAATATCCTTGGCCTACCGACAATTCTCTTTTTTGACGGACAAGGCCAGGAGCATCCACAAGCACGCGTCACGGGCTTTATGGATGCTGAAACCTTCAGCGCACATTTGCGCGATCGCCAACCGTGAACGACACTTGCAGTGGGAAAGACGGAGGAAAATAGCGTGCAACGTGAAGATGTACTGGGAGAAGCCCTGAAATTATTAGAATTACAAGGGATTGCCAACACCACGCTGGAGATGGTTGCTGAACGTGTGGATTATCCACTGGACGAGCTACGCCGCTTCTGGCCAGACAAAGAGGCAATCCTCTACGATGCGCTGCGTTATCTTAGCCAACAGATAGATGTCTGGCGTCGTCAGCTGATGCTGGACGAAACGCAAACCGCCGAACAAAAGTTGCTGGCACGTTATCAGGCGTTATCGGAGTGCGTTAAAAACAACCGCTATCCGGGCTGTCTGTTTATCGCTGCCTGTACGTTTTATCCCGATCCTGGCCACCCTATTCATCAACTGGCCGATCAGCAAAAAAGCGCGGCCTACGATTTCACCCACGAACTGTTAACCACGCTGGAAGTTGACGATCCGGCGATGGTAGCAAAGCAGATGGAACTGGTGCTGGAAGGCTGTTTAAGCCGAATGCTGGTGAATCGTAGCCAGGCGGATGTCGACACCGCACATCGGCTGGCGGAAGATATCCTGCGCTTCGCCCGCTGCCGTCAGGGTGGTGCACTGACCTGACAGAAACACAGAAAAGAAGCGATTTGCCGCAATCTTAAGCAGTTGAATCGCTTTTACTGAAATTAGGTTGACGAGATGTGCAGATTACGGTTTAATGCGCCCCGTTGCCCGGATAGCTCAGTCGGTAGAGCAGGGGATTGAAAATCCCCGTGTCCTTGGTTCGATTCCGAGTCCGGGCACCAAATTCATATAAACGGACCTCCACGGAGGTCCGTTTTTCGTTTCAGGACGCCACGATTTAAGCGTCCTGCCGCCAAATCAATTCTACCGAACTCAACCAGATTCTCCCCACATCACCAGCAATTTGCGGGCATATCCCAATTCGGGAAAATTTGTTTCTGAGCTATAGCGCTGACTGACGTGAAATGTCGTGCGGCCCCGTGATGCTGTTGAACGTCAAATGACGTCATCAGGAGCGTAACGCACCCATAAAGCACAACATCGGGCAGAACGCCAACTGATGAGATTTTCTGAATGAGAACAAAGAGAAATGTATCAGTCCGTTTGCTCATGCAAAGACTAACAATCCATTAAAATAGTAAGCGCTCCGGACAATTTTCCATGGATTATTTTCTGAACATTTTTCTTTGGCAAAGATGATGAATTTTGATGGTAAGGAAAATTACTTCTGGTTCTCAGTAAAATCCTTTCGTAATACTATGTAATCAAGAAGTTTATGGCTAGTAAAAATAACGTCTTGCATTCACCAATAATATGTAAATAAACCCATCTATAGATGGAAAAAATAGGTTATGGCAATTATCATTGCATCATTCCCTTTTCGAATGAGTTTCTATTATGCAACAACCTGTAGTTCGCGTTGGCGAATGGCTTGTTACTCCGTCCATAAACCAAATTAGCCGCAATGGGCGTCAACTTACCCTTGAGCCGAGATTAATCGATCTTCTGGTTTTCTTTGCTCAACACAGTGGCGAAGTACTTAGCAGGGATGAACTTATCGATAATGTCTGGAAGAGAAGTATTGTCACCAATCACGTTGTGACGCAGAGTATCTCAGAACTACGTAAGTCATTAAAAGATAATGATGAAGATAGTCCTGTCTATATCGCTACTGTACCAAAGCGCGGCTATAAATTAATGGTGCCGGTTATCTGGTACAGCGAAGAAGAGGGAGAGGAAATAATGCTATCTTCGCCTCCCCCTATACCAGAGGCGGTTCCTGCCACAGATTCTCCCTCCCACAGTCTTAACATTCAAAACACCACAACGCCACCTGAACAATCCCCAGTTAAAAGCAAACGATTCACTACCTTTTGGGTATGGTTTTTTTTCCTGTTGTCGTTAGGTATCTGTGTAGCACTGGTAGCGTTTTCAAGTCTTGAAACACGTCTTCCTATGAGTAAATCGCGCATTTTGCTCAATCCACGCGATATTGACATTAATATGGTTAATAAGAGTTGTAACAGCTGGAGTTCTCCGTATCAGCTCTCTTACGCGATAGGCGTGGGTGATTTGGTGGCGACATCACTTAACACCTTCTCCACCTTTATGGTGCATGACAAAATCAACTACAACATTGATGAACCGAGCAGTTCCGGTAAAACATTATCTATTGCGTTTGTTAATCAGCGCCAATACCGTGCTCAACAATGCTTTATGTCGGTAAAATTGGTAGACAATGCAGATGGTTCAACCATGCTGGATAAACGTTATGTCATCACTAACGGTAATCAGCTGGCGATTCAAAATGATTTGCTCCAGAGTTTATCAAAAGCGTTAAACCAACCGTGGCCACAACGAATGCAGGAGATGCTCCAGCAAATTTTGCCGCATCGTGGTGCGTTATTAACTAATTTTTATCAGGCACATGATTATTTACTGCATGGTGATGATAAATCATTGGATCGTGCCAGTGAATTATTAGGTGAGATTGTTCAATCATCCCCAGAATTTACCTACGCGAGAGCAGAAAAAGCATTAGTTGATATCGTGCGCCATTCTCAACATCCTTTAGACGAAAAACAATTAGCAGCACTGAACACAGAAATAGATAACATTGTTACACTGCCGGAATTGAACAACCTGTCCATTATATATCAAATAAAAGCGGTCAGTGCCCTGGTAAAAGGTAAAACAGATGAGTCTTATCAGGCGATAAATACCGGCATTGATCTTGAAATGTCCTGGCTAAATTATGTGTTGCTTGGCAAGGTTTATGAAATGAAGGGGATGAACCGGGAAGCAGCTGATGCATATCTCACCGCCTTTAATTTACGCCCAGGGGCAAACACCCTTTACTGGATTGAAAATGGTATATTCCAGACTTCTGTTCCTTATGTTGTACCTTATCTCGACAAATTTCTCGTTTCAGAATAAGTAACTCCCGGGTTGATTCATGCTCGGGAATATTTGTTGTTGAGTTTTTGTATGTTCCCGTTGGTATAATATGTTGCGGCAATTTATTTGCCGCATAATTTTTATTACATAAATTTAACCAGAGAATGTCACGCAATGCATTGTAAACATTGAATGTTTATCTTTTCATGATATCAACTTGCGATCCTGATGTGTTAATAAAAAACCTCAAGTTCTCACTTACAGAAACTTTTGTGTTATTTCACCTAATCTTTAGGATTAATCCTTTTTTCGTGAGTAATCTTAGCGCCAGTTTGGTCTGGTCAGGAAATAGTTATACATCATGACCCGGACTCCAAATTCAAAAATGAAATTAGGAGAAGAGCATGAGTTCTGCCAAGAAGATCGGGCTATTTGCCTGTACCGGTGTTGTTGCCGGTAATATGATGGGGAGCGGTATTGCATTATTACCTGCGAACCTAGCAAGTATCGGTGGTATTGCTATCTGGGGTTGGATTATCTCTATTATTGGTGCAATGTCGCTGGCATATGTATATGCCCGACTGGCAACAAAAAACCCGCAACAAGGTGGCCCAATTGCGTATGCCGGAGAAATTTCCCCTGCATTTGGTTTTCAGACAGGTGTTCTTTATTACCATGCTAACTGGATTGGTAACCTGGCAATTGGTATTACCGCTGTATCTTATCTTTCCACCTTCTTCCCAGTATTAAATGATCCTGTTCCGGCGGGTATCGCCTGTATTGCTATCGTCTGGGTATTTACCTTTGTGAATATGCTCGGCGGTACCTGGGTAAGCCGTTTAACCACGATTGGTCTGGTGCTGGTTCTTATTCCTGTGGTGATGACTGCTATTGTTGGCTGGCATTGGTTTGATGCAGCAACTTATGCAGCTAACTGGAATACTGCGGATACCACTGATGGTCATGCGATCATTAAAAGTATTCTGCTCTGCCTGTGGGCCTTCGTGGGTGTTGAATCCGCAGCAGTAAGTACTGGTATGGTTAAAAACCCGAAACGTACCGTTCCGCTGGCAACCATGCTGGGTACTGGTTTAGCAGGTATTGTTTACATCGCTGCGACTCAGGTGCTTTCCGGTATGTATCCGTCTTCTGTAATGGCGGCTTCCGGTGCTCCGTTTGCAATCAGTGCTTCAACTATCCTCGGTAACTGGGCTGCACCACTGGTTTCTGCATTCACCGCCTTTGCGTGTCTGACTTCTCTGGGCTCCTGGATGATGTTGGTAGGCCAGGCAGGTGTACGTGCCGCTAACGACGGTAACTTCCCGAAAGTTTATGGTGAAGTCGACAGCAACGGTATTCCGAAAAAAGGTCTGCTGCTGGCTGCAGTGAAAATGACTGCCCTGATGATCCTCATCACTCTGATGAACTCTGCCGGTGGTAAAGCCTCTGACCTGTTCGGTGAACTGACCGGTATCGCAGTACTGCTGACTATGCTGCCGTACTTCTACTCTTGCGTTGACCTGATTCGTTTTGAAGGCGTTAACATCCGCAACTTTGTCAGCCTGATCTGTTCTGTACTGGGTTGCGTGTTCTGCTTCATCGCGCTGATGGGCGCAAGCTCCTTCGAGCTGGCAGGTACCTTCATCGTCAGCCTGATTATCCTGATGTTCTATGCTCGCAAAATGCACGAGCGCCAGAGCCACTCAATGGATAACCACACAGCGTCTAACGCACATTAATTAAAAGTATTTTCCGAGGCTCCTCCTTTCATTTTGTCCCATGTGTTGGGAGGGGCCTTTTTTACCTGGAGATATGACTATGAACGTTATTGCAATATTGAATCACATGGGGGTTTATTTTAAAGAAGAACCCATCCGTGAACTTCATCGCGCGCTTGAACGTCTGAACTTCCAGATTGTTTACCCGAACGACCGTGACGACTTATTAAAACTGATCGAAAACAATGCGCGTCTGTGCGGCGTTATTTTTGACTGGGATAAATATAATCTCGAGCTGTGCGAAGAAATTAGCAAAATGAACGAGAACCTGCCGTTGTACGCGTTCGCTAATACGTATTCCACTCTCGATGTAAGCCTGAATGACCTGCGTTTACAGATTAGCTTCTTTGAATATGCGCTGGGTGCTGCTGATGATATTGCTAACAAGATCAAGCAGACCACTGACGAATATATCAACACTATTCTGCCTCCGCTGACTAAAGCACTGTTTAAATATGTTCGTGAAGGTAAATATACTTTCTGTACTCCTGGTCACATGGGCGGTACTGCATTCCAGAAAAGCCCGGTAGGTAGCCTGTTCTATGATTTCTTTGGTCCGAACACCATGAAATCTGATATTTCCATTTCAGTATCTGAACTGGGTTCTCTGCTGGATCACAGTGGTCCACACAAAGAAGCAGAACAGTATATCGCTCGCGTCTTTAACGCAGACCGCAGCTACATGGTGACCAACGGTACTTCCACTGCGAACAAAATTGTTGGTATGTACTCTGCTCCGGCAGGCAGCACCATTCTGATTGACCGTAACTGCCACAAATCGCTGACCCACCTGATGATGATGAGCGATGTTACGCCAATCTATTTCCGCCCGACCCGTAACGCTTACGGTATTCTTGGTGGTATCCCACAGAGTGAATTCCAGCACGCTACCATTGCTAAGCGCGTGAAAGAAACACCAAACGCAACCTGGCCGGTACATGCTGTAATTACCAACTCTACCTATGATGGTCTGCTGTACAACACCGACTTCATCAAGAAAACACTGGATGTGAAATCCATCCACTTTGACTCCGCGTGGGTGCCTTACACCAACTTCTCACCGATTTACGAAGGTAAATGCGGTATGAGCGGTGGCCGTGTAGAAGGGAAAGTGATTTACGAAACCCAGTCTACTCACAAACTGCTGGCGGCGTTCTCTCAGGCTTCCATGATCCACGTTAAAGGTGACGTAAACGAAGAAACCTTTAACGAAGCCTACATGATGCACACCACCACCTCTCCGCACTACGGTATCGTGGCGTCCACTGAAACCGCTGCGGCGATGATGAAAGGCAATGCAGGTAAACGTCTGATCAATGGTTCCATTGAACGTGCGATCAAATTCCGTAAAGAGATCAAACGTCTGAGAACGGAATCTGATGGCTGGTTCTTTGATGTATGGCAGCCGGATCATATCGATACGACTGAATGCTGGCCGCTGCGTTCTGACAGCACCTGGCACGGCTTCAAAAACATCGATAACGAGCACATGTATCTTGACCCGATCAAAGTCACCCTGCTGACTCCGGGGATGGAAAAAGACGGCACCATGAGCGACTTTGGTATTCCGGCCAGCATCGTGGCGAAATACCTCGACGAACATGGCATCGTTGTTGAGAAAACCGGTCCGTATAACCTGCTGTTCCTGTTCAGCATCGGTATCGATAAGACCAAAGCACTGAGCCTGCTGCGTGCTCTGACTGACTTCAAACGTGCGTTCGATCTGAACCTGCGTGTGAAAAACATGCTGCCGTCTCTGTATCGTGAAGATCCTGAATTCTATGAAAACATGCGTATTCAGGAACTGGCTCAGAATATCCACAAACTGATTGTTCACCACAATCTGCCGGATCTGATGTATCGCGCATTTGAAGTTCTGCCGACTATGGTAATGACTCCGTATGCTGCGTTCCAGAAAGAGCTGCACGGTATGACCGAAGAAGTTTACCTCGACGAAATGGTAGGTCGTATTAACGCCAATATGATCCTTCCGTATCCGCCGGGAGTTCCTCTGGTAATGCCGGGTGAAATGATCACCGAAGAAAGCCGTCCGGTTCTGGAGTTCCTGCAGATGCTGTGTGAAATCGGCGCTCACTATCCGGGCTTTGAAACCGATATTCACGGTGCATACCGTCAGGCTGATGGCCGCTATACCGTTAAGGTATTGAAAGAAGAAAGCAAAAAATAATTAGCTCGTACAAGGGAAGTGGCTTGCCACTTCCCTTTTTTGCTCATAAGGAGAACACATGAAAACACCCTCACAGCCGCGCGCGATATACTATATCGTGGCGATCCAAATCTGGGAGTACTTCAGTTTTTACGGCATGCGTGCCTTACTCATTCTCTATCTCACCCATCAGCTTGGTTTTGATGATAACCATGCCATCAGCCTGTTCAGCGCATATGCTTCTCTGGTTTACGTTACCCCTATTCTCGGCGGCTGGCTTGCCGACCGCCTGCTCGGCAACCGCACTGCAGTGATTGCCGGCGCGCTGTTAATGACCCTTGGCCATGTGGTGCTGGGCATTGATACAAATTCAACCTTTAGCCTGTATCTGGCGCTGGCAATCATTATTTGTGGCTACGGTTTATTCAAATCAAACATCAGCTGTTTGCTTGGCGAGCTCTACGACGAGAACGATCATCGACGTGATGGCGGTTTTTCGCTGCTGTATGCTGCGGGCAATATCGGTTCTATCGCCGCGCCCATCGCCTGCGGCCTGGCTGCTCAGTGGTATGGATGGCATGTTGGCTTTGCCCTTGCGGGAGGCGGCATGTTTATCGGTTTGTTGATTTTCTTAAGTGGTCATCGTCATTTCCAGTCCACGCGTAGTATGGATAAAAAAGCGCTCACAAGCGTCAAATTTGCCTTACCAGTATGGAGCTGGTTAGTGGTGATGCTCTGTTTAGCCCCAGTATTTTTTACCCTGCTGCTGGAGAACGACTGGTCCGGATATTTGCTGGCGATCGTTTGCCTCATTGCAGCACAAATCATTGCCCGCATGATGATCAAATTCCCCGAACACCGCCGTGCTCTTTGGCAAATTGTATTGTTGATGTTTGTCGGGACGTTGTTCTGGGTACTGGCACAACAGGGCGGCAGTACCATCAGCTTGTTTATCGATCGCTTTGTGAATCGTCAGGCATTCAATATTGAAGTACCTACAGCACTATTCCAGTCGGTGAATGCTATTGCGGTGATGCTCGCTGGGGTTGTTCTGGCCTGGCTGGCGTCGCCAGAAAGCCGCGGCAATTCAGCATTGCGCGTCTGGCTGAAGTTTGCCTTTGGCTTACTGCTGATGGCTTGTGGCTTTATGTTGCTGGCATTTGATGCCCGACATACAGCGGCTGGCGGTCAAGCGTCAATGGGCGTGATGATATCCGGGCTGGCGCTAATGGGCTTTGCTGAACTCTTTATTGACCCGGTGGCGATTGCGCAAATCACGCGTCTGAAAATGTCTGGCGTATTAACTGGTATTTATATGCTGGCAACAGGCGCAGTCGCCAACTGGCTGGCAGGCGTCGTGGCACAGCAGACGACAGAGTCGCAAATTAGCGGTATGGCTATTGCCGCTTACCAGCGATTCTTTTCTCAGATGGGAGAGTGGACGTTGGCTTGTGTCGCGATCATCGTGGTATTGGCCTTTGCTACCCGTTTTCTGTTTAGCACGCCGACGAATATGATACAGGAGAGCAACGATTAACTGTCGTAAAAACAATTGGTTATGAATAAATTAACTTTCAGTTTATCACACTAGCAAATCGAGATTAATAAGTCATTTAAACCATTTTTATGGTTATTTATTAGTGATATCAACTTGAGGTAAACGTTAGTTTCGATAAGATAAACTGAGTTATTAATAGTCGAGGCAGATAATACAGTGTACCGATCTGTCTCTTTATCTACGCTAAATTGAAAGCTGGATTTAGAGGAACCAAAATGTCTGAACGAGAAACACGGGGAGCCAATGAGGCTATTGATTTTAACGATGAACTGAGAAATCGCCGCGAAAAACTGGCGGCACTACGTCAGCAAGGTGTGGCGTTTCCCAATGATTTTCGCCGCGACCATACCTCTGACCAGTTGCACGAAGAGTTTGATGCGAAGGATAACCAGGAACTGGAATCCTTAAACATTGAAGTCTCGGTTGCTGGCCGAATGATGACCCGTCGTATTATGGGGAAAGCCTCCTTTGTAACGTTGCAGGATGTCGGTGGCCGTATTCAACTGTACGTTGCAAGAGATAGCCTGCCAGAAGGTGTTTATAACGATCAGTTTAAAAAATGGGATCTGGGTGACATTATCGGTGCCCGCGGTACGCTGTTTAAGACGCAAACGGGTGAGCTTTCCATTCACTGTACTGAGCTGCGCCTGCTGACTAAAGCACTACGTCCTTTACCAGATAAATTCCATGGTCTGCAGGATCAGGAAGTCCGTTATCGTCAACGTTATCTGGACCTCATCGCTAACGATAAATCCCGTCAAACGTTTGTTGTCCGTTCAAAAATTCTGGCCGCTATCCGTCAGTTCATGGTCGCGCGCGGCTTTATGGAAGTAGAAACCCCGATGATGCAGGTAATTCCAGGTGGGGCATCTGCTCGCCCGTTTATTACCCATCATAACGCTCTGGATTTAGATATGTACCTGCGTATCGCGCCGGAGCTGTATCTGAAACGTCTGGTTGTAGGCGGTTTTGAACGGGTATTCGAAATCAACCGTAACTTCCGTAATGAAGGTATTTCTGTTCGCCATAATCCTGAGTTCACAATGATGGAACTCTACATGGCATATGCGGATTACCATGATTTGATTGAACTGACGGAGTCACTGTTCCGCACCCTGGCACAAGAGGTACTGGGTACCACTAAAGTCACTTATGGCGAGCATGTGTTTGATTTCGGCAAACCGTTTGAAAAACTCACCATGCGCGAAGCAATCAAAAAATATCGTCCAGAAACCGATATGGCGGATCTGGATAATTTTGATGCTGCTAAAGCATTAGCTGAATCTATCGGTATTACGGTAGAGAAAAGCTGGGGACTGGGACGTATTGTTACGGAGATCTTTGATGAAGTGGCAGAAGCACATCTGATTCAGCCAACCTTTATTACGGAATATCCGGCAGAAGTGTCCCCGCTGGCGCGCCGTAATGATGTTAACCCGGAAATCACCGACCGTTTTGAATTCTTCATCGGTGGTCGTGAAATTGGTAATGGTTTTAGCGAATTAAACGACGCAGAAGATCAGGCTGAACGTTTCCAGGAACAGGTTAACGCTAAAGCTGCAGGTGACGACGAAGCCATGTTCTATGACGAAGATTACGTGACTGCGCTGGAATATGGTCTGCCGCCAACCGCTGGTCTGGGTATTGGTATCGACCGAATGATTATGCTGTTTACAAACAGTCATACTATTCGCGACGTTATTCTCTTCCCGGCGATGCGCCCACTGAAATAAATTTCACTTTAATGAACGAAGCAGTCAGGCGACTGCTTCGTTCGTCATTCCGCAAATCCAGTTTTGAGGAGAGACGCTTCGTTTCAAGATAACCAGCGGGTCCACTCAACTACAGCTCCTAAAAGAGAGAAAAAAGTAATGCCACAGGCAGACTCATTGGCCAGGTTATTCCGACCAGAAATGCACTAAGTAAACGAATATGTGTTTTCTCATGTGAGATAAACCAGATAATGACAAAGGATATGTTCACACCAATCACATAAAAAATTAATATTTTAGAGAATAGTGCCATTTTTTATGTTCTTCTTATCCTTCCTGGCTACTTGTAAAACTGACGGAAATAGTCATCAACTGTCATAATGCTGAGGTCAAAATCAATATCCGGTAAGTCTAAGCATTTGAGCCTGATTAAATCTTCGATTTCACTTGCGGCTAACGATGTCGTTATTGCGAAGGAGTTTTCATTCAGTTGTCGTGGTATCCCATATTCATCAGCCACGATAGAGGAGAAATTCATATCATACATCAATGATCTTAACCTTAAGAACACTGAGGAATAAGATGATGGATAATCAAAAGAAACAACATAAGTATTGAACTTGTTTTTACCTTCCATAATATGACTCCTATCAATATTGAACGCTCTGGGGACGCAAAACTTATTAACCCCGAATGATGATTCTCATATAGGAGATATTCTTTTTTTTTTGCTCAGTAAAGGGGATGACTTGGGACAAAAAAACGCTCTCTCTGACCATTCTTTGTGCATCCCCCTACCCTTCAGATGCTCTCCTGCATCACACCGCGGAGAGCATGAAAAATATCGTGACTCTGTACTCTCCCATCAACTGCGAATATCATCATACTCCCGTGTTTTATCAAATTCGTGTTTCGCAAATGGGCATAGTGGGATAATTTTTCGTTTTTCCCGACGCATTTTTTCCACGACTTTCGCAACCAGCTGTTTACCAATCCCTTGCCCTTTCAGGCTTTCATCGACATCGGTATGTTCGATAATCGCTAAATTCTCTCCGGTCGGCACAAAGACAATTTCAGCGATTTGCTTGCCTTGTTCGTCATTAATGTAAAATTTATTGTGGCCTTCGCGTATTTCCATTTTACCCTCGCTTATTTATGACGGTATTTCAGCGCGCCGCTCGGGCACGTATCAATCACTTTAACCACAGTGGCAACGTCGACTTCATCCGGCATGATCCACGGCTTTCGTTTGAGATTAAATAACTTGCCGTTGCCACGTACGCAATTGCCAGAATGCTGACATATCGCAGTATTGAAATAGACATCGATCTTTTCGCCGGTATAACAGCGATAACCCCCGTCCAGTAGCGCCCGATCCATGACCTTCCCTCTCTCATCAGTATGATTATCGCTATAAGCATAGCCCCGGAATCTTCATACAGCACTGGCAGTTTCCGTTGCCAGAATCTCTTCCCCTATATAGCCAATCATTCTTACTCCCTTTGAATTACCCGCCTCATCAGAGATAATGCTTAAGAAATTTGTCACACAAGGAAGCTGATGAGACATTCATTGCCCTACCGTATGTTACGCAAACGTCCGATGAAATTGAGTACCACTGTGATCTTAATGGTCAGCGCGGTACTGTTCTCGGTGCTATTGGTGGTGCATCTGATTTACTTCTCGCAAATCAGTGATATGACGCGAGACGGGCTAGCTAACAAGGCTCTGGCAGTAGCGCGTACCCTCGCCGACTCGCCGGAAATCCGTCAGGGCTTGCAGAAAAAACCGCAGGAGAGTGGAATCCAGGCCATCGCGGAAGCCGTGCGCAAACGCAACGATCTGCTGTTTATTGTCGTTACCGATATGCACAGTCTTCGCTACTCGCATCCTGAAGCCCAGCGTATTGGTCAGCCATTTAAAGGTGATGACATCCTTAAAGCGCTGAATGGCGAAGAAAATGTCGCTATCAATCGCGGTTTTCTGGCGCAGGCTTTACGCGTATTTACCCCCATCTACGATGAAAATCATAAACAAATTGGCGTGGTGGCGATCGGCCTTGAGTTAAGCCGCGTGACCCAACAGATCAATGACAGTCGCTGGAGCATTATCTGGTCGGTACTATTTGGCATGCTGGTCGGACTGATCGGCACATGCATTCTGGTTAACGTACTGAAAAAAATCCTTTTCGGCCTGGAACCCTACGAAATCTCCACACTGTTTGAGCAACGCCAGGCCATGTTGCAGTCCATCAAAGAAGGCGTCGTTGCCGTGGACGATCGCGGCGAGGTCACGCTGATCAACGATGCCGCACAAGAATTGCTGAATTACCGTAAGTCGCAGGACGATGAGAAACTGTCGACGCTAAGCCACTCGTGGTCACAGGTGGTAGATGTCTCGGAAGTGTTACGCGACGGAACCCCACGCCGCGACGAAGAGATTACGATTAAGGACCGACTATTACTGATCAACACCGTTCCGGTGCGCAGTAATGGCGTTATCATCGGTGCCATTTCAACCTTCAGGGACAAAACTGAAGTACGTAAACTGATGCAGCGACTCGACGGTCTGGTCAACTATGCTGACGCACTTCGTGAACGATCCCACGAATTTATGAATAAATTGCATGTGATTCTCGGATTATTGCATCTGAAGAGTTATAAGCAGTTGGAAGATTACATTCTCAAAACAGCCAATAACTATCAGGAAGAGATTGGCTCTCTGCTGGGTAAGATCAAATCTCCGGTTATCGCTGGTTTTTTAATCAGCAAGATTAACCGCGCGACCGATTTAGGCCATACGCTGATTTTAAACAGTGAAAGCCAGCTGCCAGACAGCGGTAGTGAGGATCAGGTCGCGACGCTGATTACCACGTTGGGAAATCTGATAGAAAACGCGCTGGAGGCATTAGGACCGGAACCCGGTGGCGAAATTAGCGTAACATTGCACTACCGTCACGGCTGGCTGCACTGCGAAGTTAACGATGATGGACCGGGGATCGCACCCGACAAAATCGATCACATTTTTGACAAAGGTGTCTCGACAAAAGGAAGCGAGCGAGGCGTCGGTTTAGCACTTGTCAAACAACAGGTAGAAAATCTCGGCGGCAGCATCGCCGTGGAATCGGAACCCGGGATTTTCACACAATTTTTTGTCCAGATACCCTGGGACGGGGAGAGGTCGAACAGATGATCAATGTATTAATTATCGATGACGACGCAATGGTCGCGGAGCTGAATCGCCGATACGTGGCACAAATCCCGGGCTTTCAATGCTGTGGAACGGCTTCGACGCTTGAGAAAGCCAAAGAGATTATCTTCAATAGCGATACGCCTATCGACCTGATATTGCTAGATATCTATATGCAAAAAGAGAACGGGCTCGATTTACTGCCTGTCCTGCATAACGCGCGTTGCAAAAGTGATGTGATTGTCATCTCCTCCGCTGCCGATGCAGCAACCATTAAAGATTCGCTGCATTACGGTGTCGTGGATTACCTGATCAAACCCTTCCAGGCTTCCCGCTTTGAAGAGGCGCTCACCGGCTGGCGGCAAAAGAAAATGGCGCTGGAAAAACATCAGTATTATGACCAGGCCGAGCTTGATCAGCTAATCCACGGCAGCAGCTCCAACGAACAGGATCCTCGTCGCTTGCCAAAAGGCTTAACGCCGCAGACGTTACGCACGCTGTGCCAGTGGATTGACGCGCATCAGGACTATGAGTTTTCAACCGACGAGCTGGCCAACGAGGTTAACATCTCGCGTGTTTCCTGCCGTAAATACCTCATCTGGCTGGTCAACTGCCACATCTTGTTCACCAGTATCCATTATGGCGTTACGGGGCGTCCGGTTTACCGTTACCGTATTCAGGCTGAACACTACTCACTGCTGAAACAATATTGCCAATAACGGATCGCTGGTTATCTGTAAGTAATAATTATTACCGTAATGCAAAATATTCCTGGCACAAGTTACATTCTTCATCAGTAAAACTTGTGCCAGATCAAATATAATTATCCCTCCATCATCGCTAAAAATTAATATCTCTTCAGATGAACGGTGTTTTTAATTTCAAAACGCTAACAAAAGTTAATTAACTATTATGTCACCCACATTATGTGTATTTTTACCCACAAATGGGTAGATCAGATTAATCTATAAACCTAATGATACCTGCCCTAAGAACAAAAAACAGACCGATAAATATCAATAAGATAACAGCAAACAAAACATTAACATCTGCGCTGTACAAACTATAAACCCATCGCCAGAGAGTCTTTCTCTCTGAAAAAGCCGCTTATCACAGTGCATAAATTTGCCGCTGCTTTAATCAGCCAATATTCACTGTGAGGTATTTGCTCAAGCCGGTAACGACCAAACGGATATTTAGTCAGGCTCTGAAAACAGTTCATACAAAACAGAACGTGACTGTGATCTATTCAGCAAAAATTTAAATAGGATTATCGCGAGGGTTCACACATGTTATTTACTATCCAACTTATCATAATACTGATATGTCTGTTTTATGGTGCCAGAAAGGGGGGTATCGCGCTGGGTTTATTAGGCGGTATCGGTCTGGTCATTCTGGTCTTCGTCTTCCACCTTCAGCCAGGTAAACCACCGGTTGATGTCATGCTGGTTATCATTGCGGTGGTGGCGGCATCGGCGACCTTGCAAGCTTCGGGCGGTCTTGATGTCATGCTGCAAATTGCCGAGAAGCTGCTGCGTCGCAACCCGAAATATGTCTCAATTGTCGCGCCGTTTGTGACCTGTACGCTGACCATTCTTTGCGGTACGGGTCATGTGGTTTACACCATTCTGCCGATCATCTACGACGTTGCTATTAAGAACAACATCCGTCCGGAACGTCCGATGGCGGCAAGTTCTATCGGTGCACAGATGGGGATTATCGCCAGTCCGGTGTCGGTTGCGGTCGTATCTTTGGTTGCGATGCTGGGTAATGTCACCTTTGATGGTCGCCATCTTGAGTTCCTCGACCTGCTGGCAATCACCATTCCATCGACGTTAATCGGTATCCTGGCGATCGGTATCTTCAGCTGGTTCCGCGGTAAAGATCTGGATAAAGACGAAGAGTTCCAAAAATTCATCTCCGTACCGGAAAACCGTGAGTATGTTTACGGTGATACCGCGACGCTGCTGGATAAAAAACTGCCGAAAAGCAACTGGCTGGCAATGTGGATCTTCCTCGGGGCAATCGCTGTAGTCGCCCTTCTTGGTGCTGATTCGGACCTGCGTCCATCCTTCGGCGGCAAACCGCTGTCGATGGTACTGGTTATTCAGATGTTTATGCTGCTGACCGGGGCGCTGATTATTATCCTGACCAAAACCAATCCCGCGTCTATCTCAAAAAACGAAGTTTTCCGTTCCGGTATGATCGCCATCGTGGCGGTGTACGGTATCGCATGGATGGCTGAAACCATGTTCGGTGCGCATATGTCTGAAATTCAGGGCGTACTGGGTGAAATGGTGAAAGAGTATCCGTGGGCCTATGCCATTGTTCTGCTGCTGGTTTCCAAGTTTGTAAACTCTCAGGCTGCAGCGCTGGCGGCGATTGTTCCGGTCGCGCTGGCGATCGGCGTTGACCCCGCTTACATCGTGGCTTCAGCACCGGCTTGCTACGGTTATTACATCCTGCCGACTTATCCGAGCGATCTGGCAGCGATTCAGTTTGACCGTTCCGGCACCACCCACATCGGTCGCTTCGTCATCAACCACAGCTTTATTCTGCCGGGGTTGATTGGTGTGAGCGTATCGTGCGTCTTCGGCTGGATCTTCGCCGCGATGTACGGGTTCTTATAAATGCACTTTGCGTGCCGCCCGTGACTACGCGGCACGCCATTTTCGAATAACAAATACAGAGTTACAGGCTGGAAGCTATGTCAAACAAACCCTTTATCTACCAGGCACCTTTCCCGATGGGGAAAGACAATACCGAATACTATCTACTCACTTCCGATTACGTTAGCGTTGCCGACTTCGACGGCGAAACCATCCTGAAAGTGGAACCAGAAGCCCTGACCCTGCTGGCGCAGCAAGCCTTTCACGATGCTTCTTTCATGCTCCGCCCGGCACACCAGAAACAGGTTGCGGCTATTCTTCACGATCCAGAAGCCAGCGAAAACGACAAGTACGTGGCGCTGCAATTCTTAAGAAACTCCGAAATCGCCGCCAAAGGCGTGCTGCCGACCTGCCAGGATACCGGCACCGCGATCATCGTCGGTAAAAAAGGTCAGCGCGTGTGGACCGGTGGCGGTGATGAAGAAGCGCTGTCGAAAGGCGTCTATAACACCTATATCGAAGATAACCTGCGCTATTCACAGAACGCGCCGCTGGACATGTATAAAGAGGTCAACACCGGCACGAACCTGCCTGCGCAAATCGACCTGTACGCGGTAGATGGCGATGAGTACAAATTCCTCTGTGTCGCTAAAGGCGGCGGCTCTGCCAACAAAACGTATCTCTACCAGGAAACCAAAGCCCTGCTGACGCCCGGCAAACTGAAAAACTTCCTCGTCGAGAAAATGCGTACCCTCGGTACTGCAGCCTGCCCGCCGTACCATATCGCGTTTGTGATTGGCGGTACGTCTGCGGAAACCAACCTGAAAACCGTCAAGTTAGCAAGCGCTCACTATTACGATGAACTGCCGACGGAAGGGAACGAACATGGTCAGGCGTTCCGCGATATCCAGCTGGAACAGGAACTGCTGGAAGAGGCCCAGAAACTCGGTCTTGGCGCGCAGTTTGGCGGTAAATACTTCGCGCACGACATCCGCGTTATCCGTCTGCCACGTCACGGCGCATCCTGCCCGGTAGGCATGGGAGTCTCCTGCTCCGCTGACCGTAACATTAAAGCGAAAATCAACCGCGAAGGTATCTGGATCGAAAAACTGGAACACAATCCAGGCCAGTACATTCCAGAAGAACTGCGTCAGGCAGGTGAAGGCGAAGCAGTGAAAGTCGACCTTAACCGCCCGATGAAAGAGATCCTTGCCCAGCTTTCGCAATACCCGGTATCCACCCGCTTGTCGCTCACCGGCACCATTATCGTGGGTCGCGATATTGCACACGCCAAGCTGAAAGAGCTGATTGACGCCGGTAAAGAACTGCCGCAGTACATCAAAGATCACCCGATCTACTACGCGGGTCCGGCGAAAACGCCTGCCGGTTATCCATCAGGTTCACTTGGCCCAACCACCGCAGGTCGTATGGACTCCTACGTGGATCTGCTGCAATCCCACGGCGGCAGCATGATCATGCTGGCGAAAGGTAACCGCAGCCAGCAGGTTACCGACGCGTGCCATAAACACGGCGGCTTCTACCTCGGTAGCATCGGCGGTCCGGCGGCGGTACTGGCGCAGCAGAGCATCAAGCATCTGGAATGCGTCGCTTATCCGGAGCTGGGTATGGAAGCTATCTGGAAAATCGAAGTAGAAGATTTCCCGGCGTTTATCCTGGTCGATGACAAAGGTAACGACTTCTTCCAGCAGATCGTCAACAAACAGTGCGCGAACTGCACTAAGTAACCTCTTCGGCCCAGCGCCTGGCAGCATGCTGCCAGGTGATCCCCCTGGGCCACCTCTTTTGCGATTGTAATTTCACGCTTACTGGTCAATAGTCAGTATTTTCCCTGACTTGCGAACTCACCATGACCCGCACACTCAAGCCGTTAATTCTTAACACCGGCGCACTGGCGCTAACGTTAATCCTGATTTATACCGGCATTTCGGCCCATGACAAACTCACCTGGCTGATGGAAGTGACACCGGTGATTATTGTCGTGCCGCTACTGCTTGCCACCGCTAAACGTTACCCGTTAACGCCGCTGCTCTATACGCTCATTTTCTTTCACGCCATCATCCTGATGGTCGGCGGGCAATACACCTACGCGAAAGTCCCCGTTGGTTTTGAGGTGCAGGAATGGCTGGGGTTGAGCCGTAATCCGTATGACAAACTGGGGCATTTTTTCCAGGGGCTGGTGCCTGCACTGGTGGCACGAGAGATCCTTGTACGCGGGATGTACGTTCGCGGACGTAAGATGGTGGCGTTTCTGGTCTGCTGCGTGGCGCTGGCGATAAGCGCGATGTATGAATTAATCGAGTGGTGGGCGGCGCTGGCAATGGGCCAGGGAGCGGATGATTTTCTCGGCACCCAGGGCGACCAGTGGGACACGCAATCCGATATGTTCTGCGCGCTGCTTGGCGCATTAACGACGGTGATATTCCTCGCTCGCTTTCATTGCCGCCAGCTACGGCGCTTTGGCTTAATCACCAGAGCGCCGGAAGCGATTACCCCTTAACGGTGCAACCAGCCAGGCAGCCAGTCGCCGTGGGCGGCAATCAAGTCGTCAACAAGAGCATATATTTCGTCAATGCCCAGCACGGCGGCAGTATGCGGGTCCATCATCGCGGCGTGGTAAACACGGTCGCGATTTTCCGTAAGAATAGCTTCTGTCAGCAGCGTCTGTACGTTGATGTTGGTTTGCATCAGGGCGGCCAGATGCGAAGGTAGCGTACCGGCTTTGGTCGGCTGAATGCCATTAGCATCAACCAGACAGGCCACTTCCACGCAACATCCTTGTGGCAGGTTATCAATCAAACCATCGTTACGGACATTGCCATAAATCACACTCGGCTCGCCAGTCCAGATAGCGTTCATGATTGTGCTGGCATATTCCCGTGACGGTTTAATATCAATCCGGGAGGCGTTTTTATACTCCTCCAGCTCTTTATGCCAGTTCGCCAGCTGCTCGACGCAGCGTTTCGGGTACTCATCCAACGGTACTTTATAACGCTCAATCAAATCCTCACGACCTGGCTTAATAAACCACGGTGTGTACTCAGCAAAATGTTCTGACGATTCTGTGACGAAGTAGCCCAGCTTTTTGAACATTTCGTAACGCACAATATTCTGGCAGCGAGTATTACCATGAATATTTGGCTTCGGTGCCTGCCCTGCTTCATAAGCCGCCAGCAATTCAGGATAGAGATTCACGTAGCTACCGTCTGCGGTTTTACGCTCCAGTTCCAGGTAAAACGCCATATGGTTGATACCTGCGCAACGGTAACGCAGCGTAGCCGGGTCGATATTGAGGTCACGCGCCAGCTCTTCCGCCGTTCCCTGCACCGAATGGCACAGCCCTACCTGCTTGATATGCGGATAGCGGGCATACATCGCCCAGGTATTCATCGCCATTGGATTAACGTAGTTGAGCATGGTGGCATCGGGGCAGACTTCCGTCATGTCCTCGCAAATTTGCCACAGGTGCGGAATGGTACGTAGCGCGCGCATAATACCGCCCGGCCCCAGCGTATCGGCAATGGTTTGTTCCAGACCATGCCGCTTACAGACCTCGAAATCAGTCACCGTGCAAGGTTCATAACCGCCAATCTGAAATGCCACCACCACAAAATCAGCATCCTGTAAGGCTTCTTTCTGTTGGGTGTGGCAGGTGATTTTGCCGCTGGCCCCTGCTGAATCCATCAGCTTACGCACCACAATGTGCGACTCTTCCAGGCGGGTGGGATCGATATCCATCAGGGCAATATGCGCCGTTTTCAGCGCCTCACGATGGAACACATCACCAAGAATATTTTTAACGAAAATCGTCGAACCAGCGCCGATAAATGTAATTTTAGGTGCAGACATCATGCAGATCTCCTGGCTTGCTTGAATGACTTCATCATGGCAGGCGATATCGCAGAAAACCTCCGGTTTCCCGGTTGAGCATTCCCAAAAACTCAGATCCTAAGTGGCACATCAATAGATCTGAGTTTATGGGAATAAATTACCTGAAAAGCTGAATAATCGACCCCAGTCTTCTCATCCGCTCTCCTCGCACCTCCAGGGAGAGAAATAAAACCGTGCGCCTGTTCGCAGTCATCCTCCCTCACTCCTGCCATAATTCTGATATTCCAGGAAAGAGAGTCATCCATGAATACAGATACGTTTATGTGCAGCAGCGACGAAAAGCAGACCCGTAGCCCACTGTCGCTGTATTCAGAATACCAGCGGATGGAAATTGAGTTTCGCGCACCGCATATCATGCCCACCAGCCACTGGCATGGTCAGGTCGAAGTGAATGTGCCTTTCGATGGCGATGTGGAATACCTGATCAACAATGAAAAAGTGAATATCAATCAGGGTCATATCACGCTGTTCTGGGCCTGTACACCGCACCAACTAACAGATACCGGAACCTGTCAGAGCATGGCGATTTTTAATCTGCCGATGCATCTGTTTCTCTCCTGGCCGCTGGATAAAGACCTGATTAACCACGTCACTCACGGCATGGTGATCAAATCACTGGCGACACAGCAACTTAGCCCGTTTGAAGTGCGCCGCTGGCAGCAGGAATTAAACAGTCCGAACGAGCAAATTCGCCAGCTCGCCATTGATGAAATTGGCCTGATGCTCAAGCGATTTAGCCTCTCTGGCTGGGAACCGATTCTGGTCAATAAAACCTCGCGCACACACAAAAACAGCGTCTCGCGCCATGCGCAATTTTATGTCAGCCAGATGCTGGGCTTTATTGCCGAAAACTATGATCAGGCGCTGACCATCAACGATGTGGCTGAGCACGTCAAACTTAACGCCAACTATGCAATGGGGATATTCCAGCGGGTCATGCAATTGACGATGAAACAGTACATTACCGCGATGCGCATCAACCACGTTCGCGCGTTACTGAGCGATACCGATAAAAGTATTCTCGATATTGCCCTGACGGCAGGCTTTCGTTCGAGTAGCCGTTTTTACAGCACGTTCGGCAAATATGTCGGCATGTCGCCGCAACAATACCGCAAACTTAGCCAACAGCGCCGCCAGACGTTTCCCGGCTAAAGACGATATCAGTATCAGCCAAAAAAATAGTTTAGCCGTCGATAATAAGCAGTGAAAATAATTTAAAATAATCACATAACGTATTGTTTATAAAAATAAATATTTCAAAAATGTTTGTTTTTCACGCGCTTTACAGCCCGAAAAGGCCGGAAGATACTTGCCCGCAACGAAGATTCCTTCATAACCGGGTAAGCAATGATGAAAGTATTAATTGTTGAAAGCGAGTTTCTCCATCAAGACACCTGGGTCGGTAACGCCGTTGAGCGTCTGGCAGATGCTTTAAGCCAGCAAAATGTTACCGTGATTAAATCCACCTCCTTTGATGATGGTTTTGCCATTCTCTCTTCAAACGAAGCCATTGACTGCCTGATGTTCAGCTATCAAATGGAACATCCGGACGAACATCAAAACGTCAGACAATTGATCGGTAAGCTTCATGAGCGCCAACAAAACGTGCCGGTCTTCCTGTTGGGCGATCGGGAAAAAGCCCTCGCCGCAATGGACCGGGATCTGCTGGAGCTTGTCGATGAATTCGCCTGGATTCTGGAAGATACCGCCGACTTTATCGCCGGACGCGCCGTTGCCGCGATGACCCGCTACCGCCAGCAGCTATTGCCGCCACTGTTCAGCGCGCTGATGAAATATAGCGACATCCATGAATATTCCTGGGCAGCGCCAGGCCACCAGGGCGGCGTTGGTTTTACCAAAACACCCGCCGGACGTTTCTACCATGACTATTATGGTGAAAATCTGTTCCGCACCGACATGGGTATCGAACGCACTTCCCTCGGTTCTTTGCTTGACCATACTGGCGCATTTGGCGAAAGCGAAAGATATGCCGCACGCGTATTTGGTGCCGATCGCTCCTGGTCGGTAGTCGTCGGTACTTCCGGCTCTAACCGCACCATCATGCAGGCTTGCATGACCGATAACGATGTAGTGGTCGTTGACCGTAACTGCCATAAATCCATCGAACAAGGCTTGATGCTGACAGGCGCGAAACCGGTCTACATGGTGCCAAGCCGCAACCGCTACGGCATTATCGGGCCAATCTATCCGCAGGAAATGCAACCTGAAACCTTGCAGAAGAAAATCAATGAAAGCCCGCTGACCAAAGACAAAGCCGGGCAAAAACCGTCTTACTGCGTGGTGACCAACTGCACCTATGACGGCGTGTGTTATAACGCTAAAGAAGCACAGGATCTGCTGGAAAAAACCTCCGATCGTCTGCACTTTGACGAAGCCTGGTACGGCTATGCACGTTTCAACCCGATCTATGCCGATCACTATGCCATGCGCGGCGAACCTGGCGATCACAACGGTCCTACCGTTTTCGCCACCCACTCCACCCACAAACTGCTGAATGCGCTGTCACAGGCCTCTTATATTCATGTACGTGAAGGTCGTGGGGCGATTAACTTCTCCCGCTTCAACCAGGCCTACATGATGCATGCCACCACCTCCCCGCTGTATGCCATCTGCGCATCCAACGACGTGGCGGTGTCGATGATGGACGGCAACAGCGGCCTGTCACTGACCCAGGAAGTGATCGACGAAGCGGTTGATTTCCGTCAGGCGATGGCGCGGCTATATAAAGAGTTCACCGCTGACGGTAGCTGGTTCTTCAAACCGTGGAACAAAGAAGTCGTCACCGACCCACAAACCGGCAAAACCTATGACTTTGCTGACGCACCAACCAAACTGCTGACCACCGTTCAGGACTGCTGGGTCATGCATCCGGGCGAAAGCTGGCACGGCTTCAAAGATATTCCGGATAACTGGAGTATGCTCGACCCGATTAAAGTCAGCATCCTTGCTCCGGGAATGGGTGAAGATGGTGAACTGGAAGAAACCGGTGTTCCGGCGGCGCTGGTCACAGCCTGGCTTGGTCGCCACGGCATTGTGCCTACCCGTACCACTGACTTCCAGATTATGTTCCTGTTCTCTATGGGCGTGACCCGTGGGAAATGGGGGACTCTGGTTAACACCCTTTGCTCCTTCAAACGCCACTATGATGCCAACACACCGCTGGCGCAGGTGATGCCGGAACTTGTTGAACAATATCCTGACACTTACGCGAACATGGGGATTCACGATCTGGGTGACACCATGTTTGCCTGGCTGAAAGAAAACAACCCTGGCGCACGGTTGAATGAAGCCTATTCCGGCCTACCGGTGGCGGAAATCACCCCGCGTGAAGCGTACAACGCGATTGTCGACAACAATGTCGAACTGGTATCCATTGAAAATCTGCCAGGACGTATCGCGGCAAACTCAGTTATCCCGTATCCGCCAGGAATCCCGATGCTGCTGTCTGGTGAAAACTTCGGCGATAAAAACAGTCCGCAAGTAAGTTATTTACGCTCGCTGCAATCCTGGGACCATCATTTCCCTGGATTTGAACACGAAACAGAAGGGACAGAAATTATTGACGGTATTTACCACGTTATGTGTGTGAAAGCGTAACCACTATTCCGCTGAAGGCGTAATTGTTAAATAACATTACGCCGCCTGGCTTGAGGCCTTTTAAGTATGGCAACGTTTTCATAAAAATTGCTGCAAACAAAAAATGTCATGCTTTTTGCGCGGTCCCACCCCGCGCTTTTTTTTGCCTGTTATTTATCCTTTTTTTAGCCTGTAAAAAAATATGTACATGAGAAATTACTATAAAAATTTGTAATATTAGTAAAACTCGTTATTTTTATGCATGTTTATATTCATCATACAATTATATAACCATTTCCCGGTATCGCTTCGCTTTAGCGAGAACTGGTCTTTTATTCGCACTCAGGAGTACATGTATGAGGATTTGCAGCGACCAACCTTGTATTGTTTTATTGACTGAAAAAGATGTCTGGATAAGGGTGAATGGGAAAGAACCTATTAGCCTTAAAGCTAACCACATGGCGTTATTAAATTGTGAAAATAATATTATCGACGTCTCCTCTCTTAATAACACTTTGGTTGCTCATATTAGTCACGACATCATCAAAGATTACCTCCGGTTTCTGAATAAAGATCTCTCGCAAATACCAGTATGGCAACGTAGCGCTACGCCCATCCTCACCCTTCCATGCCTGACGCCAGACGTCTTTCGCGTTGCCGCGCAGCATAGCATGATGCCCGCTGAAACTGAGTCAGAAAAGGAACGAACACGTGCATTATTATTCACTGTGCTATCCCGTTTTCTCGACAGTAAAAAATTCCTTTCACTAATGATGTATATGTTACGTAATTGTGTAAGTGACAGCGTTTATCAAATTATTGAAAGCGATATCCACAAAGACTGGAATCTTAGTATGGTAGCCAGTTGTTTATGTCTTAGCCCAAGTCTGTTAAAGAAAAAGCTGAAAAGCGAAAACACCAGTTATAGCCAAATAATCACCACCTGCCGCATGCGTTATGCCGTAAATGAATTAATGATGGACGGTAAAAATATCTCTCAGGTATCACAGTCCTGCGGCTACAACAGTACGTCGTACTTTATTTCTGTCTTTAAAGACTTCTACGGTATGACGCCGCTGCATTATGTTAGTCAGCACAGAGAACGCACTGTCGCCTGATTTTTAACCTTAACGAAGAGCTATATTAATAACGGCATCAGCGATAACCCGGCCGATAATAATTCAACTATCGAATGCAGGCGTATGATATGACGTAATTTATTGTCACGAAGCTCGCCTTCGCAGGAGTTTAATTATGTCTTCGGATGCTGATGCTCACAAAGTGGGCTTAATCCCCGTCACCCTGATGGTGTCGGGGAATATTATGGGGTCAGGTGTTTTTCTGTTACCTGCAAACCTGGCCTCCACTGGCGGGATTGCTATTTATGGATGGTTGGTGACGATTATCGGTGCGCTGGGGCTCTCGATGGTATACGCCAAAATGTCGTTCCTCGACCCAAGTCCTGGTGGTTCTTACGCTTACGCCCGCCGCTGCTTTGGCCCGTTTCTCGGTTATCAAACCAACGTCCTCTACTGGCTGGCCTGCTGGATCGGCAATATCGCCATGGTGGTCATTGGCGTAGGATATTTAAGTTACTTCTTCCCGATTCTGAAAGATCCATTGGTATTAACCATCACCTGCGTCGTGGTGCTGTGGATCTTCGTCCTGCTGAACATTGTCGGTCCGAAAATGATCACCCGCGTACAGGCCGTTGCTACCGTGCTGGCGCTGATCCCCATCGTCGGGATTGCCGTATTTGGCTGGTTCTGGTTCCGTGGTGAAACCTATATGGCGGCATGGAACGTCAGCGGCCTGGGCACCTTCGGTGCGATTCAAAGTACCCTTAACGTTACGCTGTGGTCGTTCATCGGTGTGGAAAGTGCTTCCGTTGCCGCAGGCGTGGTGAAAAACCCGAAACGCAACGTCCCTATCGCCACCATTGGCGGGGTATTGATTGCTGCCGTTTGCTATGTACTTTCTACCACCGCGATTATGGGGATGATCCCTAATGCCGCACTGCGCGTTTCTGCTTCGCCATTCGGTGATGCCGCACGGATGGCGTTGGGTGACACCGCCGGGGCCATTGTTTCCTTCTGCGCAGCTGCGGGTTGCTTAGGTTCACTGGGCGGCTGGACGTTGCTGGCGGGTCAAACGGCGAAAGCCGCTGCCGATGACGGACTGTTCCCACCGATTTTTGCCCGTGTAAATAAAGCGGGCACGCCAGTGGCGGGGCTGATTATCGTCGGTATTTTGATGACCATCTTCCAGCTCAGTAGCATTTCGCCAAACGCGACCAAAGAATTCGGTCTGGTTTCTTCCGTGTCGGTCATCTTTACACTGGTGCCATATCTTTACACCTGTGCGGCGTTACTACTGCTCGGCCACGGTCACTTTGGTAAAGCACGCCCGGCATACCTGGCAGTTACTACCATTGCCTTCCTCTACTGCATCTGGGCCGTAGTAGGGTCCGGCGCGAAAGAGGTTATGTGGTCATTTGTCACTCTGATGGTAATCACCGCCATGTATGCGCTGAATTACAACCGGCTGCATAAAAACCCGTATCCCTTAGATGCACCAATAAGCAAAGATTAATTCCCCTTAATCAAGCAAACATAAAAGCCAACCTTAAGAACTTAAGGTTGGCTTAATTTTGCTTTGCGAGCATATGCGCACTTTGTTCGATGGAAACACCGTGATGTTGAAGCGCCTACTAAAAAGACCCTCTTTAAATTTATTCTCCTGGTTATTACTTGCTACTTTTTATATCTCAGTCTGCCTGAATATCGCCTTTTTTAAACAGGTGCTACAGGTGTTACCGCTGGATTCACTGCATAACGTGCTGGTTTTCTTGTCGATGCCGGTCGTCGCATTCAGCGTGATTAATATTGTCCTGACACTAGGCTCTTTCTTATGGCTTAATCGTCCACTCGCCTGCCTGTTTATTCTGGTCGGTGCGGCTGCACAATATTTCATCATGACCTATGGCATCGTCATCGACCGTTCAATGATCACCAATATCATTGATACTACGCCGGCGGAAAGTTATGCCCTGATGACGCCACGAATGTTATTAACGCTGGGGTTAAGTGGCGTGTTAGCCGCGATTATTGCCTGCTGGATCAAAATCACCCCCACCACCTCACGCCTGCGCAGCGTTCTTTTCCGCGGGGCCAACATCCTGATTTCTGTGCTGCTGATTCTGCTGGTTGCCGCACTGTTCTACAAAGACTATGCCTCGCTGTTTCGCAACAACAAAGAGCTGGTGAAATCCTTAAGCCCGTCCAACAGCATTGTTGCTAGCTGGTCGTGGTACTCTCACCAGCGGTCAGCCAACCTGCCACTGATACGCATTGGTGAAGATGCTCACCGCAACCCATTAATGCAAAATGGGAAACGTAAAAACCTGACCATTTTGATCGTCGGCGAAACCTCGCGGGCGGAGAACTTCTCCCTCAACGGTTACCCGCGTGAAACTAACCCGCGGCTGGCAAAAGATAACGTGGTCTATTTCCCTAATACCGCCTCTTGCGGCACAGCAACAGCCGTCTCAGTGCCGTGCATGTTCTCGGATATGCCGCGTGAGCACTACAAAGAAGAGCTGGCACAGCACCAGGAAGGCGTGCTGGATATCATTCAGCGAGCGGGCATCAACGTGCTGTGGAATGACAACGATGGCGGCTGTAAAGGCGTTTGCGATCGCGTACCTCACCAGAACATCACCGCGCTGAACCTGCCTGGTCAGTGCATCAACGGCGAATGCTATGACGAAGTGCTGTTCCACGGGCTGGAAGAGTACATCAATAATCTGCAAAGCGATGGCCTCATTGTATTACACACTATCGGCAGCCACGGCCCGACCTATTACAACCGCTATCCGCCGCAGTTCAGGAAATTTACCCCAACCTGCGACACTAACGAGATCCAGACCTGTACCCAAGAGCAACTGGTGAACACTTACGACAACACGCTGGTTTACGTCGACTATATTGTTGATAAAGCGATTAATCTGCTGAAAGAACATCAGGATAAATTTACCACCAGCCTGGTTTATCTTTCTGACCACGGTGAATCGTTAGGTGAAAATGGCATCTATCTGCACGGTCTGCCTTATGCCATCGCCCCGGATAGCCAAAAACAGGTGCCGATGCTGCTGTGGCTATCGGAGGATTATCAAAAACGGTATCAGGTTGACCAGAACTGCCTGCAAAAACAGGCGCAAACGCAACACTATTCACAAGACAATTTATTCTCAACCTTATTGGGCCTGACTGGCGTTGAGACGAAGTATTACCAGGCTGCGGATGATATTCTGCAAACTTGCAGGAGAGTGAGTGAATGAAAATTCTGATTGTTGAAGACGATACGCTGTTATTGCAGGGATTGATTCTGGCGGCGCAAACCGAAGGCTACGCGTGCGATGGCGTGAGCACCGCGCGGATGGCGGAACAAAGCCTTGAGGCCGGTCATTACAGCCTGGTGGTACTGGATTTAGGCTTACCCGATGAAGATGGGCTGCATTTTCTTGCCCGTATCCGGCAGAAAAAATACACTCTGCCGGTGTTAATTCTCACCGCCCGCGATACCCTTACCGACAAAATCGCCGGGCTGGATGTCGGGGCCGACGATTATCTGGTGAAGCCTTTTGCGCTGGAAGAGTTGCACGCCCGTATCCGCGCCCTGCTACGACGCCATAATAATCAGGGCGAAAGTGAGCTGAACGTTGGCAACCTGACGCTGAATATGGGTCGCCGCCAGGTATGGATGAGCGGAGAAGAACTGATTCTGACGCCCAAAGAATATGCTCTGCTGTCGCGCCTGATGCTTAAAGCAGGCAGCCCGGTGCATCGGGAAATTCTCTACAACGATATCTACAACTGGGACAACGAGCCCTCGACCAACACCCTGGAAGTGCATATCCATAACCTGCGCGACAAAGTGGGCAAAGCCCGTATCCGCACCGTGCGCGGATTTGGCTATATGCTGGTCGCAAATGAGGAAAACTAATTGAATCTGATGCGTTTTCTGCGCCGACCAATATCGCTGCGCCAACGGCTGATATTGACCATCGGGGCCATTTTGTTGGTGTTTGAGCTGATCAGCGTCTTCTGGCTATGGCATGAAAGTACCGAGCAGATTCAGCTGTTTGAGCAGGCGCTACGCGACAATCGCAACAACGATCGCCACATCATGCGTGAGATCCGCGAGGCGGTCGCCAGCCTGATTGTCCCCGGCGTCTTTATGGTTAGCCTGACGCTATTTATCTGCTATCAGGCGGTACGCCGCATCACCCGACCGCTGGCGGAGCTGCAAAAAGAGCTGGAAGCGCGCACCGCCGACAACTTAACGCCCATTGCCATTCATAGCGCCACCCTCGAAATCGATGCGGTGGTTTCGGCGTTAAACGATCTGGTCAGTCGCCTGACCAGCACGCTCGATAATGAAAGGTTGTTTACCGCTGACGTCGCGCACGAACTGCGAACGCCACTGGCGGGGGTGCGTTTGCATCTGGAACTGCTGGCGAAAACGCATCACATTGATGTAGCACCGTTAGTGGCACGACTTGATCAGATGATGGAGAGCGTCTCCCAGCTGCTGCAACTGGCGCGTGCCGGACAGTCATTTTCTTCCGGTAATTATCAACATGTAAAACTGCTGGAAGATGTCATTCTCCCCTCGTATGACGAACTCAGTACCATGCTCGACCAGCGCCAGCAAACCCTGCTATTGCCAGAGAGCGCCGCCGACATCACCGTTCAGGGTGATGCAACCCTGCTGCGGATGTTATTGCGAAACCTGGTAGAAAACGCCCATCGTTATAGCCCGCAAGGCAGCAACATTATGATTAAGCTGCAAGAAGATGGCGGAGCGGTCATGGCCGTTGAAGATGAAGGACCGGGTATTGATGAGAGTAAATGCGGGGAGTTGAGTAAAGCATTTGTACGAATGGACAGCCGTTATGGCGGAATTGGTCTGGGGTTAAGTATTGTCAGCCGCATTACACAGTTGCATCACGGGCAGTTTTTCCTGCAAAACCGGCAAGAGACTTCCGGCACGCGGGCCTGGATACGGCTGAAAAAAGATCAGTACGTGGCAAACCAGATATAAAGAAAGCTGCTGACCACCAGCACGCTGAACACGGTAGTTAAACTTTCATAAACACGGTTTTTCATTGCACTCTCCTCCGTTAACCTGGAGGAGAGTATGCGCGTCAGAGATTAAGTGAACCTTAAGAGTTCAATTGGCCTGATAAGACAGCGTCACATCAGGCCATCCGTTTCAGCTTATTCATCAATTCGCGGATGTTGCTGCACCAGGCGGGTACGTTTCGCCTGCAAATCGGCAATCTCGTGGTCAATATCATCGATTTTCTGCTCGATATTATCGTAATGCTCGACGAGAATTTCCTTCGCTTCCTGTATATCTGACGCCGCCGGTGTCGCACCTTTCAACGGTCGATTCGCCGTCTCTTTCATGGTTACGCCGGTGATTAAACCAACCACCGCCACTACCATCAGGTAATAGGCAGGCATCATCAGATTCTGCGAGCTTTCGACCAGCCAGGCCGCCAGCGTTGGCGTCAGACCGGCAACCAGCACCGAAATATTAAATGCCGCCGCCAGCGCGCTGTAACGGATATGCGTCGGGAACATCGCAGGCAAGGTAGAAGCCATAACGCCCGTAAAGCAGTTAAGGATCACCGCCAGCATCAATAAGCCGGCAAAAATCAGGCCGATGACGTTACTGTTAATCAGAATAAACGCCGGGATCGCCAACACAAACAATGCAACACTACCAAGAAGCACAAACGGACGACGGCCAAAACGGTCACTCAGCAAGCCCATCACCGGTTGAACAAACAGCATACCGATCATAATGGCGATAATAATCAGCACCCCGTGGTCTTCGGAGTAATGCAGGTTATGCGACAAATAACTCGGCATATAGGTCAGCAACATGTAGTAAGTCACGTTGGTGGCAATTACCAGACCAATACATGTCAACAGGCTGCGCCAGTGTTTGGTGGCAATCTCTTTAAACGAGACTTTCGGGCCATCCTGCAAACCTTCGCGGTCGCCCTGTTCCAGTTTATCGACATGCTGCTGGAACGCCGGAGTCTCTTCCAGCGCATGGCGCAGGTAAAGCCCGATAATCCCTAACGGCAGAGCGATAAAGAACGGAATACGCCAGCCCCAATCGAGGAAGTTCTCTTCGCCGACAATGGTCGAAATTAACACCACTACGCCAGCTCCCAGCACAAACCCGGCAATAGAACCAAAATCCAGCCAGCTGCCCATAAAGCCACGTTTACGGTCAGGGGAGTATTCCGCAACAAATATTGACGCCCCGGTATATTCACCGCCGACCGAGAAACCTTGTGCCATCTTACAGATCAACAGCAGAATCGGTGCCCAAATACCAATCGTGTCGTAGGACGGTATTAAGCCAATACAGAACGTACTGATCGACATAATCACAATAGTGATAGCGAGGATCTTCTGGCGACCATATTTATCGCCCAACATACCAAAGAAGAGCCCGCCAAGCGGTCGAATCAGAAAGGGAACGGAGAAAGTGGCGAGTGCAGCAACCATCTGCACGCTGGGGTCAGCCCCCGGGAAAAAAACTTTACCTAATGCGTAAGCAACAAAACCATAAACACCAAAATCGAACCATTCCATTGCATTACCCAGTGATGCTGCGGTAATGGCTTTACGCAGTTTACCGTCATCAATAATGGTGACATCACGAAGGGTAATCGGTTTTACTTTTTTCCTTTTCAGCATAGCTTTCCTCGCAGAGTTGGCCCATTTCCGCAAACGCCAGAAAAATCAGCGCGACGGCCGCAAAAGGGGAGCGGGAATTGCAGGATGCAATCTCTGTAACAAGCGTAGCGGGTTTGCTTACACCCTCCGGTTAAGGAATGTACAATCAAACCAGTTGACGCCTGAATTGGGCAGTTAATGACCTTTTTACCCTACCAGTGTTTAAATTTGTGATCAACTTCACACATGGGTTTCGTTTAGGACTCATTGGTGTAACTGATTATTTACACCAAATTTACAGAGAAGATTTCCTCGACCATTGCCCCCGCCAGACGCTGCGCTGAACAGAGTCGTGGCATCCCCAGTGCGACAGTTCGCCAGCGTTGGGTCACTGACCAGCAAACGGGTTGTTTATCTGCCGTAGACCACTTTCCCAGCCAACTTAAAAAATCAGCATGCTCCCCGCCCGTCGAAACGGTCGAAGAGGCAAACCACTGATGGTAATAGTGACGCGTGGTCGGGGCCGCATTGATACTCTCTGCCAAATGTTGTGTCGCTTTCACGCGCAAATCACCCAGCAACAACGCCACCGCTTGCGGGCTTCCCAGACGGCAGGCATCGCCAAATGCACCCCAGCGCAACTCCTCCAGAACGATAAAACAGCGCCCAGGCAACGACCAGGCGTTATACGCCCCAGCACGCCAGCGGGTAAAAATTTGCTCGCTCTGTTCACCCGCCTGCACCAATAGGCCTCGTTGCGTTAACGCCTTTTCCTTCCAGCGACAACGGGCTGAAAACCACTCATACAAGGCGACAATTTGCTGGGGGAGCTCCGGGAAAGCAGAGTGCTGGCGGTGATCCATTTTTTGCAGCAGCGCCAGATGCTGCGCGATCTGCGTCAGCGCCAGATGACCGGGATCCAGCATCGACGCCAGTTTCTCCACCAATGTCAGACGCAGACTAAGCGGCGCATTTAACATGCCGCCGTTCGTCCATGTCTGAAGCTGCACGCGCGCAAGAAGTTCCTGCATCAGTCGTTCACGAAACTGCTGCTGATGGGCTTGTGGAAGGCGGGCATCATCGCCCTGCGCCAGATCCACTAAAAAGCGCGGATGAACCGACTCCAGCACGCGACCGGGGCCGTCCAGTAACGTCTTGGTCAATATCGTTCTGCCGTGAAAAGTGTTTGAATATCATCGCGTAACAGCTGAGCGTCGGTGTAAATCCAGCCGTGAGTCATCACAGTCTGCTGCAATTGCTGTTGCATCAGCCTGACCACCGATTCATTTTGTTGACGCAGAGCCAGACTTTCGCGTAAACGCGTCTGTAATTCCGTCAAACATGAAGCGAACTCAGCGAAAAAAGTATTCATGCCTGCCGTAACAGATTCATCGACCTGCTCTGCCAGAACTTTAGCCATTTGTTGGCAATAAAGATCGACTTCTGCGCTTAATGCTCGTTGCAACGCACTGTAATCAACCGTCTCTGTCGGGGATTTCTCATTTCCCCGTCCCCAGTCGGGCTGATTCAACCAGCGCGAAAAAGTCTCACGCACAACGCCTAAACGCGTGCTCTGCTCGTCCGTTGCTGCCTGGCGCGAAATGACTTCACTGAACAGCTGGCGAGTGTTGAAGTGGGGAACTGCGCCGTGAAAAACAGGAAAATGAAACCCAGGACGAAACCCTGACTCACTCAATTCCATTTTGACTTGTTGCTCAATGGGGCGAATAACATCGGTTAACACCCGGCAAAGAGTGGATTCAAGCTCGGCAAAACGCAGCATAAAGTCGCGACTGATGGTGTTCTGCGCCGTCTGTAACAGTGTCTCACAGCGGGTACGCATCTCGCTTAATGACCCCGAATCATCCTGAAACAACGCGGCTAACTGCGCATTCACCGCATCTTGCTGTTGACGCAGAAAGTGGTTGGCGCAGGTCAGGGCCAACTCGATTTCATGTTTAATCTCGCCGCTCACCTGCGCCTGATTGAGTTGCAATAGCTGCAAACTTTCTTCGACCTGATGGATATTTTGCCGCAATTGTTCACAAGCGACGTTTAACCCGTGCGCACGAAAATCCAGGTATTCCCGCGCCTGCTGCGCGTAATTCAACAGTTTATGCGCGGCAGATCGCAGAGCATACAACGAGGCGTTAGCGTAAGCGGCATGAAGCAACGCCTGAATTGGCTGGGCGAACAGCGAATCTTCCCACAACTGATCGGCAGCATGGCGAATATGTTCGAGGTCCGCCAGATCGGCATGACGCCAGCGCCTGCCGAGCGCGGCATGACGCCAGCGCCTGCCGAGCGCGGCATGGGCAAAATCTTCCACCCAGCGTTGTTGCTCTGGCGCGGGTAACTTACCGTTGTTGGCTAACTCATGGCGCGCCCGATTCGCCAGGTAGCCCCACATCGACGACACCGGAAATATCTGCTGTGGCGTAATACAGCCTTTCATCAGCGTTCCGGAAATCAGTGCCCGCACCTGGTCGGCGTCGTCACTGTTACGATCCTGTTGATCGAACTTATTGACCAGCACATACAACGGCACCGATTGCCCCACCGCCAAAATTGCCTCACGGACCTCTTCATCGGAGATCGATTTCAGTTGCGTATAATCCAGCACCGCCAGTACCGCCGAGGCGCGTGCCAGCTGCTGGTTAAGCATTTTTTGCAGATGCGGTTGCCCGGCTTCATTTGGCCCGGGGGTATCCAGTAACGTCAACTGACCGGGATAACTCTCCAGCCCCGCCAGATGGACAAACTCCACTTCAATCACGGGAATATGCTCAATGGCGGCGTAAGCAGAAAAAGGAAAATCGACGTCCAGCGCCTTCGCCAGTCGCACCAAATCATTCAAACTTTTCAGACAATGAAAAATAGGCTGGGCACCCAGATAATATTTTTCGAAAGCGACGCCATTTTCGATCCGCTGCATAAGCGCACGCATATCTTTATCTATTTCCAGCACATCGGTCAGATGCTTAATATCGCAATCACGCAGGCGCTGTTGTAATTTTTGAATTAAACAATCGATTGGCGCGACATGTGAAAAATGCAGTACCGGTTCTTTTTGCCCGGGCGTATGGCGAATAAGCGTTGGCAGCGCAGTCATTGGGCGATTGCGATTAGGCAGAACCTCCGTACCAACAATGGCATTAATGGTGGTTGATTTCCCTGCTTTCATAGTACCGACAATCGCCAGCACCATTTCCAGTCGGGAAATTTTACGCAACTCATTATTCAGCATCGCGTGACGTTCGGCGATATTAGGCTGACTCCAGGGTAAAGCCAGTTGTGGCGCATCGTCTCCGGGTACAGAGAGAGGCATTTTTTCCAGTAACTGCAACTGTTGGCGAGAAAGCTGTAACAGGCGTTCAGCCTCCTGACTTAACTCATACAGGGTCTGTGTGTACATAGAAAATTTTTCCTTAAAGCAAATTTTATTACTTTTATTTAGCCAGATTGTTTTTGAGTTCTGTTTTCGGCTTTTATAATTACTGCAAGAAATAATTTTATATTTAGCGTGTTGTTTTTTATTAGAATAAATAACGTCTTCCGATACGTTTAAAACGTCAGAAAGATAAAAAATATCATTTGAATTAAAAAAAGAACATGTAGAGCATTAACCTTATCTTAAATAATAAATGGAGGCAAAAAGATTATTTTCTTTTTGCGTTTCCTTTCAAATGAAAACGATCGTCGTCTAAAATCAGCAGTACCCCCGACAAACTCAGGGATTTTGTGTATAATTGCGGCCTTTTTCGGCAATCTGCCGTTTTTTGGCGCTTTTGCCCTGCTGACTTTTGAGGAAATCCACATGTCATTACCACACTGCCCAAAATGCAACTCCGAATACACCTACGAAGATAACGGCATGTACATCTGCCCGGAATGTGCCTACGAATGGAACGACGCAGAACCTGCACAGGAAAGCGACGAGCTGATCGTTAAAGATGCTAACGGCAATCTGCTGGCTGACGGCGACAGCGTGACCATCATTAAAGATCTGAAGGTGAAAGGTAGCTCTTCGATGCTGAAAATTGGCACCAAAGTGAAAAACATCCGCCTGGTTGAAGGCGACCATAACATCGATTGCAAAATCGACGGTTTTGGTCCGATGAAACTGAAGTCTGAGTTTGTGAAAAAGAACTGATTGTATTGTGATCGGTAGGCCGGATAAGGCGCTCGCGCCGCATCCGGCAACGGTGGCGACTGCCTGATGCGACGCTGACCGCGTCTTATCAGGCTTCCCTCTCATCTGTATAAATTTCGAACTACACTTAACGGGCTTCTCTTAACTGAGGTCACCATCATGCCGTTAAGTCCCTACCTCTCTTTTGCCGGTAACTGTTCCGACGCGATTGCCTATTATCAACGTACGTTGGGCGCGGAACTGCTCTATAAAATCAGCTTCGGCGAAATGCCGAAATCAGCGCAGGACAGCGCCGAAAACTGCCCTTCCGGAATGCAATTTCCCGATACCGCCATCGCGCATGCCAACGTGCGCATTGCCGGAAGCGACATCATGATGAGCGATGCCATGCCGTCAGGAAAAGCCAGCTACTCCGGCTTTACGCTGGTGCTCGATTCGCAACAGGTGGAAGAAGGAAAACGCTGGTTTGATAACCTTGCCGCCAACGGAAAAATCGAAATGGCCTGGCAGGAAACTTTCTGGGCGCATGGCTTTGGCAAAGTCACCGATAAATTTGGCGTACCGTGGATGATTAATGTCATCAAACAACAGCCAACGCAATAACCCGCCGGGAGGCCCGCCCTCCCGCACTGTCATCGAATTCCCGTTAACTCTTCATCTGTTAGTCACTTTTAATTAACCAAATCGTCACAATAATCCGCCACGATGGAGCCACTTTTTTAGGGAGGCTGCATCATGCAAACGATTATCCGTGTCGAGAAGCTCGCCAAAACCTTCAATCAGCATCAGGCGCTGCACGCGGTTGATCTGAACATTCATCATGGTGAAATGGTGGCTCTGCTTGGGCCGTCGGGTTCCGGAAAATCCACCCTTTTACGTCACTTAAGCGGTTTGATTACCGGCGATAAATCTGTCGGTAGCCATATCGAGCTGCTGGGCCGCACTGTCCAGCGCGAAGGCCGTCTGGCCCGCGATATCCGCAAAAGCCGCGCCCATACCGGCTACATCTTTCAACAATTCAACCTGGTGAATCGCCTGAGCGTACTGGAGAACGTGCTGATTGGCGCGCTCGGCAGCACGCCATTCTGGCGAACCTGTTTTAGCTACTTCACCCGCGAGCAGAAACAGCGCGCGTTACAGGCGCTGACCCGCGTTGGCATGGTGCACTTTGCCCATCAACGCGTTTCCACACTCTCCGGCGGCCAGCAACAGCGTGTGGCGATTGCCCGCGCGCTGATGCAGCAGGCGAAGGTCATTCTCGCTGACGAACCCATCGCCTCGCTGGACCCGGAATCGGCACGCATCGTGATGGACACCCTGCGCGACATCAACCAGAACGACGGCATTACCGTGGTCGTCACGCTGCATCAGGTGGATTACGCCCTGCGCTACTGCGAACGCATCGTCGCCCTGCGCCAGGGGCACGTCTTCTACGACGGCTGCAGCCAACAGTTTGATAACGAACGTTTTGACCATCTCTACCGCAGCATTAACCGCGTCGAAGAAAACGCGAAAGCTGCCTGACATCCCCATCATTGAGGAAAACGAATGAACGCTAAGATAATTGCCTCGCTGGCCTTCACCAGCATGTTCAGCCTCAGCACCCTGTTAAATCCGGCATACGCCGAAGAGCAGGAAAAGGCGCTGAATTTCGGCATTATTTCAACGGAATCACAGCAAAACCTGAAACCGCAATGGACGCCGTTCTTACAGGATATGGAGAAGAAGCTGGGCGTAAAGGTCAACGCCTTCTTTGCCCCGGACTACGCGGGCATTATCCAGGGGATGCGCTTCAATAAAGTGGATATCGCCTGGTACGGCAACCTGTCGGCGATGGAAGCGGTGGATCGCGCCAACGGCCAGGTCTTCGCCCAGACGGTCGCGGCAGATGGATCGCCGGGTTACTGGAGCGTGTTGATCGTCAACAAAGATAGTCCGATCAACAACCTGAACGATCTGCTGGCGAAGCGGAAAGATCTCACCTTCGGCAATGGCGATCCTAACTCTACCTCCGGCTTCCTCGTCCCCGGTTACTACGTCTTCGCTAAAAACAATATCTCCGCCAGCGACTTTAAGCGCACCGTCAACGCCGGGCATGAAACCAACGCCCTCGCCGTCGCTAACAAGCAAGTGGATGTCGCCACCAACAACACCGAAAACCTCGACAAGCTGAAAACCTCCGCGCCGGAGAAGCTGAAAGAACTGAAGGTGATCTGGAAATCACCGCTGATCCCTGGCGATCCGATCGTCTGGCGCAAAAATCTTTCCGAAACCACTAAAGACAAGATCTACGACTTCTTTATGAATTACGGCAAAACGCCGGAAGAGAAAGCGGTGCTGGAGCGCCTGGGCTGGGCGCCGTTCCGCGCCTCCAGCGACTTGCAACTGGTGCCGATTCGCCAGCTCGCACTGTTTAAAGAGATGCAAAGCGTGAAGGACAACAAAGGGCTGAACGAACAGGACAAGCTGGCAAAAACCACCGCCATTCAGGCGCAACTGGATGATTTGGACCGCCTGAACAACGCGTTAAGCGCAATGAGTTCGGTGAGTAAAGCGGTGCAGTAAATCGTAGGTCGGATAAGACGCCCCGGCGTCGCATCCGACAATGTGCAGGCGTTGATGCCGGATGCGGTGCAAGCACCTTATCCGGACTACAGACTGGAGCAATACATGCAAACCATCACCATCGCCCCGCCTAAGCGTAGCTGGTTCTCGCTTCTGAGCTGGGCCATTGTACTCGCCGTGCTGGTCGTCTCGTGGCAGGGCGCGGAAATGGCCCCGCTTACGCTGATTAAAGATGGCGGCAACATGGCGACGTTCGCCGCCGACTTCTTCCCGCCCGATTTCAGCCAGTGGCAGGATTACCTCACCGAAATGGCCGTCACGCTGCAAATCGCCGTCTGGGGCACCGCACTGGCAGTCGTTCTCTCCATCCCCTTCGGTCTGATGAGCGCCGAAAACCTGGTACCGTGGTGGGTGTATCAGCCCGTGCGTCGCCTGATGGACGCCTGCCGCGCCATTAACGAAATGGTCTTCGCCATGCTGTTCGTGGTCGCCGTCGGCCTCGGCCCATTCGCTGGCGTGCTGGCGCTGTTTATCCACACCACCGGCGTACTTTCCAAACTGCTTTCCGAAGCGGTAGAAGCGATTGAACCCGGCCCGGTGGAGGGCATTCGCGCCACCGGTGCCAACAAGCTGGAAGAGATCCTTTACGGCGTACTACCGCAGGTCATGCCGCTGCTGATCTCCTACTCTCTCTATCGCTTCGAATCCAACGTCCGCTCGGCGACCGTCGTCGGTATGGTTGGTGCGGGCGGAATTGGCGTCACGCTGTGGGAAGCGATTCGCGGTTTCCAGTTCCAGCAAACCTGCACCCTGATGGTGCTCATCATCGTCACGGTCAGCCTGCTGGATTTCCTCTCTCAACGGTTGCGTAAGCACTTTATCTGATAAGCGAGGCATTGATATCTATGCACTTGTCTACACATCCGACCAGCTACCCAACACGCTATCAGGAGATAGCCGCAAAACTTGAGCAGGAGCTTCGTCAACACTACCGCTGCGGCGACTATCTTCCCGCCGAGCAGCAACTGGCGGCGCGCTTTGAGGTGAACCGCCACACCCTGCGCCGCGCCATCGACCAACTGGTGGAAAAAGGCTGGGTACAGCGCCGTCAGGGCGTCGGCGTACTGGTGCTGATGCGCCCGTTCGATTACCCGCTCCACACCCAGGCGCGTTTTAGCCAGAACCTGCTGGATCAGGGGAGCCATCCCACCAGCGAAAAACTGCTGTCTGTGCTGCGCCCGGCCTCCGGTCACGTCGCTGACGCATTGGGGATTACCGAGGGCGAGAACGTTATCCACCTGCGCACCCTGCGTCGGGTCAACGGCGTCGCGCTCTGTTTAATCGACCACTACTTTGCGGACCTCGCCCTCTGGCCGACGCTGCAACGCTTCGACAGCGGCTCGCTGCACGATTTTCTGCGCGAGCAAACCGGAATTGCGCTGCGCCGCAGCCAGACGCGGATCAGCGCCCGCCGCGCCCAAGCCAAAGAGTGCCAGCGTCTTGAAATCCCGAATCTGTCGCCGCTGCTGTGCGTGCGCACCCTTAACCACCGTGACGGTGAAAGCAGCCCGGCGGAGTACTCCGTCAGCCTGACGCGCGCCGACATGATTGAATTCACTATGGAGCACTGAATGCACGCAGATACCGCGACCCGCCAGCACTGGATGTCCGTGCTGGCGCACAGCCAACCGGCTGAACTGGCAGCCCGCCTGAACGCGCTGAACATCAACGCCGATTATGAGGTGATCCGCGCCGCTGAAACTGGCCTGGTGCAGATTCAGGCGCGAATGGGCGGCACCGGCGAACGCTTTTTTGCTGGCGACGCCACGCTCACCCGCGCCGCCGTGCGTCTGACTGACGGCACGCTCGGCTATAGCTGGGTGCTGGGGCGCGACAAACAGCACGCCGAACGTTGTGCGCTGATTGATGCGCTGATGCAGCAAAACCGCCACTTTCAAAACTTATCAGAAACCCTTATTACCCCGCTGGACGCTGACCGTATGGCACGCATTGCCGCGCGTCAGGCCGAAGTGAACGCCAGCCGGGTCGACTTCTTTACGATGGTTCGCGGAGACAACGCATGACCCTGGAAACCGCTTTTATGCTTCCCGTGCAGGATGCCCAGCACAGTTTTCGTCGCCTGTTAAAGGCCATGAGCGAGCCGGGCGTGATTGTCGCCCTGCATCAGCTCAAGCGCGGCTGGCAGCCGCTGAATATCGCCACCACCAGCGTGCTGCTGACGCTGGCCGATAACGACACGCCGGTGTGGCTTGCCGCGCCATTGAGCAACGATATCGTCAATCAGAGCCTGCGTTTTCATACCAACGCGCCGCTGGTTAATCAGCCGAAACAGGCGACCTTCGCGGTAACAGATAAGGCGATCTCCAGCGAGCAGCTCAACGCCCTTTCCACCGGCACCGCTGTTGCGCCGGAAGCGGGCGCGACGCTGATTTTACAGGTCGTCAGCCTGAGCGGCGGGCGCATGCTGCGCCTCACCGGCGCAGGTATTGCCGAAGAACGGATGATCGCCCCGCAACTGCCAAAGTGCATTCTTCATGAACTTACCGAGCGCCCGCACCCGTTCCCGCTCGGCATCGACCTGATCCTGACCTACGGCGAGCGCCTGCTGGCTATTCCGCGAACCACTCATGTGGAGGTGTGCTGATGTACGTTGCCGTGAAAGGGGGCGAAAAGGCGATCGACGCCGCCCACGCCCTGCAAGAGAGCCGACGCCGGGGCGATACTGATTTGCCTGAACTGAGCGTCGCCCAGATTGAACAGCAGCTTAACCTCGCGGTAGATCGCGTGATGACCGAAGGCGGTATTGCCGACCGCGAGCTGGCCGCGCTGGCGCTGAAACAGGCCAGCGGCGATAACGTCGAAGCGATTTTTCTGTTGCGCGCCTACCGCACCACGCTGGCGAAGCTGGCGGTCAGTGAGCCGCTCGACACCACCGGGATGCGTCTCGAACGGCGTATTTCAGCAATTTATAAAGACATTCCCGGCGGCCAACTGCTTGGCCCCACCTACGACTACACCCATCGCCTGCTCGATTTCACCCTGCTGGCAAACGGCGAAACGCCAACGCTGACCACCGCTGACAGCGAACAGCAACCGTCGCCACACGTCTTCAGCCTGCTGGCGCGTCAGGGGCTGGCGAAGTTTGAAGAAGATAGCGGCGCACAACCGGACGACATCACCCGCACGCCGCCGGTTTATCCCTGTTCGCGTTCTTCCCGTCTACAACAATTAATGCGCGGTGACGAAGGCTATTTGTTGGCGCTGGCCTACTCCACCCAACGCGGTTACGGGCGCAATCACCCGTTCGCAGGCGAAATTCGCAGTGGCTATATCGATATATTTATTGTGCCGGAAGAGCTGGGATTTGCGGTGAACGTCGGCGAATTGTTGATGACCGAGTGTGAAATGGTCAACGGTTTTATCGACCCGCCGGATGAACCACCGCATTTTACACGCGGCTATGGGCTGGTGTTCGGCATGAGCGAGCGCAAAGCAATGGCGATGGCGCTGGTTGACCGTGCGTTGCAGGCACCGGAATACGGCGAGCACGCAACAGGTCCGGCACAGGATGAAGAGTTCGTGCTGGCCCATGCCGACAACGTCGAAGCCGCAGGCTTTGTTTCGCATCTCAAACTCCCGCACTACGTCGATTTCCAGGCCGAACTGGAGCTACTCAAACGTCTGCAACAGGAGCAGAACCATGGCTAATCTGAGCGGCTACAACTTTGCTTACCTCGACGAGCAGACCAAACGCATGATCCGCCGCTCTATCTTAAAAGCGGTGGCAATCCCCGGTTATCAGGTGCCGTTTGGCGGACGCGAGATGCCGATGCCCTACGGCTGGGGAACCGGCGGCATTCAGCTCACCGCCAGCGTGATTGGCGAAAGCGACGTGTTGAAGGTGATTGACCAGGGCGCAGACGACACCACCAACGCCGTGTCGATTCGTAACTTCTTTAAGCGCGTGACCGGGGTGAACACCACCGAGCGCACGGACGATGCGACACTTATCCAGACGCGTCACCGCATACCCGAAACGCCGCTGACCGAAGATCAGATAGTTATCTTCCAGGTGCCGATCCCCGAACCGCTGCGCTTTATTGAGCCGCGTGAGACGGAAACGCGCACCATGCACGCGCTGGAGGAGTACGGCGTGATGCAGGTGAAACTGTATGAAGATATCGCCCGCTTCGGTCATATCGCCACCACCTACGCCTATCCGGTGAAGGTGAACGGGCGCTACGTAATGGACCCGTCGCCGATCCCGAAATTCGATAACCCGAAAATGGACATGATGCCCGCCCTGCAACTGTTTGGCGCGGGGCGCGAGAAGCGCATCTATGCCGTGCCACCGTTTACCCGCGTGGAAAGCCTCGATTTCGATGATCATCCGTTCACCGTCCAGCAGTGGGATGAACCATGCGCCATCTGCGGATCGACCCACAGTTACCTCGACGAAGTGGTGCTGGATGACGCCGGAAACCGCATGTTTGTCTGCTCCGATACCGATTATTGCCGCCAACAGAGCGAGGCCAAAAGCCAATGAATCAACCGTTACTTTCGGTCAATAACCTGACCCACCTTTATGCCCCGGGCAAAGGCTTCAGCGATGTCTCTTTTGATTTATGGCCGGGAGAAGTTCTGGGCATTGTTGGGGAGTCCGGTTCCGGGAAGACCACGCTACTGAAATCAATTTCCGCCCGCCTGACGCCACAGCAAGGGGAAATTCGCTACGAGAACCGTTCGCTGTACGCGATGAGCGAGGCCGACCGCCGTCGCCTGCTGCGCACCGAATGGGGTGTGGTGCACCAGCATCCGCTTGACGGCCTGCGCCGCCAGGTGTCGGCAGGCGGCAATATCGGCGAACGGTTGATGGCAACCGGAGCGCGTCATTACGGCGATATTCGCGCCACCGCGCAGAAATGGCTGGAAGAGGTGGAGATTCCCGCCAACCGGATCGACGACCTGCCGACCACCTTTTCCGGCGGCATGCAGCAACGTTTGCAGATTGCCCGCAACCTGGTGACGCATCCGAAGCTGGTGTTTATGGATGAACCCACTGGCGGGCTGGATGTGTCGGTACAGGCGCGCCTGCTGGACCTGCTCCGCGGTCTGGTGATGGAGCTTAACCTGGCGGTGGTGATTGTCACCCACGATTTAGGCGTCGCCCGTCTGCTGGCGGACCGTTTGCTGGTAATGAAGCAAGGGAAAGTGGTGGAGAGTGGGTTAACCGACCGGGTGCTCGACGACCCGCACCATCCGTATACCCAGTTGCTGGTGTCATCGGTTTTGCAGAATTGAGCTGGTGCCGGATGCGGCGTAAACGCCTTATCCGGCCTACAAATGCGCTCCCCGTAGGTCGGATAAGACGCATCAGCGTCGCATCCGACACCCGAACCACGAGGCGAAAAATGATTAACGTACAAAACGTCAGTAAAACCTTCATCCTGCACCAGCAAAACGGCGTGCGCCTGCCTGTATTACAAGGCGCCTCACTCACCGTCAACGCCGGCGAATGCGTGGTACTCCACGGCCATTCCGGCAGTGGAAAATCAACTCTGCTACGCTCGCTGTATGCCAACTATCTACCCGACGAAGGGCAAATCCAGATCAAACACGGTGATGAATGGGTCGACCTGGTCACCGCGCCAGCGCGCAAAGTGGTGGAGATCCGCAAAACCACCATCGGCTGGGTGAGCCAGTTTCTGCGCGTCATCCCGCGTATTTCGGCACTGGAAGTGGTGATGCAGCCGCTGCTCGATACCGGCGTACCGCGTGAAGCCTGCGCCGCTAAAGCCGCCCGATTACTGACGCGCCTGAACGTGCCTGAACGCCTGTGGCACCTGGCACCATCGACCTTCTCCGGCGGCGAACAGCAGCGCGTCAACATCGCCCGTGGCTTTATCGTCGACTATCCGATTCTGCTGCTGGATGAACCCACCGCCTCGCTGGACGCTAAAAACAGCGCCGCGGTGGTGGAACTCATTCGCGAAGCCAAAGCCCGTGGCGCGGCCATCGTCGGTATCTTCCATGACGAAGCCGTACGCAATGACGTCGCCGACCGCCTGCACCCAATGGGAGTCTCTTCATGATTATCAATAACGTCAAACTGGTGCTGGAAAACGAAGTGGTGCACGGTTCACTGGAAGTACAGGATGGCGAAATTCGCGCCTTTGCCGAAAGCCAGAGCCGCCAGCCGGAAGCGATGGACGGCGAAGGTGGCTGGCTGCTGCCGGGGCTGATTGAGCTGCATACCGATAATCTGGATAAATTCTTCACCCCGCGTCCAAAAGTGGACTGGCCCGCCCACTCGGCAATGAGTAGCCACGACGCGCTGATGGTGGCGAGCGGCATCACCACCGTGCTGGACGCGGTGGCGATTGGCGACGTGCGCGACGGCGGTGATCGGCTGGAGAATCTGGAGAAGATGATCAACGCCATCGAAGAGACGCAGAAACGCGGCGTCAACCGTGCCGAGCACCGTCTGCACCTACGCTGCGAACTGCCGCATCACACCACGCTGCCGCTGTTTGAAAAACTGGTACAGCGCGAACCGGTAACGCTGGTGTCGCTGATGGATCACTCACCGGGCCAGCGCCAGTTCGCCAACCGCGAAAAATATCGTGAATATTATCAGGGCAAATACTCGCTCACCGATGCGCAGATGCAACAGTACGAAGAGGAGCAACTGGCGCTCGCCGCACGCTGGTCACAGCCGAATCGCGAATCCATCGCCGCAATGTGCCGCGCGCGACACATTGCGCTCGCCAGCCACGATGACGCCACGCACGCCCACGTAGCCCAATCCCATCAGCTTGGCAGCGTGATCGCCGAATTTCCTACCACATTCGAAGCGGCAGAAGCCTCGCGCAAGCACGGCATGAACGTACTGATGGGCGCGCCGAATATCGTGCGCGGCGGTTCGCACTCCGGCAACGTGGCGGCCAGTGAACTGGCGCAGCTTGGCCTGCTGGATATCCTCTCTTCCGACTACTACCCCGCCAGCCTGCTGGATGCGGCGTTTCGCGTGGCCGATGACCAGAGCAACCGCTTTACGCTGCCGCAGGCGGTGAGGCTGGTGACCAAAAACCCGGCCCAGGCACTGAATCTTCAGGATCGCGGGGTGATTGGCGAGGGCAAACGCGCCGACCTGGTGCTGGCGCATCGCAAGGGCAATCACATTCATATTGACCACGTCTGGCGTCAGGGTAAAAGGGTGTTCTGATGACGGGAAAACTGATTTGGTTAATGGGTCCGTCCGGCTCCGGGAAAGACAGCCTGCTGGCGGAACTCCGCCAGCGGGAACAAACCCAGCTACTGGTAGCGCATCGCTACATCACGCGTGATGCCAGCGCCGGAAGTGAAAATCATATCGCCTTAAGCGAGCGGGAGTTTTTTACCCGCGCGGGGCAAAATCTGTTGGCCTTGAGCTGGCATGCTAATGGTTTGTATTACGGTGTCGGCATTGAGATCGACCTCTGGCTGCACGCCGGATTCGACGTCGTGGTTAACGGCTCACGCGCCCACCTGCCGCAGGCGCGGGCGCGTTATCAATCGGCGCTGCTGCCCATCTGTTTACAGGTTTCGCCGGAGATCCTGCGCCAGCGCCTGGAAAACCGTGGCCGCGAAAACGCCAGTGAAATTAATGCCCGGCTGGCGCGCGCCGCCCGCTATACTCCTCAGGATTGCCATACACTCAATAATGACGGCAGCCTGCGCCAGTCGGTCGACACGCTGCTGTCGCTGATTCATCAGAAGGAGAAACACCATGCCTGCTTGTGAACTTCGCCCGGCAACGCAGTACGACACCGACGCGGTTTACGCGCTGATTTGTGAGCTAAAACAAGCGGAGTTTGACCACCAGGCGTTTCGCGTGGGCTTTAACGCCAACCTGCGTGACCCGAATATGCGCTACCATCTGGCGCTGTTGGATGGCGAGGTTGTCGGCATGATCGGCCTGCATTTGCAGTTTCATCTGCATCATGTCAACTGGATCGGCGAAATTCAGGAACTGGTGGTGATGCCGCAGGCGCGCGGTCTGAACGTCGGCAGTAAATTACTGGCATGGGCAGAAGAAGAAGCCCGCCAGGCCGGGGCCGAAATGACCGAGCTTTCCACCAACGTGAAGCGCCACGACGCACACCGTTTTTACCTGCGTGAAGGCTACGAGCAGAGCCACTTCCGCTTCACCAAGGCGCTGTAATATGAGCTTGACCCTCACGCTCACCGGCACCGGCGGCGCACAGGGCGTTCCGGCATGGGGCTGCGAGTGCGTAGCCTGCGCCAGAGCACGACGCTCGCCGCAGTATCGCCGCCAGCCATGCAGCGGCGTAGTAAAGTTTAACGACGCAATCACCCTGATCGACGCCGGGCTGCACGATCTCGCCGATCGCTGGTCGCCAGGATCGTTCCAGCAGTTTTTGCTGACGCATTATCATATGGATCACGTCCAGGGGCTGTTTCCGCTGCGCTGGGGCGTGGGCGATCAGATCCCGGTCTACGGCCCGCCGGATGAACAGGGCTGCGACGATCTGTTTAAACATCCGGGCCTGCTTGATTTCAGCCACACGATGGAACCGTTTGTGGTGTTTGATTTACAGGGGTTACAGGTCACGCCCCTGCCGCTCAACCACTCAAAACTGACCTTCGGTTATCTGCTGGAAACGGCACACAGCCGGGTGGCGTGGCTGTCTGACACCGCTGGCTTGCCGGAAAAAACGCTGAAATTTTTACGCAATAATCAGCCGCAGGTAATGGTGATTGATTGCAGCCACCCGCCGCGCGAGGATGCACCGCGTAATCACTGTGATTTAAATACCGTGCTTGCGCTGAATCAGGTTATCCGCTCGCCACGGGTGATTCTGACCCATATCAACCACCAGTTTGATGCGTGGCTGATGGAAAACGCACTGCCGTCGGGGTTTGAGGCGGGGTTTGATGGGATGGAGATTGGGGGGGCGTGATGGGTGAGGGGCGATGCCTGCTCTAAACTCAACATCAACGCCCATACTCATCTTCCATTCTCCGCTCTTCATCTTCTAGCTGCCGACGCTCCTGATCCAGCTGGCGCTGGCGATCGTCCAGCTGCCTGCGGCGATCTTCAAACTGGCGGCGGCGGTCGTCATATTGTCTGCGCCGATCGTCGTTCACTTCACGCTGCCAGCCGTCGTCGCGCGAATCTTCATAGTCTCGCCCACGGTCAGGGTTATAAGCGTCGTTAATCGCCTGCTGAATATTGCCAATGGTGTCATCGATAATATCGGCCTGGGCCGGAACGGTGGACAGCGTGAACAGGGTGAATAAAAGAAATAGCGGAAAGCGTTTCATTAGCCAACCTCAAAAAGAAACTCTATCCACATTAGTCATTACTCATCCATGCAAGTAGTGGATGAATCTCAATTCCTTTGCTGCTCTATTGCCGTAATCGCCTCCACGCGTTGTTGATGACGACCGCCTTCGTACTGTGCGCCCAGCCACGCATCGACAATCATTTTTGCCAGTTCGAGGCCAACCACTCGTGAACCAAAAGCCAGCACGTTGGTGTCGTTATGCTGCCGCGAAAGTTGCGCGGAATAAGGTTCGCTACAAACGACCGCGCGAATTCCGGCAAACTTGTTCGCCGCTATCGAAATACCGACGCCAGTGCCACAAATCAAAATCCCGCCATCAGCCTCTCCGCCAGCAACTGCCAGTGCGACTTGACTGGCGTAATGCGGATAATCAGTACGCTCTGACGACCAGGTTCCTTTATCAATCACTTCAACGCCACGCTCAACTAAATGTGCCACTATTTCATGTTTTAAAATGAAACCGACATGATCACAGCCAAATGCAATCTTTTTCATTCATCTTCCCCGCCCGCGCAAAACTTCACAATCAAAAAACATTTGTGATGTAAATGAATTAAAAACATCCAAAATCGATGAAATCCGCCTTCCCGATCTGTTTTACAGAGTTACATCTGGCAGCGCAATAGCGTTAAAGACACTCACTATCCAGCAACATCTATCATCTAATAAACCAGGAAAACAAATAACATCATGTTTTTAAAGTGATTAAATGAAATGAAATTTTAAGCCACTCTCCATTATTCACAACAAAACAAACTTTATAAATTTTATTTTTTTGTGAAGTTGCCAGCATCTTTTCTGTTCTTGCTGTGGTGATATAGTGGCGTCTTCAATTCAAGGACAAGAGAACGTGATGAGCCAGTCAGAGTTTGATTCAGCGCTTCCGAACGGTATCGGGTTAGCGCCTTACCTGCGAATGAAGCAGGAAGGAATGACAGAAAACGAAAGCCGCATCGTGGAGTGGTTACTCAAACCCGGTAACCTGAGTTGTGCACCCGCAATTAAAGATGTCGCAGAAGCTCTGGCGGTATCTGAAGCGATGATCGTTAAGGTATCAAAGCTGCTGGGGTTTAGCGGCTTTCGTAACTTACGCAGTGCGCTGGAAGATTATTTTTCTCAGTCAGAACAAGTATTGCCTTCCGAGTTGGCTTTTGATGAAGCGCCGCAGGATGTGGTGAATAAGGTATTTAACATCACTTTACGCACCATTATGGAAGGTCAGTCGATCGTCAACGTTGATGAGATCCACCGTGCCGCCCGCTTTTTCTATCAGGCCAGACAGCGGGATTTGTACGGTGCCGGAGGATCAAATGCTATCTGTGCTGATGTACAGCACAAGTTTTTGCGCATTGGCGTACGCTGCCAAGCCTATCCGGACGCTCACATCATGATGATGTCTGCTTCGTTGTTACAGGAAGGAGATGTGGTGCTGGTGGTGACCCATTCCGGGCGAACCAGTGATGTAAAAGCGGCTGTAGAACTGGCAAAAAAGAACGGGGCAAAGATTATTTGTATAACGCATAGCTATCATTCACCAATAGCGAAGCTGGCCGATTATATTATTTGCTCACCGGCCCCGGAAACACCGTTATTAGGTCGTAATGCCTCGGCAAGAATATTACAACTGACTTTGCTGGACGCGTTTTTTGTCTCTGTCGCCCAGCTCAACATTGAACAAGCTAATATTAATATGCAAAAAACCGGCGCAATTGTTGATTTCTTCTCACCAGGCGCGCTGAAATAAGAAAAAGGTAATTCCGCCATCGCGGAGTTACCTCTCCCCTTACCGTGAGAACATGATTATGAATAAATATCTGAAATATTTCAGCGGCACACTCGTGGGCTTAATGTTGTCAACCAGCGCTTTTGCTGCCGCCGAATATGCCGTCGTATTGAAAACACTCTCCAATCCATTTTGGGTAGATATGAAAAAAGGCATTGAAGATGAAGCAAAAACGCTGGGCGTCAGCGTTGATATTTTTGCCTCTCCTTCAGAAGGCGATTTTCAATCTCAATTGCAGTTATTTGAAGATCTCAGTAATAAAAATTACAAAGGTATCGCCTTCGCACCATTATCCTCAGTGAACCTGGTCATGCCTGTCGCCCGCGCATGGAAAAAAGGTATTTATCTGGTCAATCTCGATGAAAAAATCGACATGGATAATCTGAAAAAAGCAGGCGGTAATGTGGAAGGTTTTGTCACCACCGATAATGTTGCCGTCGGGGCGAAAGGCGCGTCATTCATTATTGACAAGCTGGGTGCCGAAGGGGGTGAAGTCGCAATCATTGAGGGTAAAGCCGGTAACGCCTCCGGTGAAGCGCGTCGTAATGGTGCCACCGAAGCCTTCAAAAAAGCAAGCCAGATCAAGCTTGTCGCCAGCCAGCCTGCCGACTGGGACCGTATTAAAGCACTGGATGTCGCCACTAACGTGTTGCAACGTAATCCGAATATTAAAGCGATCTATTGCGCGAATGACACGATGGCAATGGGTGTTGCTCAGGCTGTCGCAAACGCCGGAAAAACGGGAAAAGTGCTGGTCGTCGGTACAGATGGCATTCCGGAAGCCCGCAAAATGGTGGAAGCCGGACAAATGACCGCGACGGTTGCCCAGAACCCGGCGGATATCGGCGCAACGGGTCTGAAACTGATGGTTGACGCTGAGAAATCCGGCAAGGTTATCCCGCTGGATAAAGCACCGGAATTTAAACTGGTCGATTCAATCCTGGTCACTCAATAAAACTAAATGATGCCGGATAGTGATGCTAATGAAGTGTCTTATCCGGCCAACAAAATAACCTGAACGTAGACCTGATAAGTGTAGCCCATCAGGCAATAATACGATATTTCGTGCAGAGAGGTTATTTATGGCCACGCCATATATATCGATGGCGGGGATCGGCAAGTCCTTTGGTCCGGTTCACGCATTAAAGTCGGTTAATTTAACGGTTTATCCTGGTGAAATACATGCATTACTAGGAGAAAATGGTGCGGGTAAATCTACGCTAATGAAAGTGTTATCCGGGATACATGAGCCGACCAAAGGCACCATTACCATTAATAACATTAACTATAACAAACTGGATCATAAATTAGCGGCACAACTCGGTATCGGGATTATTTATCAGGAACTCAGCGTTATTGATGAATTAACCGTACTGGAAAATTTATATATTGGTCGTCATCTGACGAAAAAAATCTGCGGTGTCAATATTATCGACTGGCGAGAAATGCGTGTCCGCGCCGCAATGATGTTATTACGCGTGGGCTTGAAAGTTGATTTAGATGAGAAAGTGGCGAATTTATCTATCAGCCACAAGCAGATGCTGGAAATTGCCAAAACGCTGATGCTCGATGCCAAAGTCATCATCATGGATGAACCCACCTCCTCACTCACCAATAAAGAGGTGGACTATCTGTTTCTGATCATGAATCAGTTGCGTAAGGAGGGTACGGCCATCGTCTATATCTCGCATAAATTGGCGGAAATTCGCCGTATTTGCGACCGCTATACGGTGATGAAAGACGGCAGCAGCGTTTGCAGCGGCATGGTGAGCGATGTGTCAAATGACGATATCGTCCGTCTGATGGTAGGCCGCGAATTGCAAAACCGTTTTAACGCGATGAAGGAGAATGTCAGCAACCTTGCGCACGATACGGTTTTTGAGGTGCGCAACGTCACCAGCCGTGACAGAAAAAAGGTCCGGGATATCTCATTTAGCGTCTGCCGGGGAGAAATATTAGGCTTTGCCGGACTGGTCGGTTCCGGACGTACTGAACTGATGAACTGCCTGTTTGGCGTTGATAAACGCGCTGGCGGAGAAATCCGTCTTAATGGCAAAGATATCTCTCCACGTTCTCCCCTGGATGCCGTGAAAAAAGGGATGGCTTACATCACTGAAAGCCGCCGGGATAACGGCTTTTTCCCCAACTTTTCTATCGCTCAGAACATAGCTATCAGCCGCAGTCTGAAAGACGGCGGCTATAAAGGCGCGATGGGGTTGTTTCATGAAGTTGACGAGCAACGTACCGCTGAAGCCCAGCGCGAACTGCTGGCGCTGAAATGTCATTCGGTAAACCAGAACATCACTGAACTCTCCGGCGGTAACCAGCAGAAAGTCCTGATCTCCAAATGGCTGTGCTGTCACCCGGAAGTGATCATTTTCGATGAACCTACCCGTGGCATCGACGTTGGCGCGAAAGCCGAAATTTACAAAGTGATGCGCCAACTGGCGGACGACGGAAAAGTCATCCTGATGGTGTCATCTGAACTACCTGAAATTATCACCGTCTGCGACCGCATCGCCGTGTTCTGCGAAGGACGACTGACGCAAATCCTGACCAATCGCGATGACATGAGCGAAGAGGAGATTATGGCATGGGCTTTACCACAAGAGTAAAAAGCGAAGCGAGCGAGAAGAAACCGTTCAACTTTGCGCTGTTCTGGGATAAATACGGCACCTTTTTTATCCTGGCGATCATCGTCGCCATTTTTGGTTCGCTGTCGCCAGAATATTTTCTGACCACCAATAATATTACCCAGATTTTTGTGCAAAGCTCCGTGACGGTACTGATCGGCATGGGGGAATTCTTCGCTATCCTGGTCGCCGGTATCGACCTTTCGGTTGGCGCGATTCTGGCGCTTTCCGGTATGGTGACCGCTAAACTGATGTTGGCAGGTATTGATCCGTTTCTCGCGGCGCTAATTGGCGGTGTACTGGTTGGCGGCGCACTGGGGGCGATCAACGGCTGCCTGGTCAACTGGACGGGACTACACCCGTTCATTATCACCCTTGGCACCAACGCTATTTTCCGTGGGATCACGCTGGTGATCTCCGATGCCAACTCGGTATACGGCTTCTCATTTGACTTCGTGAACTTCTTTGCCGCCAGCGTAATTGGGATACCTGTCCCCGTTATCTTCTCGCTAATTGTCGCGCTCATCCTTTGGTTTCTGACAACGCGTATGCGGCTCGGACGCAACATCTACGCACTGGGCGGCAACAAAAACTCGGCGTTCTATTCCGGGATTGACGTGAAATTCCACATCCTGGTGGTGTTTATCATCTCCGGTGTTTGTGCAGGTCTGGCAGGCGTCGTCTCAACTGCACGACTCGGTGCCGCAGAACCGCTTGCCGGTATGGGTTTTGAAACCTATGCCATTGCCAGCGCCATCATTGGCGGCACCAGTTTCTTCGGCGGCAAGGGGCGCATTTTCTCTGTGGTGATTGGCGGGTTGATCATCGGCACCATCAACAACGGTCTGAATATTTTGCAGGTACAAACCTATTACCAACTGGTGGTGATGGGCGGATTAATTATCGCGGCTGTCGCCCTTGACCGTCTTATCAGTAAGTAAGGAATTGAACATGAAAATCTCCCCCTCGTTAATGTGTATGGATCTGCTGAAATTTAAAGAACAGATCGAATTTATCGACAGCCATGCCGATTACTTTCACATCGATATCATGGACGGCCACTTTGTGCCGAATCTGACGCTCTCACCGTTCTTCGTAAGCCAGGTAAAAAAACTGGCGAGTAAACCGCTCGACTGCCATCTGATGGTAACGCGTCCGCAGGATTACATTGCTCAACTGGCACGTGCGGGGGCTGATTTCATCACTTTGCATCCGGAAACTATCAACGGTCAGGCATTCCGCCTGATTGATGAAATCCGCCGTCATGGCATGAAAGTGGGGCTGATTCTTAATCCGGAAACGCCGGTTGAGGCCATGAAATACTATATCCATAAGGCTGATAAAATTACGGTCATGACTGTCGATCCCGGTTTTGCCGGACAACCCTTCATTCCTGAAATGCTGGATAAAGTTGCCGAACTGAAGGCATGGCGTGAACGAGAAGGTCTGGAGTACGAAATTGAGGTGGACGGTTCCTGCAACCAGGCAACTTACGAAAAACTAATGGCGGCAGGGGCGGATGTCTTTATCGTCGGCACTTCCGGCCTGTTTAATCATGCGGAAAATATCGACGAAGCATGGAGAATTATGACCGCGCAGATTCTGGCTGCAAAAAGCGAGGTACAGCCTCATGCAAAAACAGCATAACGTCGTAGCGGGCGTGGATATGGGGGCAACGCATATCCGCTTTTGTCTGCGGACAGCAGAAGGTGAAACGCTACACTGCGAAAAAAAGCGGACCGCAGAAGTTATTGCTCCCGACCTGGTGTCGGGTATCGGCGAAATGATTGACGAGCAACTCAGGCGCTTTAACGCTCGCTGTCATGGTCTGGTGATGGGATTTCCGGCGCTGGTCAGTAAAGATAAACGCACCATTATTTCTACGCCTAACCTGCCGTTAACAGCGGCAGATTTATATGATCTCGCCGATAAGCTCGAAAATACGCTGAATTGTCCGGTTGAGTTTTCCCGCGACGTTAACCTGCAACTCTCCTGGGACGTAGTAGAAAACCGCCTTACGCAACAACTGGTTCTGGCAGCCTATCTCGGTACGGGGATGGGGTTCGCAGTGTGGATGAACGGTGCGCCGTGGACGGGTGCACACGGTGTGGCAGGCGAACTGGGCCATATCCCCCTGGGAGATATGACCCAACACTGCGCGTGTGGCAATTCTGGGTGCCTGGAAACCAATTGCTCTGGAATGGCGCTAAGACGCTGGTACGAACAACAGCCCCGAAATTACCCATTGAGCGATCTTTTCGTCCATGCGGAAAACGCCCCTTTCGTCCAGAGTCTGCTTGAAAACGCGGCACGAGCCATTGCCACCAGCATTAATCTGTTCGATCCCGATGCGGTGATTCTGGGCGGTGGCGTGATGGATATGCCCGCCTTCCCACGCGAGACTCTCATTGCCATGACCCAAAAGTACCTGCGCCGTCCACTGCCGTATCAGGTTGTGCGCTTTATTGCCGCCTCATCTTCTGACTTTAATGGCGCTCAGGGTGCAGCAATATTGGCGCATCAACGTTTTTTGCCACAGTCCTGTGCTAAAGTCCCATGAGTAAAGCGTTGGCACAGTAGCGCAATGTCCCGCTGTGCCAACGACAGGTACAATATATATAATAATTACATAAAACAGCCCATATTATTCCCAGCAATGATAGTTCTACTGTAATTTTCCCTCTTCAGCACAAATGCCTAATAAAATGGCTCGTTCCGCTCACACTTCCACTTATTAAAGTCGCAATTTCAGAATTATGATAACGCCAGCTTTAAATGACGTATTTTGCATGGATTACATATTTACGACATAAATGATAAATGGAGATTTATATGAATAACTCTCGGTTATTCCGTTTGAGCAGGATTGTTATTGCGTTCACTGCCGCCAGCGGCATGATGATAAATACCGCTTACGCAACAGATGAAGCGAAAGCCGCCACTCAATATACCCAACAGGTTAATCAGAATTACGCCAAATCATTACCGTTTAGCGATCGTCAGGATTTTGACGATGCTCAGCGTGGATTTATCGCTCCGCTGCTGGATGAAGGTATTCTGCGTGATGCGAACGGTAAAATTTACTACCGCGCGAATGATTACAAATTTGATATTAATGCCGCTGCGCCGGAAACCGTAAACCCCAGCCTGTGGCGTCAGTCGCAGATCAACGGCATTTCAGGCCTGTTCAAAGTCACCGATAAAATGTATCAGGTGCGCGGCCAGGATATCTCTAACATTACGTTCGTTGAGGGCGAGAAAGGCATTATTGTTATTGACCCGCTAGTGACGCCACCTGCCGCAAAAGCCGCACTTGACCTTTACTTCCAGCATCGTCCGCAAAAACCCATTATTGCCGTTATCTACACTCACAGCCACGCCGACCACTATGGCGGCGTGAAAGGTATTATCTCTGAAGCCGATGTTAAATCCGGCAAAGTTCAGGTGATTGCTCCAGCTGGCTTTATGGACGAAGCCATCAGCGAAAACGTGCTGGCGGGTAACATCATGAGCCGCCGTGCGCTCTACTCTTACGGTCTGTTACTGCCGCGTAACACGCAAGGCAATGTGGGTAATGGCCTTGGCGTGACGCTGGCAACGGGCGACCCGAGCATTATTGCACCGACTAAAACTATCGTCAGAACTGGCGAGAAGATGATTATCGACGGCCTGGAGTTTGACTTCCTGATGACCCCAGGTAGCGAAGCGCCAGCGGAAATGCACTTCTATATTCCGGCCCTGAAAGCCCTGTGTACCGCCGAGAATGCCACGCATACCCTGCACAACTTCTACACCCTGCGCGGCGCGAAAACCCGCGACACCAGCAAGTGGACCGAGTATCTGAACGAAACGTTGGATATGTGGGGTAACGACGCGGAAGTACTGTTTATGCCGCACACCTGGCCGGTCTGGGGCAATAAACATATCAATGATTATATTGGTAAATATCGCGATACTATCAAGTACATTCACGACCAGACCCTGCACCTGGCGAACCAGGGCTACACCATGAATGAAATCGGCGACATGATTAAGCTGCCGCCTGCGCTTGCCAATAACTGGGCCAGCCGCGGCTATTACGGTTCTGTCAGCCACAACGCCCGCGCGGTATATAACTTCTATCTTGGCTATTACGACGGTAACCCGGCTAACCTGCATCCGTATGGTCAGGTGGAGATGGGTAAACGTTACGTGCAGGCGCTGGGCGGTTCTGCCCGCGTCATCAACCTGGCGCAAGAAGCGAACAAGCAAGGTGATTATCGCTGGTCGGCAGAACTGCTGAAACAGGTGATTGCCGCCAACCCGGGTGACCAGGTCGCGAAGAATCTGCAAGCGAATAACTTTGAACAGCTGGGCTATCAGGCCGAGTCCGCCACATGGCGCGGTTTCTACCTGACCGGCGCGAAAGAGCTGCGCGAAGGGGTGCATAAGTTCAGCCACGGCACCACCGGTTCCCCGGACACCATTCGTGGGATGTCGGTCGAAATGCTGTTCGACTTTATGTCCGTTCGCCTCGATAGCGCGAAAGCCGCGGGTAAAAATATCAGCCTGAACTTCAATATGAACAACGGCGATAACCTCAACCTGACGCTGAACGATAGCGTGCTTAACTACCGTAAAACACTGCAACCGCAAGCTGACGCCTCTTTCTACATCAGCCGTGAAGATCTGCACGCCGTGCTGACCGGACAGGCAAAAATGGCCGATCTGGTAAAAGCGAAGAAAGCCAAAATTATTGGCAATGGCGCGAAACTGGAAGAAATTATCGCCTGTCTGGATAATTTCGATTTGTGGGTGAATATCGTAACCCCAAATTAATGTCACTCGCTTTTGGGGGCGCTGAAGCTCCCAAAAGCATTTATTTTAAAAATATATACAGCAAATTAATACATAAAATATATAAGTTATGAATGCGGTGGCTGAATAAAGCTATTTTTATTCATCAAGAAAATAGCCATACTGACGCCTTCAATGGATATTGATATTCACTACAGATATTGTTCGCAGCAGACAGGATGTATTTAATATGCCAACAGTTCTCTCTCGCATGGCGATGCAACTCAAAAAGACAGCCTGGATAATTCCCGTCTTCATGGTATCGGGATGCTCATTATCTCCGGCAATCCCGGTGATCGGCGCTTATTATCCCGGCTGGTTTTTCTGCACCATTGCCAGCCTTATTTTGACGCTCATCACGAGGCGAATTATTCAGCGGGCAAATATCAATCTGGCATTTGTCGGAATTATTTATACCGCCCTTTTTGCTCTCTACGCCATGCTGTTCTGGCTGGCATTTTTCTAATCTATTTGAGACGCGCTCATGGAAAGTACGCCGAAAAAAGCTCCTCGCAGTAAATTCCCTGCTCTGTTAGTGGTTGCGTTGGCGCTGGTTGCCCTTGTTTTCGTTATCTGGCGCGTAGACAGTGCGCCATCAACTAATGACGCTTACGCGTCAGCAGATACCATTGATGTGGTGCCGGAAGTCAGCGGTCGCATTGTAGAACTGGCGGTCACCGACAACCAGGCGGTGAAACAGGGCGATTTGCTGTTCCGCATTGACCCGCGCCCGTACGAAGCCAATCTGGCGAAAGCTGAAGCCTCCCTCGCGGCGCTGGATAAGCAAATTATGCTCACCCAGCGTAGCGTTGACGCGCAACAGTTTGGTGCCGACTCGGTTAATGCCACGGTAGAAAAAGCCCGTGCCGCCGCGAAACAAGCCAGCGATACGTTACGCCGTACCGAACCGCTACTGCGAGAAGGTTTTGTTTCTGCGGAAGAGGTTGACCGTGCAAGAACCGCACAGCGTGCGGCAGAAGCGGACCTTAATGCCGTATTGTTGCAGGCGCAGTCAGCCGCCAGCGCCGTCAGCGGCGTGGATGCGCTGGTGGCGCAGCGTGCGGCAGTGGAAGCGGATATTGCCCTGACCAAACTGCATCTGGAAATGGCGACCGTTCGCGCGCCGTTTGATGGCCGGGTCATTTCCCTCAAAACCTCCGTCGGGCAGTTTGCATCTGCGATGCGCCCTATTTTCACTCTAATCGACACTCGTCACTGGTACGTGATTGCCAACTTCCGCGAAACTGATCTGAAAAATATTCGCTCGGGTACACCCGCAACCATTCGCCTGATGAGCGACAGCGGCAAAACCTTCGAGGGTAAAGTGGATTCGATTGGCTACGGCGTGCTACCGGATGACGGCGGCCTGGTGCTGGGCGGCCTGCCGAAAGTGTCTCGTTCTATTAACTGGGTCCGCGTTGCCCAGCGTTTTCCGGTCAAAATCATGGTCGATAAACCTGACCCGGAAATGTTCCGCATCGGCGCTTCGGCAGTCGCTAATCTTGAGCCGCAATAATGAGCGCGCTCAACTCCCTGCCATTACCGGTGGTCAGGCTGCTGGCGTTCTTTCATGAAGAGTTAAGCGAGCGGCGACCAGGGCGCGTGCCACAGACGATGCAACTCTGGGTAGGTTGCCTGCTGGTGATTCTGATCTCGATGACTTTTGAGATCCCTTTTGTGGCGTTATCACTAGCAGTGCTGTTTTACGGTATTCAGTCGAACGCGTTTTACACCAAATTTGTAGCGATCTTGTTTGTGGTCGCCACGGTGCTGGAGATCGCCAGCCTGTTTTTGATCTACAAATGGTCATATGGCGAACCGTTGATCCGATTGATCATTGCCGGGCCGATCCTGATGAGCTGTATGTTTTTGATGCGCACCCATCGGTTGGGGCTGGTCTTTTTCGCCGTCGCCATTGTCGCTATTTACGGGCAAACCTTCCCCGCCATGCTCGACTATCCGGAAGCGGTCGTGCGCTTAACGCTGTGGTGTATCGTTGTTGGCCTCTATCCAACCTTGCTGATGACGTTAATCGGCGTGCTGTGGTTTCCCAGTCGTGCCATTACGCAGATGCATCAGGCGCTTAATGATCGGCTTGATGATGCCATTAGCCACCTGACGGACAGCCTCGCACCGCTACCCGAAACGCGGATTGAAAGAGAGGCGCTGGCGCTGCAAAAACTCAATGTCTTTTGCCTCGCGGACGATGCCAACTGGCGAATCCAGAGCGCATGGTGGCAAAGCTGCGTGGCAACGGTAACCTACATTTACTCGACGCTAAATCGCTACGATCCCACCTCTTTTGCTGATTCTCAGGCAATTATTGAATTCCGACAAAAATTAGCTTCAGAAATCAACAATCTGCAGCATTCCATTACCGAAGGTCAGTGCTGGCAAAGCGACTGGCGGATCAGTGAAAGTGAAGCGATGGCGGCACGGGAATGTAACCTGGAGAATATCTGCCAGACGCTGTTACAGCTTGGTCAGATGGACCCGAATACGCCGCCAACGCCCGCAGCCAAACCGCCATCAATGGTCGCCGATGCCTTTACCAATCCAGACTATATGCGCTACGCGGTAAAAACGCTGCTCGCCTGTTTGATCTGTTACACCTTCTACAGCGGCGTGGACTGGGAAGGCATTCATACCTGTATGCTGACCTGCGTGATCGTCGCTAATCCAAATGTCGGTTCGTCGTACCAGAAGATGGTGCTGCGTTTTGGTGGGGCCTTTTGCGGCGCGATTCTGGCGCTGTTATTCACGCTACTGGTCATGCCCTGGCTGGACAATATTGTCGAATTGCTGTTTGTGCTGGCACCGATTTTCCTGTTGGGCGCATGGATTGCCACCAGCTCTGAACGCTCTTCTTATATCGGCACACAGATGGTGGTCACCTTCGCGCTCGCCACGCTCGAAAACGTTTTTGGCCCGGTGTACGACCTGGTGGAAATTCGCGATCGCGCTCTGGGTATCATCATTGGTACCGTGGTGTCGGCGGTGATTTACACCTTTGTCTGGCCTGAAAGCGAAGCGCGCACGCTGCCGCAAAAACTGGCTGGCGCGCTGGGTATGTTGAGTAAAGTAATGCGGATCCCACGCCAGCAGGAAGTCACGGCTCTGCGCACTTATCTGCACATTCGCATAGGTCTGCATGCGGCGTTTAATGCCTGTGAAGAGATGTGCCAACGCGTGGTGCTGGAGCGTCAACTGGACAGCGAAGAACGCGCATTACTGATTGAACGTTCGCAAACGGTTATTCGTCAGGGCCGCGATATTCTTCACGCCTGGGATGCCACCTGGAACTCGGCGCAGGCGCTGGATAACGCACTACAGCCGGACAGAGCAGGTCAGTTTGCCGACGCCCTGGAGAAATACGCTGCCGGTGTGGCTACCGCACTCAGTCATTCTCCTCAAATAACGTTAGAAGAGACATCCGCCTCGCAGGCCATTCTGCCCACCTTATTAAAACAGGAGCAACACGTCTGCCAGCTTTTCGCCCGCTTGCCAGACTGGACAGCCCCGGCATTAACGCCCGCCACGGAACAGGCACAAGGAGCCACGCAATGATCAATCGTCAACTTTCACGTCTGCTGTTGTGCAGCATTCTCGGCAGCACGACGCTGATTTCCGGCTGTGCCCTGGTACGTAAGGATTCTGCGCCTCATCAACAGCTCAAACCGGAGCAAATCAAACTGGCCGATGATATTCATCTTGCCAGCTCCGGCTGGCCGCAGGCGCAGTGGTGGAAACAACTCAATGACCCGCAGCTGGATTCGCTGATCCAACGGACGCTAAGTGGTTCACACCCCCTCGCCGAAGCGAAACTGCGGGAAGAAAAAGCGCAGTCCCAGGCCGATTTGTTAGATGCCGGTTCACAATTACAGGTCGCAGCGTTAGGGATGCTCAACCGCCAACGCGTCTCGGCGAACGGCTTTTTAAGCCCTTATGCGATGGATGCGCCAGCACTGGGTATGGACGGGCCGTACTATACGGAAGCCACAGTCGGTTTGTTTGCCGGACTGGATCTCGATTTGTGGGGTGTGCATCGCTCAGCGGTTGCTGCCGCCATTGGCGCGCATAATGCCGCGCTGGCAGAAACCGCAGCAGTAGAGCTATCGCTGACCACGGGCGTAGCGCAGCTTTATTACAGTATGCAGGCCAGCTATCAGATGCTCGATCTGTTAGAACAAACTCGCGATGTGATTGATTACGCGGTGAAAGCGCACCAGAGTAAAGTGGCGCACGGTCTGGAAGCGCAAGTGCCTTTCCACGGCGCGCGGGCACAGATTCTGGCGGTCGATAAACAAATTGCTGCCGTCAAAGGGCAAATCACTGAAACGCGAGAATCTCTGCGTGCATTGATTGGCGCGGGAGCCAGCGATATGCCGGAGATCAAACCGGTGGCATTACCACGAGTACAGACCGGCATTCCGGCAACGCTCTCTTATGAGTTGCTCGCCAGACGCCCGGATCTGCAAGCCATGCGCTGGTATGTTCAGGCGTCATTAGATCAGGTGGATTCCGCGCGGGCGCTGTTCTACCCGAGCTTTGATATCAAAGCGTTTTTCGGTCTGGACTCCATCCACCTGGATACCTTATTCAAAAAAACCAGTCGCCAGTTCAACTTCATCCCGGGTCTGAAATTGCCGCTGTTTGACGGTGGACGGTTGAATGCCAATCTCGAAGGCACTCGCGCCGCCAGCAACATGATGATTGAACGTTACAACCAGTCAGTACTGAACGCGGTGCGTGACGTTGCAGTCAACGGCACACGTCTGCAAACGCTCAACGACGAGCGAGAGATGCAGGCTGAACGCGTAGAAGCAACGCGCTTCACCCAGCGCGCAGCCGAGGCCGCCTATCAGCGCGGCTTAACCAGCCGCTTACAGGCCACCGAAGCCCGGTTGCCAGTGCTTGCCGAAGAGATGTCATTACTGATGCTGGACAGCCGCCGGGTGATCCAAAGCATTCAGTTGATGAAATCGCTGGGCGGCGGGTATCAGGCGGCTCCCGTCGTCGAGAAAAAATAAAATGTCTACCGCGTGATGGCTGTCACGCGGTATTTCGTTTCGTCACGTCAAAACTGACGACAGCCTGTTTTTCGTCAGAGTTTTGAATAAATAGTGCCCGTAATATCAGGGAATGACCCCAAATAAAATGTGGCATAAAAGATGCATACTGTAGTCGAGAGCGCGTATGCGTGATTTGATTAACTGGAGCGAGACCGATGAAAAAAGTCGTCACGGTTTGCCCCTATTGCGCATCAGGTTGCAAAATCAACCTGGTCGTCGATAACGGCAAAATCGTCCGGGCGGAGGCAGCGCAGGGTAAAACCAACCAGGGTACCCTGTGTCTGAAGGGTTATTATGGCTGGGACTTCATTAACGATACCCAGATCCTGACCCCGCGCCTGAAAACCCCCATGATCCGTCGCCAGCGTGGCGGCAAACTCGAACCTGTTTCCTGGGATGAGGCACTGAATTACGTTGCCGAGCGCCTGAGCGCCATCAAAGAGAAGTACGGTCCGGATGCCATCCAGACGACCGGCTCCTCGCGCGGTACGGGTAACGAAACCAACTATGTAATGCAAAAATTTGCGCGCGCCGTTATTGGTACCAATAACGTTGACTGCTGCGCTCGTGTCTGACACGGCCCATCGGTTGCAGGTCTGCACCAATCGGTCGGTAATGGCGCAATGAGCAATGCTATTAACGAAATTGATAATACCGATTTAGTGTTCGTTTTCGGGTATAACCCGGCGGATTCCCACCCAATCGTGGCGAATCACGTAATTAACGCTAAACGTAACGGGGCGAAAATTATCGTCTGCGATCCGCGTAAAATTGAAACCGCGCGCATTGCTGACATGCACATTGCATTGAAAAACGGCTCGAACATCGCGCTGTTGAATGCGATGGGCCATGTCATTATTGAAGAAAATCTGTACGACAAAGCGTTCGTCGCTTCCCGTACAGAAGGCTTTGAAGAGTATCGTAAAATCGTTGAAGGCTACACGCCGGAGTCGGTTGAAGATATCACCGGCGTCAGCGCCAGTGAGATTCGTCAGGCGGCGCGGATGTATGCCCAGGCAGAAAGCGCCGCCATCCTGTGGGGCATGGGGGTAACCCAGTTCTATCAGGGCGTGGAAACCGTGCGTTCTCTGACCAGCCTCGCGATGCTGACCGGTAACCTCGGTAAGCCACATGCGGGTGTAAACCCGGTTCGTGGTCAGAACAACGTGCAGGGTGCCTGCGATATGGGCGCGCTGCCGGATACGTATCCGGGCTATCAGTACGTGAAAGATCCGGCTAACCGCGAGAAATTCGCCAAAGCCTGGGGCGTGGAAAGCCTGCCTGCTCATACCGGCTATCGCATCAGCGAGCTGCCGCACCGCGTGGCGCATGGTGAAGTGAGAGCGGCGTACATTATGGGCGAAGATCCGCTGCAAACTGACGCGGAACTGTCGGCAGTACGTAAAGCCTTTGAAGATCTGGAACTGGTTATCGTTCAGGACATCTTTATGACCAAAACCGCGTCGGCGGCGGATGTCATTTTACCGTCAACGTCGTGGGGCGAGCATGAAGGCGTGTTTACTGCGGCTGACCGTGGCTTCCAGCGTTTCTTCAAGGCGGTTGAGCCGAAGTGGGATCTGAAAACGGACTGGCAAATCATCAGTGAAATTGCCACTCGTATGGGTTATCCGATGCACTACAACAACACCCAGGAGATCTGGGACGAGTTGCGTCATCTGTGCCCGGATTTCTACGGTGCGACTTACGAGAAAATGGGCGAACTGGGCTTCATTCAGTGGCCTTGCCGCGATACTTCAGATGCCGATCAGGGGACTTCTTATCTGTTTAAAGAGAAGTTTGATACCCCGAACGGTCTGGCGCAGTTCTTCACCTGCGACTGGGTAGCGCCAATCGACAAACTCACCGACGAATACCCGATGGTACTGTCAACGGTGCGTGAAGTTGGTCACTACTCTTGCCGTTCGATGACCGGTAACTGTGCGGCACTGGCGGCGCTGGCTGATGAACCTGGCTACGCACAAATCAATACCGAAGACGCCAAACGTCTGGGTATTGAAGATGAGGCATTGGTTTGGGTGCACTCGCGTAAAGGCAAAATTATCACCCGTGCGCAGGTCAGCGATCGTCCGAACAAAGGGGCGATTTACATGACCTACCAGTGGTGGATTGGTGCCTGTAACGAGCTGGTGACCGAAAACTTAAGCCCGATTACGAAAACGCCGGAATACAAATACTGCGCCGTGCGCGTCGAGCCGATCGCCGATCAGCGCGCCGCCGAGCAGTACGTGATTGACGAGTACAACAAGTTGAAAACTCGCCTGCGCGAAGCGGCACTGGCGTAATACCGCGTAAACTCACGTTAAAAGCGGCGATATTACCCAACGCCTTTGTATCAATCCGGAAACAACTCTCTGTTTCCGGATTTTTTTATACATACCTGCGCAGTCAAACCAGCCCATCCTGGTTATTAGCGACGTCTTCTCGGTTGTTCTTCTATTCCAGTCACGATTGCAAATGAGAATTATCTTTACTCAATTCTCATCGCGGCCTAACGTAATAATACTTTACATTTGATAAACAAAATTTCGGTAAGGTGAGAAATCATCGACCGTTTAACTCGTTCTATTAACGGGATATTCTGGCGCGATTAATGCAGCGAAACCCCGTCTGATAGCATATTAATAACCTCAAAGTAATTTCAGGGATTGGGAAGCATATGATTAAAAAACTATTACCTTTACTGGTTTTAAGCACAATTTCCGCCACAACCGTTGCCGCTACACCGCCTAATACGTTGGTTGTAGCCCAGGGGCTGGATGATATTGTGAGTCTGGACCCGGCAGAAGCTAATGAACTCTCAAGTATTCAGACTGTACCAAGTCTGTATCAACGCGTAGTACAACCGGACCGTAATGATCCGACGAAAATCACTCCGATTCTGGCGGAAAGTTGGCAGGCTGACCCCGCAGCCAAAACGCTAACCATAAAACTGAAAAGCGATGCGAAATTTGCCTCTGGTAATCCGGTACGCCCGGAAGATGTGATTTACTCTTATGTCCGGGCTGTCACACTGAATAAATCCGGTGCGTTTATTCTCAATGTGCTGGGATGGCAGCCGGAAAATATCGCCAACCAGTTGAAGAAAATCGATGACCATACCGTCCAGGTGCAATGGAGTGCCGACGTCAGCCCGGCGCTGGCACTGAATATTCTCTCCACACCAATCGCCTCAATTGTTGACGAGAAGCTGGTTGCGCCAAACGCCAAAAATAACGACTTTGGTAATGAATGGCTGAAGATGCATTCCGCTGGCAGCGGCGCGTTTAAAATGCGTACTTACCAACCGCATCAGGCCATCGTGATGGAAGCCAACACCAGCTCACCAACCGGCGCCCCGAAACTGAAAAGCGTCATCATCAAAAATGTTCCCGATCCGGCAACGCGTCGCCTGCTGATCCAACAAGGTGATGCTGATATGGCTCGTGATCTGGGAGCCGATCAAATCGATGCATTACAGGGTAAACCTGGCGTAAAAGTGATGAGCATTGCCTCCGCCGAACAGAACTACCTGGCCTTCAATACCGGTAACAAGGATAACCCGCTGATGAGTAATCCTGCGTTCTGGGAGGCCGCTCGCTGGTTGGTCGATTACGACGGCATCACCAAAAATCTCTTAAAAGGACAATATTTTACCCATCAAAGTTTCCTGCCCGTGGGCTTTCCTGGAGCACTGGAAGAAACACCGTTTACCTTTAATCCAGCCAAAGCAAAAGAGATCCTCGCTAAAGCCGGAATCAAAGACCCGCACTTCACGCTTGATGTCGAAAATAAACCGCCATTTATTACCATCGCGCAGTCAATTCAGGCCAGCTTTGCTCAGGGCGGTGTAAAAGTTGATTTGCTGCCAGCCGCAGGGAGTCAGGTCTACTCTCGCGTTCGCGCCCACCAGCATCAGGGGGCCATTCGTATGTGGTTGCCTGATTATTTTGACGCACATTCCAACGCCAGCTCTTTCGCCTATAACGATGGCAAATCCAGCACCGTTGCCGGGTTAAACGGCTGGAAAATCCCGGAACTGAACAAAGAAACGCTGGCGGCCATCGCTGAACCTGATAGCGCTAAACGTCTTGATTTGTATAAGAAAATGCAACAAGAACTACAACGTAGTTCCCCGTATGTCTTTATTGATCAAGGCAAAACGCAAATTGTCATGCGTGATAATGTGCAGGGGTATCAACAAGGGTTGAATGCCGATATGGTCTGGTTTGATCAGGTAACCAAATAACCCTGTATGCAACTCGCGTCCAGCCATGTTACCGGGCGCGGTACCAGGGCTGGCCTGTATTGCAGGCCAGCCGCTGATTTATCACTGTATGGAAAGATCATGTCTGTCGTTTTTTCCACTCGCGCGAGATGGCGAGGCAAGCGCCCTCTGCTCGCGCTGTTGCAAGGGCTGTTTACCGTTGCTCTGACGCTACTCGGCCTGCTGCTGATTACCTTTGCGCTTTCGGCTCTCTCACCGGTCGATCGCGTACTACAAATCGTTGGCGATCACGCCAGCCAGTCCACCTATGATCAGGTACGCCACCAGTTAGGATTGGATCAGCCGTTAGCCGTCCAGTTCTGGCATTACCTGATGAATCTGGCACACGGCGATCTGGGCATCGCCAGCTCCACCGGGCAACCAGTACTCCAGGACTTGCTATCAGCATTCCCGGCGACCATTGAACTGGCAACGTTGGCGCTTATTGTCGGTGCTGTTGTCGGCGTCATTGCGGGTGTACTTTGCGCCCGTTATGTCGGTTCTCCGCTGGATTTCACCGTGCGAACATTAACTCTACTGGGAAATTCCGTCCCTGTTTTTTGGCTTGGTCTGCTGATGCTGGCGCTGTTCTACGCCAGACTGCAATGGAGTGCCGGGCCGGGCAGGCTGGATGATATTTATCAATTCACCATAGAACCCCGCAGCGGATTTGCGCTGATTGATACGTGGCTTTCTGGCGATCGCGAGGCATTTACCAATGCAATCAACCATTTGATACTTCCGGTTTTATTACTGGCGTACTTCTCGCTCGCCAGTATTACGCGCCTGACTCGTTCCGCCTGTCTTGGCGAAATGAATAAAGAATATATTCTGCTGGCGCGCGCCAAAGGGGCCAGCGAGATGACAATTTTGCTACGTCATGTTTTACCCAACATTCGCGGCACCTTGCTCACTGTTATCGCCCTCGCCTATACATCAATGCTGGAAGGCGCGGTACTGACAGAAACCGTCTTTTCATGGCCAGGTATTGGGCGCTACCTCACTACAGCGCTCTTCGCGGGTGATACCACAGCAATCATGGGAGGAACGCTGCTGATTGGCGTCTGCTTTGTGTTGATAAATAACTTAACCGACCTGCTGGTCCGGCTGACCGATCCGAGGTTACGCTGATGCCGATGTTTCTCTTTTTACGCCGTTTACGCCATTCACCCGCCGCGTTTTGCGGGTTGATAATTATCCTGTTATTGATGCTAATTGCGCTCTTCGCGCCGTGGCTGGCACCTCACGATCCTAACTGGCAGGATGCGGCGGCGCGGTTACAAGCACCGAGTCGTCAGCACTGGCTCGGCACTGACAGTTACGGGCGAGACCTACTTTCACGTTTAATCTACGGCAGCCGTCCGGCACTGGGGCTGGTGGCATTGGTGACAATCATTACACTCCCGGTCGGTCTGCTGATTGGCATTTTAGCCGGGTACTACGGCGGCTGGCTGGAACGCGTGCTGATGCGTTTTACTGACGTAGTAATGTCAATGCCGCGTTTAATTCTGGCTTTTGCTTTTGTTGCCATGCTGGGGCCGGGGCTGGTTAACGGCGCACTGGCGCTGGCATTAACCACCTGGCCTGCTTATGCGCGTCAGGCACGGAGTGAGATCCAACGTCTGCGACACAGTGATTATCTTGCCGCCGCAGAAATGATGGGCATCCGCGGCAGGCGTCTGCTGGCTGGTCATATTTTACCATTGTGCCTGCCATCTGCCATTGTCCGTCTGGCGCTGGATTTAGCGGGTATCATTCTGGCGGCTGCTGGCCTGGGTTTTCTTGGGCTTGGTGCTCGCCCGCCAATGGCGGAATGGGGAGCCATGATCGCCGACGGTATGCAGGTCATTTTTGATCAATGGTGGATTGCCGCCGCTCCCGGCGCAATTATCTTAATTGCCAGTCTGGCCTTTAATCTGCTGGGTGATGGCTTGCGCGATGTTCTGGAGCCTCAACATGACTGACTCACGTCTTAGTATCAACAATCTCTGCGTCGATTATCCGGAGTCCCGGGTCGTCAACAATGTCAGTTTTACATTAGGCAATGAACGTCTGGCGCTGGTCGGTGAGTCGGGTTCAGGTAAGTCCATGACCGCCCGCGCCCTGATGGGGCTGGTGCGTAAACCGGGTGTAGTAACCGCGGACACACTTAACATTCTGGGGCGTGATGCACTCACCCTTAACGCGCGTGGATGGCAACAGTTGCGCGGTAACGATATCGCGATGGTATTGCAAGATCCGCGTTACGCGCTTAATCCAGTAAAGACAGTAAAAGCGCAACTGGAAGAGGCGCTTACGCTCCATCAACGTCTGAACCGCCGCGAGAAAGAAGAGAAAATAAACACCGCAATTCAGGCTGTCGGCCTCAATACGCGAGTACTGCAAAGCTATCCTCGTGAACTTTCTGGCGGCATGGGGCAGCGAGTGATGATTGCAATTGCGCTCATCAACGATCCCCGGGTATTGATTGCCGATGAGCCAACATCAGCACTGGATGTGCGCCTGCGTAATCAGATTCTGGAACTGCTGGTTACCCAGTGTGAACAACGTCAGATGGCAATGTTGCTGATCAGTCACGACCTGCCATTAGTTGCCCAATTTTGCCATCGGGTGCTGGTGATGTATCAGGGAAATAAGGTGGATGAAATGCACGCTGCTGCGCTACCTACAGCAACGCATCCTTACACGCGCACACTGTGGACTTGCCGCCCAAATGCACAAACTTACGGGCAGATGCTGCCGACGCTGGACAGGACGGCAATGACGCCTGAGAAATACCATGACGATTGTTGAAATTAATCACTTACAGGTGACTTTTGCTGAGAAAACCGCAGTTTCTGCCGCCAGTTTTTCGGTTAATGCCGGAGAGACATTTAGTTTAATTGGCGAATCAGGCTGCGGAAAATCCACGATTTTGCGCGTAATTGCTGGATTACAGCGCGACTGGCACGGTCAGGTGTCACTGTTTGGGCACACCATCAAACCAGGAATGCGTTTTCAGGGCGATCTCCGCCGCAATGTGCAAATGGTGTTTCAGGATCCCTATGCCTCGTTGCATCCCAATCATACTCTGTGGCGAACGCTGGCTGAACCACTCAAAATTCGTGGCGAAAGAGAAATAGAAAAACGCGTCCAGACTGCACTGGAACAGGTTGGCTTGCCTTTCGACGCCGCTCGTCGCTACCCACACCAGCTTTCCGGTGGTCAACGGCAACGTGTGGTTATTGCTCGCGCCCTGTTGTTACGACCACAACTTCTTCTGCTGGATGAACCCACCTCGGCGTTGGATATGTCGGTACAAGCGGAAATCCTTAATTTGTTGAATCAACTTAAGCTGGAACACCAAATGACATATCTGCTGGTCAGTCACGATGCCGATGTCATCGCGCATATGTCTGATCGAGCGGCATTGATGTCCGAGGGAAAAATTCAGCGATTTTTTGATCGCGACGCCATGGAAAAGGGGAAACATCGGATGGATTAAAAAACCTGACATTGCATTAATTCATTCTGCTTTCAGGTCTTTTTACAGTTGTTTTTTTGTCCACCCGAACACTTTATACTGTCTCTCCCCTACCAAACTTCATTATCAAAATGAAAAAAATTATCACTTTGATGTTGTTTTTGACATTCTTTGCCCACGCGAACGACTCCGAGCCTGGCAGCCAGTATTTAAAGGCAGCAGAGGCCGGAGACCGACGCGCACAATATTTTCTTGCCGACAGCTGGTTTAGCTCCGGCGATTTGAGCAAAGCCGAATATTGGGCACAGAAAGCCGCCGACAGCGGTGATGCTGATGCCTGCGCGCTGTTGGCGCAGATCAAAATCACCAATCCGGTCAGTCTGGACTATCCACAAGCAAAAGTGCTTGCCGAGAAAGCAGCGCAAGCGGGCAGTAAAGAAGGTGAAGTAACGCTGGCGCATATTCTGGTAAATACGCAAGCGGGTAAACCGGATTATCCAAAGGCGATTTCGCTGTTAGAAAACGCCTCGGAAGATCTGGAGAACGACTCTGCCGTCGATGCCCAAATGCTGCTTGGTTTGATTTACGCCAACGGCGTGGGCATTAAGGCCGACGATGACAAAGCAACCTGGTATTTCAAACGCAGCTCTGCGATTTCCCGAACCGGTTATTCCGAATACTGGGCGGGAATGATGTTCTTAAACGGTGAAGAGGGTTTTATCGAGAAGAACAAACAAAAGGCGCTGCACTGGTTGAACCTGAGCTGTATGGAAGGGTTTGATACCGGGTGTGAAGAGTTTGAAAAATTAACCAACGGTTAAGGTAGGCGCAGCAAACGTCGCATCAGGCGTTGATGTCGGATGCGGCGTAAACGCCTTATCCGACCTACAAAAATCACGCTACATCAGGCTATTACTCAGTCAGGCATCCACACATTGCCGGGTGGATATCCCCCCGGCAATCTTCAATTACTGATCCGCCGTTTTATCAAATTTGCCCAGCACTTCACGCTCATAAGCCAGCGCTTTCTTACGGTCAAATTTGTGTTCCCACTTGGCAATCACCAGCACCGCCAGCGCATTACCCACCACGTTCAGCGCAGTACGCGCCATATCGAGGATACGGTCAACACCGGCAATAAATGCCAGACCTTCCAGCGGAATACCTACGCTGCCCAGCGTTGCCAGCAACACCACAAACGACACGCCCGGCACGCCAGCAATCCCTTTCGAGGTCACCATCAGCGTCAGCACCAGAATGATTTCCTGCCAGATGGACAGGTCAATGCCATACAGCTGAGCGATGAAAATAGCGGCAATACTTTGATACAGCGTCGAACCATCAAGGTTAAAAGAGTAACCGGTCGGCACCACGAAACTGGTGATCGACGCCGGTGCTCCGTAGGCTTCCATCTTCTCAATAATTCGCGGCAGCACGCTTTCAGAGCTGGCAGTGGAGTACGCCAGAATCAGCTCATCTTTCAGAATACGAATCAGGATCCAGACGCTTAACCCGCACAGGCGCGCCACAATTCCCAGCACTACCAGCGCGAAGAACAGAATGGCAAAATGCACCAGCAGCACCAGTTTCGCCAGTGGCCACAGAGACGAGAAACCAAAGTTAGCCACCGTCACCGCAATCAGCGCAAACACACCCACCGGTGCATAACGCATCACCATGTGAGTCACTTTAAACATGGTTTCAGAGATGGAGCGGAAAACGGTCACCAGCGGTTCACGATGCGTCGCGGGCAGGGATGAAAGCCCCAGACCAAACAGCACCGAGAAGAAGATGATCGGCAGCATTTCGCCTTTCGCCATCGACGCCACGATGTTCGTCGGCACCAGCGACAAAATCGTGCCCATAATGCCGTGGGAACTGCTTTGTACCGCTTCCGTAGTGCTCTGATATTTCGAGATATCGACGGTCGCCAGCTGCGACATATCCACCCCGGCACCGGGCTGGAAGACGTTCGCCAGAGTGATCCCCAAAATGATGGCGACGGTGGTGATCACCTCGAAGTAGATAATGGTTTTCGCACCAATACGCCCGAGCTGTTTGGCATCACCAACACCCGCGATACCCACCACCAGCGTGGAGATCACAATCGGCACAACAATCATTTTGATCAGATGGATGAAGATATCACCCGCCGGAGAGAGCAAATTGACGACCAGCCAGTCGCGGCTGTCGCTATGGTAGTGCAGGTAGCTTCCCAGGAGAATGCCCAGCACCATAGCAAACAGAATCTGCCAGGCCAGGCTGAATTTTATATTTTTCATCAGAATAACTTCCTCAATGGAGCGCCGTTCCCCGTTCAGAAACGCGAGAACGTGACATACTGCCAGGGCATGAATTGTGTTGCGTTGGTTTGTAGATTTTTTTAACGCTTATGATCAGTATCATTTGCGCGGTATGTTGCGCAACCCTTTAACAACAGAGCTTTTCGCTGCATTAATGCATAATAACGCGAGTTTATGGCAGGATTAATGAATAACCATTTGTTATAGAAGGATTTTTATTTGTTTAATCTGCAATAATACTGATTGGTGATTATTTTTGATTATATGTTCATTCGATTATTTTTTATGCAGCTCAATAACATAATCTTCATCACCAGATGATTAATCTGATCTCCGCTGCAACAATTTCGCCATATTAATCGACTCGACCAGCTGTGTCCGGTTGATCCGGGGTGAGTTGAGATCCATCACTTTTTGCCATAGTTCGATGGCTTGCGCGTAGTTCGCCTGCATAAACGCATCGGAAGCCAGCAGCATCAGAGCGGTGATTTCGTTAGAGTCCAGCGCGAGGGCTTTGTCGATCATTGCGCGAGCCTGGACGGTCATATGTTGGCTGGCCTGGTAATACAGCACCGTCGCCAGCGCCGCATACAGTTCAGCGTTCTCACCACGTAGTTGCAACGCCTGACGGTACGCCAGCAGCGAATTGCTGTAATCGTTTTGCCACAGATAATACTCGCCCAGTAACGCCCACTGTTCGCTGTTTTGTGGATTAGCACGGATTTTATCCTGCAATGCCTGAAGCTGCGCTTCCGGGGTTTGCTGGCTGGCAAACTGATGCAGCGGATCGCGCTGACGCTGATACTCCGCACGTACCGCCTGCCATTTTGGACTTAACAGATAACTGCCGACACAGAGAAATACCATCAAAATCGTGAGTGTTGTCAGCATTTTCACCGGTATTTGGGGCTGTTTCATCGCTTCGCCCTCACTCGCCAGAGGATCAGTGCCATCAGCAGTAACAACACTACTGGCAGCGCCCACAACACCAGCGTCTGACCCGTTAACGGTGGGTTATAGCGAACAAAATCTCCGTAGCGTTCGGTCATCCAGCCAATGATTTCGACTTCACTTTTCCCCTCTTCCACCATGGTGTAAACCTGATGGCGCATACTGACTGCCACCGGCGCATTGGATTCCAGTAAGTTCTGATTCTGGCACTGCGGACAACGTAACTGGCTGGCAATATTTAACGCCTGTTCCTGTTGTTGCGGATTGGCGAATTGCCAGGTGTCTACAACCTGAGCGCGCGCAAAACAGGTAAATAACAGCAGTAGCGTGAGAAGCCCTTTATTCATCGCGCTTCCTTCCCCGCCATCCGCTTAACAATGCGCCCGCAATCATCAACAATCCTCCCCCCCAGATCCAGCGCACACCGCTTTGTACATACAAACGAAAAGCGTAACGATCCGCTCCGGTTTTCTCGCCCATGACCGCATACCAGTCATGGATGCCATTCCAGCGAATTGACGGTTCCATCATTTGCTGACGACGTGCTTCGTAAAAACGCCGCTCCGGCGTTAATTCACCAATGCGTTGCTGATGGTCAAACAGTGCCACTATCGCTTTTTCGCTGGTGTAATTGCCTTTGGCTTGCAGATCGAGGCGCTCAAAACGGAAGGTGTATCCTGCCAGCGTCACCTGCTGACCCGGCTGTAAATTCAGGCTGATCTCCTGACGGCTGACGCTGGAAACCACAATCCCCGCGGCAAATAACAGCACGCCCGCATGCGCCAGCAGCGCCGGAAGCTGAGCACGTTTGCCAGAGACAAACGTCGCCAGCACAATCACCACCAGCATCAACAGAGCAAACGGTAACGTCGCGCGGTTAAAATACGGCGCGCCAACGGAGAGGCGTCCCCAGCCCAGCAGGCTGTAAATCATCGGATAAAGCGTTCCCACCAGCACGATCAGTAGCACTGCGCAAAACAGCAACAGCGTAGCGAGGATTAACATTTCCCGCGATAACCCCGAAAAACGCACCGCCGGGCCACCGTCCCGCGCTCGCCAGCCATACAGAGCCAGAGACGCAAGGCTAATCAGTGCAAACAGGCTGAACAACGGCACGGCGCGGACGTTATCCAGCGCGAACGCATGAACCGAAACCAGAATGCCAGAACGGACAATTAAGGTGCCCAGCAGCGACAGCATCAGAGTTACTATCGCCAGCAACAGCGACCAGTGGCGGAAAATCCCCCGCTGGCGTGTCAGGGATAAACTGTGCAGCAGCGCTGTGGCAGAAAGCCAAGGTAATAACGACGCGTTTTCCACCGGATCCCAGAACCACCAGCCGCCCCAGCCCAGTTCGCAATAGGCCCACCAGGAACCGAGGATGATCCCCGCCGTTAATGCGCTCCAGCCAAGTAGTGCCCAACGCCAGCAAATTCGGGCGCAGGTACCATCAAACTCGCCGCGCAGTAAACTCGCCAGCGCCACGCTCGCCGCCACCATCAAACCGCCGTAGCCGAGATAAAGCAGCGGTGGATGAAAGATAAGACCGGGATGTTGCAGCATCGGATTGAGATCGCGGCCTTCGATTGCTGGTGGAAATATCCGCACGAAGGGATCGGACCACAGCACCACAAACAGTAGCAGTGTGGCGAGCATGAGAGATAAAACGGCTAGCGTCAGCGGAAATAGCGGATCGGTTTGCTGTCGATAATGCCAGGCAAACAGCGCGCTCCAGGCGGAAAGCAGCAGCACCCAAAGCAGCAGCGAACCTTCATGACCGCCCCACACCGCCGCCAGTTTGAGTTCCCACGACAGCAGGCTATAGCTATGTTGGGCGACATAAATGACCGAGAAATCGCTGATGAGAAAACAATACGTCAGTACGCCAAAGGCGAGCAGCAGGAGCGCGAACTGCGCCAGAATGCCGATGCAAGTGAGTCGCATCATGGCAGGCCAGCGCAACCGCACTCCCGCGAAGGCCGTCAACGGGGTCAACACGTTGACCCCGAGACTTAACAACAACGCCAGAAAACTGACTTCAGGAAGGAATACGTCCAGAAACCACCTCTGTTCTGGCTTACGCCACCGTTAACTGCCCGGCGTAGAGAATGAAAAAGCGCAGCATCAACACGCCGACCAGGCTGGCCCCACATGCCGCCAGCACGGCAGGAATGCCGGAACTGCGATTGACCCACGGTTTGAGCAACATTGGCACAATCAGCCCCAGCCCGGCGACACCAAGCCAGAACCACCACGTCCAGAAACCGCCGCCCAATGCCGCCACCAGCGCACGCACTTTACCGTCATCGCCCAGCGCCAGACCGACAAAAAACGCCACCAGCAGGAAGATTTCACCCCATACCACGGGGATTTCCATACGGTGTACAAAGTGCGCTTCCGTGGAATGCGGGTTACTGCGTTGGCGTATCGCCATGGCGATCAGCGCCACCGCCGCACCAGACGAGATGCCGGAGAAGAGGAACAGCACCGGCAGGATCGGGTTATTGAGGAACGGATACGATTTCAGCGCCGACAGCAGAAAGCCGGTATAAGCCCCCAACAACACCGCCAGCACCAGCATCAATGTTTCCAGTCCGCGATGAACGGGCGCCAGCAGGCTCAAGACCTTTTGCACGATCCCCAGCTTCGGCAACCAGCGTTGTTGCAGGGCAAGCAAATCATGTTCAAAGATTTTCGCCAGCCACAGCACCAGCACCACCATGTAAAGCTGAAACAGCATCACCCCCATCGACATCACCGAGGTAAAACTGTAGTGGAACATCAGCTTCCAGAAGGTCCACGGTCTTGTCAGGTGGAAGACGAGGATCAACAGACCGAGGATCACCGCGCCAGGCCCGACAATCAGCGTGGTGCGCAGCAACGTACTGTCTGCACCGCCCGCCTGCGGGTAGACACGACGTAACAGCACGGCCAGCGTCACCAGACCGGCAGAAATACCAATCAAAAACAGGTAGATGGCAATCGGCCAGTCCCACACCAGCGATTCAAAATGAAATGCGGAAGTCTGCGTCATTGGCTCACCTCCCCGTATTTAAACGGTACGCGGTACAGCTTCGGTTTGGTTCCCAGCGCCAGCTTGTAGCGGTAAGTGGGCTTCTGGCGCAGCAGTTGCGAAATCTCACTGCTGGGATCGTCCAGATTGCCAAACGTCAGCGCCTTCGTCGGGCAAGCTTCAACGCACGCGGGCAGCTTACCGGCCTGCAAATGGGTCTTACGGCAGAAATCGCATTTGTCCGCCGTCTTCGTGACCGGATGGATAAAGCGCACGCGGTACGGACAGGCGGCGATGCAGTACTGACAACCGACGCAGAGATCCGGATTAACATCGACAATCCCACTGGCAGCGTCGCGAAAAGACGCACCGGTCGGGCAGACGTCAACGCACGGCGCATGATCGCAGTGCTGGCAAGACTTACGGAAGAAGCGATATTTCACATCAGGAAATTCGCCCTGCGGCTCGCTACGAATAATCGTCAGGCGCGAGACGCCTTCCGGCACCTTGTTCACTTCCCGACAAGCATCCATACAGGCGGTACAGCCGATGCATAACGACTCGTCATGCACCATGCCGTAACGCACCCCATTGATATTCAACGTTTTCGCCACCACGCGTCCTGCGGTGCCGCTGACGGCTGCCAGCACGCCGACGCCGGTGAGAAACTGGCGACGAGACCAGGTCATGGCTGCTCCTTAAGCAACGGAACAGACGCCGGGTTAAAGTTCGGATTGGTGCGTTGATCGCTGTGGCAATCGACACAAATCTTAATCCGTCCTTTGTCACTTAACGTCTGCATCGTATCTTGCTGTGGATGCAGGGAATGGCAGCTGGCGCACGCCACTTTGGTTACGTGGACATCGTGCGGCCAGAACGCTTTTTGCAACTGTTCCGGCAGATGGCAGGACATACAGACGCTGTTCTGCTCTCCAACCTTGTACATCGGCTCGTTAAAGCGCATCACATCTTTCACCCCTTCGCGGTGTTGCGGTGATGGCTGACCGTGGCAGTTGGTGCAGGTGACCGGCAGTTTGTTATTCGGGTTGATAACGGAAGCATGTTTGCCATGCATACCTTCGGTATCTGGCTTATGACAGTCCAGACAGGCGGCATCCGGGTTACGCTGCTGGGTAACTTCGTAGCGATCACCAGATGCCTGCGCCGCAGGGGTAGCGGTAATTCCGTTCAGGCTCCACAACAGGCCCGACGCCAGCACCCCGGCAGTTAATAACGAACGTAATACGCTCATATTCACTCCATTGTGTTTTCCGCCCCTTGCGAGGCGGAACGGGGTTATTGGCTTAACAGACCGTTTTTACGTGCCTGCTCTTCCCACTGCGGGATCACCGTTTTGATGAAGTCCTGCTTCTCGGCCTTGATTTGCTCCATGTTCAGGCCAATGGCCTGCTGGGCTTTCTCTTTGGTCGAGATATCCGGGATCTGGATTTCATGGGTTATGCCTTTGGTCGCCAGCAGGCGCGCCAGTTTGGTGCGTGCATCCGCCGCTTTATCCATCGCCGTACCGAGCATCCTCAGACCTTCTTCCGGTGCGTGCATATGAATGCCGTGGGAAGCGATCGCCAGATCCCAACGCCACTGGGCATGACGGATATCGTCCTGAATCGGCTTCATTTCGGCTTCCGTTGCGCCTGCATCCAGCGCCGCTTTCGCTTCGAAGTGAGCGTGAACCAGTTGATCTTCAACCTTGATTTTCAGGTCGTTAATCGACTGCTTACGTTCCGCGACCACTTTTTGCAAGGCAGCTTTGTCCTGGGTATGGCAGTTCGCACAAGTCTGGGCGAAGTTATCAAACGGATTACCAATTTTATGGTCGGTGTAGAGTTTGCCTTCGGCGTTCTGCACTTTTGGCATATGGCAATCGATACAGGTCACGTTGTTTTTGCCGTGAATACCCGCTGTCCAGGTTTCATATTCCGGGTGCTGCGCTTTCAGCATTGGCGTTTTCGACAGGGAGTTAGTCCAGTCAGAGAAGGCAATTTTGTCGTAATACTGCTCCATATTTTCGACTTTCATGCCGTCATCCCACGGGAATTTAACCGCTTTGTTTTTGCCGTCGAAGTAATACTCCACATGGCACTGACCGCAAACCATCGATTGCTGGTCGAAACGTCCGGCTTTCTCGAAAGGTTTACCAATGGCTTCCATCGCGCGAGCCGCATACGGACGGGAAAGGGTTAACTCCGGTTTGCCTTTGGCGAACTCTGGTGAGGCGGTGTTATGGCAATCGGCACAACCTAAGTTGTTGACGATTTCCGGGCCGCCGCGCGCCCATTTTCCGTGGAAGTAGCCATCTTCGCCGTCTTTCTGGATCAGACGCGCCACATCCGGGCTTTTACAACTCCAGCACGCCATCGGTAGCGGACCATCTTCAGCGTTTTTCGGCGCACCGGTACGCAGGGTTTCACGCACATCGGTCACAGCAAAGGCATGTCCACGCGGCTTGTTGTAATCGCGCGAGAAGGGATACCCTGCCCACAGGATCACCAGCCGTGGATCTTCCGCCAGGGCGTCAACACGCTCTGACTGTTCCGAGGTAGCTTTCCAGGAGAGATATTGATCGGGATGCTGCGGGGCAAAGGTTTCATTCTTCGCTTCCACAGTTACAGGTGTTGCGGGAGCAGCCGTTTGTTCAGCGTGAACAGAAGTGAAAAAGAAAAAAGGAATCAATAAGCTGAAGATACGGCGTGCGTTTATTTTTATCCTTGTCATAGGGCTTCATCCGAATTGCGCCATTGTTGCAATGGCGGTTTTTATTGTTTTTCACGACAGTAACCGCACCTACACTGTCATGACATTGCTCGCCCCTATGTGTAACAAATAACCACACTGTGAATGTTGTCTTTAATCAATTGTAAGTGCATGTAAAATACCACTTTAGAGTTAGTCAGTATCTTCCTCTTTTTCAACAGCATGCATAACTGCATGTTCCTCAAAGAATTAATCAACTTTTGTTGCTGACCTTCAAAAATTACCCTGCCGTTTATTTGCACAATTCTACTTTTGCGTGATCTGTCGCCCAAATACTAAACAAAACTGCCAATACCCCTACATTTAACGCTTATGCCACATATTATTAACATTTTACAAGGAGAACAAAAGCATGAGTCAAATTCACAAACACACCATTCCTGCCAACATCGCAGACCGTTGCCTGATAAACCCTCAGCAGTACGAGGCGATGTATCAACAATCTATTAACGCACCAGATACCTTCTGGGGCGAACAGGGAAAAATTCTCGACTGGATCACACCGTACCAGAAGGTGAAAAACACCTCCTTTGCCCCCGGTAATGTGTCCATTAAATGGTACGAGGACGGCACGCTGAATCTGGCGGCAAACTGCCTTGACCGCCATCTGCAAGAAAACGGCGATCGTACCGCCATCATCTGGGAAGGCGACGACGCCAGCCAGAGCAAACATATTAGCTATAAAGAACTGCACCGCGACGTCTGCCGCTTCGCCAATACCCTGCTCGAACTGGGCATTAAAAAAGGTGACGTAGTTGCGATTTATATGCCGATGGTACCGGAAGCCGCGGTCGCGATGCTGGCCTGCGCCCGCATTGGCGCGGTACATTCGGTGATTTTCGGCGGCTTCTCGCCGGAAGCCGTTGCCGGACGCATTATCGACTCCAGTTCACGACTGGTGATCACTTCCGACGAAGGTGTGCGTGCCGGGCGTAGTATTCCGCTGAAGAAAAACGTTGATGACGCGCTGAAAAACCCGAACGTCACCAGCGTAGAGCATGTGGTGGTACTGAAGCGTACTGGTGGAAAAATTGACTGGCAGGAAGGGCGCGACCTGTGGTGGCACGACCTGGTTGAGCAAGCCAGCGCTCAGCACCAGGCGGAAGAGATGAACGCCGAAGATCCGCTGTTTATTCTCTATACCTCCGGTTCTACCGGTAAACCAAAAGGCGTGCTGCACACTACCGGCGGTTATCTGGTGTACGCGGCGCTGACCTTTAAATATGTCTTTGATTATCATCCGGGCGATATCTACTGGTGCACCGCCGATGTGGGCTGGGTTACCGGACACAGTTATTTGCTGTATGGCCCGCTGGCCTGCGGCGCGACCACGCTGATGTTTGAAGGCGTACCGAACTGGCCGACGCCTGCCCGTATGGCGCAGGTGGTGGACAAGCATCAGGTCAATATTCTCTATACCGCGCCCACGGCGATTCGCGCGCTGATGGCGGAAGGCGATAAAGCGATCGAAGGCACCGACCGTTCGTCGCTGCGCATTCTCGGTTCCGTGGGCGAGCCAATTAACCCGGAAGCGTGGGAGTGGTACTGGAAGAAGATCGGCAGCGAGAAATGCCCGGTGGTCGACACCTGGTGGCAGACCGAAACTGGCGGTTTCATGATCACGCCACTGCCTGGCGCTACCGAGCTGAAAGCCGGTTCGGCAACACGTCCGTTCTTCGGCGTGCAACCGGCGCTGGTCGATAACGAAGGTAACCCGCTGGAGGGGGCCACCGAAGGCAGTCTGGTGATCACCGACTCCTGGCCGGGTCAGGCGCGTACGCTGTTTGGCGATCACGAACGTTTTGAGCAGACCTACTTCTCCACCTTCAAAAATATGTATTTCAGCGGCGACGGCGCGCGTCGCGATGAAGATGGCTATTACTGGATCACCGGGCGCGTGGACGACGTGCTGAACGTCTCCGGTCACCGCCTGGGGACGGCAGAGATTGAGTCGGCGCTGGTGGCGCATCCGAAAATTGCCGAAGCCGCTGTGGTCGGTATTCCGCACAATATTAAAGGTCAGGCGATCTACGCCTACGTCACGCTTAATCACGGGGAGGAACCGTCACCAGAACTGTACGCAGAAGTCCGCAACTGGGTGCGTAAAGAGATTGGCCCGCTGGCGACGCCAGACGTGCTGCACTGGACCGACTCCCTGCCTAAAACCCGCTCCGGCAAAATTATGCGCCGTATTCTGCGCAAAATTGCGGCGGGCGATACCAGCAACCTGGGCGATACCTCGACGCTTGCCGATCCTGGCGTAGTCGAGAAGCTGCTTGAAGAGAAGCAGGCCATCGCGATGCCATCGTAACCCACAATTGCCGGATGCGCTCCGGGCAACAAGTCGGAAACGATTTGTAGGCCTGATAAGACGCGACAGCGTCGCATCAGGCATTGATTGCCGGATGCGACGTGAATGCCTTATCCGGCCTACATTCGGCAAGGGTTACCCAAGCGTTAACCTTCTCCCATAAGGGAGCGGGAATTAAAACAATCCCTACATTACCTCTGGAGAATCTGTGATGAATGGTACGATTTATCAGCGGATAGAAGACAATGTGCATTTCAGGGAGTTAGTCGAAAAACGGCAACGGTTTGCCACCATCCTGTCGATTATTATGCTGGCAGTTTATATCGGCTTTATTTTACTGATCGCCTTCGCGCCCGGCTGGCTGGGCACCCCGCTGAATCCGAACACCAGCGTCACACGCGGTATTCCAGTCGGTGTCGGGGTAATTGTGATCTCCTTTGTTCTCACTGGTATCTACATCTGGCGGGCGAACGGCGAATTCGACCGTCTTAATAACGAAGTCCTGCATGAGGTACAAGCATCATGAAAAGAGTTCTGACGGCGCTTGCCGCCACACTCCCTTTCGCAGCTAACGCCGCGGATGCTATTAGCGGGGCCGTAGAGCGCCAGCCAACGAACTGGCAGGCGATTATTATGTTCCTGATTTTCGTCGTGTTTACGCTCGGCATTACCTACTGGGCGTCAAAACGCGTACGTTCGCGTAATGACTACTACACCGCAGGCGGCAATATCACCGGTTTTCAGAACGGGCTGGCGATTGCCGGGGACTATATGTCCGCCGCCTCATTCTTGGGGATCTCCGCGCTGGTGTTTACCTCCGGCTATGACGGCTTAATTTACTCGCTAGGCTTCCTGGTAGGCTGGCCGATCATTTTGTTCCTGATTGCCGAACGTCTGCGTAACCTCGGTCGCTACACCTTTGCCGATGTGGCCTCTTACCGTCTGAAACAGGGGCCGATTCGTATTCTTTCGGCCTGTGGTTCTCTGGTGGTGGTGGCGCTTTACCTTATCGCCCAGATGGTGGGCGCAGGTAAACTGATCGAGCTGCTGTTTGGCCTTAACTATCACATTGCGGTAGTGCTGGTCGGCGTGCTGATGATGATGTACGTCCTGTTCGGCGGCATGCTGGCGACCACCTGGGTACAGATTATCAAAGCCGTGCTGTTGCTGTTCGGTGCCAGCTTTATGGCCTTTATGGTGATGAAACACGTCGGCTTTAGCTTCAACAATCTGTTCAGCGAAGCGATGGCGGTACACCCGAAAGGTGTCGACATCATGAAGCCGGGCGGGCTGGTGAAAGATCCTATCTCCGCGCTCTCTTTGGGGCTAGGACTGATGTTTGGTACGGCGGGCTTGCCGCATATTCTGATGCGCTTCTTTACGGTCAGCGATGCCCGCGAAGCACGTAAGAGCGTGTTCTACGCCACCGGATTTATGGGCTACTTCTACATCCTGACCTTTATTATCGGCTTTGGCGCGATCATGCTGGTCGGTGCGAATCCGGAATATAAAGACGCGGCGGGCCATCTGATTGGTGGTAACAACATGGCAGCAGTTCACCTGGCCAATGCGGTGGGCGGCAACCTGTTCCTCGGCTTTATTTCAGCGGTTGCTTTCGCCACCATTCTTGCGGTGGTTGCGGGTCTGACGCTGGCGGGCGCATCGGCGGTGTCTCACGACCTGTACGCTAACGTCTTCAAAAAAGGTGCGACCGAACGTGAAGAGCTGCGGGTATCGAAAATCACCGTACTGATCCTCGGTGTGATTGCCATTATCCTCGGCGTGCTGTTTGAGAATCAGAACATCGCCTTTATGGTGGGGCTGGCGTTTGCCATCGCGGCGAGCTGTAACTTCCCGATCATTCTGCTTTCCATGTACTGGTCGAAACTGACTACCCGTGGCGCAATGCTGGGCGGCTGGTTAGGACTGATTACTGCGGTGGTGCTGATGATCCTCGGCCCGACTATTTGGGTACAGATCCTCGGTCACGAAAAAGCCATCTTCCCGTATGAATACCCGGCGCTGTTCTCTATCAGCGTGGCATTCCTCGGTATCTGGTTCTTCTCAGCAACGGATAATTCAGCGGAAGGTGCGCGCGAGCGTGAACTGTTCCGTGCGCAGTTTATCCGCTCCCAGACTGGCTTTGGCGTTGAGCAAGGCCGCGCGCATTAATCTCTCCCCTTCCCCGGTCGCTTGATCGGGGAATTTCTTCAGAACATCATCCTGGCCACCAGCGGCGAAACCAATACCATCAATACACCTGAAAGCATCATGACCAGGCTTGCAACTACGCCTTCTTGTTGACCCAGTTCATACGACCGCGCAGTCCCGGCACCATGAGATGCCGCGCCGAATCCAGCACCTTTCGCCATCCCTTCGCGAATAGAGAGACGTAAAAACAACACGTCGCCAATCGCCATGCCAAACACACCGGTGACCACCACAAACAGCGCCACCAGATCAGGCTGTCCGCCGAGCGACTGGCTCGCTGCCAAAGCAAATGGCGTAGTGACCGAACGCACCGCCAGGCTACGCTGGATCTCATCTGGCAGGGTAAACAATCGCGCCAGCCACACTGAGCTGGTCACTGCCACCACCGTTGCCGTCAGTACGCCTGCCGTCAACGACATCCAGTGACGCTTAATGATCGCCCGATTGTCATACACTGGTACCGCAAAGGCGATGGTGGCCGGACCTAATAGCCATAGTAACCAGTGCGCTTCGCCAATATAGTTTTGCCAGGAAATATTGCCAAAAACCAGCAGCATAACCAGTAGCGTAGGCGTCAGCACCAAAGGCATCAATGGCAATTTACGAAAGCGGCGATAAAGGCGTTTGTTAAGAAAATAGATAACTAGCGTAATTGCCAGACAGAGCATACTTAGCTGAAAATTAGCCACGGTTTAACCTGCGCATTTCATAGCGATAGACTTTTTCCACTACCCAGGCAGTCGTGCCCAGCACCATCACCGTACTCAGCGCGATCACAGCAAAAATACGCCAGCCATCCACCAGTAATAGTTGTGCATAGTTCACCACAGCCACCACGGCAGGGACAAAAAACAGCAACATTTCGGCCAATAGCCAACGCGCCCCGGCTCGAACCCATTGCAGAGGAAGAATGCGACAAACAATCAGCGCCAGCATCAGGATCATCCCCACCAGGTTGGCAGGCAGCGGCAAATGCAGCCAGGAGACGAGATACTGCGCAAAAATAAATAAACCTGCATACAGCACAACCTGAAAAAATACCTGGATAGATTGCACTACGGCAGGGGTAATGCGGCGAAGCGCCACGGGCATGAGAGGATATCCTGAAAATAAAACAGAATGGTAAGTATAGAGAGCGCTCGCCCCTGACTGAAATGAATTAAAATCATTGCAGGTATAGTCAAAGGGAATAGTTATGGATATCAGAACGCTGCGTTATTTTGTCGAAGTCGTGCGCCAGCAAAGCTTCACCCGCGCAGCGGAGAAGTTGTTTGTCACCCAACCAACTATCAGCAAGATGCTGAAGAATCTCGAAGATGAGCTGAACTGTATATTGTTGATCCGCGATGGTCGTCGGCTGCTTCTCACTGATACTGGTCGCGTCGTATTTGAGCGCGGGCTGGCTTTACTGGCTGAGTTTCGGCAACTGGAAGCTGAGCTTAGCGATATCAATCAGCTTAAAACCGGCGTTTTGCGGCTGGGAATCCCGCCGATGGTTGGGATGTTGATGGCCGGGCCGATTGGCCTTTTTCGCCAGCGTTACCCCGGCGTAGAATTGAAAATTTCGGAGTTTGGTGGTCTGACGGTACAACAAGCGGTGATGAACGGTGAACTGGATATGGCACTGACAGCCCTGCCAGTAGAAGAAAGCGGCCTGACAACGTTATCGCTGTTTAGTCATCCACTATGTGTACTGACGCCACATTCAGGTAAATGGCTTGAATGTGATGCCGTCTCACCGGAGACATTGGCGGAACATCCTCTACTTATCTATAACGAAGATTTTGCCTTAAGTAAGCAATTGATGAAGTTATTCGATGAACATGGCGTTAAGCCGAGAATTGCAGTTCGCAGCGGGCAATGGGATTTTCTCGCCGCGATGGTTCAGGCCGGTGTCGGAATAGCCATATTGCCGGAACCCATTTGCCAGCGATTAGATAAAAACACCTTAAAATGGCTACCGCTGGAAAGCGAACTAAGCTGGAAATTAGGAATGATTTGGCGTGAGGGCGTTTACCTTTCCCACTCTGCCCACGCGTGGCTGAGCTGTTGTGAAGGATACTGGTTAACGCCAGAGTAAGTCGGGTTGGCGGGCTCGCCCGCCAACCATGCAGATTACTGATTTTCCTCAATCAGCAACGCTTCAAGCAAATCGAGATCGTGCAGTAATTTTTGCAGCGTTTCGTTACTGATCTCCCGCGTGGCGCGCAGGTGGTACAGTTCAGCACGTTCAGAACGCAATGCCGCCAGACGGAAGCGACGCTCCAGGTTCTCTTCCAGGATTGAACTTTCTACATCATTACGTCCATCGGCGCGACGACGCAGGTTACCAATGACGCGAGAACTAACCTCTGTGAGCAGCTGGTTATCGATATTCTCTTCGGTATCCGCCGCCAAACGCTCCTCCATTTTCTGGATCGCCACAATCGCCACTTCTGCCGTTGCCGCTCGTGCAATACGTTCCTCTTTCAATTGTTGCGAATGGTCCGCGACTTCTATGTGTTGTAGCAGAATAGGCAACATCACCACGCCGACAAACAACGAGAAGAGAATGACGCCAGCCGCCAGGAACACCAACTCATAGCGCGCAGGGAAGACGTTACCATCCGGCAAGAGAAGCGGGATAGAGAGCACACCGGCCAGAGTGATCGCCCCACGCACCCCGGCGAAAGACGCGATCAGGATTTCTCGTGTAGTCCACGAACCAAACTCCATCGGCTTCTTCTTCAGGAAGCGGTTGCTGAACTTTTTCATCGTCCACAGCCAGCCGAAACGGACCAGCATCAGTGCCGCATATATCAGAATAATATCGGTAAACAGCATCCAGATTTCGACGTTAGGGTCGATTTCTGCCGCCATCAGCGACGTCTCCAGAATCCCCGGCAACTGCAGACCTAACAGCAGGAACACCATGCCGTTAAAGACAAATTCCAGCATCGCCCAGGTGCTGTTTGCGCGCAGGCGCATTGCCAGCGGCGCACGGCGCATCACACCGGAGCGGGTGATGGTCATCCCGGCGGCAACCGCAGCGAGGATGCCGGAAACGCCAATATGTTCCGCAATCAGATAAGAAGCGAATGGCAGCAAGAACAGCAGAACGATCTGCGTCGCGGGTTCATCACCGCCCCAGCGGCTGAGGAATCGCAGCGAGCGACCATACAGCCAGCTCACCACAAAACCGGCGAGAATACCGCCTATTGCCACTTTCATAAATTCGACCGTCGCACCGCCGACGGTGAAGATCATTGTCCCCATCGCCACTGCCACGGCAAACTTCAACGACACCAGGCCGGAGGCGTCATTCATCAACGCTTCGCCCTGCAAAATGCCCATGATTTTTTTCGGGATGCGCCCCTCGCCAACAATCCCGGAGAGCGCTACAGCATCGGTCGGAGAAAGCACTGCAGCCAGCGCAAAGGCGGGGATCAGCGGAATGCCCGGCACCACCCAGTAAATAAGGAAGCCAATGCCGACCACGGTGACCACCACCAGCGCCAGCGCGAGGCCGAAAATCTCTCGCCCATGTTCGAGAAATTCACGGGTCGGCGTTTTCCAGCCATCAGCGAACAGCAACGGCGGGATAAACAAGACTAAAAAGAGTTCAGGATCAAACTCCACATGCAAACCAAACGTCGGCCACGCCAGTAGCGCACCGATGGCGATTTGCATAAGCGGAAGCGGGATCTGAAAGGGCATGACACGAGTGACCACCCCGGACAGCGAGACCACGAGGGTCATTATCAGTATGGTGAAGAAGATTTCCATGCGTTCCCTGTTTGCGATGTTTTTTATGATCTGAGAAAGGCGTTATGCCTGAATTCTCATTTTTTCAGAATATCGCAAAAGCTCACACAATGTGCGGAGAAAATAAAAACGGGCAGCCATTGCCACCCGTTTTCAGAATCCTATGTAAGATTAGATAGCCCAGCCACCCGCATAGAAGGTCACCAGCGCCACGGCAATAACGACCGTACCGATGTTCAACTTGCGCCATTCGCCGGAAACCAGACGACCAATCACCAGAGTCGCGAAGCCAATCATGATGCCTGTTACGATGTTACAGGTCAGCACGATGAATACCGCCGTAACCAGACCCGCCATCGCATCAACAAAATCAGCAAAGTCGATTTTCGCCACGTTGCTCAGCATCAGCAGGCCGACGTACATCAGCGCCGGAGCCGTTGCGTACCCCGGAACGAGGTAAGAGAGCGGAGAGAGGAACAGAATCAGCAGGAACAGCACGCCAACAGTGATAGCCGTCAAACCGGTTTTACCGCCCGCCGCCGTACCCGCCGCAGACTCGATGTATACCGCTGCCGGAGCTGCACCCACGAGGCCAGAAAAAACGCTGCTCATGGAGTCGGTGGTCAGTGCTTTCCCGCCGTCGATGATCTGCCCATCTTTATCCAGCAGGTTCGCCTGACCGGCGACGGCACGGATAGTTCCGGTGGCATCAAATACTGCCGTCATCACCAGTGCCAGAACACTTGGCAGGACTACAGGATTCAGCGCACCCATAATGTCCAGGCTGCCTATCAGTGAATTGCCGTTTTCATCGCTCAATGAAGGCATGGCGAAAACGCCGGAGAAATGGACGTTAGGATCGAAGATCAAACCGACAATTGAGATACCGATAATGGTCAGCAGAATGCCACCAGGGACTTTCAGTTTTTCCAGGCCGATAATCACTGCCAGCCCCACCAACGACATCATCACCGGAAAGGTCGTGAAATCCCCCAGCGCGACGGGCAGACCATCAAGTGGGTTTTTAATCACCAGACCGACACCATTAGCAGCAATCAGCAGCAGGAACAGACCGATACCAATCCCCGTGCCGTGCGCCACACCGTGCGGCAAGTTGCGCAAAATCCAGCTACGGATACCCGTGGCAGAAATTACCGTAAACAGCACACCCATCAGGAACACGGCACCCAGCGCGACAGGTACGCTAATATGTTGCCCCAGCACCAGACTGAATGCGGTAAACGCCGTCAGAGAGATGGCGCAACCAATCGCCAACGGCAGATTAGCCCACAGACCCATCACGATAGAACCGAGTCCGGCAACCAGACAGGTTGCAACGAAAACTGCCGCAGGCGGGAAGCCCGCTTTACCCAACATGCCTGGAACGACGATAACCGAGTAGACCATCGCCAGAAACGTTGTTAACCCGGCAACCACTTCCTGACGGACAGTGCTTCCACGTTGTGAAATTTTAAACCAGGCGTCGAGTGAACCGCCGGTACGCGCTGATGGCGTAGACATAAGAAAACATCCCCTGAGAGTTTAATTTTCGTCAAGATGCGTGGCGGACAATCCCCTGCCAGCGAAACGTTATCTTCCTGCTCCAGGTTTGCGACAATTTGCTGCGTCGCAAAAAAAAGCAAACGTTTAGCTCCGCGCATACAAAACGGGTGGTAAAAAAGCAAACGATTATCCGGCGATCATAGCGGCTTTTTCAACCGAAGTTTGCTGCTTTTTTCTCTTTTATTGTCTTGACGATGAAAAACCAGGCAATTGATGCGCAAACGTTATCGTCGATGCGCAAGATTGCAGCGTTATCGAGCCGTATACCGTTCAGGATTGCGATAAAAAATCGTCTGAGATGACAAAAATATTGCGGCTAAAAAGTGTACTTTTACACTGGCGAAGAAACGCCGGTAACATACAATTAAAGCATCAACACCAACCGGAACCTCCACCACGTGCTCGAATGAGGTGTGTTGACGTCGGGGGAAACCCTCCTGTGTACCAGCGGGATAGAGAGAAAGACAAAGACCGGAAAACAAACTAAAGCGCCCTTGTGGCGCTTTAGTTTTGTTCATCTTCCAGTAAGCGTGCGCCGGTACCTTCTTCTCCTAATCGGTCGCCCGGGTTACGCAACGGGCAATCACTGCGCGAAAGGCAGCCACAACCAATACATCCATCCAGTTCGTCACGCAGCGCCACTAAGGTATGAATGCGCCGATCCAACTCTTCTCGCCATTGGGACGAAAGCTGTTTCCACTCTTTCGCACTTAACGTATGCCCTTCTGGCAACACGCCAAACGCTTCACGAATGGTTGCGAGCGGAATGCCAATACGCTGAGCAATTTTGATAATTGCGACATATCGCAACACATCACGTTTATATCGCCGCTGATTGCCGCTATTACGGATACTGGTAATCAACCCTTTGCTTTCATAGAAATGCAGCGCCGATACCGCCACACCGCTGCGTTTCGCCACTTCGCCGGGGGTTAGCAGCGCTTTAATGCGGGGTAATTTCTTTTCCATAAATCGCTTTACCTCAAGTTAACTTGAGGAATTATACTCCCCAACAGATGAATTAACGAACTGAACACTGAAAAGAGGCAGATTTATGTCCCATCAGAAAATTATTCAGGATCTTATCGCATGGATTGACGAGCATATTGACCAGCCGCTTAACATTGATGTCGTCGCAAAAAAATCTGGCTATTCAAAGTGGTACTTGCAACGGATGTTCCGCACGGTGACGCATCAGACGCTTGGCGATTACATTCGCCAGCGCCGTCTGTTACTGGCCGCCGTTGAGTTGCGCACCACCGAGCGTCCGATTTTTGATATCGCAATGGACCTGGGTTATGTCTCTCAGCAGACCTTCTCCCGCGTTTTCCGTCGGCAGTTTGATCGCACTCCCAGCGATTATCGCCACCGCCTGTAGTTTTATTGCCCGCGCGTTAACTCCCGCGCGGGTAATTACCCCATCCATTGCATAAACACCTGCGGCGGCATCGCCTTCGCAAAAAACCATCCCTGGCAATAGCGCACGCCGTGTTTGCGCAGCCAGTTAACCTGCGCCTCAGTTTCGACACCTTCAGCGATCGTTTTTAATCCCAGACTGTGCGCCAGCTCGATGATGTGTTCCGCAATCAAATGACTGGTTTTGTGGGTGGTCAGCGTCTCAACAAACGATTTATCGATTTTCAAAATATCGACATTCAATGATTTAAGGTTATGCAAGTTAGAGTAGCCAATACCAAAATCATCAATTGCCACTTCGTAACCGGCCTTGCGGAAAGCCAGAATAATCGGCGTCATTTTGTCGACATCAAGAAATGCATGTTCAGTCACTTCAAATTTAATTTGCTGCGGGCGCACCGCATGTTGCTCTGTTTTCTGATTGGTTCGCGCTATCAACCGTGAGGTATGAAAATCGGAGGCTGACAGGTTAATAGAAACATAGCGATCGGTATGTGTTGCCAGATACGCGCCCAAATCACGGAAGACATTATCAATAACATAATCAGTTACCTGTTCGATCATCCCCTCCTTTTCTGCCAGCGGAATAAACTCTGCCGGATTCATTACTTGCCCCTGCTCACCAGGCCAACGTAACAACGCTTCAGCGCCGATACATTTTTCTGTTTTGATATCGATTATTGGCTGGTAATAAAGGCAAAGTTGATGTTTTTCGAGGGCGCGTTGCAATTTGCGTTTGGGAGACAAATAGTTTTGTCGAATACGTAGCCAGAGTAATAGCAGAACAAGACTCCCCAAAATACCGGCGGGCAACGCAAAAATAAGATGATTATAAAAATGAGTTATAAGACGTTGATATGAAGTCGCAACAATGGCTGCAATTGGGCGTTTTGTCGAATAAACTGTCGCATATAAATAGCCATTTCGTTGTACGGTTAAATCATTCAAATGAATCAGCGGAGAAAACGTTGCTGCCGAGGCCTCGTTGCTTAACGAGAAAAAGGTTTTCGTCACCGTATCATACACACCCCATTGCAATGTCGGATCATCAGACATCACTTCACTCCAGAAGAGAGGGTTGATAACCGCCACATAATTTCCCCGCTGCATGTAGGTCATTTTATAGCCAGAGAAAAAAGGCGTATCACGGTAATAATAGATAGAAACGTTAGGTTCACGCTTATAATCGGCCGGTGCAATCGTATAGCCATTTACAGACGCTATCAGCGATGAGCATAAAAAATGGTTATCACGAGCATAAATCAATTCATTAATATAAAGATAGCCACGAATAATATTCAACATTCGCTTTTGATGGGCTGGAGTGCAAACTTGCCCCTGATAGCGTTCAGCTGCATCGCTCACTAAATCTGCCTGACGAATGACCAGCTCAGATTTATCCAACGCCAGCTGAGCAAAGGTTCGGAGCTGATTATTCACTTCTGATTTTGCCCAAAAGAAGGCAATCCATAGCGACAGAATGATGGGAAAGAGAACTAAAAAGATAATGCCCGGAAACGCCAGTAATTGGTGTCGTGCACGATGACTCATTGCTATCAATTCCCTGCCTGTTTATACCCGGTTATTGCAAGGTGAAACCCTGGCTACCGACGTCTTTAGATAAATCTTACGGTATAAATAGCACTTTTGCCTGATATAAAATTGAGACCTTTTTAATCGTCACCAGGATGACGATAATTCATTGATCTTAAAAATTAATCACCTTCAGGAATGCAGAGGCGGCGGGAAGATATACCCTTAATGCCGCTGAAAAAACACATAATCTGTACGGCAATAAAAGTCACGGCCTAATCTGGCTAACAAACAACCAATTGTGATATAGTTCACAAAATTCATGAAACAAACAGAGTGTTTCATTTTTGTGTTCTGCAAGCCCCGCGATAGCCAGAGTGTATCACGCCTCCCGTGAACAACGCCGCGCTGTCCAGGGCATCAGCTCTTTTCCGAGGAATTGTTTGATGGCTACCCTCACCACTGGCGTGGTTCTTCTTCGCTGGCAACTTCTTAGTGCCGTAATGATGTTTCTGGCTAGCACGCTCAACATCCGTTTTCGTCGGGCTGATTATGTCGGGCTTGCAGTGATCAGCAGCGGTCTGGGCGTAGTTTCCGCCTGCTGGTTCGCAATGGGGTTGCTTGGCATCACAATGGCGGATATCACCGCCATCTGGCACAACATCGAGTCGGTGATGATAGAAGAGATGAATCAGGCACCGCCACAATGGCCAATGATTTTGACTTGATATGTAGAAGCCTCCATAACGGAGGCTTCTTTTTTATGGCTGGCAGATGCTTTAATCATCCACCTTAAAACAATATAACCTATTGTTTTAAAGACAAATCAGAACGGAATATCGTCATCAAAGTCCATCGGCGGCTCGTTAGACGGCGCTGCCGGAGCGGACTGCTGCGGGCGAGACTGCGCGCCGCCGCTGAACTGATTGCCACCCTGCGGCTGCTGAGGCTGACCCCAACCGCCCTGCGGCTGACCACCACCGATATTGCCACCTGCAGGAGCGCCACCACCCTGACGACCACCCAACATCTGCATGGTGCCGCCAACGTTCACCACGACTTCTGTGGTATAGCGATCCTGACCGGATTGATCGGTCCATTTGCGGGTACGCAGCTGGCCTTCGATATAAACCTGAGAACCTTTACGCAGATATTCGCTGGCCACTTCTGCCAGTTTGCCGAACAGCACAACGCGGTGCCATTCAGTCTGCTCTTTCATCTCGCCGGTCGCTTTATCACGCCAGGATTCGGAAGTAGCCAGCGTAATGTTGGCAACAGCGCCACCATTTGGCATGTAGCGTACTTCCGGGTCCTGACCCAGATTACCAACGAGAATAACCTTGTTTACGCCTCTGCTGGCCATGTTCGTGTCTCCTGAAAAAAAATCGTTCTGAATAAGTGTAAACGCGCGATTGTACCATTACCAATAGCGCTTTTACTATGTTGTGACCTCGGTTCCGGGAAACAAACCTGGCCAGACATTGTTACACAACACTCCGGGTAATGCATTCCAATACTGTATATTCATTCAGGTCAATTTGTGTCATAATTAACCGTTTGTGATCGCCGGTAGCACCATGCCACCGGGCAAAAAAGCGTTTAATCCGGGAAAGGTGAATGGATAAGATCGAAGTTCGGGGCGCCCGCACCCATAATCTCAAAAACATCAACCTCGTTATCCCCCGCGACAAGCTCATTGTCGTGACCGGGCTTTCGGGTTCTGGCAAATCCTCGCTCGCTTTCGACACCTTATATGCCGAAGGGCAGCGCCGTTACGTTGAATCCCTTTCCGCCTACGCACGGCAGTTTCTGTCACTGATGGAAAAGCCGGACGTCGATCATATTGAGGGGCTTTCTCCTGCCATCTCAATTGAGCAGAAATCAACGTCTCATAACCCGCGTTCTACGGTGGGGACAATCACCGAAATCCACGACTATTTGCGTTTGTTGTACGCTCGCGTTGGTGAGCCGCGCTGCCCGGACCACGATGTTCCGCTGGCGGCGCAAACCGTCAGCCAGATGGTGGATAACGTGCTTTCGCAGCCGGAAGGCAAGCGTCTGATGCTGCTCGCGCCAATCATTAAAGAGCGCAAAGGCGAACACACCAAAACGCTGGAGAACCTGGCAAGCCAGGGTTACATCCGTGCTCGTATTGATGGCGAAGTCTGCGATCTTTCCGATCCGCCGAAACTGGAATTGCAAAAGAAACATACCATTGAAGTGGTGGTTGATCGCTTCAAAGTGCGTGACGATCTTACCCAACGTCTTGCCGAGTCGTTTGAAACCGCGCTGGAGCTTTCCGGTGGTACCGCGGTAGTGGCGGATATGGACGACCCGAAAGCGGAAGAGCTGCTGTTCTCCGCCAACTTTGCCTGCCCGATTTGCGGTTACAGTATGCGCGAGCTGGAACCTCGCCTGTTTTCATTTAACAACCCGGCGGGAGCCTGCCCGACCTGTGACGGTCTTGGCGTACAGCAATATTTCGATCCTGACCGCGTGATCCAGAATCCGGAATTGTCGCTGGCTGGCGGTGCGATCCGTGGCTGGGATCGCCGCAACTTCTATTATTTCCAGATGCTGAAATCGCTGGCAGATCACTATAAGTTCGACGTCGAAGCGCCGTGGGGCAGCCTGAGCGCGAACGTGCATAAAGTGGTGTTGTACGGTTCTGGCAAAGAAAATATTGAATTCAAATACATGAACGATCGTGGCGATACCTCCATTCGTCGTCATCCGTTCGAAGGCGTGCTGCACAATATGGAGCGCCGTTATAAAGAGACGGAATCCAGTGCGGTACGTGAAGAATTAGCCAAGTTTATCAGCAATCGTCCGTGCGCCAGCTGCGAAGGAACCCGTCTGCGTCGGGAAGCACGCCACGTGTATGTCGAGAATACGCCGCTGCCCGCCATCTCCGACATGAGCATCGGTCATGCGATGGAATTCTTCAACAATCTCAAACTCGCAGGTCAGCGGGCGAAGATTGCAGAAAAAATCCTTAAAGAGATCGGCGATCGTCTGAAATTCCTCGTTAACGTCGGCCTGAATTACCTGACACTTTCCCGCTCAGCAGAGACACTTTCCGGCGGTGAAGCCCAGCGTATTCGTCTGGCGAGCCAGATTGGTGCAGGCCTGGTTGGCGTGATGTACGTGCTGGATGAGCCGTCTATCGGCCTGCACCAGCGCGATAACGAGCGCCTGCTGGGTACGCTTATCCATCTGCGCGATCTCGGTAATACCGTGATTGTGGTGGAGCACGACGAAGACGCGATTCGCGCCGCTGATCATGTGATCGATATCGGCCCGGGTGCGGGTGTACACGGCGGTGAAGTCGTCGCGGAAGGTCCGCTGGAAGCAATAATGGCGGTGCCAGAGTCGTTGACCGGGCAGTACATGAGCGGTAAACGCAAGATTGAAGTGCCGAAGAAACGCGTTCCGGCAAATCCGGAAAAAGTGCTGAAACTGACGGGCGCACGCGGCAACAACCTGAAAGACGTGACGCTGACGCTGCCGGTAGGTCTGTTTACCTGCATCACAGGGGTTTCAGGTTCCGGTAAATCGACGCTGATTAACGACACACTGTTCCCGATTGCCCAACGCCAGTTGAATGGTGCGACTATCGCCGAACCGGCACCGTATCGCGATATTCAGGGACTGGAGCATTTCGATAAAGTGATCGATATCGACCAAAGCCCAATTGGTCGTACTCCGCGTTCTAACCCGGCGACCTATACCGGCGTGTTTACACCTGTGCGCGAACTGTTTGCGGGCGTACCGGAATCCCGTGCGCGCGGCTATACGCCAGGACGTTTCAGCTTTAACGTCCGTGGCGGACGTTGCGAAGCCTGTCAGGGCGACGGCGTGATCAAAGTGGAGATGCACTTCCTGCCGGACATTTACGTACCGTGCGACCAGTGCAAAGGCAAACGCTATAACCGTGAAACGCTGGAGATTAAGTACAAAGGCAAAACCATCCACGAAGTGCTGGATATGACCATCGAAGAGGCGCGTGAGTTCTTTGATGCGGTGCCAGCTCTGGCGCGTAAGCTGCAAACGTTGATGGACGTTGGCCTGACGTACATTCGCCTCGGGCAGTCCGCAACCACACTTTCTGGTGGTGAAGCCCAGCGCGTGAAGCTGGCGCGTGAGCTGTCAAAACGCGGCACCGGGCAGACGCTGTATATTCTCGACGAGCCGACCACCGGTCTGCACTTCGCCGATATTCAGCAACTGCTCGACGTACTGCATAAACTGCGCGATCAGGGCAATACCATTGTGGTAATTGAGCACAATCTCGACGTGATCAAAACCGCTGACTGGATTGTCGACCTGGGACCGGAAGGCGGCAGTGGGGGCGGAGAAATCCTCGTCTCCGGTACGCCAGAAACCGTCGCAGAGTGCGAAGCTTCACATACGGCGCGCTTCCTCAAGCCGATGCTGTAATCGTTAAGGCCGCTTTCAGAGCGGCCTTCTTCTTTCAGAGTTGCACCAGCAATTTACGTTTTTCTTCCGGCAGCAAATTCACCGCCTGCTGATAAGACGCATCCACCAGATAATAGATTTGCGAATCCGGCAGCGAACCGTCGAGATACACGGTGCTCCAGTGCGCTTTATTCAGATGGCGGCTTGGACGCACATCGCTGTGCTGCTGACGTAGCAGCTCCGCCAGCTCCGGGCTGGTTTTCAGCGAAACAGCTGGGCGATTTTCTACTTCTTTCACCATCGCAAACAGCACATCTTCCACTTTGATCTGCGTCGCTTTCCAGTCGTTATGCACGCTCTGTTCTGCGCCTGGTTTTGCCATGCAATATTGTAGCAACTCCGAAATGGTCATTTTTTACTCCCCTTGAAGTGTCGCGATGATGCGACGCGATCCGCCGTGGATGCGATGTTCCCCCAGCCAGATGCCTTGCCAGGTACCGGTCTGAATACGCCCTTTATGCACCGGCAATACAAGCGATGTTCCCAGCATTGAGGATTTGATATGAGAAGGCATATCGTCTGCTCCCTCATAGTCATGCTCATAATTTCCGTTATCGGGAACGGCGCGGAGGAAAAAACGCTCCATGTCGTGGCGTACGGTGGGATCGCAGTTCTCATTAAGTGTCAGAGAGGCGGAGGTATGTTGCAGCAACAGATGCAGTAAGCCGATGTTAACGCGCGGCATATCAGCCAGCTGATTCAGAATTTCATCCGTTACCAGATGAAACCCACGAGATTTGGCGCTAAGCGTGAGCGTCTTTTGATACCACATGTGCTGCTCCTTGATAAAACTCTCTTAATCAGTTTGCAGCAAGACAGCGAAAGGATAAAGGTGTGATTAAAAAAACAGCATTCGGGAGAGTATTACGCTCTCCCGCTCTGTCAGTATTCTGAATTGACGATCACCTCTTCACCAAACGCACCCGCTTGTGGCAAGGGTTTGTAGGTAGAGTTGGAGGCGCGCAGAATGCGGATACCACGAGCGCCGACATCGCGTGCGGCGGTAATATCGTTATCGGAATCACCATAAAAAATTCGGATATTTTTATCCTGCAGCCATTGCGATTTTGTATTTTGCCCTGGTTTATCGCCCGCAAAGATCACCGGATTCATGTTGGTGGCAGGAATATGAAAATTATCCGCCAGCGTTTTTGAAACCGTTTCTGTTTTGGTCGGGCTACGACCAGTCACAAAGAAGATCGCGTCACCGCGGCGTACATGCATATCAATCAGCTGGCGAGCGACCTCTTTTGGAATGCTGAATTCATCCCAGCCATTGTTCATTTTTTCCCAGAACACAGGATTTTTCAGATAATCTTCGCTTTCTGGCGAGAAGGTTTTTTTGCCGCGCCAGAAACCCGGACTGGAAAAAAGTACCGTATCATCGATATCAAACCCCACCGCCATTGGCGGACGTCCTGCGAGGCTATTTTCAATTTGTGCAACCGAAACCCAATGAATTGGCGCCTGTTCAGCGAGTTTGGCTACGTTAGTACCCGGATTAAGCGGTGAAGGAGATGAGGCCAGGGCAACAGCGGAACTGTTTAGAGCGAACAATAAGCAAACGGCACTCAATGCCTGTGTGATCTTGCGCATATTTTTCCCTAAATAGTCAGTAAGTTGAAACTTATTATTGTGCGTTTGTTGAAAAAACCATCTGACCATAACGCCAACCGCGGGGGAAAGGAAGGATTATCTGCGGATTTGTCACATAAAAAGAGCATGATCACATTTGGAATACCTGTGCGATAAACCACACATTGCCACGGTTATTCTGCTTACACATTCACACAATGGCACTCTTTTGGTTCTCGCAAACATTGTTCAGGGAATATACTGATGATAAATATAAATGCATTCAATGGATGATGAATGAAAATATCGTGGAATTATATATTTAAGAACAAATGGCGATTTCACATTACAAGCATTTCACTTTTTCTTATCATGCTCGCGGTTTCAATCGCTTTTTTGCACTTGCGTTTTAATACCTTGTCCGGTACCGATAAAATGCGGCTTGAAATGTATAAGTCCACATTATATTCCACCATCGAGCAATTTTATGTTTTACCCTATATGCTCTCAACAGACCATATCATCCGTCAGGCGGTAATTACGCCTGACGATATGACGTCCAGCGAACTCAATCAACGAATTGCACATTTCAATACTCAACTCAAAACCGCAGCAATATTTATTCTGGATACCCAAGGTAAGGCCATCGCTTCTAGCAACTGGCAGGACCCCGGCAGCTATGTAGGGCAAAATTATAGCTATCGCCCCTATTATAAACACGCCATGTCTGGCTTAAATGGACGCTTTTACGGTATTGGTAGCACTACGAATACACCGGGATTCTTCCTCTCTACAAGTATAAAAGATAAAGGAAAAATTGTCGGTGTTGTAGTAGTAAAAATAAGTCTTAATGAAATTGAAAAAGCATGGGCCGAAGGTCCTGAAAATATTATCGTGAATGATGAACATGGGATTATATTTTTAAGTTCAAAATCGCCATGGCGAATGCGAACACTGCAACCGTTACCTGTTCAGGCAAAACAAAAACTACAATCTACCCGTCAATATAGTCTCGACAATCTTTTACCGGCGGATTATTATCCTTGTTATACCGTGAGCAATTTTACTTTCCTGAAAGATAAAAAAGAACAACTCTGTTTATTCCCGCAATATTATACGCAACAAATAGCCATTCCAGAATTTAACTGGAAAATGACAATTATGGTCCCCTTAGATAACCTGTACTGGTCATGGGCTATTTCGTTAGTCATTACACTAATTATTTACCTGCTGTTTTTGTTATTTATTAAATACTGGAGAATGCGATCTCATGCACAACAATTATTAACACTGGCGAATGAAACATTAGAAAAACAGGTTAAAGAGCGTACATCTGCCCTGGAATTGATCAATCAAAAATTAATACAGGAGATAAAAGAGCGCAGTCAGGCTGAACAAGTATTACAAATTACGCGTAGTGAACTGGCAGAGTCCAGCAAACTGGCGGCGCTTGGACAGATGGCAACCGAAATTGCCCATGAACAAAATCAACCGTTAGCCGCCATTCACGCACTTACTGATAACGCGCGTACTATGCTAAAAAAAGAGATGTATCCGCAGGTTGAACAGAATCTGAAACACATTATTTCAGTGATTGAGCGGATGACGCAGCTCATTTCCGAACTTAAAGCATTTGCCTCGCGCCATCGCGTACCTAAAGGTTCTGCCGATGTCATCAAAGTGATGTATAGCGCCGTGGCGTTACTTAATCACAGCATGGAGAAAAATAACATTGAGCGACGAATAAAAGCCCCATCCATGCCGTTATTTGTCAATTGCGATGAGCTCGGTCTTGAACAGATATTCAGTAATTTAATTAGCAACGCCTTAGATTCTATGGAAGGTAGCTCTTACAAACGACTGGATATCGCCATTCGCCAGGCAAATAACAAAGTTATTATTACCATTAAAGACAGCGGTGGCGGTTTTGCACCTGAAGTTGTCGATCGCATATTTGAACCATTTTTTACCACTAAACGTAGAGGAATGGGGTTGGGACTGGCAATAGTCAGCGAAATTGTCCGAAATTCGAACGGCGCACTCCACGCCAGTAATCATCCTGAAGGCGGCGCAGTAATGACATTAACCTGGCCTGAATGGGGAGAAGAACATGAATAATAAATCCAGTGAAATTACTATAGTTTATATTGAGGATAGTGACGATGTACGTTTTGCCTGTGAACAAACGCTCACGCTGGCTGGTTATCGTGTTATTTCCTGTTGCGATGCAGAACACAGTATTCCCCTTATTCAAAGTCAAGCCAACATTATTATACTGACCGATGTCAGGTTACCTGGAATATCAGGACTAGAGCTCCTCAGTTACATCAACGAAATGGATAGCAAAATTCCGGTTATTTTAATTACCGGACACGGTGACGTGGAAATGGCGGTGGATGCCATGCGTAATGGTGCATTCGATTTCATTGAGAAACCAAGTAGCTCAGATAAATTATTGAGTATTATTGCCAGAGCGGTAGAAAAACGGCGATTGGTTTTAGAAAATCAGCAATTACTGGCGAATTTGCAACAGGAAAATGGCCCGGTGCTGATTGGTCGTAGTCCGCAGATGCAACAACTGCGTAAAATGATCCTTAATGTCGCAGATACCGGTGCCGATGTCCTTATTTATGGTGAAACAGGTTGTGGTAAAGAAGTCGTCGCCAGAATGCTGCATCACTGGAGTACCCGCCGTCAGGGGCAGTTTGTTGCCTTAAACTGTGCAGGCTTACCAGAAACGTTGTTTGAAAGCGAAATATTTGGTCATGAGGCGGGCGCATTTACCGGTGCGGTTAAAAAGCGTATTGGAAAAATTGAACATGCAAATGGTGGTACGTTATTTCTCGATGAAATAGAGGGAATGCCATCAGGAATGCAGGTAAAACTGCTACGTGTATTGCAGGAAAGAACCATTGAACGATTAGGTGCCAATCAATTAATTCCGGTGAATTGCCGTGTTATTGCAGCGACCAAGGAAGATTTACTGCGTCGCAGCGAAGAACATCTGTTTCGTCTCGATCTCTATTATCGTCTGAATGTGGTTAGCTTGAATATTCCACCTCTACGCCAGCGACGAGAAGATATCCCTGAACTGTTTTACTGGTTCGCCAGTCAGGCGGCACAAAAATATAATCGTCCTCTGCCTGATATTTCTCCCATGTTACTGGCCTGGTTGCAATCACAAAGTTGGCCTGGCAATGTACGTGAACTTAAACACAATGCAGAGCGTTTTGTTCTCGGTTTACTGACCCACCACCAGCCAGTGCCAATGACTCAGCAAGAAGAGAGTGGCCTTACCGCCTGCATTGATGCTTTCGAGAAAAAGTTAATCGAAGATATGCTGCGACAAACGGAAGGCCAGGTCAGTTTGACAGCGCGGCTATTACAGCTGCCGCGCAAGACTTTATATGACAAACTCAACAAACATCAGATTCAACCGCAAGTTTATCGACCAGAATCATCCAGCTAATGCTGATTCCTGAGGATGTAACCCCAAATCGATACCTTTGCGGGCGTAATGTTCAACTATCCAGGACCAGAATGATACCGGGATCGTAATCATCTTCGCATTGCGTTCCCGGTTGGCAGCTTCTGGCATACCGGGGTAAATCACCGGATTGCCGCCAGGTTGAGGCTGCGTAGCTAACAGATAATCCGCAAAGAACTGCCCTTTCTCCCCTGCCAGATCGGTGAATTGATCAGGATCGATAATCAACGCAAAAAGATGATTATGCGCAGATCCATCCGTCTGATGATCTTCGGCGATCGTGTCACCACCAGATAAGATCCCCGCCATCATTTCAATCATCAGTGCCAGGCCAAATCCTTTATGCTCACCAAATGGCAGTAACGCCCCTGGAGGATTGCTGAATAACACCCCAGGATCATTGCTTGGATTCCCCTGTGCATCGATCAATTGTCCCGGCGCGGCCTGCTTCCCGGTGGACGACATTACCCGTGCTTTATTTAGCGCCATGCTACTGGTGGCAAAATCAACCAGAATCGGCGGACGCCCATCACTGAACGGCCAGGCAAAGCAGAAAGGGTTAGTGGTCATACGCGGTTCCGCACCGCCCCACGGGGCGACCAGTGCCGGACGCCCGGTGACGTTACTCATGGCCAGCATCGCCAGGCCTTGATCAGCAACCATTTGCCCGTAATGCCCCATACGCCCTAAATGATGCGCATGGCACAACGTTAACAGGCAAAAACCGCGGTGTTTTGCTTGTTCGATGGCAGCATTTACCGCCACTTTTCCGGCGTGTTGACCAAAGCCATTGTGGGCATGAAAACGTTGTAAATTACCTTCACTTGTTAAGCATTCCGGGCGGGCATTCGCGGTTACATCGCCACGAGCGATATTTTCCAGATATTTCGGTAGCAGCGTGACGCCGTGGCTGGCAAAGCCATAACGTTCCGCTTCAATCATATGTTCCGCCACATCCTGAGCGATATCGGCATCACAGCCATTAAGTTCCAGCAGCCCGGCAGCTAACCAACGCACTTTTTCAACAGCAATTTGTAATGACATCGTTGGTTTCCTCACATTAGACCTAAAATTTTCCACCAGGTGGCGGCAAACAGTAGCAACAACAGGTAGCCGATTACCGTCAGGTACAGTCCCACACGGGTAAACTGGCGTGGCGTGAAGGTATCCGTACCCATACACACCATATTTTGTGGCGCGTTAATCGGCAGGATGAAGCCAAAACTGACACTGAAGGCGAGCAGAATGGTCATGCCGACCGGGTTAACGCCGAGTTCTGGCGGCAGACTGCTTAACAGGCTAATCAGGATGGGCAGCAATGCGGCAGTTAGCGCAGTGGCACTGGCAAACCCCAGGTGAATAATTATCAAGAAAGCGGCGAGAATCGCGAAGATGGCTAATGATGGCAAGCCATCAAGACCAAAACCTTTCACCACATAGTTCGCCATCCATGAAGCTGCCTGCGTATCAAGCAGCGTGGACCCCAGGCTGATACCAATACCAAACATCAGCAACGTGCCCCACTGCACACGTTTTTCGACCTCTTTCCAGCTCATTACACCGATGCCTGGCAGCAACATAATCGCCAGTCCGGCAAGGGTGACAGAGGTGGTATCAATACTGTGTAATTTTCCGCCAGTAGACCAAAAGAGCAGTAACAATAGCGAAATACCGATCAAGCGTTTTTCTTTACCGGTGGTTGGCCCTAACTCTGCGAGTGCTTTTTTAATGGCCTCGCTCCCCCCTTCAACAGCTTCCGTTTCTGGCGGCAACAATTTACGTGCGAGGAAATAGAGGATCACCGACATGGTGAGGCTCCAGGGCGCGCCCGCTAACAGCCAGTCAAGCCAGCTGACAGAATGCCCGGCGCCGAAAGTTTTATTGATAAAACCGATAGAAAGCAGGTTTTGCGCCGCCGAAGTTTGAATACCAACGTTCCAGATACTGGTCGCCTGGGCGATAACAATCATCATTGACGCCGCTAAACGTGAATGTTTATCCACCTTAAATGCCGCAATGACCCCCATCATAATCGGCACCACGCAAGCCGTACGGGCAGTGGCACTGGGTACAACCAGGCTCAGGACGATGGTCACCACAATGGCACCGATAATAATGCTGCGGCTGCTGGCACCTATTTTCGACATAGTAAACAGCGCAATGCGTTTATCCAGCCCGGTAATGGTCATTGCCGCCGCGATAAACATTGCTGCTGCCACCAGCGCCAGAGCAGAATTAGAAAAACCCGACAGAGTCATTTTCAGCGCTTTCGCGGTGCCAAGGATCGTGTCCGGGTGATTCATATCCGGGGCAAAACCAACCATAAAGATAATCAGTGCGGAAATAACAATTGCACTGGCGGTGTAATCCATCGCTTCGCTGATCCAGACAATAATGGCAAACACCAGAATGGCGATCATATTTTGTCCGGCGACGGGCAAGGTATCGCCCAGTGGCAGAAGGGTAATAATAATTCCGGCAATGATCGCCAACCACAGGCCGGGATTAGGGATAATTCGACGCTTTTGTGGTGCGCCATGGGATATTGATGACATATTCACCTCATTGTGAAAAATAAAAAACCTGCCTGGCTATTGCAGGAGCTATGCCATCTTTAATTTTTTAATAACGCTTTGTTATTTAATGAGTTAGCTATTTATCCTTTTTATTTTATGCGCGGTTTTCCGCACAGTTATTAAAAGATGATTCCCTTACCACACAGATAAAAAAAGGGAGCGATATGCTCCCTTGATATTCATTTATGGATTACTTAATAACATTCCATAACGTTTCGCCAAGCAACGCCGGGTTTCTTGTCCATGCCATGCCTGCTTTATCGAACGCACGGAATTTATCCTCTGCACTGCCGCTACCGCCAGAAATAATGGCTCCGGCGTGCCCCATGCGTTTTCCTTTTGGTGCAGTAACACCGGCAATATAACCTACGACCGGTTTATTCATTTCATGACGAATAAATTCCGCAGCCCGTTCTTCCGCATTACCACCAATTTCACCGATCATAATTACCGCGTCTGTTTGCGGATCATTTTCGAATAAACGCAGCGCATCAATAAAGTTAGTCCCCGGAACCGGATCGCCGCCAATACCAATACAGGTGGATTGCCCAAGTCCCAGCGCCGTGGTTTGCGCTACAGCTTCGTAGGTTAATGTACCGGAGCGGGAAACAATCCCAATACGCCCTGGGCGGTGGATTTCACCAGGCATAATCCCGATTTTGCACTCGCCCGGCGTGATAACTCCTGGGCAGTTTGGCCCAATCAGCCGCACATCCGGGTGGCAGTCAAGCAGCCGACGAACTTTCACCATATCCAGTGTCGGTACACCTTCAGTGATCACCACAACCAATTTGACGCCAGCTTCAATAGCCTCAACAACAGAATCCAGCACAAACGGTGCAGGCACATAAATCACGCTGGCATCAGCCTCAGTTTGTCGCATCGCTTCTTTCATTGAATCAAAAACCGGGCGATCCAGATGCCGTTGCCCGCCCTTACCTGGCGTCACTCCACCCACAATCTGCGTGCCATACGCAATAGCCTGCTCTGTATGAAATGTGCCGTTTTTGCCGGTAATGCCCTGCACCAGTACCCGCGTGTGTTTGTTGATCAAAACGCTCATCTTAACCTCCTGTTAATTCAGTAACGCAATGATGCGTTTAGCGGCATCATCCAGAGAATTGACGGCTTCCACCGTCAGGCCACTTTCTGCCAGTAACCGCTGCCCTTCGGCAGCGTTATTACCGGAGAGACGCACCACGACAGGCAGGGTGATACGGGCCTCATTCAGAGCATGAATAATGGCTCTGGCGATCATGTCGCAACGGACAATCCCACCAAAAATATTAACCAGAATGGCTTTCACTTTGCTGTCGGAAACAATCAGCCGAAAGGCTTCACTGACGCGCTCCTGGGTTGCGCCACCGCCAACATCCAGGAAGTTTGCGGGTTGTTCACCGTATAGCTTGATGATGTCCATGGTTGCCATAGCCAGCCCTGCACCATTGACCATGCAGCCGATATTTCCGTCCAGCGAGACATAATTAAGATCAAGCTTCGCTGCCTGGCTTTCGCGTGGATCTTCCTGGGTTTCATCACGTAGCACCTGGAGTTCCGGGTGACGATACAGCGCGTTATCATCCAGCGATACTTTCGCGTCTGCACACATAAATTCGCCCGTTTCCCGCAACACCAGAGGGTTAATTTCCAGCAGGGCGAAATCCAGTTCGTTAAAGGCTTTCCACGCCTGATTAACCAGGCGACTAAAGGTAGCAAATAGCCCGTGTTCCAGTTGCAGAACAGCAAACATTTCGCGGATATGGCAAGGCTGCACGCCTGTCAGTGGATCAATGCTGACACTGCTGATTTTCTCCGGTGTCTCATGGGCGACTTTTTCAATTTCCACACCACCTTCCGGGCTGACAATAAACGTGACCCGCTGGCTTTCACGATCCACCACCATGCCAAAATAGAGTTCCTGGCGTACCGGATAGATGTTTTCGCACAGCAAAATACTGCTGACATACTGCCCTTCTGGCCCGGTCTGATAAGTCACCAGTTGCGATCCCAACATTTGCTGTACAAAAGCCTGTGCTTCCGGCAGCTGCTTAAGCACTTTTACGCCGCCAGCTTTACCGCGCCCACCAGCATGTACCTGCGCTTTAAGTACCGCGCCTTTACTCGGGCAAGCAATATGTTGCCAGGCATCTGCCAGTTGCGAAATCTGTTGGATGGCTATCTCTTTTGGACACGGCATCCCCATGCCAGCCAGTAACGATTTGGCCTGATACTCATGTAAATTCATATATTCCCTCAGTGGTATGTGTTATCCGTGTAATGCTTTATTATTCAAGGCCATTGCTGCTTCGTGGATGACTTCGCTTAATGTCGGATGCGCATGGATCGCACAGGCAATATCCTCGCCAGAGGCGCTAAAAGTCATCGCCAGCGCAATTTCATTGATCAGCTCCGATGCCTGCGGGCCAACAATCGCTCCGCCAAGTACGCGGTCAGTGTGTTTATCGCTGTATAACGTGCAACGCCCACCTTCCTGGCCTAATGCTAAGGCGCGACCGTTACCGGCAAACAGAGAATTTCCTTTGTTAAAGACTCTGCCAGCGGCTTTCAGTGAGGCCTCGTTTTCCCCTACCCACGCAACTTCCGGTTGGGTGTAAATCACCGAAGGGATCAGCGCAAAATTAATCGGCTCTACCGCCAGTCCGGCAATTTGATCAGCAACCACCACACCTTCAGCCATCGCTTTATGCGCCAGCATCGGCCCTCGCACGACATCACCAATTGCCCACAGCCCGGCTTTCCCGGTACGGCATAAGTTATCGACGGCAATACCGCCACGGTTATCGGCTTCAAGACCGAGTTGCACGAGATCGACACCAGAAAGTCGCGGTACACGTCCAATGGCAAGAATTAATTTATCGAAGCGGCTTTCTTCTCGCTTCTCACCCTGCCGCCAGCGCACATGCACACCGTCATCCCGTTGTTCAATAGCCTCAATCTCTACTGCCAGTTGCATTTTCATCCCACTGGCAATCATTGCTTTACGGACTTCGTTCGACAGGCGAGCTTCCAGTGCAGGCAAGAACGTTGGCGCCATCTCCAGCAACGTGACGTCTGAACCGACCCGATTCCACACAGACCCCAGTTCAAGGCCAATCACGCCAGCGCCGATCACACCGAGACGCGGCGGCACAGCGGTTAACGCCAGGGCGCCGCGATTATCGAGAATTTGCTGATTATCAATGGTAACGCCAGGCAGTTGACGCGGCTGAGAACCTGTTGCAATCACCACATTACGGGCGCGGATTTGTTGATCGTTTACACGTAATTGCCAAATCTCATCCCGAGCATGTTCTAACGTTGCGAGGCCGCACAGGTACTTCACTTTATTTTTCTTAAACAGCAAGCCGATGCCCATTGTCAGGCGGCTTACTATGGCGTCTTTACGTTGAATCATCGCAGCTGCATTGAAAGATACGCCGTCAACATTAACGCCATGAATGCTCGCCTCATGCTGCACTTGCGCGTACAGTTCGGAAGATTGCAGCAACGATTTTGACGGAATACAGCCGACATTGAGACACGTACCGCCCGGCGAAGGTTCGCCCTGTGCATTAACACCATCATCAATACATACTACGGAAAGCCCATTCTGCGCAGCCCGCAGTGCCGCTACGTAACCACCTGGCCCACCCCCCATAACTGCCACATCAAAAATTGTACTCATCGGCGCCCTCCTTAAAGATCCAGCAACAGTTGTTCCGGTGATTCCAGTAGCTCACGTATTGCCACCAATGTCTGCACGGCTTCCTGACCATCGATAATGCGATGGTCATAGCTGAGAGCAAGGTACATCATGGGACGAATAACAACCTGGCCGTTTTCTGCGACCGGGCGCGGCGTGATGGCATGCATCCCAAGAATGGCCGACTGCGGCGGGTTAATGATTGGCGTTGACATCATCGAACCAAAAGTACCGCCGTTGGTGATAGAGAACGTGCCGCCCTGTAACGCCTCCAGCGGCAATTTGCCATTGCGTGCCTGTGTGGCGTATTCGGCAATTTGCCGTTCAATTTCCCCCAAAGAGAGTGATTGCGCATTGCGTAACACAGGCACTACCAGGCCGCGGTTGCTGCTCACTGCAATGCCGATATCGCAATAATCACGCCAGATAATCTCGTTGCCATCAACGCTGGCATTCACTACAGGGAAGCGCTCCAGCGCCCGGGTAACGGCCTTAACAAAGAAGGACATAAAGCCCAGCTTCACGCCGTGCTTCTCGGCAAAACGATCTTTCCAGCGGGTGCGTAAATCCATCACGCTCTGCATGTTTACTTCGTTGAATGTGGTAAGAATGGCGTTATTTTGTTGGGAAGCCAGCAGACGCTCAGCAATTCGCTGACGTAAGCGCGACATCGGCTCACGACGTTCATGACGAGCACCCGGTGTCAAGGGTTTAGCTGGCGCGATCTCCGCCACCCGTTCAGGCTGAGTGGCTGGTGCAGGAGTAACGCGCTGCACATCCTCTTTCAGGATACGTCCATTTCTCCCGCTCCCCGCAACGTCAGCAAGTTCGACACCACTACGCTGTGCCTCCAGCCGTGCGGAAGGCATCGCCAGGGTTTCGGTGACTGGTGTGACGGTTTCTTCTATGACAGCTTGCGGCTTAAGATGCGCCAACAGTTGCGCAGACGTGACCGTGCTACCTTCGCTGACGATAATATTGCTTAACACGCCATCGTGCGGGGCCGGTATTTCCAGAATGACTTTATCGGTTTCCAGCTCGGCAATCACATCATCGCGTTTTACGTGCTCGCCTTCTTGTTTACACCAGGTTGTCAGCGTGCCTTCCGTGACAGATTCCGGTAATACAGGGACAGTAATTTCGATCATAAAATGTTCTCCTTATTATTTTTGTGCGCCTTTCATGGCTGAATATCTGCAAACGCAGCAGCAAGAAATTCGTCGATTTGTTGTTTATGTACACGCCCATACCCTGTCGCCGGAGCTGCCGCTGCCGGGCGGCCTGCATACTGCCAGTAAGGAGTGTTAATTTTCAGTGCCGCCAGCTCATGACGAATCTGCCGCCACGCGCCCTGGTTTTCTGGCTCTTCCTGCAACCAAATCCATTCGTAGCAGTTCGGCCAACTCGCCAGAACATCATTCAGTTCTGCGACCGGGAACGGGTAGAGTTGCTCCAGGCGAACAATCGCTACCTCATCTTCACACTCACGCTGCTTACGGGCTTCCAGTACGTCGTAATAGACCTGGCCGCTACACAAAATAACGCGCTTAACTTTCTGGGACTGATGCAATTGCGGATCGGTGACTACCGGTTTATAAGCGCCATCAGTGAATTCAGAAAGCTCGCTCATAGCGCCTTTAAACCGAAGTAAACGCTTACTCATCATTATCACTAACGGTTTGCGCATTGGGCGTAATGCCTGACCGCGCAACAAATGGAACATTTGTGCTGACTCACTAGGCATCACCACCTGCATGTTGTTTTCTGCGCACAGTTGCAGCCAGCGCTCAGGACGCGCAGAAGAGTGCTCCGGCCCTTGTCCGTCATAGCCATGCGGCAGAAGAATGGTTAAACCGCTATAGCGATCCCACTTGGTTTCGCCAGACGAGATAAACTGGTCAATAGCAACCTGAGCGCCGTTGGCAAAGTCACCAAACTGTGCTTCCCAAATAACCAGTTGCTGAGGCGCAGACGTTGAATAGCCATATTCAAAGGCTAAGAGCGCTTCTTCATTAAGCACCGAATCATAAACATCGAAAGATGCCTGACCAGCGCGGATATGCTGTAACGGCAGATAACGACGGGCTTCAGTTTGATGATGTACCACTGCATGGCGATGACTGAACGTGCCACGCCCTGAGTCTTCACCAGAAAGACGCACACCAACACCCGCATCCACAAGCGATGCATAGGCCAGCATTTCAGCCATTCCCCAGTCTATTGGCTGAGTACCTGCGGCCATATCCTGGCGTAACGCCAGTTGCCGTTTAATGGTAGGATGTGCGACCACATCGGGTGGCAGTGTAGAAATGATTTCACCATACGCTGCCAGCTTTTGCCGAGGCAATGCCGTAGATACCGGGGCGCTCCAGTGAGGGTTGGTCAACCCATACCAGTTAGCGCTAAAAGAGTGAATTGCAGGTTTGAGAGGCTGCGGCTCACGTTTCTGGCAGCTATCCAGCCAGTCGCGATAGCGTGCCGTCATCTCATCTTGTTGCGCCTGAGTTAACAGGCCGCGGCGGGCAAGAGATTCACCATAACGGGCGAGCGTACCAGGGTGAACATCCACTGCCTGATACATTTGTGGCTGGGTAAGACGTGGCTCATCGCTTTCGTTGTGTCCGTGCTTACGGAAGCAGCAAATATCGATGATGATGTCGCGCCGGAAGGTGTCTCGCCATTCGCACGCCAGTTCCATTACCTGGCAAACAGCGTCAACGTCATCGCCATTAACGTGGATAATTGGGGCCGCTACCATTTTGGCAATATCGGTGCAGTACCGTGAAGAACGCATATCCTGCAAGCGGGAAGTGGTGAAGCCAATCTGATTGTTAATCACCAGATGTAGCGTACCGCCAGTGCCGTAGCCCTGAGTCTGCGATAAGTTAAACGTGGTTTGGTTGACGCCGAGGCCGCCCAACGCGGAATCCCCATGAATAAGTACGCCCACCACTTTTGCCTGACCATCCTCACCACGGCGTTCCTGCCTGGCTCGCACCTGGCCCAGCACCACCGGATTCACGATCTCCAGATGTGAGGGGTTATACGCCAGCGCCACATGCAGCGAACCGGCAGGTGTTTCCAGATTGCTGGAATACCCCATGTGGTATTTCACATCGCCTGAACCACTGCCGATCGTCTGCTTGCCTTCAAACTCAGCAAAAAGCTGTGCCGGGTCTTTATTCAACAGATTAACCAGAACATTAAGTCTTCCCCGGTGCGCCATGCCAATGACCATTTCCTCCACACCTTGCGCACGCAGGCGTTTTGTCAGCGTATCGAGCGCCGGGATTGCACTTTCGCCCCCTTCCAGAGAAAACCGTTTCTGCCCAACATAACGGGTATGCAGATAACGCTCTAACGTCTCTGCCGCCATCAGTTTTTCAAAACGAGCAATACAGGTTTGTACATCTGCTTGTGGCGCATTGCTGCTCTCAATCCGTGATAACAACCAGTTGATTTCTTCACGATTTTCCAGATGAGCAAGTTCATAAGCCTGGCTACCCGCCCAGGCTTGCTCCAGCAGGTTAAGCAGTTGCTTAAGTGGCATTTGCGTGGTGTGTGCGCCAAAGGTGACGCTAAATTCCTGCAACAAGTCTTCTTCGCTTAATCCCCAAAAACCAGGCTGGAGGGAGGGAACGTCAGCCGGGGGATTCAAACCAAGTGGATCAAGCTTTGCGCGCAGATGCCCCTGCGTGCGCCAGGCATTGATCAGTTGTATTACCGCAGCCTGTTTTTTTAACGTCGCACCGCTGACGTTGTTATCACCGGATACGCTTTGGACAGTCAGTTCAGGTGAAAGAAAAAAACGCCGCCAGTCTTCCGGGAGTTGTTCCGGCGTACGCAACCAGGTCTGGTAGTACTCTTCAAGCCAGGTCGCGTTATCTCCACTAAGCAGCGTGCCGGGCGAGGTCATGTTCTCCATGTTTTTCTCCTGATGGTCATAGACAGCCGCATTACTGCACAATCCGTACCAACAGTTAAAAACACTAATTTTCAAAAACTTATAGAAAAGAGATGATGTAAAAGTGGGCGAAAAAAGGGACAGAATAGTAGGGGATGGCTGGAGTCAGGAACAGGCGGAGAGATCCGCCTGTTGATTAAAATCACATCACCGCAGCAAACGCCTTTGCCACGCGATGCACATTTTGCGCGTTAAGCCCGGCGACACACATGCGACCGCTGGCGATGAGATAGACACCAAATTCTTCACGTAGTCGGTCAACCTGAGCGGTTCTTAAACCGGTATAACTGAACATACCGCGCTGATTAAGCAGATAATCGAAATTGCGCTCTGGCATCTCTGTGCTCAATACCTTCACCAGTTCCTGACGCATTGCCAGAATGCGAGTTCGCATCTCTTCTACTTCCACCAGCCAGCTGGCTTTCAATGCCTCGTCATTCAGCACCGCAGCCACCACCTGCGCACCAAAATTCGGCGGGCTGGAGTAGTTGCGGCGAACGGTTGCTTTCAATTGCCCCAGTACGCGGCCTGCGGCTTCGGCATCTTCACACAGAACAGAAAGTCCGCCGACGCGCTCGCCGTAAAGGGAGAAAATTTTCGAGAACGAATTGCTCACCAGAGCGGGTAATCCAGCGCTGGCAATGGCGCGAATGGCGTAGGCATCCTCTTCCATACCGGCACCAAATCCTTGATAGGCAATATCGAGGAATGGAATAAGCTCGCGGGCTTTGAGAATTTCAATCACGGAATCCCACTGGTCATTAGTGAGATCGGCACCCGTTGGGTTGTGGCAACATGGATGCAGCAACACAATACTGCGGGCAGGTAATGTTTTCAGCGTCGCCAACAGGTCATTAAAGCGCACGCCGTTAGTCGCTTCGTCATACCAGGGGTAAGTACTTACTTCGAATCCAGCCCCGGCGAATATTGCTACGTGGTTTTCCCAGGTAGGATCGCTGACCCAGACGCCTGATTCCGGGAAGTAGCGTTTCAGGAAATCTGCGCCCACTTTCAATGCCCCTGAGCCGCCAAGGGTTTGAATGGTTGCTACGCGCTGTTGTTGCAGTACCGGATGGTCCGCACCAAACAGCAGCGGCGCAATGGCATGGCGATAGCTGTTAAGCCCTTCCATCGGTAAATAAAGCGAAGCACCATGAGGCTGCGCATTCAGGCGCGCTTCCGCATCCGCCACGGCTTTCAGTTGTGGAATAATTCCGTCTTCGTTGTAGTACAGACCGATACTTAAATTCACTTTGTCGCTGCGAGGGTCTTCTTTAAAACGCTCCATAAGCGTAAGAATCGGGTCGCCAGCGTAGGCGTCAACTTTTTGAAACACGCGATGGTTCTCCAGGTTTACGGGCAGGTGGTTAAAACACAATAAACCGGAAGTAGGCGAAGATCGAGAGGATGTTCAGGGGCGAATGGCAATTAGCAACAGAGTGAGACTCATGACAAACGTACATCCGCCAGATGCACGACCTTTATAAGAGCATGAAAGAATATCAACTTATTGAATTGGTAAGATTTTATTGGCCGGATAAGGCATTCACGCCGCATCCGGCACAGACAATCAAATATTACAGAACGATTAATCCACGTATTTCATCGCGACTCTTGAGGTCAGGCGCGTGATAAGTTCGTAAGCACTTACTTTCGTCATTTCAGCGATACGTTCTACGGGCAAACCTTCGCCCCATAAAATGACCGGGTCCCCGGCTTTATCCTGCGCCTGTGGACCTAAGTCTACGCAGATCATATCCATCGCCACGCGCCCGACAATCGGCACTTCGCGACCGTTCACCAGCACTGGCGTACCGGACGGCGCGGCGCGCGGATAACCATCGCCATAGCCCATCGCGACTACGCCAAGACGAGTATCACGTTCGCTTACCCAGGTTCCACCATAACCGACAGGCTCTCCGGCTTTATGCTCACGCACGGCAATCAGGCTGGAGGTTAGCGACATCACTGGCTGACAGCCAAAATCGGCACCGGTGGAGCGATCTTCCAGCGGAGATACGCCGTAAAGAATGATGCCCGGGCGCACCCAGTCAAAATGCGACTGTGGCCAGAGTAAAATGCCACCCGACGCGGCAATGGAACGTTGACCAGGTTTGCCTTCGCAAAAGGTATTAAAGATAGCGAGTTGCTTCTCGGTTGCGCCGCATTTTGGTTCATCCGCGCGCGCAAAATGGCTGACGATATTCACCGGCTGACGAACGTTTTTGCACTGGGTCAGACGATGATAAAACGCCTCAGCCTGTTCCGGCCTTACGCCCAGACGGTGCATACCGGTATCGAGTTTCATCCAGACGGTAACCGGCTCGTCCAGGCTAGCCTCTTCCAGCGCAGCCAGCTGTTCTTCGTTATGCACGGCGGTATGAAAATGTTGCGCAGAAATCGTCGGTAGATCTCTGGCATCAAAAAAGCCTTCGAGTAAAAGTACAGGTTTGGTGATTCCCCCCGCACGCAGTCGCAGAGCTTCTTCGAGACGGGCTACGCCAAAGGCGTCAGCATCGGGGAGCGTTCGCGCGGTCTCAAGAAGACCGTGACCATAAGCGTTCGCTTTCACCACCGCAACCATTTTACTGGCAGGCGCCAGTTCACGAAGACGTTGCAGGTTGTGTCGCAGAGCGCGGCGGTTAATCACAACAGTTGCCGCTTGCATTTGTGTTCCTTGATAAGTGTTTGCTTTAATTACCTAATTCATAAAATAATTATTATTCGTCGTCGTACTGCGGCCCCGCATAGTTGTCGAAGCGCGACCATTGACCGTTAAAGGTCAGGCGTACCGTCCCGATTGGGCCGTTACGTTGTTTACCGATAATAATTTCCGCGATGCCTTTTAAATCACTGTTTTCGTGATACACCTCATCACGATAGATAAACATGATCAAGTCCGCATCCTGCTCGATAGAGCCAGATTCACGCAGGTCGGAGTTGACCGGGCGTTTGTCGGCACGTTGTTCCAGAGAACGGTTCAACTGGGACAGCGCCACCACCGGCACGTTCAGTTCTTTCGCCAGTGCTTTCAGCGAGCGGGAGATTTCTGCAATTTCCAGCGTACGGTTATCGGAAAGCGCCGGTACGCGCATCAGTTGCAGGTAGTCGATCATGATAAGCCCGATGCCGCCGTGTTCACGGGCAATACGGCGTGCGCGGGAACGCACTTCCGTTGGCGTCAAGCCGGAGGAATCATCGATATAGATATTACGTTTTTCGAGCAAAATACCCATGGTGCCGGAAATGCGTGCCCAGTCTTCATCATCGAGCTGACCGGTACGGATTTTAGTCTGGTCAACGCGCGACAGCGACGCCAGAGAACGCATCATGATCTGTTCTGATGGCATCTCCAGCGAGAAGATAAGCACCGGTTTATCCTGCAACATCGCCGCATTTTCGACGAGGTTCATCGCAAATGTCGTTTTACCCATCGACGGACGCGCGGCAACGATGATCAAATCCGACGGCTGCAAGCCAGCGGTTTTTTTGTTGAGATCGTCATAACCGGTATTTACCCCGGTAACGCCATCGTGTGGCTGCTGAAACAACTGCTCAATACGCGCCACGGTTGCGTCGAGCACATCAGCGATGTTCTTCGGCCCTTCGTCTTTGTTTGCACGACTTTCGGCAATTTTAAAGACGCGGGATTCAGCAAGGTCGAGCAGATCTTCACTGGTACGCCCTTGTGGATCAAAACCAGCTTCGGCAATCTCGTTAGCAACGGAGATCATCTCACGAACAACGGCACGTTCGCGCACGATATCCGCATATGCACTGATGTTCGCCGCACTTGGCGTATTTTTTGACAGCTCTGCCAGATAAGCAAAACCACCGACGCTATCGAGTTGCCCCTGGCGTTCCAGCGATTCCGCAAGGGTAATCAGATCGATAGGACTACCGCTTTCCTGCAAACGCGCCATTTCAGTAAAGATATGACGGTGTGGGCGGGTGTAAAAATCGTCTGCCACCACACGCTCGGCTACATCATCCCAGCGTTCGTTATCCAGCATTAAACCGCCCAACACCGACTGCTCCGCTTCGATCGAGTGCGGAGGCACTTTCAGCCCGGCAACTTGTGGATCGCGTTCGCGGTTATCAGTCTGTTGTTTGTTGAAAGGTCTATTGCCTGCCATAACGAATGGTGTTACCTGCTGTTGAATGGGGGACAAGAGAGTATAGCGAGAAACAGTTTCTCGCTACAGCATTTAACGCCCCCGCTTTCCGGTGGAAGCGCGAATTTGCAGGGTCGGGCGATAGATGTAATGGCTGAGCGGTGCGTCTGGTTGCGCAATACGCCGTAAAATTTGCTGCGCCGCCTGTTTCCCCAGAGCCAATGGTTCTACCGCAATTGTGGTTAACGGCGGGTTACTGTAAGCACAAGCCGCCACGCCATCATTACCAATCAACGAAATATCTTCCCCGGCAAATAATCCTCTTTCGCCTAGTGCCGACTCCGCGCCAAAAGCCATTAAATCGTTATAACAAATCACCGCTGTGGGTGGCGAAGGCATATCCAACAGCTGTTGCATCAACTGGTAGCCGTTGGCCTGAGTCGGTTCAGCACGCAGCGAAAAAGCATCAGTACTCCACGGCTGTAAACCATGGTGATTCATCGCCTCAAGGTATCCCTGATAACGCATATGGTGCGTAAGACCACCAATAAACACGATATCTCTGTGCCCTTGTTGAATGAGATATTCCGTCGCTTCCCGTACACCTGCGTGGCTGTCCACGCCAACGTAATCGACGGGCAATTGTTGCCAATCCAGAGGGCGCATCGTGATTAATAAGGGTGTGGAACTGTTGGCATAACGCTGTAAATCGGCTTCTGAGGTACTGTTCACTGGACAGAGGACAATGCCCGCGACGTGGTGTTCCAGCAAGGTATCAAGCACCTGTTTTTGCCGGTCACTACGCTGGGAGGTATTGGACATCACGGTGATAAAACCGTGCTCCGCCAGCGTCATCTCAAGACCCATAGTAAATTCAGCGAAGAAAGGATTTATCAAATCGTCAATGACTACGCCGATAGTTAGCGATTTTTGCGAACGCAGATTGGCAGCAAAACGGTTATAGACATAGCCTAATTGTTCAATGGCTTGCTGGACTTTTTGTTGAGTCTCTTTTTTGATAAGTGAACTGTCGTTGAGAACCAGCGATACGGTCGATTTCGAAACGCCAGCCGCACGCGCAACATCGGTTAATGTTACCCGCTTTCTTCCTGTATCCGACTTCGCCATGCCTGCTCCAAACCCCCATAAGATCAAGGCAATTACTTTATCATAATCTCCTTTTACTCATGCGATCCGTTAACGCAAGGGATCGCAGGAGATCGTCGTTTCGATCACAGATTCGCACTTCCCTTGTTGTGTTTTTTACACCCTAATCGTACAAATTACGCACAAATTAGATCGTTCCAATTAATTTATGAAAATTATCATATTGTTTTAAATGCATATTTTAAATTATTTTTATATCGAAACAAGGAAATTATTATGTGCTCTGTACGCACGATCACTGCACCGGAAGCTGCAGATTTGATTGTTGATGGCGCAGTTGTCACCGTCTCCTCCTCCAGTGGAATGGGGTGTCCGGATGCGGTGCTGGCAGCAATAGGTGAACGCTTTCAACGTGCCGGACATCCGCAAAACATCACCTCCATCCACCCTATCGCCGCTGGTGATATGTATGGCGTAAAAGGCATCGATCATCTGGCGCAACCGGGCTTACTGGCAAAAGTGATCGCTGGCTCCTACCCCTCCGGTCCATCATCAATGGCGCCTCCGTTAATCTGGCAAATGATCAATGACAACGCGATCCCCGCCTGGAATCTGCCTTCCGGGATCTTATTTGATATGCACCGGGAAGCGGCGGCTCATCGTCCTGGCGTGCTGACACAAACAGGCATGGATACCTATGTGGATCCCCTGTTGCAGGGCGGTGCAATGAATGAAAAAGCGGCGCAACAATCTCTGGTTGAACGTGTTCGATTTGCTAACGACGACTGGCTGTTTTTCCCCAGTATCGTGCCGCAGGTGGCGATCATTCGCGCTACCACTGCCGATGAACGCGGCAACCTGACTTATGAACATGAAGGGGCTTATCTGGGGCCACTGGAACAGGCTACTGCCGTTCGCAATAATGGTGGCATCATAATTGCGCAAGTAAAACGACAGGTTGCCGCCGGAAGTCTGAAACCAAAAGAGGTGCGTATTCCGGGTGTACTGGTGGATTACATCGTGATTGCGCCGGAACAAACACAAACGACACAAACGCAATATGAACCTGCCATTTCCGGCGAAATCAGTCGTCCGCTATCAGCCTTTCGTTATATGGAACATGGCCCGGCGCGAGTTATTGCCCAGCGAGTCGCGCAAGAACTACAAAGTGGAGATGCGGTAAATATTGGCTTTGGTATTTCTGCCAACGTACCACGCATTTTACTGGAACAAGGTCGCCACGGTGACGTCACCTGGCTGCTGGAACAGGGCGCGATTGGCGGAGTTCCACTGCTGGAATTTCAGTTCGGTTGTGCCTCTAATGCAGAAGCATTTTTGCCCTCTCCCCAGCAGTTCACCTATTTCCAGGGCGGTGGCTTTGATCTCACTCTGATGTCGTTTTTACAAATCGGCGCAGATGGCTCAGTGAACGTCTCACATCTCCCCGCTCGTCCACATGTCACTGCCGGATGCGGTGGATTTATTGATATCACCTCACATGCGAAGCGCATTATTTTCTCTGGCTTTTTCAATGCCGGTGCCCAACTGCAACTGGAAGAGGGTCAGCTGCGTATCATTAAAGAAGGCAAAGCCAAAAAACTGGTACAGGACGTCGCCCACGTGACGTTCTCCGGCAAACGCGCAATAAGACTCGGGCAACAAGTGCAGTACATCACTGAACGCTGCGTGCTGGAATTAACCCCAGACGGACTACTGGTCACGGAAATTGCCCCAGGTATTGATCCTGAACGCGACATTCTCGCCCAAAGCAATGCCCCACTCCGTCTGGCAGACGATCTCAAACTAATGAATCCCCACTATTTTCAACAAGGACGTCACCATGAATAACGGCACCATTGACCTCCAGCGCAACGGTTTCATTGCCACTTTGGTGATTAATCGCCCGGCAAAACTCAACGCATTAACCCCAGAGATGCTCGAACAACTGCTGGCGCATTGCCACACGTTGGAAACTGATTCGGAGATCCGCGTAGTACTGCTGACCAGTGCCAGTGAAAAAGCGTTTTGTGTCGGCGCGGATATTCATCGCTGGACCTCTCTTTCTGCACTCGATATGTGGCGCAACTGGATCCGCCGCGGTCATCAGGCATTTGATGCTCTGGCACAACTGCCACAGCCCGTAATCGCCCTGTTGCACGGCCTGGCTTATGGCGGTGGTCTGGAACTGGCTGCTACCGCCGATATCCGTATTTGTAGCGCCGAAGCACAAATGGCACTACCAGAAACCGGGCTGGCGACAGTGCCTGGCTGGTCAGGAACGCAGCGGCTGACGGCACTGCTTGGGCGCTCACTGGTGAAAGAACTGGTATTTACCGGTGAACCACTGGATGCACAGCGGGCACTGTCCTGCGGGCTGGTGAATCGCGTTGTCGCCAGGGAGGCGTTACACGACGCCGGACTGCAACTGGCACAACGTATCGCCCAGCGTGCTCCCGTTGCAGTGCAGATCGCCAAGCAGGTTATTGATGCCGGAGAAGGTATTGCTGTGGCCTCGACGCTTGAAGCACTGGCTGGCGCTTTTTCCGCCACGACTGAAGATGCTCATGAAGGCAGTCAGGCATTTACTGAGAAGCGTCAACCGCACTTTAGTGCTCGATAACTTAGCATTTCATTTTGGATTTTAATAATAACGCAAGAATCCCATTGATTTTAGGCGGATTTCTTTTATCCGTCTGAAAGGAGACACATCATGCAACCTTCACAACCAGCAGAGAAAGCGAATGTTTCATCGGCAGATCTGCGTCGCGCGGCGTGGACCTGCTCTCTCGGCAGCGCACTGGAATACTACGATTTCGCACTTTACAGCCTGGCATCCGCCATTATTTTTGGTCCACTCTTTTTTCCTAATCAGGAACCGGGAATGGCGCTGATCGCCAGTTTTGGCACCTACTTTCTCGGATTTGCCGTCAGACCTGTAGGCGGAATTATCTTCGGCTCATTAGGTGATCGTTTGGGCCGTAAGTTCGTCCTGTTAGCAACGGTGTTGTTAATGGGAATCGCCAGCACGTTGATCGGGGTATTACCCACTTACGAAACAGCGGGAATCTGGGCGCCAATTATGCTTATTGCATTACGCCTGCTGCAAGGGCTTGGTGCTGGGGCTGAACAGGCGGGAGCCGCCGTACTGATGACCGAATATGCTCCTGACGGCAAACGGGGTTATTACGCCGCGCTGCCGTTCCTCGGAATCCAGATTGGTACGTTTATGGCATCTGCCGTTTACTTCATCCTGCTGCATAATGTGACAAATCTTGCCGAAACCTGGTGGTGGCGCTTGCCCTTCCTCTCCAGCGTGGTGATTATCGCGGTGGCTATTTATATTCGACTGCATCTTAAAGAATCGCCATCATTCGCAAAACTCGAAGCTCGTCAACAAGTTACAGAATCACCCTTACGAAATTTGCTGAAAACATCACGCCGTAATGTCTTCGTCGGGATTGGCTTACGTCTGGCAGAAAACGGCGGCTCGTCGATTTATCAGGCTTTAGCGATCAGTTATATCGTTGGTGTGGTTGGGCTGGACAAATCAGTTGGTACGCTATGCCTGATGTCTGCGGTAGTAGTCGGTGCAATTATGGTGCCTATTGCCGGTTGGCTGACCGATCGCTTCGGCAGGGTTCTTGTCTATCGTAGTCTGGCGATTTTTCAGTTGTTGATTACCTTTCCGGTGTGGTGGTCTTTCAGCCACGGTAATGTTCCTGTCACTATTGTCTCTCTTTCTCTGGCCTTAGGGATTGGAGCCTGGGGTATGTTTGGTGCACAAGGTGCTTTTCTGCCTGAACTCTTTGGTGCTCGCCATCGTTATATTGGCGTCGCACTGGCAAGGGAAGTTTCTGCCGTTATTGCCGGAGGGATCGCGCCACTGGTTGGTTCTGCAATCATTTCCTGGGTGATCCACACTAACGATCCCAGTGGTATTGCTGCCTGGATGCCAATCGCTATTTACCTTAGTCTGCTGACCGTTGGTACGATTATTGCGACTTTCTTTGCTCCAGAAACACGCGATCGTGATCTTGATGATCTTGCCGACGCTGAAACGATCAGCGTTTCCCAACATAACCAGACTACGGGCACCTACCATGACGCATAATGTCTCTGAATCTATTATCGATTCCCTGACTGACGTGAAAATGCCCCATTACGCACCGCTGGCTCAAGTCAGCGGTAGTATCGACCTTAACGGTACCATTTTACCTGAGTACCGCTGCAACACGCTGGTTCTGGGCAGTGGCGCGGCAGGATGGCGAGCTGCCGTCGAGCTGAAACGGCAAAATGTCGATGTAATGGTAGCCTCCAGCAAAGCCTTCTGGGGAACTTCCGCCTGTTCTGGTTCTGATAAACAAACGCTTCACACCGCGAATACGCGTGCAAATGGTGACCATTTTCTGACATTAAGTAACACCCTGGCGGCAGGTGGTGCGATGGATCATGACACCGCATATGTTGAGGCGGTCGGATCGGTGAACACCTGTGAAGTACTGAAATATCTGGGTCTGGATTTGCCTGAAGATCTCTTTGGCGCAACGTTGCGTTATCAAACCGATCACGATGAATTTGGCCGTGCCACTAGCTGCGGTCCTCGAACATCGCGCCTGATGGTGAAGGTGCTGGCCCAGGAGGCAATGCGCCTTAATATTCCTCTTTGCGATCACACAACGGCGATTCGTATCCTGACCAGTGGTGAAGGAGAAAATCGACGAGTCGAGGGGGTGATCGCCATCGATAAAGCCTGTCGGGATAATCCCTGGAGAATGGTAGTGATTCGCTGTCAGCATCTGGTTTTAGCCACGGGCGGGCCTGGTGAACTTTATCGTGACAGTGTTTATCCGGTGAACTGTTTTAGTGCGTTGGGCATGGCGCTGGAAGCAGGGATAACTCTGGTTAATCTTACGGAAAGTCAGTTTGGTATCGGTACACCGCGCAACCAGTTTCCGTGGAATCTTTCCGGTACTTACATGCAGGCGATACCGCGCATCTATTCGCAGGACCACTCCGGGCGTCAGTATAATTTTCTGGCAACTTATTACCCCACGACTCGTATGCTGGCCTCCGCGATATTTCGCAAAGGTTACCAGTGGCCGTTTCACGCGGAACGAATGCTGGAATATGGCTCCAGCTTGCTGGATGTCGCAGTTTATGAAGAGACTCAAAAAGGGCGCGATGTTTTTCTCGATTTTCTACGGGAACCAGAACCCGCAGCGGACGGAACACTATTTAACCTGCGGGAGCTGGATGATGATGTCATCGACTATCTGCAACAAAATCACGCCCTGCTGGCACAACCGCTGGCGAGATTAACACAGATGAATCCTCTGGCTATTCGTTTGTATCAGATGCACGGTCATGATCTCACAGCCTCACCGCTCAAGTTTACGCTAAATAATCAACATCTTAATGGCGGAATTGAAGTTGATATTTGGGCACGTACATCGCTAACTGGTTGTTATGCTGCCGGAGAAAATGCCGGAACACATGGTGTCACGCGCCCAGGTGGAGCAGCGCTCAATGCCGGGCAAGTTTTCGCCCGCCGCTGTGCATTACATATTGCTCATCAGAAAAGCCAGGACCGGCCTCTCGAGAGGCAACAAATTCTCAGTACGATTAATGAGGCGCAACAGCACCTGAATCAGGGGCTGCTACGTGACGACGTGCGAGAAACGATACAAAATACCATGAGCCACCATGCCGCAATTTTGTGTCATACACAGGGGATCAACACTGCCGCGCAAACCCTGGCAACACTTTGTGAAGATATTCGCCGGGAAGGTATTCAATGCGATGAAAACAGCCTGGCACAATCTTTCCAGTGGCGGCAAAGTGCGCAACTGGCGCTGGCTGTACTGCGTTCTTTACAATGTTATGTCGAAAACGGTGGTGGGAGTCGTGGTGCCAGGGCTATCTATGATGGCGAAGCCGGTATTGCACCGCAAACACCAGGTGGGCCACTCCTGGCCTGGCGTTTTCGGCCAGAAAATCAGGATGCCAGGCAATATATGATTTGTGTTTGTCGGGAAGCTAATGATTACCAAACCTGGACTCGCCCGTGCCGTGAACGGGGCGTATTAACGCTAACCAACTTTGAGCGCCAGTGGCAAAACTGGATTGCGGCGACGCCGTTTCAATACTGATCAGAGATATTCCGGGTTGTGACCGCAGCCCGGAAAAAATCCCCGCGCGGCCTGGCGACTACTGTTAGGCTTAAAACAGATATGTCGCTCAGTAAAGGAGTTTAAATGGCAACACGAATTGAATTTCACAAGCACGGTGGCCCGGAAGTACTTCAAGCCGTAGAGTTCACTCCTGCCGATCCGGCGGAGAATGAAATCCAGGTCGAAAATAAAGCCATCGGCATCAATTTTATCGACACGTATATCCGCAGCGGCCTTTACCCGCCACCATCGCTACCCAGCGGATTAGGCACCGAAGCGGCAGGCATCGTGAGTAAAGTCGGCAGTGGTGTAAAGCATATTAAGGCAGGCGATCGCGTAGTCTATGCACAATCGGCATTAGGCGCTTACAGCTCTGTGCATAACATTAATGCGGATAAAGCGGCGATTCTGCCTGCGGCAATTTCTTTTGAGCAAGCTGCGGCATCCTTCCTGAAAGGCTTAACGGTTTATTATCTGCTGCGCAAAACCTATGAAATTAAACCCGATGAGCAGTTCCTGTTCCACGCAGCGGCTGGCGGCGTTGGCTTGATTGCCTGCCAGTGGGCAAAAGCCCTTGGCGCGAAACTTATCGGCACCGTAGGAACCGCGCAAAAAGCGCAGAGTGCGCTAAAAGCGGGCGCGTGGCAGGTTATTAACTATCGTGAAGAGAATCTGGTCGAGCGGTTAAAAGAGATCACCGGTGGTAAGAAAGTGCGCGTGGTGTACGATTCAGTGGGCAGAGACACCTGGGAACGGTCGCTGGATTGCCTGCAACGCCGCGGCTTAATGGTGAGTTTTGGCAACTCATCAGGTGCGGTTACCGGTGTGAACTTAGGCATTCTCAATCAGAAAGGCTCGTTGTATGTGACACGCCCTTCCCTGCAAGGCTATATCACCACGCGGGAGGAATTAACCGAGGCCAGTAATGAACTGTTCTCTTTGATTGCCAGCGGTGTGATTAAGGTCGATGTCGCCGAGCAGCAGAAATATCCGCTGAAGGATGCGCGGCGTGCGCATGAGATTCTGGAAAGCCGGGCGACGCAGGGTTCCAGCCTGTTGATTCCATAAAAGAAATTGGGCTTCCACCTGGGAAGCCCTTTCTTTTATAGTTCGGCTGTATGTAGGGTACAGCTCGATGAATTTGTTTGACGCGCAATAGTGACAGATTTGATTATCAATTCCTATTTTGTTCTAAGGATAAAACCTTAGGTTGTGATCATCCGCACAATCCCTTAGTAACGCCAGCGGTCATAACGCTGATATTTCGGCACTTTTGGTGCTTTAATCGCCCTGATCACCCACACCACCGCAACCGCCAACAGCAGCCACGGCAGCAACTTAATCATCAATGCCAGCATACCGCCGAGGAACATAAAGGCCGTCGCCACAATCAGCGCGGCGATAATACCCAACAACGAAACACCGGTGACCATCAGCATGACAAAAAAGCCAATTACAAAAAGTAGTTCCAGCATGATGCTCTCCCAAATATGAAATCTCTTGCTGGCATTACAAGAATCATGCCAAAAATAATCTGTTGATTTAACAGCAAAACGCCCCGCGACGGTGCGCAGGGCGTGGTGAATTTGACTACTTTTTGGTGAAAAGTTAACGCTTATCCGCCACCAGTTTGAGCGCGTGTTCCAGCACATTAATGTCTGCACCCGCTTTATGGGCATTTTCACTTAAATAACGCCGCCACTGCCGCGCGCCAGGAATACCCTGGAACAAGCCCAGCATATGCCGGGTAATATGGCCGAGATACGTACCCTGGCTGAGTTCACGCTCAATGTACGGATACATGGCGCGCACTACCGCCACCGGATCGGCATCAATATCCGAGGAACCAAAAATCTCTCGGTCTACCGCCGCCAGAATACCCGGATTCTGATACGCCTCGCGCCCGACCATCACGCCATCCATATGTTGCAAATGCGCTTTAGCTTCTTCCAGCGACTTGATACCACCGTTAATCGACATCGTCAGATGCGGAAAGTCACGCTTCAGTTGATACACACGCGGATAATCGAGCGGCGGGATCTCACGGTTTTCTTTCGGACTTAACCCAGAAAGCCAGGCTTTACGTGCGTGGATGATGAACATCTCACACTCACCTTTGCCGGAAACGGTGTTGATGAAATCGCAGAGAAATTCATAGCTGTCCTGATCATCGATGCCAATACGCGTCTTCACCGTCACCGGAATCGACACCACATCGCGCATCGCTTTCACGCAGTCGGCAACCAGCTGCGCATTACCCATCAGACACGCACCAAACATGCCGTTCTGCACCCGGTCAGACGGGCAGCCGACATTCAGGTTGATCTCATCGTATCCACGCGCTTCTGCCAGCTTCGCACACTGTGCCAGCGCCGCCGGATCGCTACCCCCGAGTTGCAACGCTACCGGATGTTCTTCTTCACTGTACGCCAGGTAATCACCTTTACCGTGAATAATCGCCCCTGTGGTCACCATTTCGGTATACAGCAACGTATTGCGGGAAAGCAGACGCAGGAAATAACGGCAATGTCTGTCCGTCCAGTCAAGCATCGGGGCAATCGAGAAACGGTAAGCGGGATAAACAGTGTGTGATTCTGCTGGCATGGCGACTTTTTAAGCATCTGGTAAATTGGGGGCGCTACTATAGCATAACGAATATGCGATCAGGCAATGTGACAGCCATGACACCCTGTTCTCGGCGTTTAAGTGAGAACTATGGTAAAGTAAGGACATTCTTAACCCCACTGTCGAGGTGCCCAATGGAAAAGACCACAACGCAGGAGTTATTAGCGCAGGCTGAAAAAATCTGCGCACAGCGTAATGTGCGCCTGACCCCACAGCGTCTCGAAGTGTTGCGCCTGATGAGTCTGCAGGATGGCGCTATCAGCGCTTATGATCTGCTTGATTTGCTGCGCGAAGCTGAACCGCAAGCCAAGCCGCCAACGGTTTATCGCGCGCTGGAGTTTCTGCTTGAACAAGGTTTTGTGCATAAGGTGGAATCCACCAACAGTTATGTGCTCTGTCATCTGTTCGATCAGCCCACCCATACTTCAGCCATGTTTATTTGCGATCGCTGCGGCGCGGTGAAAGAAGAATGTGCTGAAGGCGTGGAAGACATCATGCATACGCTGGCGGCAAAAATGGGTTTTGCCCTGCGGCATAATGTTATTGAAGCACATGGATTATGTTCAGCATGTGTAGAAGTAGAAGCGTGTCGTCATCCCGAACAGTGCCATCATGACCACTCTATTCAGGTGAAAAAGAAACCTCGCTAAAAGGGTGTACATCCTTGTACATGTCGGGCAGGAGGGATTAATTACCAGCGGTAATCATGGCGTTTTTCCCAACTATCAACCTCTTTTTCTGCCTGATCTTTCTGATAACCGTAGCGTTCCTGGATTTTACCCACTAACTGATCACGTTTTCCTTCAATGATCGTCATATCATCATCGGTCAGTTTGCCCCATTGCTCTTTCACTTTACCTTTAAACTGTTTCCAGTTACCGCCGGCTTCATCTTTATTCATAATCAAGACCTCATCGTTAGGTTGTGAATGAGAGTACGTTCACTTTTCTTCTGAACGTGAGATTAAGTGTAGTCAGCAATTTGGCTTAGGATTATTTATTCAGAATTTTTAACCGTCACGTTGCGACAAACCAGGTATCGTTACGCCAGTGACGCCGCCAGATAGCCGCCAGAGAAAGCCCGCGTAACGCCAGAAAGACGGTTAACGCCAGCCACAAACCATGATTCCCCAGCCACGGCAGCGTAAGGAGCGTCAGCGCAAAACCTGCGGCGGCCACCGCCATACTGTTACGCATTTCGGCGGCACGCGTTGCGCCTATAAACATGCCGTCCAGCAGATAACACCAGACGCCGACCAACGGCAAAATCACCTGCCAGATAAGATAGCGGTCAGCCAGCTGCTGAATCTGGGTTAACGACGTCAGCAACGCAATGATGTGTTCCCCTGCCAGCAAATAAACCACCGAAAACAGTAACGCTACGATCCCCGACTGGCGGCACGCTGCCCGCCAGACATCCAGCAATTGACTACCGTCGCGCGCACCGTATGCCTGACCGGAATGTGCTTCAACCGCGTAGGCAAAACCATCCAGCGCATAGGCGGTAAAGGTGAGTAGCGTCATCAGAACCGCGTTAACAGCGATAATGTCACTCCCCAGTCGCGCGCCAAGTACAGTGATCGCGCCGAAACAGAGTTGCAGCAACAGCGAGCGCAGCATGATATCGCGGTTAAGCGCCAGCAAGTGACGGAAGTTTCCTCGCCAGGCTGTTTTCAGCATTTCGCCGGAGATTCCGCGTAGTTTGAGAATTTTACGCACCATTAGCAGACCAATCAGCAATGTTGCATATTCCGCAATAACCGTCGCCAGAGCCGCGCCCTGCACGTTCATATGCAGCCCCATCACCAGCCAGACATCCAGCACAATGTTGAGGATATTGCCGACCACTAACAAAATTACTGGCGCACGGGCATATTGCACGCCGAGTAACCAACCAAGTAATACCAGATTCGCCAGCGACGCCGGTGCGCTTAACCAGCGGATTTCAAGAAAGCGTCGCGCCTGTTCCAGGACTGCTTCACTACCGCCAACAATATGCAGCGCCAGATCGATAATCGGCGTACGCAGCAGCGCAATTAACGCCCCGGCCCCCAACGCCAACAGCAACGGTTGCACCAGCGCACGGGCTAGTGCCTGAGGATTTTTGGCACCATAAGCCTGCGCAGTCAGCCCGGTGGTGCTCATGCGTAAAAACAGCAACAACATAAAGAGAAAGCTGGTCGCCGTTGCACCAACCGCCACGCCGCCCAAATAAACCGGACTATCAAGATGACCAATTACCGCCGTATCGACCAGTCCCAGCAACGGAACGGTGATATTGGAGAAAATCATGGGTAAGGCGAGATGCCAGAGTGCTTTATCAGATGAAGTGAGGAATGCCATGCAGACAAGCCTGATGAAGAGAGATGAAAAACAAACCGCGACGCCAGGCGGCATCGCGGTCTCAGAGATATGTTACAGCCAGTCGCCGTTGCGAATAACCCCAACCGCCAGCCCTTCAATGGTGAAGCTCTGCTGACGAAGGTCAACGACAATTGGTTTAAACTCGCTGTTTTCTGGCAACAGTTCGACTTTATTGCCCTGTTTTTTCAGGCGTTTAACGGTAACTTCGTCATCAATACGTGCGACAACGACCTGACCGTTACGTACATCCTGAGTTTTATGCACTGCCAGCAAATCGCCATCCATAATGCCGATATCTTTCATCGACATCCCGCTGACGCGCAGCAGGAAATCAGCATTCGGCTTGAACAAGGAAGGATCGACCTGATAATGACCTTCAATATGCTGTTGCGCCAGAAGCGGTTCACCGGCAGCCACACGACCTACCAGCGGCAACCCTTCTTCCTCTTCCTGCAATAAACGAATCCCGCGTGATGCGCCGGAAACAATTTCAATAACGCCTTTGCGTGCCAGCGCCTTCAGATGTTCTTCAGCCGCGTTTGGGGAACGGAACCCCAAACGCTGCGCGATTTCCGCACGCGTCGGCGGCATACCTGTCTGGCTGATGTGATCACGGATGAGATCAAACACCTCTTGTTGCCTGGCCGTTAACGCTTTCATTCCGCCCCCTGGGTGTATATACAGTTATGCTGTGAGTATATACAGCAAAAGGCGATTTTGGAACCATAAACTGCACAATAAACCAGAGATTTATCGAAATCTGGAAGGGTTATCCAAAATGCGACCATAACAGGATGCACCAGGTAATCACGGCGACGATAATGGCAATCAGCACTGCGGCGGATCCCATATCTTTAGCGCGTCCGGAAAGCTCATGGTATTCAGAGCCAATTCGGTCAACCACAGCTTCGATGGCGCTATTGAGAATTTCCACAATCATCACCAGCATCACGGAGCTGATAAGCAGCACGCGGGTAATCGCGTCCACATCCAGCCAGCAGGCGATAACCACCGCTAACAATACCGCTACGCCTTCCTGACGGAATGCCGCTTCGTTGATCCATGCAGCGCGTAAACCTTTCCAGGAATAGCCAGCAGCTTTGATAATTCGGATGAATCCAGTGGTATTATTGGCCATTGAAAGAACCTTTTTACATTATGAGCGTCAATATCAGTGTACCGTTAAATCCGATGATTCGGGTTTGCGTAACGCCGCGCGAAACATGAGCGGATACCACAGAATTTCCCATGACTTTCTGCTATCCTTGCCGCGCATTTGCATTATTAACCAGAGGCTTTACATCGTTTATGTCCGGCTGGCCACGAATTTACTACAAATTACTGAATTTACCATTAAGCATCCTGGTAAAAAGCAAGTCTATTCCGGCGGATCCTGCCCCGGAACTGGGGCTGGATACCTCTCGTCCAATTATGTACGTTTTGCCGTACAACTCGAAAGCTGACTTGCTGACGTTGCGCGCCCAGTGTCTGGCACATGACCTGCCTGACCCGTTAGAGCCGCTGGAAATCGACGGCACGCTACTGCCGCGCTATGTGTTCATTCACGGCGGGCCGCGTGTGTTCACCTATTACACGCCGAAAGAAGAGTCTATTAAGCTGTTCCACGACTATCTCGATTTGCACCGCAGCAACCCAAATCTGGATGTGCAGATGGTGCCAGTATCGGTGATGTTTGGTCGCGCGCCGGGGCGTGAAAAAGGCGAAGTGAACCCGCCGCTGCGTATGCTTAACGGTGTACAGAAATTTTTCGCTGTACTGTGGCTCGGTCGCGACAGTTTTGTGCGTTTCTCGCCGTCAGTTTCGCTGCGCCGTATGGCGGATGAACACGGCACGGATAAAACTATCGCTCAGAAACTGGCGCGCGTAGCACGTATGCACTTTGCCCGTCAACGTCTGGCTGCCGTGGGTCCACGTCTGCCTGCTCGTCAGGATCTGTTTAATAAGCTGCTCGCCTCCCGCGCCATTGCGAAAGCGGTAGAAGATGAAGCACGCAGCAAAAAAATCTCCCATGAAAAAGCGCAGCAGAACGCGATTGCGCTGATGGAAGAGATTGCGGCGAATTTCTCTTACGAGATGATCCGCCTGACTGACCGCATTCTGGGCTTCACCTGGAACCGACTTTACCAGGGTATCAACGTCCATAACGCCGAGCGCGTTCGCCAGCTGGCCCACGACGGCCATGAGCTAGTGTATGTGCCTTGCCACCGCAGTCACATGGACTACCTGCTGCTTTCTTACGTGCTGTATCACCAGGGGCTGGTGCCGCCGCATATCGCCGCCGGGATCAACCTGAACTTCTGGCCGGCTGGGCCGATTTTCCGCCGTCTGGGGGCGTTCTTTATTCGCCGTACGTTTAAAGGCAATAAACTTTATTCCACCGTTTTCCGTGAGTATCTCGGCGAACTGTTCAGCCGTGGTTATTCCGTCGAGTATTTCGTGGAAGGCGGTCGTTCCCGTACGGGGCGTTTGCTGGATCCGAAAACCGGTACGCTGTCGATGACCATTCAGGCGATGCTGCGTGGCGGCACTCGTCCGATTACGCTGATTCCGATCTATATCGGTTATGAGCACGTCATGGAAGTGGGTACTTACGCCAAAGAACTGCGCGGTGCGACGAAAGAGAAAGAGAGCCTGCCGCAGATGCTGCGTGGTTTAAGCAAGCTGCGTAATCTCGGTCAGGGGTACGTCAACTTCGGTGAACCAATGCCGTTGATGACCTACCTTAACCAGCACGTACCAGACTGGCGTGAATCTATCGATCCCATCGAAGCGGTGCGTCCGGCCTGGTTAACGCCGACGGTCAATAATATTGCTGCCGATCTGATGGTACGCATTAACAACGCAGGCGCGGCAAACGCCATGAACCTGTGCTGTACTGCGCTTCTGGCGTCACGTCAGCGCTCACTCACCCGCGAGCAGTTAACCGAGCAACTCAACTGCTACCTGGATCTGATGCGCAACGTACCTTACTCCACGGACTCTACCGTTCCTTCAGCCAGCGCCAGCGAGCTTATCGATCACGCGCTGCAAATGAACAAGTTTGAAGTTGAGAAAGACACTATCGGCGACATCATCATTCTGCCGCGCGAGCAAGCGGTGCTGATGACCTACTATCGCAACAACATTGCACATATGTTGGTGCTGCCTTCGCTGATGGCGGCAATTGTCACCCAGCATCGCCACATCTCCCGCGACGTATTGATGGAGCACGTCAATGTGCTTTACCCAATGCTGAAAGCGGAGCTGTTCCTGCGCTGGGATCGCGACGAGTTACCGGACGTTATTGATGCGCTGGCAAATGAGATGCAACGTCAGGGGCTGATTACCCTGCAAGATGATGAGTTGCATATCAACCCGGCGCATTCTCGCACGCTACAGCTGCTGGCCGCAGGCGCGCGCGAAACGCTGCAGCGTTATGCCATCACCTTCTGGCTGTTGAGTGCCAACCCGTCGATCAACCGCGGTACGCTGGAGAAAGAGAGCCGCACCGTCGCGCAACGTCTCTCCGTGCTGCACGGTATCAACGCGCCGGAGTTCTTCGACAAGGCGGTGTTCAGTTCTCTGGTGCTGACACTGCGTGATGAAGGGTATATCAGCGATAGCGGCGACGCCGAACCGGCAGAAACGATGAAGGTGTATCAGTTGCTGGCGGAGTTGATTACATCAGACGTGCGTTTGACGATTGAGAGTGCGACGCAGGGCGAAGGGTAATCAGTGAGAATTGCCGGATGCGACGCAAACGCCTTATTCGGCCTACCATGATCTGCAAATTCAATAAATTGCGATATGTTGTGTAGGCCTGAGAAGCGCAGCGCATCAGGCAACCCAGAAGAAAGCCGGATGATCATCCGGCTTTTTTACATCATCAGAAATGCCAGTAACTCATTGCCAGCCCTAAAAACAGTACCAGACCAACATAGTTATTATTCATAAATGCTTTAAAGCAGGCTTCACGCTCGCGGTTGGCAATCAGTTTTTGTTGATAAACAAACAGCGCGCCAGCTACCAGAATTGACCAGTAATATCCCCAGCCTAAGCCATTTAACTCACCGATGATCGCCATCAGCGCTAGTACGCCAATCTGCAAAATACCAATAATCAATTTATCGTATTGGCCGAACAGGATTGCGGTGGATTTAATGCCAATCTTCACATCATCATCGCGGTCAACCATCGCATACTGTGTGTCGTAAGCCACCGCCCAGAGAATATTGGCGAGGAACATTAACCAGCAACTCAATGGCACCGACTCACTCACAGCGGCAAAAGCCATTGGAATCGACCAGCCAAACGCCGCGCCCAGCACCACTTGCGGTAGATGGGTATACCGCTTCATAAACGGGTATACCCACGCCAGCGCCAGCGCGGCAATCGACAACAGAATAGTCATCGTATTCAGCGTCAGCACCAGTAAAAATGAAATCAGTACCAGCACTACAAACAGCGCGCGCGCCTCTTTCTCCGTTACCGCGCCGCTGGGAAGTGGTCGGTTCGCCGTGCGCTTAACATGACCATCAAACTTGCGGTCAGCATAATCATTCACCACGCAACCAGCAGCGCGCATCAGCCAGACGCCCGCGACAAACACCGCCAGGATCCAGAGCTGGGGAACGCCCGGTGTCGCCACCCACAACGCCCATAATGTTGGCCAGAGCAACAGTAACGCGCCAATTGGCTTATCCGTACGCATTAAGCGATGAAACGCCAGCAGCTTATTCTGCGTCAGACTCCACTCCATATTTTTTTCCTCTTAGTACAACGGTGACGCCGGTAAAAACAGTTCTGTTAGCAACAGCGGTTTACCGCTTAATCGCAGGCGGGAACGTCGCCCCCACAGTCCGGCATCACGGCCTATCTCAATAAAGTCCCGGGTTAATGTCGATGATGTGAACAGATAGCGTCCTAACGGCGTTTTACCCAATTTTTGTAACGCCAGCTCCGGCCCGCTTAACGTTGACACAGGAACGACGGTACGACCGGCAAGCCACGGTTCACCATCGGCACATAACAAAATTTCACGTAACCAGTAACGAGACTCTTTCGGCAGCAGCGGCAGTTCTTCGGGAATTTCATTCTGCTCGACAAACCCTTCGCGGATCATCGTCACGCTCACCGTTTTTCCCTGCTGTTCAAAACGTTTTGTCATGGAATCTTCCAGCAACAGCCAGTCGAGCAGTTGCGGCTCCAGGGCAGGGATCTCTGTAAAATAGCGCAGCGCACGCAGTTGCGTTAACGCGGGGTGTGACATGCCGAACTCTCCGTTACATAACGTAAAGGCATTGTATCGCAGAAAAATATTTACGGGAGATGTAAAGCAAATTAAGTGAACTAATGCGCAACAAAAACGCAACAATAGTACAGGAGGAGAAAAAAAGGTGCGCCAGGAGACGCACCAGTTGTTGCAAAATCAGCACTGTGGGGCGTAATTACCCCTTGCCTTTTACACTGCTGATAAAGGTGGAACGGGCAGATGTTGACCCCAGGCGTTCAGCTTCATCAAGCAGTTTTAACGCCTTATCAACATCACCTTTCGCGACAGCGTTTTTGATCGCGGTATTAAAATAACTTTCCGTGTCGTTGAGCATCGGCTCGCTTTTCTTCACCGGTGCCGGAGCGGGTGCAGCCACAGCTGGTGCCGCCGTGTTGCCTACCGTAACCGGAGCTGGAGCGGAAGAACCAAATAGAGGCCCGACCAACACGCTGGAACTGGAGTTCGTTTTGACTTTCAGTTTCAGTAAGCCATCGGTGGTATGACGAGCAACCGGATCGGGAATATCCGGGATCGAGTTACCGACGCCTTTGGCATAGGCTTTAGCCGGGTCGAGCAGTTGGGTCGTCTGCTGGAGGTCTTTTTCCGTGGTAAAGACCAGAACATAAAGTTTTTGCTGCCCCAACGCCGGTGTCAGGCGCATTACGCCTTCCAGACGATCTGCACTCATCACGCCTGGTTCCTGGTAGGTGAAATAACTGCTGGGGAAGAAGGCTGATGGGGTCATGTTCTGATCAAGAATCAGCACGTTCGGCGCAAATACGCTGGTTTGTTTGTTCACTTCGCTGGTCAGCGTCAGTGTCAGTTCACCAATGTTTGCCGGGACGCTGTACGCAGCAACCGGACCACTGATGCCAGGGACATTCAGTTGTTGGCCGCCGGTCGACAGTTGAGTAGTCTGGGTTTTAGATTGATCGACCGGTGTCCAGGTGAGTTGTTGCAGCGCGGCAGATGGAATGGCTGGCGCGTCGCTGGTGTTTTGCGGTACGTAGTTAACATCGGCAAGGCTGATTCCAGGTGCGCTTGCCAGCAACCCTGCTGATAAACAGAGAGCGATGAGACTTTTATTCATTTTCATTGTTTTCACCTCAAAATCTGGAGCTCAGCGGTAGCCAGGCAATAGCGCGCTAAACCCGATAATCAGAGGGGCTTTCGCCCCTTAAAGCTGTTTTTATGCCGGATGCGGCGTAAACGCCTTATCCGGCCTACTTTCGGCAGCAGTTGTAGGCCTGATAAGACGCAACAGCGTCGCATCAGGCATTGGTTGCCGGATGCGGCGTAAACGCCTTATCCGGCCTACTTTCGGCAGCGGTTGTAGGCCTGATAAGACGCAACAGCGTCGCATCAGGCATTGGTTGCCGGATGCGGCG